>Ga0137397_10003241_pt1 | contig 11328 bp, 11 predicted proteins | sample czorhiz116metaG_FD_106658 | JGI IMG/M metagenome (GOLD analysis project Ga0137397, IMG submission 106658) | Vadose zone soil microbial communities from Angelo Coast Range Reserve, California, USA - czorhiz1.16 metaG | ecosystem: Environmental > Terrestrial > Soil > Vadose zone | place: USA...
CCCTTGACGCCCCGGGAGCGCGAGGTGCTGCAGCTCGTGGCGGAAGGGAAGTCGACGAAGGAGGTGGCCGGGCTCCTGGGAATCAGCTTCAAGACCGCGGAATCCCACCGGACGCGCATCTTGAAGAAGCTCGACCTCCACGAGACCGCGGGTCTCGTGCGGTACGCCGTCCGCCGTGGGTTGATCCAGCCCTGACCCGCTCCCCGCCCCGGCCGCCCTCGAGCGGTCAGGGATTTTCCGGCGCGATTTGCGGCGCTTCCCGGATTTTAGAGCGCCTCGCGTAGCCACTAGACTGGCCGTGATGGGGACACGAGTCCTCCTGGCTGACGATCACACCATAGTCCGGCAGGGCCTCCGACTTCTCTTGCAGCGCGAAGGCTTCGAGGTCGTCGGCGAAGCGGTCAACGGACAGGAAGCGGTTCGCCTGGCCACCGAGAGCTGCCCGGACGTCGCCGTGCTGGACTACGGGATGCCGATCATGAACGGCGTGAGCGCGGCGCGCGAAATTCTCCAGGCGTGCCCGCTCGCGAAGGTGATCCTGTTGACCATGCACGCCGACGATCGCTACGTGCTGGAGGCGGTCCGGCTGGGCGTCAAAGGGTATGTGGTCAAGACCCAGGCGTCCACGGATCTGGTCCGGGCGATCCACGAGGTGCTTAGGGGCTTGATGTACCTGAGCCCCCGCGTCTCGCGCACGCTGGTCCAGGCGTACCTGGCGAAGTCCGAGCTTCCGCCCGACCCGTTGACGCCGCGCGAGCACGAAGTCCTGCTGCTCGTCGCGGAAGGCAAGACCACGCGGGAGATCGCCGAGGTCCTGGGCATCAGCGTGAAAACCGCCGAGTCCCACCGGACACACATCTTGAGGAAACTCGACACGCCGAACATCGCCGGTGTCGTGCGCTACGCGATCCGCCAGGGGCTGATCAAGGTCTGAGACCGCCGTCGCTCCGGGTTCGCCTCATCGGCTGGCAATGATTCTCCGTTTTGATCTGGGGGAAACATCGGATTGTCACCCCGCGTTCCCGCGCGCTCTACTCGTGAGCGATGATCATCGATCGTCGAGGCCCGGAAGGGCTCGGGGTCCTCGTGGTCGAGCCCAAGGACTTCGTCGCGGCCCAGCTGAAGAAGCAGTTGGAGCGCCTGGGCCACCGTGTGCTCGGACTGGCCCGGGATGGGCGAGAGGCGGTCGCGGCGGCCCAGCGGCTCCAGCCGAATCTCGTTCTCATGCAGACCGCGCTCCCCGGGCCTGACGGCATCAGCACGGCAAAGGCGATCGTCGCAGACCAGCCGGTGCCCGTCATCCTCCTCACCGGCTATGTCGGCGCCGAGCTCGTCCGACGGGCCAGGGATGCGGGTGTCGTCGCGTACCTCACATCCGTGAGCCAGAAGCAGCTGATCTCGGCCATCGACGTCGCGCTTGAACGATTCGGGGAGTTCCGGATCCTCCGGAGGGAAGGGAGCGACCCGAGCGAGACGCTGGTGATCCAGAGGCTCGTGGATCAGGCCAAGAAAGTGCTGATCGCGCGGCTCGGACTCTCCGAGGCCGAGGCCTTCCGGCACATCCTGGAACGCAAGCTGAACACGCGCCGGAGCCTTCGTGACATCGCCAGGACGATCCTCGGGGCGGAGGAGGTTCTGGCCAGGCCCGACTTCGCACGCTCTCTCCAGCTGATCTTTCACGCTGTTCGTCAGAACCCGAGGCCACCTCGGCCGCCGCGCGCGACAGGTTCGCCGCGCTGAGCCGGCGATGACGGAGTCCATCCCTGCGTTTGTCATGCGGATGTTCACCGTGACGGAGGGGTTGAGGCACAACCCCGGGCGGATGCTCCTGATCGTCCGCCGACCGTACGGCCATCTCGAGGAACGGTTGCGTAGAGTGTTCGAGGGACGTGACGACATCGTCGTCATCCCCGATCGACGCCGCAGCGACCGACGCGCGAGCGCCCGGCCTGTCCAGGATGAGCGGCGGCGGGCCGAGCGACGGTCCCGCAAGGAAGAGATGCTGGAGGTCGTGTTCGAGGGCGTCGACACATGACGACGCGGCAAGGACGCGCGTTTCCGCTGACCTGCGGGAAGCGCCGCGTCCACCACTACGTGAACTCCCGGTGCGCATTCAGGGGTTCCCTGAATTGAGCGTAATCCAGGGGGGCCGTAGCGTGAGAAGCGGATCGAGGACGCCGCCAGACGCGTCGATCGCGACGTGGACCAGTTAACGAATCTCGCGAAGAGCGTCACGGCGAAATAGCGGTTGGCCCGCTCGGCGGAGCGACCGCGAGAGATGACGAAGTCAGGGGTTGGATTGTGTGGTTCGGTCCCGAAAGGGCGAATTGAACCAAAGGGGGCGAAGCCCATCCGATGAACGGCACGATGATGAGCGAGCTGGTTGCGCCGGCCCACGACGCTGTCGTACGCGACGACGCTCTCGTGCGCACCCCGCCGTCGCCGGCGTGGCACGCCCTGTGGACGCGGAGCCACTGCGAGCAGCTGGTCCACGACCAGCTGGCAGCGAAGGGATTCGATCTGTTCCTGCCGATGATCGACCGGTGGTCACGGCGGGGCGGCCTGCGGCACCTCATCCGTATCCCGATGTTCCCGGGCTACGTCTTCCTCCACGGCGTGGCGGACAAGGCGAGCTACGTCGAGGTCGTCAAGGCGCGTGGGCTGGTGCGAGTGCTCGGCGAGCGCTGGGACCAGCTCGCGACTGTTCCGGCCCGGGAGCTCGAGGCAATCCGGAGGATCGTCGATGCCGGAGTGCCCGCCCTACCGTACGCCTATTTGCGGGAGGGGCAGCGGGTGCGGATCACCCGTGGGCCTCTGACTGACGTGGAAGGCGTTCTCGTTCGCACCAAACCGAATCGGGGCCTGCTCGTGGTGTCGGTCGAGCTCCTGCAGCGCAGCGTGGCCGCGCACGTGGACTGCACGTGGGTCGTCGCGGCGTAGGCCCTGAGGAGAAGAAGTATGACAAGCATGAGCGCGCTGCCCGGATGGGTCACCACGACGGGGCTGGCTCTGTCGCTGATCGTTACCGGGCTCGCCGCGGCGCAGGAGCAGCCGAGGGCGCCCTCCGGGGCCTTGGGGTCCGGGGCCGTGCCGATGCCCGGCGAGTACAAGGTCGGGCCCGACGACGTCCTCGACATCGCCGTGTGGAACACCCCCACCCTCAGCCGCGTCGTGCCGGTCCGGCCGGACGGTAAGATTTCACTGCCGCTCCTCAATGACGTGCCGGTGGCCGGCCTCACCCCGATGCAGCTGAAGGACGTCCTGGCCAAGAAGCTCGCCGAGTTCGTGCCAACGCCTGAAGTCTCCGTCATCGTACGAGAGGTCCGGAGCTTCAGCATCTCCGTCGTCGGCGAAATCAGGAACCCGGGCCGCTACGAGCTCAGGGGCCGGACCACCGTGCTGGACGCTCTCGCCAAGGCCGGCCCGTTCAGCGACTTCGCCTCGCGCGGGCGAATCGTCGTCCTCAGGCCCAACGGAGCGGGCACGAAGCGGATCCCCTTCAACTACGCCAAGGTCATCGCGGCGGACGGGGAGCACGAGAACTTCGTCCTCCAGCCCGGCGACATCGTCGTGGTGCCCTAGTCGTGTCGCATCACCTCGGACAGGGTACGGTGTTCGAGCTGGGGCTCGAGATGTGGAGCCGCCGGCAGTGGCTCGTGCTCGTGGTCTTTGCGATGACGCTAGCCAGCGCGGTCGGCATCGCGATGTCCCTGCCAAACATCTATCGATCGACGGCCACCGTGCTCGTCGAGCGCCACCAGGTACCCGAGGCTTTCGTCAGATCTTCCGTCACCGGTGAGCTCGAGACCAGGCTTCAGACGATCAGCCAGGAGATCATGAGCCGCGCAAAGCTGGAAGATCTGATCACGCGTCTCGCCCTGTATCCGGATTTGAGGGACCGGGTGCCGGTCGAGGCGGTCGTCGAGGAAATGCGACGCGACATCAAGCTCGAGCTCCGGGAGGTTGCGCAGCAGATGACGGGCCGGAATGCCACCGTCTCGTTCAACCTCAGCTACCGGGGGCGTGATCCGGAGACGGTCGCGAAGGTCACCAATACGCTCGCGATCTTGTACGTCGAGGAAAATTCGAAGGTCCGCGAGCAGCAAGCGTCCCAGGCCGCCCGGTTCCTGAGGGTCCAGCTCGCGGAAGCCAAGAATCGGGTGGACGCGCAGGAAGCGAGGGTTCGAGACTTCAGGGCGCGCTATACCGGCGAGCTTCCCCAGCAGATGGGAGTGAACCTCGCCACGCTGGAGCGACTCCAGGCCCAGCTCCATCTGAACAGCGCGAACCAGCTGCGTGCGCGGGATCAGCGGATGCGGCTGCAGGCCGAATCGGCGGCGGCCGGCGCCGTGGGAGCCTTCGACACGCCGCCAGCCAGGCTGGCGAAGCTGAAACGAGAGCTGCGGGACCTGCGCACGCGCTTCACGGACAAGTATCCGGAAGTCGTTCGCGTGAAGGCGGAAATCGCTGCACTCGAACGCGAGCTGGCCGGGGCGAAGCCCGACGAGAACTCGGCCGCGGACACGCTCAACGAGCCGGATGCGGAAATCAAGGCGCTCAAGATCGAGGAGCAGCGTCTGCGGCGCGACATCAACGCCTATCAGCGACGCGTCGAGAGCTCCCCGCAGCGCGAGCAGGAGTTCCAGGAGCTGTCGCGGGGCTTCGAGACAGCGAAAGAGACCTACGACTCGCTGTCGAAGCGGTACGAGGACGCCCAGCTCGCGGAGAATCTGGAGCAGAACCGCCAGGGCGAGCAGTTCCGGATCCTGGATTCCGCCCTTCCCGCGAAGCAGCCGCTGGCGCCGAACCGGATCCGGCTCATCCTCGTCGGCGTGCTGCTCTCCCTGGGGACGGCGGCAGCCGCGATGGTGCTGGCCGAGCGGCTCGACACCTCCTTCCACACGCTCGACGAGCTCCAGTCATTTGCCAGGGTGCCGGTGCTGGCGAGCATCCCGTACGTGGCGAGCCCCGCCGAGACGGCCCGCCTCGCCCGTCGGCGCTGGTTGGCGACGGTCTCGGTTGCGCTCGGGCTGGCTCTCGTCATGCTGGCGGCCCATCACATTGCGAACGGAAACGAGCAGCTGGTCCGGATGCTGTCGCGGGGCGTGTCCTGACCAGCGTGGCGCGGGTCTGGCCGTGCTCCAGCGGCCGGTGAGGAGGATCTGAGCCGATGTACCTGACCTTTCACAGGTTCACAGAAAGGCCGTTCCTGCGATGAGCGAATCCTTCGAAGCGTTCGAGCGCGCCGAGACGGAAGCGGTTTTCCGGGCGAAAGCGCCCTCGCCCGGCAGCACGGTCGACTTGGCGGCGTCGCCGGCACCCGAAGCACCGTCCGTTGAGGTGTTGCGGGCCGCGCCGCCGGGCTTTCCGCGGCCGGTCTTCGAGGCAACGCCGAAGGCGATCAAGCGCGGGCTCGATCGCGCGAACCGCGTTGAGGCGCACCTCGTGAGCCTGCTCGATCCCCGGTCGTTCGAGGCCGAACAGTACCGCGTGCTTCGCTATGTCGTGGAGACGCTGCGCAAGGGCGGCAACCTCCAGGTCATGGCGGTCACGAGCCCGGGGGTCGGAGACGGCAAGACCACGACCGCCATCAATCTCGCGGGGGCGCTCGCGCAATCCGTGGACGCTCGCGTGCTGCTGGTGGACATCGACATTCGTCGGCCGGCCGTGGCACGCCAGTTGGGGCTCGCCAGCTCGAAGCGCTCCCTCGTGGACACGCTCCTGGATGCGCGCCTCACGCTCAAGGACACGGTCGAGCATCTCGCCCACTTCAACTTCTCGGTGGTGCCGGCGGGCAGGCCCGCCGTCGCGCCCTACGAGGTGCTCAAATCCCCGCGGCTCGAGGCGCTGCTCGACGAAGCGCGGGAATGCTACGACTACATCGTCCTTGATACGCCGCCGTGCGTTCCCGTCCCGGACTGCCGCGTCATAGCGAAGTACGTCGATGGGTTTCTCCTCGTCGTCAAGGCGCATCGAACGCCACGGGGGGAGCTGGCGCGGGCCCTGAACTTGATGGACCCCGCGAAGGTGGCGGGCCTCGTGTTCAATGGGGACCGCGTGCGCCGTTCCAGCTACTACGACGTGTACGCGGGACCGCCGCGCAGTCCGCGGCTGTGGAGGAGGCCGTGACGATCGTCGCCCTGGGTGGCGGTACCGGATTGCCGGCCGTCCTCACAGGGTTGCGCCGATACCTCCCGGCGAGCTCGCGCATCACCGCGATCGTGACGGCTGCGGACGACGGTGGGAGCTCGGGGGCCCTGCGACGGGAGTACGGCGTCCTCCCGCCCGGAGACATCCGCAACTGCCTGATCGCGTTGGCACGGGTGGCCCCGGAGGTGAGGGCCGCGCTCCAGTATCGGTTCGGCGGAGGGGTCGCTCAGCACCCGGTGGGGAACCTTCTGCTGGCGGCGCTCGACATGGTTGCGACCGACGAGGTGACGGCGATCAGGCTTGCGGCCGAACTGCTCGGCGTGGACGATTTCATCCTGCCGTCGACCACACAGCGCGTTCGCCTGGTCGCCGACCTCATGGATGGACGCTCGGTGTCCGGCGAGTCCGCGATCCCGCGGAGTGGCGCTCCCATCCGGCGCCTCCGGATCGACCCTCCCGATGCGGTCGCGGCGCCCGCGGCGCTGGAGGCGTTGTACGCGGCGGACGCGGTGATCCTGGGCCCGGGGAGTCTTTACACGAGCCTCCTCGCCACGCTCGTCGTCCCGGGCGTGGCCGAAGCGGTGACGCATTCGGCCGCCGTCCGGATCTATGTGTGCAACGCGATGACCGAGCCGGGTGAAACGGACGGATACGGCCTCGCCGAGCATCTCCGGGCCCTGAGCACCCATGGCGTGCCGTCGGAAGCGATCGACTACGTCGTCGTCAATACGGCGCCGCTCTCGTCCAAGGTCCGCGCCCAATACGCCGCCGAGAGCGCGAGGCCCGTCGACTCCGACTTCGTGGTCTCCGGCGAGCTGCCGGTGATCGTCCGCGCCGATCTTCTCGAGCCCGGCCCGGTGGCGCGGCACGCCCCCGACAAGCTTGGACCGATCCTGTGCGACCTGGTGGCCAGGCAGCTGGAGCGGGTCTAGGCTCAGCAGTCCGGCGGTCCGGATGAATCCGATGAGCATCGTTCACAGCCTGGTCCCGGGGGGGCCGGTCGGCGGAAACACGCTTTTCGCGGGCCTTCTCGTCATCGTGGGGCTCGTGCTCGGAACGCGCTGGTGTCACGGCGTCCTGCGCCGTCGTCGCGAGCGCGTGCTGATCCTCGGAGGAAGCCCCCTCGGGCGTCAGGTCATCCACGCGATCGCGCGGCTGGCGTACCGCCGGTACACCATCGTCGGGGTGGTCGACAACGCCGGGAACCTCGGTCGCGTCATCGAGGCGGCCCGGCCCGATCGCATCGTCGTCGCGCTCGCCGAGCGCCAGGGAGACCTGCCGCTGGGCCGGCTCGTCGAATCGCTGGCGCGCGGGATCGTGGTCGAGGACGTCGCCGAGATCTACGAGCGCTTGACCGGAACGCTGGCGCTCGAAGCGCTCTCACCCAGCCGCGTCATCTTCTCCCGCGACTTCCGGACCTCGCGTCTCCAGCACGCGCTCGCTCGAGCGCTCGGCTTGCTGGGCTCGGTTATTGGATTGATCGTCCTGACACCCGTCCTTGGCGTGATCGTGCTCCTGATCAAGCTCGAGTCTCGCGGCCCCGCGTTCTTCATCCAGGAGCGCGTGGGGCGGTCCGGGCGAGCCTTCAAACTGATCAAGTTCCGTACGATGCATCCGGCCAGCGGGCCGAGGTCCGAGTGGGAGCGAGACAACTACGATCGGATCACGCGCCTCGGGGGTTGGCTCAGGCGGTTCCGGCTCGACGAGCTGCCTCAGCTCGTCAACGTCCTTCGGGGTGACATGAACCTCGTGGGGCCGCGGCCCCACCCGGTGACGAACCTCCCGCTGCTGACCCTGGCGGCCCGCAACCTGAACGAGCAGACGGGCGACGCGTTCCCCTACTACGCGCTTCGCTGCGCGGTCAGGCCGGGGATCACCGGCTGGGCACAGATCCGCTACGGCTACGCCAACAGCCTCGACGAAGAGACGGAGAAGATGCGCTATGACCTCTACTACATCAAGCACATGTCATTGTGGTTCGATCTCCGCATCCTCTTCGAGACGGCCAGGATCGTCGTCTTCGGCAGCCGCAGGTCCGCGACGGCCGCAACCTGGCGAGGCGTCGCAGCCGAGGCGCGACTCTCCACTGAAGTCAATCGATGAGGGATCGTCGAGCGCGGAGACTCTCCTGGATTCCGCGACGGCGCTGACCCAGCGGATCGAAGCGCGTACGGCTCGGCTCGCCATCATCGGCCAGGGGTACGTGGGTCTGCCGCTCGCGGTCGAGTTCGCCACGATGGGCTTTCGCGTCACCGGCCTCGACAGCGACGCGGCCCGGGCGGCCGCGCTCGGGCTCGGCCACTCGTGCAGCCCAGATGTGACCAGCGCGGACCTGACGGCCCTGCTGCGCGAGGGCCGGTACGAGGCCTCGACCGACTTCGACGTCCTGGAGCAGAGCGACGTCGTGATCATTTGCGTGCCCACGCCGCTTCGCAAGTCGAAGGACCCCGACATTTCCTTCGTCGTGGCCGCCGTCGAGGCGGCCGCCGCCAGATTCCGCCCCGGCCAGCTCGTGGTGCTCGAGAGCACGACCTATCCGGGGACGACCGAGGAACTGGTTCTCCCGATGTTCAAGGCGCGAGGGGCTCGGATCGGAGAAGACTTCTTCCTGGCATTCTCGCCCGAGCGGATCGATCCGGGGAACTCCGTCTTCAGGGCCCGGGACATTCCCAAGGTGGTCGTGGGCGTCACGTCCGCGTGTACCCGCCTCGCCTCCGCTCTCTATCGCACCGTCGTCCCCCACGTCCAGGAGGTCTCCTCGCCGAAGGTCGCCGAGCTGGTGAAGCTCTACGAGAACGTCTTCCGGAACGTGAACATTGCGCTGGCCAACGAGTTCGCCCTCATGTGCCAGCGGCTGGAGGTCAGTACCAAGGAGGTCATCGACGCCGCCGCGACCAAGCCCTTCGGCTTCATGGCGTTCTATCCGGGGCCGGGGATCGGCGGGCACTGCATCCCGGTCGATCCGCTCTACCTGTCCTGGAAGATGCGTCTCAACGGCTATGAGGCGCGCTTCATCGCGCTGGCCGACGACATCAATCGCGCGATGCCACGCCATGTGCTGACCATGGTGAGTGAGGCGCTCAACGACATGGGCCGGCCCCTGATGTGTGCGCGCATCCTCGTGCTGGGCGTGGCCTACAAGCGAGGCGTCAGCGATACCCGGGAGTCCCCGGCCCAGGAAATCATCAACGCCCTGCGCCGCCACGGCGCCGACGTCGCGTACGCGGATCCGCACGTGCCGAGCTTCGGCGTCGAGGAAGCGACGCTCAAGGCGATGGACGTGACCCAGGAAATCCTGCGGTGGGCCGATTGCGCGCTCATCCTCACGGACCATCCGGAGTTCGATTTCCAGCGGATCCTGGAGACCGCCCGGCTCGTCGTCGACACGCGGAACGCTACGTGGGGCCTCACCGCGGCGGGCCGCGTGATCAGGTTGTAGGCCCATGCAAGTACATCAGGCATCGCTCAGCACGGTGCTCAAATACCTGGAGACGGAAGGGCAGCGTCCGCTCGAGGTCTACGAACGCGACTTCCGAAAGCTTCTCGGGCTCGTCTCCCGCTTTCACCCGCTCGGGGCGGGCACTCGCCTCCTCGAGGTGGGAATCGGCACGGGATGGTTTCTCGTGATGTGCGCGAGAAATGGGCTGGAGTGCGTCGGGCTGGACATCAGCCGGGAGCTGATCGACTTCGTGAGAGAGCGGGCGGCGCGGAACGGCGTGCGCCTCGACCTCCGGCTGGGAAACATCGAGGAGACTGCTCTGGACCGCGGGGCTTTCGACGTCGTCATCGCCGAGTCGGTCTTCGAGCACGTCGAGGACTGGCGCAGGGGTCTCGCGAATGTGGCGGCGTCCCTGAGCCCCGGTGGCGTGCTCATCTTCTGCTCGACGAACCGGTTCTCGCCCTGGTCCGGCGAGTTTCCGAAGCTGCCCCTTTACGGCTGGCTCCCGAACCGGATCCGGTACTGGCTCCGTCAGACCCTGGAAGGCCCGGACGTGATGCGTCTCGGCATCGACTTCCACCAGTTCACGTATGGGACTGTCCGGCGGGCGCTGCAGGAGACGGGATTCTCGCGCGTCTACGACATCGCCGACCTTCTGGACCCGGAGCGCCTGAACCAGCCGACCTGGTGGAAGGTCGCGTTGCTGCGTGCGATGCGTCGTTCCCCCATCGTGAAACGCATCATGCTGACCTTCTGGCCCGCAACCGAGCTGGTCGCCGTCAAGTGAAGTCCACCGGCACCGCTGGATCCGCGATGGATCGCCACTCCGCCACACCCGTGAGCGAATTACTGGGGCCGCGCCTCAGGGAACTGATGCAGCACACCGCCATCTACGGCCTGGGGCCCGTCCTGGGCCAGGTCGCGGCGTTCTTGTTACTTCCTCTGTACACGAATCTTCTGTCGCCCGCCGATTACGGCGCGCTCGAGATCATCCTGCTCGTCGGCACCTTCCTGAACGTCTTCTTTGGCCTCCAGACCGTCACCCAGCTCCTCCGCTTCTATCACGCGTGCGAGGGCGAGCGCGATCGTCGTGAGGTGGTCTCCACGGCGATCATCTTCACCGGCGTCGTGACCGCCGCGGCGATCCTCCCCGCCGACCTGCTGCGTGACCGCATCTCGCTCGCGTTGTTCGGCACCGCCGCGCAGGCGCCGTTGCTCCGTCTCGCCTTCTGGTCCATGGTCTCCTCCAATGTCTTCGCCACCGCGCTGGGTTATCTCCAGGCGCGGAAGATGTCGCGGGCCTTCACGCTCCTCTCGGTAGCCCAGCTCGTGTGCGCCCTGTCGTTGAACCTGTTCTTCGTCGCCTGGCTGGCCCGCGGCGTGGAAGGCATCTTGCTGAGCCAGTTCCTCGTGACCGGGACCTTCGCCATCGGCCTGGCCGCCTGGGTCCTCGGGCAGACCGGGCTGGCCGTCTCGCTGAGGAGGGCACGGAACTTCCTGGCCTTCGGGGTCCCGATGATCGGCTGGTCGCTCGCGGTGTTCGCCGTGAATGCGGCCGACCGGATGGTGCTGTCGCGGGTCGGCTCACTGTCGGATGTCGGAGTGTTCTCGCTGGCCAATCGATTCGGAACGGCGCTGCTCGTGTTCGTCGTGACGCCGTTCTCGTGCTTCTGGGCGGCTGAACGGTTCGCGATCGCCAAACAGCCAGACGGGAAGGAAGTCCTCGCGCGCGTCTTCAC
>Ga0137397_10003242_pt1 | contig 11328 bp, 5 predicted proteins | sample czorhiz116metaG_FD_106658 | JGI IMG/M metagenome (GOLD analysis project Ga0137397, IMG submission 106658) | Vadose zone soil microbial communities from Angelo Coast Range Reserve, California, USA - czorhiz1.16 metaG | ecosystem: Environmental > Terrestrial > Soil > Vadose zone | place: USA...
AGGTAGAACTTGCCCACGAAGCCGGCCAACGGCGGGATGCCGACCAGGGAGAGCAGCAACAGGGCCTGCGCGAAGGCCAGCACGGGATGCCGGCGCCCGAGGCCGGCGTAGTCGCGGACGTCGACGGCCTCCTCGCCCGCGCGCACGCACACCGTGATGACGCCGAAGGTGCCGGCCGTCGTGAAGGTGTAGGCGAGCAGGTAAAAGAGCACGGCCCCGGCGCCGGCGGCGCCACCGGCGGCCAGGCCCACGAGCATGTAGCCGACGTGGGCGATCGACGAGTAGGCCAGCATGCGCTTGAGGTTCGACTGCGCGATGGCCACCACGTTGCCGAGGGTCATCGTGAGCGCGGCCAGCACCCACAGCACCGCCGTCCAGTCGGCCTGGACGGCGCGCACACCGGAGAGGAGCAGCCGGACGAGCACGGCGAAGACCGCCGCCTTCGATCCGGTGGCGATGAGCGCGGTGACGCTCGTGGGCGCGCCCTCGTAGACGTCGGGCGCCCACATGTGGAACGGCGCCGACGAGATCTTGAAGCCGAAGCCGACCAGGAGCAGCCCAAGGCCGGCGATCAGGAGCGTATCGTGCGGCGCGGCGGCGGCCGCCGCCGCGATGCGGTCGATGCTGGTCGTCCCGGTGGCGCCGTAGAGCAGCGCGATCCCGTAGAGGAGAAAGGCGGAGGCGAACGCGCCGAGCAGGAAATATTTCATCGACGCCTCGCCGGCCTGCCGGCGGCGTTTGAACAACCCCGACAGGACGTAGAGCGAGAGCGACATCAGCTCGATGGCGAGGAAGACCACGATGAGGTCGCTGGCCGAGGTCAAGAGCAGCATGCCCGACGTCGAGAAGAGCACCAGCGCGTAGTACTCACCCGACTCCATGCCGTTGCGACGCAGATAGTCGATCGACAGCAGCACGATCAGCGCAGCCCCGTAGCAGATGACGACGTGGAAGAAGAGCGCATAGTTGTCGAGGATCACCATGTCGCGGAAGCCTCGCCCGCGGCCGCCCCACGCCGCCAGCGAGGTCAGCAACGCGGCCACCACGCCGAGAAGGGCGACGGTGGCCAGGTGGACCTTGCTCGCCCGCGGCGGCAGCAGGTCGAGGAGGAGCACCAGGCAGCCAGTTCCCATCACGATGAGCGCCGGGGCCAGGACGGCCAGCGAGATGGGCGGCGCAGGAATCATCGGAGCGCCACGCTGGCCTTGGACTGGACCTGCGCGATCAGGGCTTCGACCGTCGCCTCGGTGGGCCCCGTGAACACGGTGGGATAGACGCCGATCCAGACGATGAAGATCACGAGCGGCACGATCAACGCCCACTCGCGCAGGCTCAGGTCGCGCAACCCGCGGTTCTCCTCGTGCGTCACCTCGCCGAAGATCACCCGCTGGTACATCCACAGCAGGTACACGGCGGCGAAGATGATGCCGGTCATGGCCAGCGCGGCCAGGCCACGATTCGTCTGGAACGCACCGACCAGGATCAGGAACTCGCCGACGAATCCGTTGAGGCCGGGCAACCCGAGGGACGACAGCACCACGACCAGGAAGAGGGCGGAGAACGCGGGAATCACCTTCCACAGGCCGCCGAAGTCGGCGATGAGGCGGGTGTGACGGCGCTCGTAGATCATCCCGACCATGAGGAACAGCGCGCCCGTGCTCAGGCCGTGGTTGATCATCTGGATCACGCCGCCGACGAGGCCCTGAACGTTCAGCGTGAAGATCCCCAGCATCACGAAGCCCAGGTGGCTCACGCTCGAGTACGCGACCAGCTTCTTGAGGTCGGGCTGCACGGTGGAGACCCAGGCCCCGTACACGATGCCGAAGACGGCCAGCGCGAGGACGATGGGCCCGAAGGTGAGGCTCGCGTCCGGGAAGATCGGCAGCCCGAAGCGGAGGAAGCCGTACGTCCCCATCTTGAGGAGCACACCCGCGAGGATGACCGAGCCGGCCGTCGGCGCTTCGACGTGGGCGTCGGGCAGCCACGTGTGGAACGGGAAGAGCGGCACCTTGATCGCGAAGGCCAGGGCAAAGGCCAGGAACATGAGGTTCTGGCCGAGCCCGGCCGGCACCACCCAGCGCGTCACGATGGGCACGTCGAAGGTGAACGTCCCCGTCGCCACACCGTGCCGATAGTAGAGGGCGAGGATGGCCACCAGCATGAGCGCGGAGCCCGCCATCGTGTAGAGGACGAACTTCACGGCGGCGTAGATGCGGTTGGCGCCGCCCCACACGCCGATGACGAAGTACATCGGGATGAGCATCGCCTCCCAGAACACGAGGAACAGGAACAGGTCGAGGCTGACGAAGACGCCCACCATGCCGGTCTCGAGGACCAGCATGGCGATCACGAACTCCTTCGTGCGGTCCTCGATGGCGTGCCAGGCCGAGGCGAGCGCGATCGGCATGAGGAGCGTCGTGAGGAGGACGAGGAGCAGGCTGATGCCGTCGATGCCGATGTGGTACGACGCGCCGAGCGACGGCATCCAGGCCACGTTCTCCTCGAACTGGTAGCTGGCCGAGCCGCCGTCGAAGCCCGTGTAGAGCCGGATGGAGACCGCGAACGCCGCCAGCGAGACGATGAGGGCGCCGACGCGCAGCACCTGATCGAGACGGCGCGGCACGAGGGTCAGCGCAAGCGCGCCGGCCAGGGGCAGCAGCGTCACGATCGAGAGAACGTGGGGAGTCACGACTTCATCGAATCAGCAGGAAGCCCACGAGCAGGACGGCGCCCACGAGCATCGTCAGCGCGTAGTTCACGACGTACCCGGTCTGGAGCCGACGGAAGCCGGCGGCCCACGCCACGACGGCGCGGCCCACCGCGTTCACGAGGCCATCGATGATGCCGAGATCGACCCGGTACGCCAGGAACACGGACAGGACGTAGAGCGGCCGCACGATCAGCCGGTCGTAGATGAGGTCGACGTAGTACGCGTTCAGCAGCAGCTTGTGGAACGGCGTCCGCGCTTGCCCGATCGTCGCGGCCTTGACCGGCGCCGCGGCGTACCGGAACCAGGCGAGCACGATGCCCGCGCTGGCCGCGATCGTGCTCAGCACGGCGAGCATGAGCGTCACCGCGCCGCTCCACTCGTGGGCGGCCGGCGCGAAGACCGGGGTGAGGAAGCGCGCGAAGCGCGTGCCCGTCTCCGACGGCATGCCCACGGCCCAGCCGGCGAGGAACGTCAGCACGGCCAGCACCACGAGCGGCAGCGTCATCACCCACGGCGATTCGTGGACGTGGTGGGCGACCTCGCGCGACATCCGGGGGCCGCCGAAGAACGTCAGGAAGATCAGCCGGAACGAGTAGAACGCCGTCATGAACGCGCCGAGGAGGAGGAACGCCCACAGCAGGCGATGATGGCTCGCGTACGCCGCGTGGAGGATCTCGTCCTTCGAGAAGAAGCCCGCGAACGGCGGCAATCCGGCGAGGCCGACGGCGCCGATCGTCATGGTGATCGTCGTCGTGACCATCTTCGGCGCCAGCCCGCCCATCTTTCTCAGGTCCTGCTCGCCACCCATGCCGTGGATCACGCTTCCGGCGCCCAGGAAGAGCAGCGCCTTGAAGAAGGCGTGGGTCACCAGATGAAAGATCCCGGCCGCGTACGCGCCGAGGCCGACCGCGGCGAACATGTAGCCGAGCTGGCTGATGGTCGAGTAGGCGAGCACGCGCTTGATGTCGGTCTGAACGAGCCCGATCGACGCGGCGAAGACGGCGGTGACGGTGCCCACGATGGCCACGACCTCGAGCGCCACGCCCGAACGCTCGAACAGCGTGTGGCTCCGGGCGACCATGTAGACGCCGGCCGTCACCATCGTGGCCGCGTGGATGAGCGCGGACACCGGGGTCGGTCCTTCCATCGCGTCCGGGAGCCAGACGTGCAGCGGGAGCTGCGCCGATTTCCCGCACGCGCCCATGAAGAGCAGGAGCGCGATCCCGGTGGCCACGCCCGGCGCCAGGTCGCCCGTCTTGGCGAAGACGTCCGTGTAGTCGAGCGTGCCGAGCGCCGTCCACAGCCAGAGGACGCCGAGGCCGAAGCCGAAGTCGCCCACGCGATTGACGATGAACGCCTTCTTACCCGCCTCGGCCGCGGCCGGGCGCGTATACCAGAAGCCGATCAGGAGATACGAGCAGAGACCGACCGCCTCCCAGAAGACGTAGAGGAGGAGGAAGTTGCCGGCGAGCACCAGCATCGTCATCGAGAAGACGAACAGGTTGAGATAGGCGAAGAAGCGCGCGTACCCCGGGTCGCCGTGCATGTACCCGACCGAGTAGAGGTGGATCAGGAAGCCGACGCCGGTGACGACGAGGAGCATGACGCCGGTGAGCTGATCGACGTGGGCGGTGATCCACGTATCGAACTCGCCGGCGACGATCCAGGGCGCGAGCTGCGCCGTCAGCGGCCGCCCGCCCGACACCTGCGAGAAGACCATCCACGAGGCGACGAACGAGCCGGCGAGCGCGGGCACGGCGATCCAGTGCGCGCGACGTCCGGTGATGCGGCCGAAGAGGATGTTGAGGAGGGCGCCGGCCAGCGGAAATGCGGGAATCAGCCAGACAGCGCTCGACACCGGGCCAATCTATCGAGGCGCTCGGGGGGTGTCAAGGAAACCCCCCACGACAGCGCGCTACTTCGCGTTACGGGTGAGCAGGAACTGCGCCTCGTCGAAGGACTCGGCAGCCAGCTCGCCGAGGCCGCTCTTCTGGTAGAGGCTGCCCAGAGCCTGGTGCAGCGCCGGCTCGTCGGGATCGCTGGCCAGCGCGTCCAGCACCACCCGGCGAGCGTCGTTGAGCAAGCCGTTGCTGGCAAGCATGCCTGCCCGCACCACCGCGACCGAGTTCCGCGACGCGCCGCTGCCGAAGCTCTGGGTGAGCGCGGCCAGATCGTCGGCGATCGTGCGGGCCCGCTCGGCATCGAGGATCTCGAACCACGCCTCCTGGTGTGTCTGCTCACCGCTGGTCACCTGGATGGTGTAGCGCGTGCCCGGCGCCAGCGCCGTCGCGTCCGGCGGATAGTCGAGCCGCCCGCCGGCGATGCCGCGGCGCTCGAAGACAGGCCCCGACGGCCCCACGATGCGCACCGTGTATCGCGCGAAGCGGCTCCCAGCCCACTCGAGCGCGATTGGCCCCGGGAGCAGGCTCGTGTTGCGCGGCGCGATGATGACCGGCGGCTTGGCCGCGCTGCGGGTGCTCAGAACGGCGGTCGGCGCCTCGCGTTGACCGGCGGCCATGAAGCCCAGGCCCGCCTGCACGAGCGTGCGCGCCTTCTGCGTGGGCGTGTCGTCGGCTCGCGCGGCCACCGTGTACGGCGAGTTCGCCGCCTGGACCTTCACCGTGCCCCCACCGCTCAGCATCACGACGGCCACGGCGTCGTCCGTGACGCGCAGCGCATCGCCGGCCCGCAGCGCCTGGAGCGGCCCGGCCCGACGCCAGTCACTGCCGCTTCGGAGCTCGACGCGGCCGTGGCCGGTCTTGATCTCGGTGATCATGCCGACGGTCTCGGTGGACTGCGCCGCCGCGACTCCGGCGGCGAGGACGAGGACCAGCACGGCGACGACACGGGCCATCACGAACCTCCTGGCTCTCCGGTGTCCAGCAACTCGAAGAGCTCGACCGGCTCGGCCTTGCCCTTCACGTTCACGGCGCCCCGCTCGCGGACACGCACGCGGCCCTTCACCGCCGCCAGCGTCGCGCTCGAGACGAGGATCTCCGTGCCCAGCTCGCGGTTCATCGCTTCGATCCGCGCCACCGTGTTCACGGTGTCGCCGAGCACCGAGTACTTCTTCTTCTTCGGCGACCCCATGGTACCGGCAAACACCTCGCCGGTGTTGATCGCCACGCCCATGGCCAGCGTGGGCGCGCCCCGTGCCGCCCACACCCGGTTCAGCTCGGCGAGCGCCCGCTGCATGTCGAGCGCCGTCTCGACCGCGTGCCAGGCGTGCTCCGCGTCGTCCACCGGCGCGCCGTAGACCGCGAGGATGCCGTCGCCGATGAAGTCGTTGACGAGGCCGTGGTGGCGCATGATCACCTCGACCATCGCCGTGAAGTACTCGTTCATGATCTCGGAGATCCGGGCCGGAGGCAGCCGCTCGGAGAGCGTGGTGAATCCACGGACGTCGGACATCAGCACCGAGACCGTCCGCACCTCGCCGCCCAGCCGCGTCCCCTCGCGCAGGACGCGCGCGAGGACCTCCTTGCTCACGTACTGCCCGAACTCGGCGTTGAGCCGACGCCGGGCCAAGGTGGCCGAGCCCTGCCGGTAGAACTTCATCACGGCCAGCGGCGCGATGAAGTCCAGCCAGTAGCCCCGGCTGTACGCCTCGTAGCTCAGCGCCACGAAGACGACGACGAGGCCCAGGCTCAGCACGATGACCCAGACCTGGCGCATCCGCACGGAGAGCAGCGAGATCCAGAGACAGGCGGTGAGGAGCAGCGCCATGTTGAGCGCCCACGGCGGCGGGAGCAGCGCCCGGCGTGAGAGCAGCGTGTGGACGATGTTCGCCTGGATCTCCACGCCGCTCATCAGGCCCATCGGCGTGCCGTAGAAATCGCGGCTCTCGCCGAAGGTGGCGCCCACCAGCACGATCTTGCCGCGGAACGGATTGTCGCCCTCGGGACGCACGCCGCTACGCGCCACCGCCATGAGGGCGCCTGCCGGGAACGCCGCGAAGGCGCCCGGCTGGCCGACGTAGTCGATCCGCCACACCGTGTCGCGCAGCGAGCCGACTGAAATCGCATCGTGCCGGTTGATGCCGCGCTTCGGATCCCCCACGGGCAGCACGACCTCGCGCGAGGTCCCGCCGGTCAGCGCCGCGGCCAGCGCTTCCGGCGAGTAGCCCTCGTAACCGGCCAGCACGGCGAGAGCGAACGACGGGAGGTACTGGTCGCCGGCCGCCGGCAAGACCGGCCGCGCGACGCGGACCAGGCCGTCGGGGCTGAGCGGAGCGTTGGCGAAGCCGAAGATCGCGCGCAGATCGGGCGAGTACGCCGGCGTCGGCGCGTAGCGCGCCGGCCGCACGTCGTCGATCGGGTTGGCCACGGTGGTGAACACCAGTCGTCCGCTCCGGCCGTCCCAGCGTCGGGTCACCGCGACGAGGGCGCCGTCTTCCCGCGGCGTCGTCGCTTTCTTGAGCTGGACGTCGAAGCCGACGACACGCGCGCCGCTCTCGAGCAGGAACTCGGCGAGCTGCGCGAGATAGGGCCGGGGCAACGGCTGGCGCTCGCCCATCTCCTGGAACGCGGCGTCGTCGATGTTCACCAGGACGATCTCGGGCGTCGGAACGCGATCGCGGAAGAACAGGAAGGCGTCGATGGCTCGCGTCTCCCAGCCCGCCAGCCCACCGAAGCGCGACACCACGGTGACCGCGATGCTGACCGCAAAACCGAGCAGGAGCGAACGGGCCAGCGGCGTGTCGACGCGCCGCAGGCCGGCTCGCAGATCTACCACGGAGCGCCGGTCAGGCCGTACCCGGCCCAGGCGAACGGATGCGGGAACTGCCGCAGCGTCTCGCGCTGCGCCAGGCTCAGCGCCTCGCCGGGCGCCGCCGTCTTCAGCCGGACGTAGAACTCACGCATGAGCACGAAGCTCGCGCGGTCGTCGGCCTGCCGCAGCGTGGTGACCTCCGCGGGTGAGCCCGCGTAGATGAAGGCGCGGTGGAGGCCGACGAGGTCGTCACCGCGCGAGAGCTTGCCGAGGCCGGTCTCGCAGGCCGAGAGCACGACGAGCCGGGCGTGGAGATCGAGGCCGAACAGCTCCCGCACCTCGAGCCGCCCGTCCTCGCCGTCGCCCGGGGTGAGCAGCAGCGCGGAGGACATCGGCTCGCTCTCGTTGAGCTCGGCGTGCGTGGCGAAGTGCAACATCCCGGCGCTGCCGGCCAGCGCCTTCACCCGGGCCTCGCTCGCCGCGTCGCGAACCAGCACCGTGGCATCGGGATACGTTTCGCCCACGACGCGGGCCTCGCGCTCGGCGTAGCGCAGGTTGAGCGCGGGGCCGACGTCGGGATTACCGAGAGCGAGCGGATGCGCGTTCGACGCATCCTTGGCGGCGAGGAACTTCAGGACGCTCGCGCTCGGGAGCGTGGCGAGCGCGTAGTCCTCGATCAACCACCGGCCAGCCGGACTCCGGAGCGCCGCGAACGGAAGGTAGTGCAGCACGTCGTGAGGCACGATGAGGAGCCGAGTGCCCTGGATCTCGGCGCGGGCCGGCGCCAGCAGGCCGTCGTAGAGTTTCGCCGCCTGGCGCTCGATCTCGGCCAGCGGCGCCTGATCGGCGATGGCTTCCCGTAGCGTGCGCACACTCGCGACGAGGTCGGCACGGGCGCCTCGCACGGTCAGCGCCTTGGCGCGGTGACGGTCGATGATCCAGATGACGACGTCGGCGTTGCCGACCAGGTATTCGACCAGCGTGGTGCCCTCGGGCAAGAGTCCCTGGATCTCGGTCAGGGTGACCGGCTCCACGGTCATGAGCGAGGCCTGCTCGACGTTCTCCTTGCGCACGCGCTCGAGGAACGCCCGGTAGTCACGGTCGGCCGCCTCGACGGCCTCCTTGGCCTGGCGCGCCTCACCCGTCTCGCTCTCGCTGTCGGAGTCCAGCGCCTGCGCCTCGGCCAGACGGGCGCGAAGCTGTACTTCTTCTTGCACGAGGGCACGCGTGCGGCCCTTGGATAACGTCGTCGAGTTGCCGAGGAGGTCGAGGAAGGCCCGGGCCCGGGCGCGCTCGGCGAAGGCAAAGGCGTCCGCGGCATTGCCGGCCCGCAACGCGGTTCTGACGGCGAACTGATAGATGCCCTGCTTGTCCTCGATGTACCCGCTGCGCAGCGACGATTCCTGGAGCGTGCTGCGGATCTCCTCGACGAGATCCATCGAGCGACGGATCGAGGTGAGCGCATCGGCCGGCCGCCGCAATCCGGCGTAGCTGCGTGCCTGGAGCTGATAGAGCTGGACCAGGTTGCCGATTCGACCAGTGCGCTCGGCCTGGGGAAGCGCCTTCTGGAACTCGGCCAGCGCCGTGGCGAAGTCGCTGCGGGCGAGCGCCACCTGACCGCTCGTGGTGAGGATCTCGAGATCCACCTCGAGAAGTCCCACAAGGCGAGAGTACTGGCCGGCGCGCTTGAGCGCGGCTTCAGCCGCGTCCTTATCGTCGAGCGCCAGCTCCGCCTTGGCGAGCAGCGTCAGTCCCTGGGCCGCTTGTCGGCGGGCATTCTCGATGGCCCCCGGGCCGGTCCTGCCCGTCGCGCTGCCGAGGAAATGCTCGGCCAGCGTCACCGCCTCGCGAACGTGATCTCGCGCGTCGGCATACGCGTGCTCCTGGAAGTCGATCTGAGCCAGCTGCCTGAGCAGCCCCGCCACCCACATCGCGGCACCCCGACGATGGGGGGCCACGGCAGCTCGCGCGTAGGCCAGGCCCTCCTCGTACAATTTCCGCGCCTGGGCGCGATCGCCGGCGTTGCGATACGCATTGCCCAGCACGCTGTAGACCGACACCATCATGCCCATCTGGTCGTTGGTGACGGTCGGCTCGTTCCGCAACAGATCGAGGGCCTTCTGCGCCGACGTGATGGCCTTCTGGAGTTGGTGGAGGCGGACGGCCACGAATGCGACACAGGCATAGGCGGCGCCGGCCTCGGCGCGTGCGCCCCGCTGTTCGGCATCCGCCGCGGCGCTCTCGTAGAACGCGAGCGCCGGTCGAGCTTCGCCGCGCTCGACGGCGGCGCGAGCATCGAAGAACGTGAATCCGTAGCGCCGATCTCCCGGGCCCGCGCTCCCGGGCGCCGGCGTTGTCTCCGTGGGAGCTGCAGGCGTTGTCGGCGTCGCCGGCGACGGCCCGGGCCGACCCCGGCGATGCCCGAACTGCGCGGCCGCCGGTGTCACCAACGCCAGCGTCATCGAGCACAGCAGCGCGGGCGCCAGGAGTCGGTGGGCCATTGGCACGACCCGATCATGGCTCGATCAAGGCGGCGTCGCAACGTTCGCATGAGCCGCAACGTTCGCGTGTTAAGATGCTGGTCGTGCCTCGGCGGTCCCGCACGAAGCTCTGGGTGCTGCTGGTTCTGGTCGTGGTGGTCGCGCTACTCGCCTCCGTGTCCTATCTCATCTGGCGACAGACCGTACCCGGCGCTCGCGTCACCGCGAGCGTGCCACGCTTCGTCGGTCAGAAGACGCCGCTCACCGTGGTCGTCGAAGCAACTCGCGGTCGCGTCGCCACCGCCAGCGTCCGCGTGGCTCAGGGCGGCAAGACGATCGTGATCACGCGCTACGACGGCGCTGCGATGCCCCGCGTCGAGCTGCCGCTGACGTTCGAGCCGACGGCGGCGGGATTTCGAGAGGGCGCCGCCACGGTCGAGGTGTGGGCCCGCGACGACTTCTGGCGTCCGTGGCGTGGGCAGGAGCGCGCGGCCGTCACGTTCCCGACGACTATCGACCTGACGCCGCCACCGCTCGAGGTCGCGGCGGCGACGCCGTACATCCTGCCGGGCGGAGCCGGCCTGGTGGTCGTCCGAGCCGGTGATGCGGTGCGCGCCGACGCCAAGGTCGGGTCGCTCAGCTTCCCGACCTTTCCGATGGGCCCTCAGGGCACGCGCGTCGGCTTCTTCGCGCTGCCCTACGATATCCCGAGCGGGACCTCGCTCTCGGTGACGGCGGCCGACGAGGCGGGGAACGCCGTCACGCGAGGGATCCCGGCCGAGATGCTGCCGCGCCGCTTCCGCCGCGACACGATCGAGGTCAGCGACGCCTTCCTCAACGCCAAGGTCCCGGAGCTGCTCCCGCAGCGGCCGCCCAACCAGCCGCTGGTCGAAGGCTTCCTCGTGATCAATCGCGATCAGCGGAAGTTCGCCGAGGAGGAGAAGCGGCGGGTGGCGCTGAAGACGGCCGACAAGCCGCTGTGGGAAGGCGCGTTCGTCCAGCCCCGCAACACCAAGGTCTTCTCGAATTTTGCCGAAGCGCGCACGTACCGCTATCAAGGCCGCGAGATCGACACGCAGGTGCACGTCGGCTTCGATCTCGCATCCACCAAGCAGGCCCTCATCCCTTCCGCCAACAAGGGCGTGGTGGTCTACGCGGGACCGCTGACCATCTACGGCAACACCGTGATCGTCGACCACGGCCTCGGGCTGCAGACGCTCTACGGACATCTCTCGTCGATCGCGGTCAAGCTCGGGGACAGCGTGGCCAAGGGCCAGGAGCTCGGACGCAGCGGTGCGACCGGGCTCGCGCTCGGCGATCACCTGCACTACGAGGTGCTGGTCCACGGCGTGTCGGTCACGCCGATCGAGTGGTGGGACCCGAAGTGGATCCGCGATCGCGTCAGCGGGCCGCTCAGAGCGGCCGGAA
>Ga0137397_10003244_pt1 | contig 11327 bp, 11 predicted proteins | sample czorhiz116metaG_FD_106658 | JGI IMG/M metagenome (GOLD analysis project Ga0137397, IMG submission 106658) | Vadose zone soil microbial communities from Angelo Coast Range Reserve, California, USA - czorhiz1.16 metaG | ecosystem: Environmental > Terrestrial > Soil > Vadose zone | place: USA...
ATCATTGTTGTCACCTCGCGCACGACCGCCGGTTGACGTTCTAGCGTGGCCCGCGCGAGCAGCTTGGGCACAAGCTCTGCGGCGATCGCCCCCGGGCCCTCGCGCTCGACTCTTGCGGCCATGGTGTCTCGCCCGCGTTTTGCCTCTGGGGTGTCCGCGGTCGCTTTCGTGCTGCAGAGAATCGCCGCGCGCACACGCGTCGGGAACGCGCGGAGCAACTCGAACGCGACGTAACCTCCCATCGATTGACCGCACACCACCACCTCGTCGACGTCCAGATCATCGAGCGTAGCGACAAGACTGGTCGCCTGATCGGCGATCGAGTACGGACCTGCTGACGCGGGAATATTCACCAAGCCCGCACCCCAAAGGTCCGGCACGACCCGTTCCCAGCTTGACAGCGCCGCGATTTGGTATCGCCACATCGAATTGTCGAACGGGAAACCATGGATGAAGAGTATCGGGAGATCGATCATGGCCAGGCAAAGGTATGCCAGAATACGACTCGTTGAACGTTCACGTCGGCACGTTGCAAAAAGCTGAAGGCCTTTGCCCCATACGTCGGATCGAGACGCAGATTGTGTTCTGCTGCCAGCGCCCTCGCTCGCTCACCTTCCGGCGTCGGATGACCATAGCCCTTCCCCATCGCTTCCACGACGCGAACGCGAATCGGCGACCGCGGAACGCCGAGCTCGATACCGTCACGCCGTATGAGCGCCGCGGTCTTGCGCGCGAGTCGCACCGTGCGCCACCGATTGGCGACGAGCCATGGTGCGACACGCACCGCGACGACCTCCGTGGACCAACCGAGCCATGACACGCCGAGGGCGATGCCGGCCGCCGTTCCGCCAGTGCCGAGCGGAACGACGATCGTGTCGGGCGGCGCGTCGAGCTGCGACCCCAGCTCGAGCGCCGCGAGGAAGTGACCGATCACCGCTCGTGGGTCGGCGCCGCCTCCAGGAATCCAATGCGGTGTCCCACGTCCGAGATGATGGGCCGCGCGCCACGCACGCAGCACTGCCCATGGCAACATGACCAGTGACGATGCGCGGACAACCAGATTTGCGGTTGCGGCGGTCGTCGCCGCGACAGCGCGACTCGCGTCGGTCTCGGGTTGCGGAAATGTGGCGATCGCGGTGCGGTAGCCCTGGGTCCTTGCGCAGCGCGCGGTCGCGAGGCAGTGACTCGAACCCGTGGCACCGATGGTGACGAACACGGATCGCGGCGGCGCGCCCGCGAGTAAGAACTCGAGCCCGCGCACCTTATTTCCGCCGGTCAGATCTTCGCGTTTTAGCCACAGCGCCTGCAGTCCCAGCGCGTGCGCGAGCGCCGGGTGCGCCTCGAGCGGAGCAGGCCAGGTCCCCAGACTGCACGGCGCGAAAGCGGCGCGTATCTTTGTGGCCAACACTGCGGAGCGATCCATGCAAGTGACCACCGATTACATACGTCATGCGGCGCGAGCCGCCCGCAAATGCGCGGGCGATCCGCTGGGCGGAGCCCCTCAGGCTCCCGATCCGGAATTCTACAGGACGTTAGCCAAGGCGCTGGAACAAATCGCCGCCGGGATGGAGGCGCTAGGGAAGCAGGAGTGAAATACGTCGACACGCCGCAAGACCTGGCGGCGTTCATCGCTTCGGTGCGCCGGGAGTCGCGGGTCGGCGTCGATACCGAAGCGGCGAGCTTCCATCGCTACCGCGATCGCATCTACCTGCTGCAGATCTCGAGCGCGACCCAAACCGCGCTCATCGATCCCGTCGCGATCGCCGCTCCCGACCTCGGCCCGTTCGGGGCGTTGCTGGCCGATCCCCAGCTCGAGAAGGTGTTCCACGACGCCGACTACGACCTGCGGGTGCTCGACCGTGACTACGGCTTTCACGCCGTTCGCCTGTTCGACACACGCGTCGCGGCGCAGCTCGCCGGCGAGCCAGCCATTGGCCTGGCGGCGCTGCTCGAGAAGTACGCCGGGGTGAAGCTCGACAAAGAACACCAGAAAGCGGACTGGTCGCTCCGACCGCTGACGCCGCCGATGCTGGCGTACGCGGCAGCCGACACCCAGCACCTGCTCGCGCTGCGGGACGCGCTGGAGCAAAGACTCGTGGAATTGGGACGCCTCGCCTGGGCTCAGGAGGAGTTCAAGCAGCTCGAGGCGCTTCGCTGGACGGGCCCGGCGGCTGCTGGGGAACAAGACAGCTATTTGAGGCTAAAAGGCGCGAAAGGACTGGGCCCGCGCAGTCTGGCGGCGCTACGACTGTTACATCGCTGGCGGGATAGTGTCGCTGAGCGAGAAGACAAAGCGCCGTTCCGAATCATCGGCAACGACTCCCTGATCGCGGTCAGTCGGGCGCTGCCGGCCGGCCGAGACGACCTCTCAACCATTCGAGAGCTACCCAGATCGCTGGCGAGACGTCACGGCGACGCATTGCTCGAGGCCGTGGCGCGCGCGAAGGCACTCCCCGACAGCGAGCTCCCCCGCCTCGAGCGCCGGCCGCGTCCGCACAAGGACGCCGGGTTCGATGCGCGCCTGGAGAAAGTCAAAGCCGTTCGCAACCGGGTGGCGACCGAATTGGGACTAGAACCTGGTGTGCTCTGCGGCAGGACGACGCTGGAAGCGGTGGTGCGGGCTCGGCCCACCGATCGCGCGACCCTGGAGCGGATCGGGGATCTGCGGCGTTGGCAGATCGACGTGCTGGGCGACGCGTTGCTCGAAGCGTTGCGCTAGAACCCCATCATTGCGCGGATCTTCGGGTCGATCCGCTCGGGCGTCCAATACGGCTCCCACACGATGTCGATATCGACGTCCTTCACGCCCTCGATCGCGCGCACGACTTTGTAGATGTCGTTCGTGATCATCGGCCCCGCCGGGCAACCCGGCGACGTCAATGTCATGTTGATGCGCACCAAACCCTCGTCGACTTCGACGTCGTAGACCAGGCCGAGGTCGACGATGTTCATGTCGAGCTCGGGATCCTTCACCTGGCGTAAAGCCTGGCGGACCGTTTCAGCACTGAGCACTGCAGTCGTCACAGACGTTTCTCCTCCTTGCGAACCTAGCGACCTGGAATACCGCGCACCAGACAGTGCCGCCGCATCGCGATCCGGGCATAAATCCGGCGGGCGAGCGGCAGCACGCCGGGGATCCCAAATAAAGGCGCCAGCCAGCGCTTTCCCGGAAAAAGCCGGAGCAGCTCGGGGATGGCATCCGCCCCTGGATACACGCGGCCGTCCGGCAGGACGAGATGCATGGCCGCGGCGAGTGCCGGCAGCGCGATCCCCCCCCCGAAGCGCGCTACGGCAACTGCGTCCTGGAACGGGACAAAGCGGAGAACATGTTCCCGGTCCCAGCGCCGTAACAGCGCCACCGCCTGCTGACAAATGCCGCACTCGCCGTCGTAGATGAGCGTCGGATCTGTCGGATTAGCGGCCAAGGGCGTCGGCGGCGCGCGCTGCGGCGTCGGCCACGCGCCCGCGAACTTCCTTCAGCTTGGTAAACGAGCCGCGAACCCTGGGGTCGTAGGCGCGATTGGTGAGTAACAAAACAAACACGTCGCGGTCGGGATCGATCCACAGAGACGTTCCGGTCCAGCCGGTATGTCCATAGCTGTGCGGACCGAACAAGGTACCGGCACTGGAAGTCTCCTCGCCGGTCGGCAGCGCTTCCCAGCCGAGTGTACGCGCGCTGACTCCGCGACGCGCGGGTACCGCGACCTGGGTGAACTGGTGAACCGTTGCCTTTTCTAAGAGCCGGGGACGATCCGGCAGCGCCCCTTCATTCAACATGAATTGCGCGAACCGGGCGAGCCCGCGGGCCGTCGCGAAGACACCGGCGTTGCCGGAGACGCCGCCGAGCTTCCCGGCGCTCGGGTCGTTGACGACGCCCGCGATTGGATGTCCGCGCCACAGGTTCGTGGGAGCGATCCTCGGCTCCAAGCGCTTCGGTGGCCGGAACAGCAACTGCTGATCGAGGCCGAGCGGCGCGTAGATCGCGCGAGTCACGAATGCATCCAGGGTCTGGCCGCTCACGTGTCGGACGATCTCGCCCAGGAGAATCGCGTTGAGATCGGAGTACACCATGCGAGTCCCGGGCTGTGAGATCGGCACCGTGGTCAGAACCATGCGCAACGCTGCGGCGCTGTCCGGCGCCTCGCGCAGTGGCAATGTCGCGCGCAGACCCGACGTGTGGGTCAAGAGATGCCGCACCGTGATCCCCGACGTACCGGGACTGTTGAAGTCGGGGAGGTAGCGAACGACCGGAGTATCGAGAACGACTTTCCCCTGCTCGACGAGCAGCATGAGCGCGGGTGTCGTCGCCACGACCTTGGTCAGCGACGCAACATCCCAGATCGTGCTGTCGACGCTCACGGCCGGGCTCGCCGCGCTCCACGTCAGGTGGCCGTACCCTTTCGCGAACAGGATCGTGTCGTGGCGGCCGACGATCAATGCGGCGCCAGGGAAAACGCCCTGTTGAATCCCGTGAAGGACGAGTGGATCGAAGACGGTGTCGAGCGAGGCCCTCGGAGTCTGGAGGCTCAACACCAACAAGAGAGCTACGACCAAATTCCTGGGATCCGCCGGCTACAGGAGGGACAGCGCCCGTCGGCTCCGACGCGCTGCTGCTTGATGACGTAGCCGTAGCGTTCGATCAGCAGGTCCCCGCAGTCGGGGCAATAGGTGTGCTCCCAGCGGCCGACCCGTCCCGGGAGATTCCCCGCGTACACGAATCGCAGCCCCGCCCGCGTGCCGATTTCGCAGGCGCGCAGCAGTGTCGCTGCGGGCGTGTTCTCCGGGTCGGTCATCTTGTAATCCTTGTGGAACGCCGTGACGTGCCACGGAATCTCGGGCGACACCGACGCGATCAGCTCGGCCGCGCGGGTTAACTGGACTTCGTCGTCGTTGAACCCGGGCACGATCAAGGTCACGATCTCGAGCCAGAAGCCCCGCTCGTGGACCATACGGATGGCGTCGACGACGTGCTGGAGCACGCCGCCCAGCTCGCGATACCGTTTATCGTCCATGGCCTTGAGATCGATCTTGTAGCAATCGGTCCACGGCCGGATGTAGTCGAGCACTTCGGGCGTGGCGTTGCCGTTCGAGATGAAGGCGGTCTTCAGACCGGCGGGCCGCGCGACCTTGAACACATCGACCGCCCATTCGGCGGTGATCAGCGGCTCGTTGTACGACGAGCCCACCATGCGCGCGCCCTGCCGCCGGGCGAGGGCGATGAGCGCCTTGGGCGAGACGTCGCTGGGCATGACGCCCGCCGCGTCGTCGCGCAACGCCTGCGAGGTGAGCCAGTTCTGGCAATAGCCGCAATGAAAATCGCAGCCGAGCATCCCGAACGTCAGCGTGTCGCTCCCAGGGAGGCAGTGGAAGAAGGGCTTCTTCTCGGTGGGATCGCATTGCAGCGCGGCGACGTAACCCGCCGGCGCGAAGAGCGTCCCTTCCTTATTGAATCGGACCTTGCAGATACCGCGGCGGCCGGGCTTCACGAGACAGCGGTGGCCGCAGGCAAAGCAGCGGACCGCTCCCCCGTCCAGCTTTTCGATCAGCTCCCCCCCCGCTTCCCGGACGCGCGTATCGAGCGTCTGCGCCAGCGATGGAGGAGGTGCGACGGGATGCAGGAACGAGGTGATGCTGCGCGGGCTCAGCGCAGACTCCCCGGCGTCAGTTGATACAGCAGCAGGACCGTCCGCGCGTCACGGTCCGACAGGTCCCGCACCTTCGCGGTCGGGAACATGATGTCGGTTGAGTCCTTCGAGTGATCGAGGCCCAGCAGGTGGCCGACCTCGTGCGTCGCGACGACGCGGATGTCACCGGCGTCCATCGGCCGCCCTTTGGGATCGAACGTGGCGAGCGTGATCGTCGCGCCCTGAATGTGCCCGTTCTCGTCCCAGGTGACGTCGGTTTGCCCCGTGCGCTCGATCTCGAACTGAATGCGCCACTTCACCGTGACTTCCGCGTTCGTCGAGTCGCCATCGAAGTCGAACCGGACCGGGACACCGACGTTGGTCCACAAGCCGAAGGCCGCTTTGATCGCATCGATGAATGCCGGTTGGAAGTTCGCGGCATGCGTTGGGGCGAACCACACGTGAATCGGCGCGGTCGTACGATTCTCCCAGCGCCGCAGCGTGGAGTCCCCGCCCGTCTCGAGCATCTCGCCCAGGTAGGTGCTCGAGCCGCTCGACCGGATGCGGCGCCGTGTCTCGGAGCGCGCCAGGAGCTCGATGTAGGACGGCTCGCGGCCGTTCGGACCGGCGGGGACGGCTGTCCCCTGCGAGGTCGTCGTGGGCGGCGTCGTCTGCTGCGGGACCTGGGACGGAGGCGCCGGCGGTGGCTCGGCGACTCTGAGCGGCGCGTCGGCATCGGGGTCCAGATTGGCGCGGCGGGGCGTGGGTTTAAACGCGTCCCAGAAAATGAACAGGACGATGAGCACTACGGCGGCGGTGATCATCCCCGTGAGCCGGCGTTCCACCATGCGCGCAATATGCGAAGATCCCAGGCCGCGCCGCTAGCTTTGCACTTCGCACGTCCCTATGATTGTGGCCCGCATGTGCTTGGATCGTAGGTGATCGCGTTACCCGCGAGGCAGCTCGTCCGCTGGCGCGTCTGGGTCATCGGCGCGTGGGCGGTGCTCGCGCTGCTGTTCGTCCCGAAAGCCGCCCACGTGCAACGGGTCCTGGCGGTGCGCGGCATGAACGTCGAGCAAACGGAATCCGCTCGCGCCTCGCAGCTCATCCGCGAATCATTTCCTAACCCAATCGCGGAATACGTGGCGATCGTCGTGCACGGCCCCGTGCGCTACACGAACCCGCGATTCGAAACCGTCATCGATTCGGTGTCGGCCGCCCTCGCCCACCAGCCGTACATCAGTCAGGTCATCTCGGTCCGCAGCATCGGCGAATCGACGTTCGTCAGCCCGGACCGTCATACCACCTTTCTCATCGCCGCCCTGACGCCGGCCAGCACGAGCGACGTGAGCCGGACGGTCGTCCCCGATCTGCGCGAGACGGTCCGCAGCGCGCTGGCGCGCCTGCCGAACGCGGACGGGTTCGACGTGAAGGTCACGGGAAATCCGGCGCTCGACTACGACGTCCGCACGATCAGCGCGGAAGACACCCGGCGCGGCGAGGAGCGTGCGCTGCCGCTGACGCTGGCCGTGTTGGTGCTCGCCTTCGGCGCGCTGGTCGCCGCGACGCTCCCGATCATCGTCGGGGTGCTCGCGATCACGATCGCGCTCGGCATTGTCGCCATCGCCGCGCAGTTCCAGACGATGTCCGTCTTCGTGCTCAACATCACGACGATGGTCGGTCTGGGCGTCGGGATCGACTACTCGCTGCTCATCGTCACGCGCTTCCGGGAGGAACTGAACCGCGGCCTGTCACCCGTCGACGCCGCGGTGCGCACCATTCAGACAGCGGGCTCGGCCGTCGTAACCTCGGGACTGACCGTCGTGGTCGGATTCGCGGCGCTGATCCTGACGCCGCTCACCGAGACGCGCTCGGTCGGGGTCGGCGGGCTGATCGTCGTCGCGGTGGCGGTGTTGCTCGCGACGACCTTCTTGCCCGCGGCGCTCGCGATCCTGGGCCGCGATATCGACCGACCCAGATGGCTCGCGCGGATGCTCGCCTGGATTCACACGCCGCAAGGCTGGGAGCGCTGGGCGCGCTCGCTCGGGCACCATCCCTGGCGCGCGATTCTCGGCGGCGGGCTCGTGGCGGCCCTCCTGACCTTTCCACTCACCCAAATCAAGATCGGCCTGCCCGCGCGCAACTGGTTTCCACCGGACGCCGAATCGGGACAGGGGCTCGCGGCGCTGCGGGAGATGGGGGCGAGCGGCGTGATCCAGCCGCTGCGCGTCGTGGTGCAGCTGCCCCCCGGCGAGTCGGCGTTGTCGGGTCGCCGGCTCCCGGGACTCAAGGCGCTGAGCGACTCGATCGCTAAGGACCCGCGGGTGCGCGAGGTGCGCGGCGTCGCGACGCTCCGGCCCGGCATGTCCACGCTGCAGTTGGCCATGTTCTACGGCGACCCGGAAGCGGTGCGCGAGCGCTATCCCGAGTTCTTCAATGCCTATTTGAGCGGCGACCTGCGCACGACGCTGATGGACGTGATCGCGGCGGACTCGGTGTCGTTGACCGGGATGATGGATCTGGCGCGCCACGTGCGCCAGACGATCGCTCGCAGCACACGCCTGCGCGGCACGGAGGTAGTCGCCGGGGGCTTCGCCGCGTCGAGCCTCGACCTGCAGGAAAATTTGCTGGCCCGCTTCCCCGGCATCGTCGCGATGATCCTCGGCGTCACGGCGATCATGCTGTTGATCGCCTTCCGCTCGGTGCTCGTCCCGCTCAAAGCGGTCGTGCTCAATTGTGTTTCCGTCAGCGCAGCGTTCGGGATCACCGTCCTGGTCTTCCAGCACGGCTATGGCGCCAGCTTGTTCGGTCTCGAGGGACCCACCGAAGCCATCTTCGTCGTCGTGCCGGTCCTCGTCTTCGCAACGGTCTTTGGGCTATCGATGGACTATGAAGTGTTTCTGCTGACGCGGGTGAAGGAAGTGTTCGACAAGACCGGGCGGAACGATCACGCCACGATGGAAGGGCTCTCGACCACCGCATCCACGATCACCTTCGCCGCGCTGATCATGATCATCGTGTTCGGCAGCTTCGCGTTCACGCGCGTGCTCGCCGTACAGTTCATCGGATTCGGGCTCGCGGTCGCCGTGCTGCTCGATGCCACGTTGATCCGAATGGTGCTCGTCCCCGCGATCATGCATATCGCGGGACGGTGGAATTGGTGGCCGGGCGTCCGGGCCCCCCGGCGCGATGTCGAAGAGGTTACGTAGGATCCAGCAGGCGCAGCTTTTCCCCCCATACATCCCAATGCCAGGCCTCCACACGGATCCCCGTGTCCGGATCCTTGAGCGGCTTGTACTGGAGCCAGCGGGCGTGAAATCCAAGTGCTCGGCCCAGCTCGAGGAGCCGTTCCTTATCTGAGCTCACCAGGTGGACCATCGGCTCATCGTGGATCTTATGGCGGTGAAGCCAAACGCCGCCGTTGAGGGCGAAGCGCATCCCCTCACGGCGGCGTTGGAATTCCCGATACGGCGGCTCTACGTGCAGGTAATCCGACCCTCAGCGGTCGCCGGTGCGACCGGCGCCGCGTTACCCTGGTACAACACACACTGACGGGTCGTCTGGGAATGAACGGCCTGCGCCGACCAGCCGCCGGGCGTCGCTTCCAACACGTTCAACGTCACGCCGGTCGATGACCGGAAATTGTTGAGCGACACCAGGCTGGTGGTGTAGTAGGTGCTGTCATAGAAGAAGGCTTCCTCCGCCGTCGCCAGATTCTTGAGGTCGGACTTCATCTGGGCGACGTACGCCTTCTGCTTCGTGTTAGCGACCTTCGGGATCGCTATGGCCGCTAGCAACCCGATGATCACCACCACGATCAGCAGCTCGATCAGGGTGAAACCGCGTGACTTCACCGCTTTACCCTCCGGGCGCGAAAGGGCGTCGACCCAGAAAAGCCGGAATCGACGCCCCTATTGTGGGCACCGCCCACTGTTCATGCAAGAGGCGTGCTTAACCCTTCGCGTCAATCCAATTCTTTCCAGCGCCTACAGTTACGACGAGCGGCACTCGCAAATTTGCCACCCCCTCCATCTCGCGTTTTACAAGGGCAGCGGCATCCGACCGTTCGTTCTCCGGCGTCTCGAATACCAGCTCATCATGCACTTGGAGGAGCATCTTGCTGCGCAGTTTTGTCTGTTCAAGCGCGGCGTGGATCCGGATCATCGCGATTTTGATGAGATCGGCGGCAGAACCCTGGAGGGGGGAGTTAGTCGCCGTACGCTCGCCAAAGGAGCGGATGCTGAAGTTTCTGTCCCGCAGCTCGGGGATGTAGCGCCGCCGGCCGAACAGTGTCTCCACGAATCCTTTCTGGCGTGCCTCATCGACGGTCTTGTCGAGCCAGACACGCACACCGGCGAAGCGCTCGAAGTAGTGCTTGATGAACGCCTTCGCCTCTTCGAGCGTGATGCCGAGCTGCCGCGACAACGCCATCGCGCCCTGACCGTAGATCGTCGCGAAGTTGATGGTCTTGGCGCGCGCGCGCATCTCGGCCGTCACATTTGCCTCCGGGACGCCGAAGATTACCGCTGCGGTCTGCCGGTGGATGTCGCCGCCGCGCTGAAATGCCGCGACGAACGCCGGATCGTCCGAGAAGTGCGCGAGGAGCCGCAGCTCGACCTGGGAGTAGTCGGCGATCAGGAGCAGATGACCGGGCGCCGCCACGAACGCGCGCCGGATCTCCCCGCCCCGGCGCGTGCGCACCGGAATGTTCTGGAGATTGGGATCGGAAGACGAGAGACGCCCGGTGGCTGCGCCGGTCTGATTGAAGCTCGTGTGGACGCGGCCGTCCGGCCGGACATACCCGGGAAGTGCGTCGATATACGTGGACTTCAACTTCGTCAGCTCGCGGTACTCGATCAGCAGGCGCGGGACCTCGTGGCCCAGCGTCGCCAGCTGCTCGAGCACCTCCACATCCGTCGAGGCGCCGGTCTTGGTTCGCTTCTGTACGGGCAGCTTCAAGCGCTCGAACAGGACCGTCCGGAGCTGCGGCGTCGAGTTAATGTTGAACTCGCCGCCCGCGGCCCGATAAATGTCCAGCTCGAGCGCGGTCAGCTCCTTGTTGAAGGACCGCGACATCTCGCCAAGCAACACGCGGTCGACGAGGATCCCGGTTGCTTCCATATCGACCAGCACCGGAACGAGCGGAATCTCGATTTCATCGAGCAGCCGCACGAGGTGGTGGGCTTCGATATCGGAGCGAAATGCCTCCTCGAGCCGCAGGACCATTTCCGCCTGTGCGGCAGAGACGCGCGCCGCCTCCGCGGGCGGGACCTGGGCGAACGTGCGTTCCGTTCCCCCGCCCTTTCCTTTCCCCAACAGCTGCGCTGTTGTGGGCAACTCGACCGAGAGATGTTCGCGCGCCAGATCGTTGATGGCGTGCGAGCGACTCCCCGGATCGAGGACGAAACTCGCCAACATCGAGTCGTAGCCGACGCCGGCGAACGGCACACCGGCGCGCGCAAACGCGACCCACGCGGCCTTGATGTCGTGCCCCGCCTTGCGCACGGTCGGATCGGCGAGAAGGGCGCGCAGCGGCGCGAGCGGCTCGCTCCCGAGCGATGGCAGGTTGCGCGGCGGAGCGGCCTCGAACTCTCCTTCGCGCGGCTCGTGACCGAAGGGGAGATACCACGAGCGACCGGGCGCCACCGCGAACGATAGACCCGCGAGTCCGGGCTCGGTTTGCAGGGCGATTAGCCGCGCGCC
>Ga0137397_10003247_pt1 | contig 11323 bp, 9 predicted proteins | sample czorhiz116metaG_FD_106658 | JGI IMG/M metagenome (GOLD analysis project Ga0137397, IMG submission 106658) | Vadose zone soil microbial communities from Angelo Coast Range Reserve, California, USA - czorhiz1.16 metaG | ecosystem: Environmental > Terrestrial > Soil > Vadose zone | place: USA...
AAACAAAGGAGTTTTGCGGTGCAGCCCGGCCTTCTAAGTAACTGAAAGGAAAGGAAGGGAATCCTTAGTGCCCCCTTATTGCCCCTCAGAAGCTCTTCATTTCTCTAGCTACTCATACTAAGAGGAGCACAGGATCGCACGGCTCACATTGCATGACTACTCGGCCGAATGAGCAACTTCCTCGAACGAGGCTTCTGGAGGCAGGAAGATTTCACTTGTTCGATCAGGGCGTAATTCATTCCCAACCGGCACATTCGCTGTCGCGGCGTTGAAACCGCGGCACCGCGAGGCGCGAGATCTACGCCTTACTGAAGGCCGCTGAGTACGCGGTGGGGCTTGATTGCCTCTAGTATTTCGTGACATGCTACGCCCATTTTGGGGGTGCCTGATGCCACATCGCAACAGCCGTGCAACCTCGATTCTTCTCCTGGTTTTGGTAATGCTGTTTAGCTCTAATACTCTGCGTGCGGACGTAACCGGATCGATTCTGGGTGTGGTGCACGACCGAACGCAAGCAGTGGTTGCCGGGGCACGCATTGTAGCCACGAATGTGCAAACCAATTTCAAGCAGGAAACCGTTTCTGCTGCTGACGGTTCCTACCAAATACTGGCTCTGCCGGCCGGAAACTACAAGGTCACCGCCACCGCGTCCGGATTCCAACAGTTCATCACGACGGATATCGAGTTGAAAGTGAACGACCGATTGCGCCTTGACATCATGCTCAACGTTGGCAGTGTGCAGGAAAAGGTCGAAATTGTGGCGAACGCAGTGCAAGTGCAGACGGAAAGTACCCAACTTGGCGACGTGATCGAATCGAAGAAAATGCTCGCTCTCCCATTGAACGGGCGCAGCTACATAGACCTTCTGGGCCTCCAGGCAGGCGTGGCACCCGGCACTTCCGAGTCGATCCAACAGGACCGTCCGGTTTCGGGCACGTTGAATCCGGGCAACGTCTCCGTCAATGGCCAGCGCGAAACCGCCAATGCGTTCCTCGTGAACGGTGGTGACGTCAGCGAAGGTCGCAACCTCGGCGCCGGCTTGGTTCCCAATCTGGACTCAGTCGAGGAATTTCGCCTCATCACCAACAGTTTTGACGCCGAGTATGGCAAGTTCAGCGGCGCGATCATGAATGCCATCACCAAGTCTGGCACCAACAGCTTTCACGGCGACGCTTTCTGGTTCCTGCGCAATGATGCGCTGGATGCCAACAACTACTTCGCGAATGCGGCTGGGCTCCCGAAGACCGCACTGCACCGCAATCAATTTGGCGCTGTAGGAGGTGGGCCGATCTTGAAAGACCGCTTGTTCTGGTTCGCTGACTATCAGGGCACCCGGCAGACGCAAGGTGCGGTAACCACCACTACGTTGCCAACGGCGGACCAGCGTCAAGGCAACTTCGATCCCAGTTTATTGACCGGTATGGTCGACGGCCCACTGACCGGCACCGGCGGTGCCTCAAGCTGGGCGCAGGTGCTTTCGCAGCGTCTCGGCTACGCCGTCGCGCCCGGGGAGCCGTATAGTTTCCCAGGGTGCGACAGCAACAATACAGTGACGGGCTGTGTTTTTCCGGTCGATGCGGCGACAGGCCTTGCGCATATTCCGGGGCCGACAGATCCGAACAGCGCGTGGGCAGCGCCTGCAAGTGGAATCCTGCCCTACATTCCCGCCCCGACGCTCCCTGGAGATATAAACAACTATACGGACAACAGTCAGAAAAACACGGCGAACGACGACAAGTACGGCTTGAGGGTGGATTTCATCAACAAGACAACCGGAAACTGGTCGTGGTACTACACGATCGACGATTCCACCGTTAACAACGCGTTACCACTCGCCAGCGTGCCCGGCTTTCCATCCAGCACTACTTCTCGGGCTCAGCAGTTCGTGATGAGCAACAGCAAGAACTTCGGGGCTACGGCCGTCAACGAGGCACGGTTCAGCTTTTTCCGGACGGCGTTGCATGCGGACAATCCGACCGGGAGTTTCGCCAGCCTGTCATCGCTCGGGTTCGTGACTGGAGAAGGTACGCTCGGTATTATTCCCTCGACAACACCGGGTTATCCGGAATATGTCCCACAGATCTACTTCAACGAATTCACGATTGGCGTTCCAACGCTCAACACGTTCCAGCCGAATAACACATTTATGGTGAGCGACGTCTTCTCTAAGGTGCTGGGCAAACACACGTTGAAGTTTGGCGGCGAATTCCGCTACCTGCAAGTCAACGAACGCAACTACGCCAGTCCCAACGGCAACTTCGTCATTAATGGCGACGCAACGGGCAACGATTTTGCGGATTTCCTGCTTGGCGCTTCGGCAACTCAGGGCGGTTACACGCAGGCGGCCTTGCAGCTTTTGGATTCCCGCACGCGTTACGGCGGCGCATTTGTACAAGACGGCTGGAAAGTCAGGCCCAACCTGACGCTCAACCTCGGCTTGCGCTGGGAAGTGAGCATGCCGTGGTATGACACGCAAGGGAAAATTCAGACCTATAATTCTGGGCAGCAGTCCACGATCTTTCCACTTGCTCCCCAAGGCTTGGTCTTCCCGGGCGATAAGGGCATACCGAAGACACTGGCTCCCACCAGGTACGACAATTTCGGGCCGCGGCTCGGCTTGGCGTATTCCCCGGGCTTTACCGACGGAGCGTTAGGCAAAATCTTTGGCGGCCCTGGCAAGACCAGCATCCGGGCCTCGTTCGGCATGTACTACACTTCCGTTGAGGACTTGAACCTGTTCTATGAAGTGGCCGACGCCCCGTTCGGTTTGTACTGGTCGACGCCGGCACCCGTAATGTTTGACGAGCCCTTCCGCATTCGCACCACCGGCCAGTCGATCGGCCAGCGTTTCCCGTTCACCGCGCCAATTCCGGGCGCCTCGTCGAATCAGACGCTTAGCTTTGATATCTACGAGCCCTTTACCTACTATCCAGGCTACAACATTCATAACGTGCTCCCCTATGCGGAGCACTTCAGTGTATCGGTCCAGCGCGAGTTAACCAAGTCTACTGTGCTCACGGTGGCGTACGTCGGGACCGGCGGCCACCACTTGATCACTCAGAACGAAGCCAACCCGGGCAATCCCGCATTGTGCCAGCAACTCACTGCGCAAGGCGCGTTCGACGTGACCTCACAAGTCGCGGGCTGCCAACCCAACAATGAGAACGACGTTTTCCAGCTTCCGACGGCTACCGTCCCGTGTACCACGGTTAGTCCGACACCACTCCCGGGGTGCGTTTACGGCACTCGGAGCGGGCTCCTGAGTCCGAATTACTGTCCCGAGTCATCCACGCTGGTCTGTTTTGGCTCCAACAATACCAACACGCTGACCACGGCCAATTCAATCTACCACTCCGTCCAAATCAGCGCGGAGCGCAAGGCGAGCGATTTTTCATTCCTCGTGGCCTACACTCTTGGCAAAGCATTGGATGATTCTTCAGCCTTCAACGACTTGGTGAACTTCGTGAATCCCAAGTTGAGCCGCGGCCTTTCCACGAGCGACATCACTCACAATCTTGTGGCCAGCTACATATGGGCACTCCCGTTCGACCGGCTTTTTGCAAATGGGCCCAAGCGTTTGACGCAGGGATGGCAGATCCAAGGGATCACACGATTCTCAACCGGCTTTCCTATACAGATGAACCAATCCAACGATGACTTCACCCTGTGGGGTAGCTCGGCCACGGATATGCCGAACCGCGTTGGTCCACTGCAGATCGTGAATCCGCGTCAAGTGAATACAGCTTGTCCTACATATGACCCTGGTACTCCAGGCTCTGGCACAGGGTGCTATTTCCTGCCCAGCGCATTCGAGATCAACACCGCTCCAGGAACTTTTGGTACAGCCAATCGGCGCTTTTTCCACGGCCCTGGATTCAACAACACGGATTTCGGCCTGTTAAAGCACACCGTGATTAGAGAGAATCTAGCTTTCGATCTTCGCATCGAGTTTTTCAACATCTTCAACCACACGCAATTTACGAATCCCGGAGGAAACATAAGCGACTCGTCGTTTGGGGTTGTTAGCAGTACGCGTCCACCGCGGATTGGACAGTTTGGCATCAAATTCTTCTGGTGATCTGACAACGACACTCGTTCTCCGCAGGGACCGCATTTAACGGGGGTTCGGCGCGCGTGCTAGGGTGTTCGGATGAAACGCAGTGCGACGGATTTTTGGAACGGCTTTGGCAGGTTCCTGAAGATGCTGTCTGTCTTGGTTTTCAGTCTTGGTCTGTCGGACCTTTCCTGTGCCCAAACGGCCGAGAGCCTTCGCCAGCAGGCTACCGAATCGGCGCGTTCCAAATCATGGGACGAGGCCATTGCCTCTTACCGGAGGGCTTTGGAACTCGAACCCAAGGACTCGCTTACCCATTACAACCTGGCTCTCGCGCTGAAGTATAAAGGCGACGCAAAGCAGGCCGTTGAAGAGTTCGAGGCAGCGCTGCGACTGAAACCGAAGTGGGCGGATGCGCACTACGGGCTGGGTGCGACCTGGTACGATCTGAACGATCAGGCCGCCGCGCTCAAGGAACTGCGCACGGCGGCAGATCTCGATCCAACGAACGCCGGGGCACATCGCCTCCTGGCACACATTTATTTGCAGCAAAGCAATCCATTGGCTGCTGAGGGCGAATTACGGCAGGCGCTACAATCGAAGCCTTCTGCCGAACTGCATCTCGAACTAGGGCTGGCCGAAGGACAGTTGGGCAAACTGGACAGCGCTGCAGCCGAATTTCGCCGTGCGCTTCGCCTGAATCCACGATTTGCACCGGCGCACTCGCTGCTGGGGGTGAGCCTGCGCCGCCAGGGCGATCACGCGGGCGCCCTCGCCGAGTTCCGCAAAGCAGTTGGAATCGATCCCAAAGATCCGGAGGCACAACTTAACCTCGGCAAGGAGCTCAAAGTCGACGGCGACACCGCCAGCGCGCTCGCAGCGTTCCGGCGTGCGATTGAGCTGAAGCCTGATTTCGAACAGGCGCACTATAACCTGGGTATCGCGTTGCGTGCTCAGGGTGAAACCGGCGCCGCGCAAAAGGAGCTCAATGATTTAGGCGCACTGCAAGAGTTTCGCGCGCGACTGGCACAAGCGAAATACCTTATCCTCCAAGGTGTGGAAGCCCTGAAGCAGCAGAAGCTCGACGACGCCCTGGCGCTGTTTCAGAAGGCGGTCGAGCAAAGTCCCGAGCTGCCGACGGGCCATTACTTTTCGGGCGTCGCGTGGGAGCGCAAAGGGGACGCTCTGCGTGCCCTTGCGGCCTATGAGAAAGCAATCGAATTGAAAGCGGACTACGCCCAAGCCCACTCGAGCCTCGGACTGCTCTGTCTACGCCAAGGCGATAGCAAAGGTGCACTTGAGGAATTTCGACAGGCGGTGATGTCCGATCCAGACCTGGCCGAGGCCCATTACAACCTCGGCCTCGCGCTGGCGCAGTCAGAGCAGCTGGATGAAGCCGTTCATGAATTAAAGGAAGCCATCAGCCTCGAACCCAAGTACACTGACGCGCGGATACAACTGGGATTGGTCTTCGGTCAAAAAAATGATACTGCGGGCGCCGCCAATGTCTTCCGGGAAGTCCTGCGCCGCGATCCGAATTTCGCGGAAGCGCACAACAATCTCGGGCTCGTACTGTTGCAGGCGGGCGACTTCCAGACAGCGCGAACGGAGTTTATCGAGGCTGTGCGCCTGAAGCCGCGCTATGCGGAAGCACACTACAACCTTGCATTGGCACTCCATCAGCAAGGAGAGGAGGCGGAGGCGCAGGCAGAGTTCGAGAAGGCGTATGAAATTGCGCCGGAGTTAAGAAACGCGCCACGGCCATAATAAATCACGTTCACCAAGAGCCTGGTCTTGACGCTTGTAACGCTGGCGGTCGCATTTGCAGGGGAGGTGTGCGAGGTGACATCCCCAATGGCCAGCTTTTCCATTCCACATGTGGCCCAGGCGCCAGACATGAATACTGATCAAAACTCGGCAACCTGGTTACACGCGGCGTCCGCCTGGATCGAGAAAGATTGTTCGCAGAAGACCGACTATCCCAAACTCAAGACCGAAGTGCGCGCTTTTTGGACGGACTCCGATCTGTACCTGCTGTTTGTCTCTCCTTACAGCGAGCTGAACCTCTGGCTGCCTGCGGATAACAGCAAGGACCGCCTGAAACTGGGGACCGCGACGTGGTCGAGTTCTTTCTGGCGACGATTGGACCGACATCAAGCACTATCGCGAATTCGAAATCGCACCGACAGGCGATTGGGTCGATTTGGCCATCGACCTGACTCGAGATAGCTACGGGGCCGACTGGAATTCGGGGTGGCAGCGGCAGGGGCGCATCGACGAAAAGAACCACATCTGGTACGCGGCGGCGAAGGTGCCTCTGAAGTCGGTCAGTGATAAGCCGGTGAAAGCCGGGACTAAATGGCGTGCCAACCTGTACCGCATCGACGGACTCGGCGAGGATCCGGTGCGCCACTTCATGTGCTGGCAGCCGACGTGTGTAGTCAACCGGGACCCCAACCACGTGCCCGAACACTTTGGAACTTTAATTTTCGCCCAATAGACGCATATCCATCAGGAGGAAGCAAATGCCCTTCACTCAGGAATCGAGCCGGCGTGGATTCATGAAAATGCTGGCGGCGTCGCCGCTCTTAGCCCAGCTTGCGGCCCAGCATTTGTACGAAAAATCTGCTGTCGCGATCGGACTGGACCCGCGCGGAAACGTCTACAGGCGCTTGGGGGTCAAGACGGTCATCAATTGCCGTGGAACATGGACCTATCTGAGCGGCTCGCTGCAATTTCCGGAAGTGCAAGACGCTCAGGCCGAAGCGAGCCGTCATTTTGTGAACATGGTCGAATTGCACCAGGCCGTGGGACGTCGCTTGGCGGAATTGACCGGCGCCGAATCCGGATTAATTACGTCTGGTGCCGTGGGTGCCATGGCTGCCGCGACCGCAGCCTGCATGGCGGGTAGTGATCCGCAAAAGATCTGGCAGCTTCCGGATACCACTGGCCTGAAGCACGAAGTCATTATGGCCGGCGGACGCAGCGCGTTCGACAACGCCATCCGGCTAGCCGGGGCCAAGCTGATCATCGTCAAGAAGCCGGAAGAAATTGCGAGCGCTATCACCAGCAACACAGCGATGATATACACCACAGATCTCGGCGACAAACTGGCGACCGAAGTGGCCATCGCCAAAGATCACAATGTGCCCTTGCTGCTCGATGATGCCGCCGGCATTCCGCCGATTGACAACATTAAACTCTATGCAAAAATGAAACTCGATCTCTACACCTTTTCCGGAGGCAAGGGACTGCGCGGACCGCAGTGCAGCGGCGTCCTGCTGGGTCGCAAGGATCTGATCGAGGCCGCCTTGCGTAACTCCTGCCCTTATGAAGGTGCGGTATGCCGCCCCATGAAAGTCGGCAAAGAAGAAGTTATCGGCTGCCTGACAGCCATCGAAACCTGGCTCAAGATCGATTCCAAGAAACTCTATGACGAGTGGCACGCGCGGGTCGATCGCATCGCCAAGTTGGTCGAGACCATCCCCGGGGTGCAGACTCAGATCTACATTCCCGACGACGGTAATCGCTATCCAACACTGCGCATTTCGTGGGACCAACAGGCCTGGAACTTCAATGTGAGCGAATGCGTGCGGAAATTGCATGACGGCGATCCTGTGATCGAAGTGCTCAGCATTGATAACCCCAGCTTGGTTTCCACCGTGCAGGAAGGCGCCGATAAACCAAAGCCGAATCCGAAGGAACTCAAGGAGCAGAACCACCTCGAGCTGGTTTCTATGACCATCCAGCCCGGAGAAGAAATGATTGTGGGACAACGGCTGCGGGCAATTCTAGCTTCGGCGCGGAAAGGAAACGTGGCATGAAGTTTTTTTTGTCCGTTGCCTCGCTGCTGTCGTTCGCATCGAGCGGGCAAGCGCAAATTCGGGCGGTCGAGCCGCACCACACACTCGCGGCAGCACTTGGCTCCCCGGGAATCGATGCGGGCGACTACGTCTACATCTCTGGCCAGGGGCCTTTCCGCGATGACGGCAGCGTTCCAGAAAACTTTGCCGATCAAGTCCGCCAATCCCTCGACAACGTGAAAGGTGTCGTAGTAGCTGAGGGACTCACCATGGACTATGTTGTCTATATGCAGGTTTATCTCAAAGACGTGAATCAGTACGCCGAGTTGAACAAAGCCTTTGCCGCTTATTTTCCACAGGAACCTCCTGCGCGCGGAGTACTCGGCATTGCACGGTTGCCGCAGGATAGTGCTGTGCAAATCAATGCTGTCGCTGTCCGCGATCTCAAGGGTAAGCAACCGGTCTCTCCGCTTGCATTCAAACCAAGCAAGGCTTTTTCTCCCGGAATGCTTACTCGCGATCGGTTATTCGTTTCCACGATGCCGGGCGCTGACCCGTCAACTGGAAAAGTTCCTCCGGATCCCGCCGCTCAAGTGGATCTCGCGCTGGACGGCATGAAGGCCGTTGTGGAGGCCGCTGGACTGAAACTGGGCAACATGGTCTTCGTGAATCCTTATCTCACGCGCGAAATCCCGATGCGTACCATGAATGCGCTTTACGCCAAGCGCTTCGAATTCGGGAACACTCCGGCGCGCGCTACCATCGAAGTGTCGTCTCTGCCCGAAGGCGCGCAAATTGCCTACACGGGTGTGGCCGTGCGCGATCTAGGCCAGCGGCGAGCCATACGCCCGAAGAATATGCCGCCAAGTCCAACTGCGAGCCCTTGCGTCTTCGCTGGGGACACGTTGTATTGTTCAGCGAAGAGTGGATTCATTCCCGGCCCCAATGGCGGCGTGTACGCAGCAACGACTGCGGACCAGGTTCGCCAGACGATGCGAAACCTGCTCGACAATTTGGAGGAGGCAGAGATAAAGCTCGATCAAGTTGTTTCGACGACAGTTTACCTGGACGATTTATCGGAATCGGCGGTGTTTGAGAAAGTCTACAGTAAATATTTTAGCGGAGCCCTGCCGGCACAGACGACGGTTCAACAGATCCCGCCCACCGAACGAAAGCCCGATGAAGAAGGCCATTACCCGGACCTCGAGCAGGTATCCCTCATTGCTGTGCGCAGCCGGCCTAATCGCTGATTTGATGCTGGCGACGTGTATTCTTGTCGCCACGGAAAAATTGCCCAAAACCGGGCCAGCTCTCAGTCATCCTCTTTTTCGCGCTTCGATTCCGCTCCCGATGCCTGCATTTGCCTGGTAGTGCGTGCGGAGCGAACGAGATAGCTCACCAGGTCATCTATCTCGCCACCGCTCAGCGTGGAACCATAATCGGAAGGCATAAGCGATTTCGGGAGAAATTCGAGACGATCGAGGTCCACTTTCGAGAATAGATAAAAAGTTCCATCGAGCGACTGTAATTGGAGGGAAAAATTATCCTCATTGCGAGCGACACCGGTGAATTGGCGGCCTTCGCGCGTGGTCACAAGCACTGTTCTTTTCCGCGGGTCCAGGTCCTTATTGGGATCCAAAATCGCAGTTCGAATTTCTTCCACAGAACCGTTCAAACCGTAGGAAGACAGGTCGGCTCCAATACACCGGAACCGTTGATCATGTGACATTTCGCGCACCCCGCCTTTCCGAAAAAGAGGAGCTTGCCGCGTTGCGCGTCGCCCGAAACAGAAGCAGCTTTCCCTCCACCCTGCAGAATTCTCAAGTAGAACATCACAGCTTTGATCTTGGGCACGCCCAGCGCACGGAACGTGGGCATCCCTGTCGCCGGGATTCCCGACTGCAGGACGTGCAGAGTTTCCTCGTCGGACAGTTGCTGAACTGCCGCGCGGGTGGCGATGTTAGGCCCGCGTTCGCCGCCTCGCCCATCCAACCCGTGGCAGGATGCACAAACGGATTCGAACTCTTTCCGGCCATCCTCAGCGAAAGAATGGCCCGCCTGGTTTTTGTTGGCCGGGGATTTCGCATTCTGCGCGCCAGCATGCAACACCAGCGCCCTCTAATCCCAAAAGGAGAGCATGATGGTGCGGCTAACTCGAAACACGTATCAACACGGTTGGATTGAAACCCGGCCGTCGAAGAAGGAAGGGCTCGTATTTGTCTACCGCTGGCGAGAACGAAAACCCGACGGCGGTTATGCAAAACGATCCCAAGTTGGCGGTTCCGTTTCAATGCTCAAAACTGAAGCGAATGCCTGGCGGGTCATCGAGCATCGCAAACTTGACGTGAACTCTGACCACTTTCAAGGACAGGCGGTCACGATCGGAATGATCGTGAACCGGTACCTCGAAACAGAGCTTCCCGAGTTGCGGCACTCGACCGCCAGCGCGTACAAGTCATACCTTAACAATCAGATCAAACCGCGATGGGGCAATTATCCGATCTCCAAGATAAAACCCTTTGCGGTAGAGCAGTGGTTGAAAGGGCTAGACCTGGCTCCGAGGACCAGAGGGCATCTCCACAATCTCATGCGAGTGCTGTTGAATTGCGCGATGCGTTGGGAACTTACCGAGGTCGGCGAGAATCCAATGAAGCTCGTGCGAGTCAGAGGCACAAGCAAACGGCAGCGCGAGCCAATGGTTCTGAGCACTGCTCAATGTCATCGCTTGCTCGGAGAGCTCAATGAGCCATTCCGCATGATGGTTATCCTCGATCTCGCCACAGGGCTCCGTTGCAGCGAGCTCTTCGGACTCAAGTGGTGTGACGTGCTCTGGGATGACCTCACGCTCCTCGTGCGGAGAGGCATCGTCACCGGGATAGTAAGCGACGTCAAAACCAAATACTCCAACGCAGGCATCCCGCTTGATCCTGCACTGGCCGAGGTGCTTTTGCGTTGGCAACACAAGACGCAGTTCAAAAATCTCGAGGACTGGGTATTTGCCAGCCCGTTTGTGGCAGGCAAGACACCCTGGTATCCCTGGGGAGTGGAGCGGCGTCATATCATTCCCGCAGGCATTCGTTGCGGCATAGGACGTATCGGCTGGCACACGTTCCGCCACACTTTCAGAACCCTGCTCGATGAGACCGGGGCTCCGATGAAAGTGCAGCAGGAACTCATGCGCCACGCGGACATCCGTACCACGATGAACGTCTACGGCAAAGCCATGGACGAAAGCAAGCGCAAGGCGCACGGCAAGGTCGTCCGCCTCGTTTTGCCTTCGATGGTAGCTTAATGCCCCTTATTGCCCCTTGAAGTTTTTGCTATCGGATTGAAAAGAAGTGAGTAAGTTGGTGGAGCCGATGGGATTCGAACCCACGACCTCCTCGATGCCATCGAGGCGCGCTCCCAACTGCGCCACGGCCCCACCGGCGATGCAGCAATAATCCTAACATCGTAGCCGAGGCTT
>Ga0137397_10003248_pt1 | contig 11323 bp, 9 predicted proteins | sample czorhiz116metaG_FD_106658 | JGI IMG/M metagenome (GOLD analysis project Ga0137397, IMG submission 106658) | Vadose zone soil microbial communities from Angelo Coast Range Reserve, California, USA - czorhiz1.16 metaG | ecosystem: Environmental > Terrestrial > Soil > Vadose zone | place: USA...
ACCGTCACGCCGGCGCGCTCGAGCCGGGCCCGCGTCTCCAGATTGCCGGCGACCATCAGCACCTCGCGCGGCGCGACCGCCAGGACGTTGCACCCCTGCGTTGCGAACTCGGAGTCCGGGATCTCGACGAGCGCGATGCCGCGGGAGATGAGCGCCTCGCGAAACGGCACGGGCATCAGGGGCGAGTAGACGAGGAACAAGTCCCGGTCGATCGGGCTCACGATCGACATGAGGTGGAAGACGTCCTCCGGTCCGTGCCAATGGGGCAGGGGCACCGCGACAACCTCGTCCACGGAGTCCTGGACGAGGTCACGCAGCTGGCGGATCCCCGCGTCGTTAGTCCGGTAGCCCCGACCCACCGCCAGGGTGCGCTCGTCGATCCAGCACACGTCCCCGCCCTCCACGGTCCCGTCGCCGGTGATGCGACCGTGAATCGGGATCCCGGCGGCGCGGAAGGCGGCCTCTTGGGCGGCGGGCTCGGTGCGCCGCTGCGGCTTGCCCATGTTGCAGAGGATGACGCCGCGCTCGCACACGATGGACGCGTCCCGCACATAGAGCGAGTCGAGGCCCACCGTGGGATCCGGCGGCAGGCGTAGCGTCTCGATGCCGGCCGTCTCGAGCAGCGCGAGGAAGCGCTCGTACTCAGCCGTCGCCGCCGTGACGTCCGGGCGGGCGGTGTAGCCCAGGTCGCGCCACTGACGATCGACCGCGGCGGCGTCGCCGAATGCGTCGCGCGCGTGCTTCACGGCGACGCGGCGGAGCCTTCCTACGTCCGACTGCCCTCCGACTGTCTGCTGCATCGCTGGCCGTGAGTCCCGAGTGGCAGCAAGTTTAGCCCCGTTCCCGCCGTCTGTCATTTCCACGAGGAGACCGTCAATGAGCGATTGGACGATGGACCGCCGTGCGTTTCTCGAGCATGCCGCAGTGAGCGGGTCAGTTGCGGCGGTGGGTCCCACGCTCCCCGCGCTCGCGCGCGGGGTCAGTCGACCCACCGCGCGGGTCGCCGCGCCGTTCGAGCTCGAGGAGGCCACCATCGCCGGGCTGCAGGCGGGCCTTGAGTCGGGGAAATACACCGCGCGCTCGCTCGTAGCGGCCTATCTCCAGCGGATCGAAGAGCTGGACCGGAGAGGACCGACCCTGCGCGCGGTCCTCGAAGCCAATCCCGACGCGCTGGCGCAGGCCGCGGCGCTCGATGCCGAGCGCAAGGCCAAAGGCACGCGCGGGCCGCTGCACGGCATCCCGGTGCTCGTGAAGGACAATGTCGCGACGCGGGATCGAATGCAGAGCACGGCCGGCTCGCTCGCGCTCGCGGGAGTGGCGCCGCCGCGCGACGCCTTCCTGGTCGAGCGGCTGCGGGCCGCGGGCGCCGTGCTGCTCGGCAAGGCGAACCTCTCCGAGTGGGCCAATTTTCGGTCGACCCACTCGTCGAGCGGTTGGAGCGGGCGGGGCGGTCAGTGCCGCAACCCGTATGCCCTCGATCGCACGCCTTCGGGGTCCAGCTCCGGCTCGGGCGTGGCCGTCGCCGCCAATCTCTGTGCGGTGGCGATCGGAACGGAGACCGACGGCTCGATCGTCTCGCCGTCCACCTGCTGCGGAATCGTTGGGATCAAGCCGACGCTCGGACTCGTGAGCCGGAGCGGGGTCGTCCCGATCGCCCACAGTCAGGACACCGCCGGCCCGATGGCGCGCACCGTGGCCGATGCGGCCACGCTGTTGGGCGCTCTCACGGGGGTGGACCCACGCGACGAGGCGACCGCCGCGAGCGCCGGCCGGTCGCGGACCGAGTACACCAGCGTCCTCGACCCCGCGGGGTTGAAGGGAGCGCGCCTGGGGGTGTGTCGCTCCCGGTTCATGGGCTACAGCCCGGCTACCGACGCCCTCATGGAGAGTGCGATCGACGCGCTCAAGCGCCTCGGCGCGGTGATCGTGGATCCCGCGGACATCGCCACCGCGGGCCAGTTCGACGAGTCCGAGTACGCGGTGCTGCTGTACGAGTTCAAGGCGGACCTGAACAAGTACCTCGGCGAGTGGGCTCCCGGCGCGGGCGCGAAGACGCTGGCGGACCTGATCGCGTTCAACGAGCGCGTGAAGGACAAGGAGATGCCCTTCTTCGGGCAGGAGATCTTCATTCAGGCCCAGGCCAAGGGCCCGCTCACCGACCAGGACTACCTGCGCGCGCTCGACAAGAACCATTTGCTGGCGCGCACCCAGGGGATCGACACCGTGATGGCCGAGCATCAGCTCGACGCGCTGATCGCGCCCACGGGCGGACCGGCCTCGCTGATCGACCTCGTGAACGGCGATCCGGGCGGCGGTGGGAGCTTCTCGAGCCCAGCCGCGGTCGCGGGCTACCCCCACGTCACCGTGCCGATGGGGCAGGTGCGCGGGCTGCCGGTCGGGCTCTCGTTCGTCGGGCGGCCGTGGACCGAGTCGGTGCTGATCAAGCTCGCGTTCGCCTACGAGCAGGCGACGCAGGCACGGCGGGCTCCGCGCTTCGCGCCCTCGGCGGACCTATCCGGCGGAGCGGCGTAGGGCGGGCGCGCGGCGCAAGGCGAGCGCGAGCGCCGCGCCCGCCAGCATGAGAAGTGCGAAGGCGAGCAGCGCGCCGGCATACCCGCCCGTCGCGTCCTTGACGAGTCCGACCAGGTAAGGACCCGCGAAGCCGGCCACGTTGCCGAGCGAGTTAATGAGCGCGATCCCCCCGGCGGCGGCGGTCCCGCTCAGGAACGTCGTCGGGAGCGTCCAAAACGGCCCCAGGGCGCTCGTGAAGCCGATCGCCGACAACGCAAGCGCGGCGGTGGCGAGGAGCGGGGTATCCAGCGTCGCCGCGGTCGCGGCGAAGCCCACGGCACCGGCCACGAGGGGCCCCGCAACGTGACGGTGCCGCTCGCCGGTGCGGTCGGAGTGCGCCGCGACGGCGACCATCGCGACCGCGGCGGCGAGCGCGGGCGCGGCTGACAGCAGGCCGACGGTGAGATCGCTCAATTGTGATGAGCCCTTGATGATCTGCGGCAGCCAGAGTCCCTGCCCGTAGAGACCCACGATGATCAGGAAGTAGAGCAGTCCCAGCCGCCAGACGACCCCGTCCAGCAAGGCGTGCCGCAGGCTCGTGCCGTGCTGTCCCGCGGCGCGGGCCTGCTCCCGCCCCAAGCGCTCGGCGAGCCAGGCGCGTCCCTCCGCGGGCAACCACGCTGCGTCCGCCGGGCGGTCCGTCAGGTACCAGAGGGCGACGGCGCCGAGCAGCACCGAGGGCAACCCTTCGAGCAAGAACAGCCATTGCCACCCGGCGAGCCCCGCGACGCCGTTCAAGCCCAGTAGCGCTCCGGAGAGGGGCCCGCCGACCACGCCGGAGATGGGGATCGCGGTCATGAACCCGGCGACCGCTCGGGCCCGCTCGACGGCGGGGAACCAGTACGTGAGGTAGAGGATCATCCCCGGAAAGAACCCCGCCTCGACCACCCCGAGCAGCGCGCGCAGGGCGTAGAAGCTCCCGACCCCGCGCACCAGCATCATGGCGGAGGCGACTAGGCCCCAGGTGATCATGAGGCCGCCGATCCAGCGCCGTGCCCCGACCCGCGCGAGCACGAGGTTGCTCGGGATCTGGAAGAGACAGTACCCGAGGAAGAACATCCCGGCGCCGAGTCCGTACGCGACGCTGCTGAAGCCCAAGTCGCGGTTCATGTGAAGGGCTGCGAAGCTGACGTTCACCCGGTCCAGGTAGTTCGCGATGTAGAGCACGAACATGAACGGGATGAGGCGTCGGGTCACGCGGCGGAGGGTCGCGGCCTCGAGCTCCGGGACGGCGTCACTCACCGAGGCGCTGCACCTCGTGGTGACGGAAGCAGGTAATAAGGTGGTCGTTCACCATGCCCACCGCTTGCATGAACGCATAGCAGATGGTCGGCCCGACGAAGCGGAAGCCGCGCTTTGCCAAGGCGTCGCTCATCGCGTCGGATTCACGGGTGCGCGCCGGGAGGTCGCGGAGCGAGCGGCGGCGATTTTGTTTGGGAGCCCCGCCCACGAAGCTCCAGAGAAACGCGCCGAACGTCCCGTCCGGTGCCGGGAACTCGAGGAACGCGCGGGCGTTCGATATCGCCGCATGCACCTTCTGGCGGTTGCGCACGATGCCGGGGTCCTTGAGGAGCTGCGCGATCTTCTTGCGATCGTAGCGGGCCATCCGCTCCGGGTCGAACCCGTCGAACGCCTCGAGGAAGCGGGCGCGCTTGTGCAGGATGACCCGCCAGGAGAGCCCGGCCTGGAAGCCATCGAGCACGAGCTTCGCGAACAGGTCCCGGTCCCCCCGCAGGGGCACGCCCCACTCCTCATCGTGATAGGCGAGCATCAACGGGTCGTCGCCCCCCGCCCAGCAGCGCTTGATCATGGCGCGGCCACGGGCAACGTGACGTGCGACGGGTAGCGGGCGGACCGGTAGATGCGGTGCGTCGCCTTCCGATAATCCGCATCCTGGGCCAGGAAGATGTTCGGGACGTAGGTCTGCGGGTTCCGATCGATGATCGGGAACCAAGTGCTCTGGACCTGGACCATGATCCGATGGCCGCGGAGGAACCGGTAATCCTGGGTGTGGAGGTCCACGACGTACTCCCTCACGGCGTTGGGCATGATCGGCTCGGGGCGCTCGAAGCTGGTGCGGTACCGGCCGCGGAACACGTCGTTCGCGACCATGAGCTGGTAGCCGCCGAGCTTCGGATCGGTAGGATGGTCCTCCGGGTAAACGTCGATGAGCTTCACGATCCAGTCGGCGTCGCTGCCCGTGGTGGCGGCGAACAGATGCGCCACGATGTCGCCCCGCACCACGACGTCGTCGCCGAGCGGCTGCGTCTCCCAGGTGAGCACGTCCGGTCGGCTCTGCACGAAACGCTGATCCTGCAGCAGCCAGGTGTACCAACCCGATCCCTTCGGATAGTAGGTCGGCTCGATGGGGCGGTTCCGGTACGGGACCGGGTGGGCCGGATCCGACACGTAGCTGTCGAACGCGGAGGGCGCGCGCTCGAGCGGACGCTCGAAGGACAGCCGCCCGGCGGGGCCGAAGTACAGGTCGCGGGCGCGGCTGGTGCGGGGTGGCCACGCGTCGCTCTGCACCCAGCGGTTGGCTCCGGCTTCGAACGTGAGCGCTTCCGGCAGGTCCAGCGGCTTGTCCTTGAGGTAGTGCGCGAAAAAAGCCGCCTGCACGCTGTCGCGGAAATACTCGCCGGTATTCACGTCGAAGCCGATGTTGCCGAGCGTGTTGCCCGGCCCGTGCGCCCACCCGCCGTGGTTCCACGGGCCGACCACGAGGAAGTTCAGGTTGAGCGAGTCGTGCCGCTCCAACAGCTCGTAGATCTTCAACGGCCCGTAGAAGTCTTCCTGGTCCCACCAGCCGCCGACGTTCAACGTCGGCACGGCGACGCGGTTCAGGTAGGGCCCGATCGCCTGACGCTGCCAGAACGCATCGTAGTTTGGATGCGCCACGAAGTCGTTCCAGCTCGGCAGCGAGCCGTGCAAGTAGCGCGCGTTTACGTTGGATAACGCGCCGAGGGTCAGGTACCAGTCGAACGTGTCGTAGCGGTCGAAGTTGAACTGCGCGTTCGTGTCGGAGGCCTCGGTGAGGACCGCGTACTCGAAGCCGTAGCTCAGCCGGAAGGCGCCGTTGTGATGGAAATCGTCGCCCAGGAACATGTCCGCCGGAGACGCCTGGGGCGACGCCGCCCGGAGCGCGGGATGGGGGTCGAGTATGGCCATCGCCGTGAGCCAGCCATCGTACGAGATCCCGAGCATTCCCGCCCGGCCATTGTTGCCCGGTACGCTCTTGAGCAGCCAGGCGATGGTGTCGTACGCGTCCGTGCTTTCGTCGATCGCGCGGGCCTCGGACGAGGTGCGCGGCGGGCGTTGCATCACAAACCGCCCCTCCGACTTGAAGCGTCCCCGGATGTCCTGGAACACGAAGATGTAGCCCTCGTCCGCCAGGGCTTTCATGTAGCCCGCGAGCACCCAGCGCGGCGCTTCGTCGATTCCGTAGGGTGTGCGTTGCAGAATAAAGGGCAGGGGTGGATGCTCGCCCCTCGGCACGAAGATGCTGGTGTGGAGCCGGACACCGTCGCGCATCGGGATCATCGTGTCGATTTTAAGGAAGGCCACCGTGGGGTCGGGTGGCTCCTGCGCGGCGAGCGGCACAGCCGCACACCACAGCCACACGACGAACCGGCGATACCGCGACACGGGCGCCTCATGGAAAAATGGGTGACCAATTGTGCATCGCGCGCGGTGGCGCGGCCAGTCCGGCGCTAGATTGCACCGATGCGCTACCTCCGGGTGGTCGAGGAGCAGGGCCGCTACGTTGCGTCGCTGCCCGATGCGGCCCCGCCAACGCCCGCGCCGGGCGAAGTGCTCATCCGGGTCGCGGCGTCCGGGGTAAACCGCGCCGACCTCTCGCAGATCGCCGGGCACTACCCGCCGCCGCCCGGGGAATCCGAGATTCTGGGGCTCGAGGTCTCGGGCACGATGGACGACACGGGAGAGCCGGTTTGCGCCCTGCTCGCGGGGGGCGGGCACGCCGAGTACGTGGCAGCGCCCGCGGGCCAGGTGTTCCCGACACCGGTCGGGGGGAGCCTCGACCTGGTCACCGCGGCGGGCATCCCGGAGGCGTTCCTCACCGCGTTCGTGAATCTAATCGTCGAAGGCGGCCTCGAGCGGGAAGCGACGGTGCTGGTGCACGCGGGCGCGTCCGGCTTGGGCCTCGCGGCCATCCAGATCGCAAAGCGCGGCGGCGCGCGGGTCGCCGCCACGACCCGCAGCGCCGACAAGCTCAAGGCCCTCGAGGCGGTGGGGGCGGATGTGACGATCGACACCGCTCGACAAGACTTCGCGGCGGAGATCGAGCAGCGCTGGGGCCGCGACGCGGTGGACGTGGTGCTCGACCCCGTCGGGGCAGCGAGTTTCGCCGGGGACCTGCGCGTCCTCAAGAAGGGAGGACGAATCGTCATCCTCTCGACCATGTCGGGCTCCGAGGCACGCCTCGATCTGGCGCTCCTGATGAAGAAGCGTGGACGGATCGTGGGCTCGACGCTCCGGGCCCGCAGCCGCGCCGAGAAGGCGGTGATCGTGCGCCGGTTCAAGGACGAAATTCTGCCGGGCTTCGCCAGCGGGGCACTGCGCGTGGTCGTGGACGCGGTGTTTCCCGTCGCCCGCGCGGCGGAAGCGTTTCAGCGCATGCGCGAGAACCGCAACGTCGGCAAGATCCTGATCGCGTGGCGACACGACTGATGTATCTTTTTGCCGCTGTGAAGCCAATCCGAGCGCGAAACATCGTGTGCGCGGCGGCGCTGGGAGCAGCGTGTCGGGGGGAGAGCGCGGGCAAGGCGACCCCCCCGGACACGGTCAATCTCTACGCCGCGGCCGGCGCGAACGCCCTCTCGGGCGCCGCGGCGCGGGCCCGCCCGCTCGTGTACGTCCCCAATTCCCACGACGGTACGGTCACCGTCATCGACCCGCACAGCTATGGCGTGGTCCGCACGTTTGCGACCGGGGCACTGCCGCAGCATGTCGTTCCCGCTCACGACCTGACGACGCTCTGGGTCGCGAACAACCGCGGGAACAGCCTGACCCCCATCGATCCGGTGACCGGCCGCGAAGGAAAGAGCGTACCCGTCGCCGATCCCTACAACCTGTACTTCACGCCGGACGGCCGGGTCGCCATCGTCGTGGCCGAGCGGCGGCGGCGGCTCGATTTCCGGGACCCGAAGACGATGGCGCTGGTGCAGTCCGTCGCGCTGGAGTGCAAGGGTGTGGACCACATGGAATTCACGGCGGACGGGCGGTTCGCCATCGCGACCTGCGAGTTCTCGGGGCAGCTCGTGAAGCTCGATCTCGCGAGCCGCACGGTCATCGGCTACCTCACCCTCGACCCCGGGGGATTGGACAGCGCGAGCATGCCGCAGGACATCCGCTCATCGCCGGACGGTCAGGTGTTCTACGTCGCCGATATGAAGGCGAACGGCGTGTTCCTGGTGGACCCCGAGGCGTTCCGGCGCCTCGGATTCATCGCGACCGGGAAGGGGACGCACGGGATCTATCCGAGCCGCGACGGGCGCTTCATGTACATCACGAACCGCGGCTGGAACACGACCGCCGGGGGACGTCGCGGACCCGGGTCCATCAGCGTGCTCGACCCGTGGACGCGACGCGTCGTGGCGACGTGGCCGGTTCCCGGCGGCGGCAGTCCCGACATGGGGAACGTGACCGCCGACGGGAAGGAGCTCTGGGTCTCGGGTCGCTACGACGAAGAAGTGTACGTCTTTGATACGGAGACCGGCCAATTGACGCACCGGATAAAGGTGGGGCGTGAGCCGCACGGACTCTGCGTCTGGCCCCAACCCGGCCGTTTCTCCCTGGGGCACACCGGAAACATGCGATGACGGAGCGTATGAACAGGATCAAAGGGAAGCTGATTCTCGTCACCGGGGCGAGCTCGGGGATCGGCGAGGCGTGTGCCCGGCGGTTCGCGGCTGAAGGGGCGGATCTGGTACTCTGGGCCCGGCGAGCCGACCGCCTGGAGCAGGTGGCGGCCGAGCTCGGCACGAAGCACCGGGTCTCTCTTTCACTCGCGGTGGTCGACGTGCGGGACCGCGCGGCGGTCAACCGGACCGCGGAGGCCCTGGTGCGTGCCGGTCGCGTGCCGGACGTCCTGATCAACAACGCCGGGCTCGCGAGCGGGCTGGCGAAGATTCACGAAGGAGATCCCGAGGACTGGGATCGCATGATCGACACCAACCTGAAGGGGCTGCTCTACGTGAGCCGAGCGATCATGCCGCACATGGTCGGCCGGCGCCGCGGCCACATCGTGAACATCGGCTCGACCGCCGGCCATCAGACGTACCCGATGGGGAATGTGTACAACGCGACCAAGTTCGGCGTACGTGCACTCACCGAGGGCATGAATCTCGACGTCGCGGGCACGCCGATCCGTGTCTCGGCGGTGGACCCGGGGTTCGTCGAGACGGAGTTCTCCGAAGTCCGCTTCCACGGCGACAAGGAGCGTGCTGCAGCGGTGTACCAGGGGTTTAAGCCGCTCAGCGCGGACGACATCGCGGACGCAATCGCCTACGTGCTGAGCCTGCCCGAGCACGTGAACATCCTCGATCTGATCATCGTGCCGACGGCACAACGCAACGTATACGTCGTCGATCGGGGGTCATGAGCCCGCGTGCCTGGCTGCTCGCGGCCGCCGGCCTGGCGGGCTGCGGCGACGGCAGCGGTCCAGCGCTGCCTCAGGCATCAACGCTTCGCGTGCTGCACGCGATTCGCGGGGGGCCCTCGCTCACCGTATTTGTGGACGGGGCAAGGGGGAGCACCCTCGCCTTCGGCCAACTGGGTCGTGCCACGTTCCTCTCGCCGGGCGTGCACGAGCTGGTGCTGGTGCCGTCGGATACGACCCACAGCCTGATTGTCGACTTCGCGGCGACGGAGAGTTTGGGCTACAGCGCGTTCGCGATCGACTCGACGGCGGGGGCGACGCATACGGTGGAGCCCGTGATCGTGGCCGACACTGGGTCGTTGCCGGCGGCTGGGCACAGCCGGCTACGGATCGCCAGCTACGCGGCGGCGGCGCCGGCGATCGACGCCTGGCGTACCCAGCCCGACAGCTCCGGCCTTGTGGTGAGCGCGCAGCCTCTCAATTTCCGCGCCGTGACGCGGTTTTTCGGCGGCGCGCCGGGCGCCTGGAGCGTCGTGATCTCGCACGCCGGCATGACCGACACCCTGATCGCAACGGGACCCATCGCGCTGGCGGATGGGCAGGCGCAGACGCTCGTCGTCCTCGATTCGATCCCCGGTCGCGTCACCTGGCGGCTGGTGCCGAACCGGGACTAGCCGCCCGCGCCGCCGCCGCGAACCGCTGCACGATCTCTCCCGCGGGCTCGACGCTCGTGATGCCGCTCACGCTCTTCCCCGCCTGCCAGTAGTCCCGCGAGGACGGTCCCGCGACGTGGCTGCGCTTCAGGCGCCACGCCGAATTGAGCGCGTACACGGTGCGCATGAAATGCTTGGTCCGGCGGTGCCTTAAGAGCCAGCGGGCGATAGGGCCGGCCTTGGTGCCCACGCGCTCCACGTAGGGGGTACGGATCACCGCCAGCGGCACGCCGGTGACGCGCTCGGTGAGCACGACGTCGTCCTCGTCGGCCTCGACGATCGCGCGCTTGTAGTCGGGGTGCGCCGTGCATTCTGTGGTAGCGATGAAGCGGGTGCCGAGCTGCGCGCCCGCGTAGCCCATGCGGAGCGCCGCGACGAATCCGGCGGCGTCGCCGATCCCGCCGGCGCACACGAGGGGAACGCCCAGGTCACCCAGCTCATCCACCAGCTGCTCAGCGCTTTTCGGTCCCGCATGTCCGCCGGCGCGGCGGTTTACCGCGATGAGACCGCGCACGCCCGAGTCGAGCCCCTTCAGCGCCCACTTCCGCTCGGTCACGTCGTGGTACACCAGGCCGCCGACCCGGGCCACGCGATCCACCACCCAGCGCGGTTTCCCCAGCGACGTGACGAAGAACCGCACGCCCTGCTCGATCGCCACGTCCACCCAGCGCTGCATGCGTTCGAGGTACAGCCGGGAGGACTGCTCGATCAGCACATTCATGCCGATCGGTTTCGTGGTGAGTCGGCGAATGAGCTGCAGTCCCTCCCGTAGCTCATGGCCGTGGACGTACACCATGGACAATGGTTGGACGATGCCGATGCCACCGCCCTCGGACACTGCGGCGACGAGCTCCGGGTTCGAGCATGGGAACATGGCGCCGCCGATGAGCGGCACCGCGACACGCGCGTCGCGGGTGAGGGTGGTGTCGAGACCCCCCCCCGTCACCGCGCGGGCGCCGGGGCGGGTGGGGGGGGCCCGATGCGCCAGCGGACCGTCGCCCGGGCCACCACCTCGCCCGCGGCGTTCGAGATCACGGACTCGAAGTCGTGCTCCGCCTCGCGACTGGAATCGGGGATGTCGCAGCGCGCTTCGGCCGTCAGCGTGCCGCGCGCCTTTTTCAGGTAGGTGATGGAGAGCGTGGTGGGGATGCCGCGCGCGCTGGCCGGCAAGCCGGTCGTCACCGCGAGGCCACTCGTCACCTCGGCGAGATTCGCGAGGGCTACCGCATGGATCGAGTTGAGGTGGTTACGCACCGCGCGGCGGTCGGCCATGCGCACCTTGGCGTAGCCCGGGCGCAGCTCCAGCACGTACGGCCGCACCGAGCCGGTGTACGGGACCAGCCGCCACAGGAGCCAGCTGAACAGGCGTTTGCCCCCGGGGAGCGGGGCCAGCCGCTCCCACCAGGCGCCTACCGTCACG
>Ga0137397_10003249_pt1 | contig 11321 bp, 13 predicted proteins | sample czorhiz116metaG_FD_106658 | JGI IMG/M metagenome (GOLD analysis project Ga0137397, IMG submission 106658) | Vadose zone soil microbial communities from Angelo Coast Range Reserve, California, USA - czorhiz1.16 metaG | ecosystem: Environmental > Terrestrial > Soil > Vadose zone | place: USA...
AAGATTTGTTTCCGAAAATAAAGGCGCTCGTGTGTTTATCGGCCCCAGTTTTTCTAGAAATACGCTTGGGACCGGCAAATATGATCTCACAGATTGGCCGAAAGGCGGGGTCAGGGACGTTGGTAGTTTCGGCGGTACCATTCGAGAAGCCACTCACCACCCAGAGGCCCCAAATCCCTACCAAACCCGTGCTCGCCGAATAAATCATGGGGAGGCTCCCAGCACCGGATGTATTATATGAGAGGAAGGCACTAAGAAGGAAGAAAGATACCATGGGCACGATAAGCGGATGGGTTCGTGGTCCCTTCTTGTCGAGCGCAGGTACGGGATCAGAGGAAGGCATCTACGAATAACAAACTCGGTTATTTGATTTCGAAGATATCCCCGAGTGAAAAGACTTGATATCACATTGACAATGAGGCCCACAGCCGAAAATGCCAATAGAAGGCCGAAATGTAACACCAGGAAGGACTCGAGCGGTGTCAATTGTTGAGATTGGCCGATGGCGAATAGGAGGACGCGCGGCACGAAAATGAGGGCACACGACCATGCCAACAGGCTGGATCGGGGGGAGGGGTTGGTCAGAATAATGGAATGCGCCTTAAACGATGAACCCGCGCCACGAACATGGTACTCGCAGCCCAAGCCCAGGATGCGGTTGTGCTCTCCCCGGACTCCTCGGGACGTGTCAGAGCTGGTACTGGGCCATCGTCTGCAGAAGCAACTGGCGGCATTGAGGATGGTTTGGAGAGATGGTGGAGTTCAAAGTCTGAGGACATGAGAGTACTGACGGATGAGTCACGGGTCAGCGCTGCGTCACATCAGTTATCACATTGTGATTTCCATTCCTGTCGGCGCAGTCACGCTCCAACTAGACTGATCACACGACACGAATTCAACATGGATAGATAGGTACAAGGAGAAAAGAAAGAGGTACTGTGTATGGAAACAAATATATGACGATAGAGGCCCGTTCCTGGGCTAGAATTAATCCTTCACCATCCCCCAGACCCTGTTCCCCAACCCCCGTCGTTCTGAACGAGCGTCGTTCGCTGGTTTAGCCCAACTGAATCAGGCTGTCCAAATCCAGAAGATGGGGGCGCAGGCCTCTGACCAAAAGGCGTTTGATACCCAGCCAATGGCGTCTGCCCAAACCCGGACACTGCCGACTGGGCTGGCGTTGCACGTCCAGCCATCGTAGAATGGTGGACGCTTTGCCCACCGTAGGGGTTGGGAGTACGCCCAGGTTGACGTACGGATGTGCGCCCGGGTGTTGCCATTCCCGACAACGCTGGCGTGCGACCTGGCGTGCGAGCCCCATATGGTGTCTTTCCCCCAGCACCACTCCCCAAATTCTGAGAATCGTGGATCTGACGAAGTTTGAAAGCATCACAGAGTTCGGGAACCCCAGTGGCGGGGGTGTCAAAGAGGTAAAAGGCCTCTGGGGCAACACGGACGGGCTGAATAGACTCTAAGTTGGTCACGCATGTAGCAAATGTTAAATGAGCGTACCCAAGTTTGAACTGTTGAGCTCTTGTTAGCCAAGAAACAAAGGTTGAAATGGCCAGGGCGCTTCCGGTTGAGGGTGAAACCATATGCACTTTTTGACGGGTTCGCAGCGACAAAGTTCTTCAAGAAAAGGTCTGAAAGATCAATGGGATGAGACGATGGTCACGGAGGTCGACGGATATACGGACGTAGTTCATCCTCAGGACCCGGTTTGAATTTCTCGAATGCCATAAGCTCTTCGACCCGACGTGCCAGGGCTTGGACATGATTAACAATAAGCTCATCCAAATCTGAAAATTCGTATTTTCCGTCAACCACTAGCCGTCCTCCAATGCTCTGCCCGGTCGGGTCTGCGTTTGGCTCAACGACGTCTGTGTTTTTGGGAAGAAATAAGTACTGAGGACAAGCAAAAAGCACAGTACGATTTAACTTACCGATGTGTTGGAATAGTTTATCGTCCACCTTCCAAGTTACTGCGAGGTGATTCATACCTTTCGATGAAGGTCTGATGACAACGTCACCTCGTTCTTGTCGGTCGAGATAGGCTTCGGCCTCTTGGGAGTTGAAGTTATGGAAGTTTGGATGTTTGATGACACGACGAGACCGGTCAACTTCGGCGCGCTTTTTCCTCTCCTGTAACTCTCTATCCCGTTCACATCTTGAGTAATTCCAGCATTCGTCGTGTTTCACTCGACGGAACTGACTGTCACCTTCCTGCACATTAGAGGGTCGAGCGGAGAGCTCAACGATGATGCTGTCATGAGCCAAGTCGAGCCCGACGGCAACTATGACCGCAGCTAATGTCTGTCCCTTCTTCACAAAGTTGTCAACACGTACGGCCCCTTTGTCATCCGCATCCGTGAGGTAAGGAGCCTGGATGACACCCTCGAGGCCCGAGTCAAGGCGTACGCCGACAGTACTTTGCCTGAGCCACAGAACAAAAGCAGAGACAATGAGGCCATCTCGCAAGGTGCGCTCTGTTTCACCCGAAAGCATGGTGACGACTTCCCAATCAGTGGGTCCTTCAAGTGGTCGTCGATTGTCACCAAAAGGCCTGATTAGTTCGGATCGGATCAAATTCAGTGTATGGCGCTTGCGTTCCCCTCCAGAGTCCATTAGGCTGACGGCAAACTCGTCAAGGTTGAGCTCATCCAACTTCTTCACGTTGTCATCGTCTTCCATGATGAGCGATACAACGTGCGAAGGATGTTCTCCGTGGATGTCTTCCTCATCGAGTTCAAGTGCATCAGTGGCCATCTTTCGTGCAAGGTCGTAGTCTTCGGGGTGAATACGCGTGGAATCCAGGGGGTCTTGTAGGTCAGAGTCTTCGGTGTTCCTTGACTTGGATGGCTTGGAAAAGGATGACTCTTGTGGGATGCGAAGGAAGCCGGCTGCGTTCAAGAATATCTTCGTTGTCAACAGGGAGGCCTTTACGAATTGATCTCGGTTCGTAAGGTTTCCACCCTGGAGAGAAATCAGCACATAGTATAAGAACGCAACTCTGTGGAAGAACGCACCAGCGAACCGATCTTCTTGACTAGTGCTTGAGCTTTCCTGGGGCCCAGACCACAAACGTAAGGAAGGAGGTATTGGTAATAAGGGTCCATCACAGCACGGTTAATGTCGACCCCAATACGGTTGACACAGTCAACTAAGCCCCGTTCCAACGCCGTCAAGAGTTTCTCCGTGGGGATCAGGTGTTGGTATCCCTCCTCGAAGGTAATCGCAGTAATATTCGAGCCCAGCGCGGCGTACTCATTCAGCGGGTTCTGCAAGTAGCGAGCGAGGCCAATGCAGTACTTGATGATAGGAGAAAACGCCGCAAATTCGTCGCCCACTCGTTTGCTGTGCTGGTACTTGCGCGCGACTTCGTCGAAGACGTACGTGATAGCAATCCGAGAGAACTCCTGCGCGTCGCTGGGATTGACAAAGGTACCGCCTTCGGCTGGAGTAAGATGTAAGGTTTCCTTGATCTGCGAGGATAACCTAGTGGTAGCCACGGAAAAACCTCCAATTGCAATGACATCGGGTTTACGGCGGCGTACGAAATCCCTGAATTCGTCCTGGTACTCAAGGTCATTGAGGTTGTCAATCCTAGTGTGTTCGCGGAGACGACCAGCTTCATCTAAAAAGACAAGCATAATATGATCCTTTTGAGGGTCACCTTTGCCCCAAGAGACAGCCAAGACGGCCGGTGTCTCCCCAGGTTGAAACTCGCCTACTTTGAACGGCGCGACGTCTGCCCTCTGAGGATTCTCAGCAGGCGGCTGACTGGTTACATGGGTATGACTTACCTGGCGCAGAGATTCTCCACATTGCCGGGCTAGTAGTTCTTCAACTTCCTCTCGTAGCCACTCGCGAGACCATTTGGCTCCATGAAGCATAAGATGTTGGTCGATCGTCTCGGTGATAACCCGCCTCCTCTCGGCATTCCAGGCATTTACGGTGTCGCTGAAACTATCGGAAACGAAGGCTGAAGACAGTTCGTTTTCGAAGTCGTTTTTTTCGTCGTCTGACAGTGTAATTGTGACGGTGACGAAGTGATTTGCCTCAGCGGCTAGAATATTCAAAAACTGGTGGTTTAAGCGGAGATCTTCCGCTGGTTTGTTAAGAAGGTATTTGAACGCCTAACGTGGCATAAGTAGCCGTGGCACATAAAGAAGTAGAGGCGTACGAAGTAGGGGTGGTGCTCGTCGATCTTGTTTAAACCCCTCTCGGTCGGTTGAACGGAGACTCGCGCGAAACTCTTGAACTTTTGCCGAACCACTTGGCGCAATAGTGGGTCCTTGCCTAACTCCGTAGCAATGATCATGCGAGCACGGCGAAGCAGCTCCGAGGCGGGCAGTGCCTTAACGGGATCAGGATCCACAAACTGTTCTGCATACGCTTCTGGTGCCAAGTCCTGATCGTCCACCCAATAGGACTTCGTCCCAGAGACAAAATTCATAACAATCTCGTGTGACCTTATCCCAAAACCCTTTACAAGACCGTTAGTTTGTAAAATCTGTGATGAATGCGACCATACTTCAGCGAGTTTTGAGACTAAACTTTGTTTTGCTAGCTCGTATGAGGAGATTCGACTAGGCAGCTTCTTCTTCCTCGGATTCGTTGCCTGATCCTCATCGTCATGAAAGCGTAATTCGAACTGGTCTCGATTCTTGCTCGAGTTCTTGTATTTCATTCCCAGCCATTCGGTAGCATCCGAGATCATTTCGACGCTATCTATCTTCCGCCGAATTTCCATCTCGTAGTATTCATCGGTGACGCCTAGACTCGTATAATAGGCCTCAAGAACTCTTCTTCGTTCAAGAAGTGAACGATATTTCTGGCCAAGGTCAAAAACACGCCAGAGTTCGCCCAACGATAGCAGGTCTACACGAGTTCGAATATCTTGGGCGTTGAAATACGAAATGTAGTCACGCTTGTGCACCCAAATGTACGGAACTTCAAATTCCTGAATAAACAAGCACCTGAGGGAGAATGTGATCGAGGCAACGAGTTCTTCAAGAAGATAGAAGTATTGCCCGTCTTGACGAAAGTAGTCTCGCTCTTTGCGCTCCGATAAACGAGTCAGAACCCAAGTCGAGGCGTCGTCTAGATCATCTAGGGCCAGCGGCACAAGTGTAGACAGACCCGATGATTGCGTGAGAGTCGAGGCAGCGAGTTGGAGGCGTTCTGGCGCATCTTGATAACGTATCAAATCGTCTTCTTCCGTAAGCAACCTGTCGCGAATTTCGGACGGCTCGAAGACCTAGTAATGTTCATGAAAACAGGAGACAGAAGGAACAAAACGAAAGCTCACGTCTTGGAAAGTCGTGTCAGGTTTGACCGGGATATCATGGTAGTTGTCGTCATCTTCTGCTAATGCCCACTCGTAGTCCCGGCCGTCACCAAAGACTTCATAGATTTCATCCCAAGCGCTGAGGTCGATCAGCAGCCAGTGACAACACTACTGACTCTGAAACTTACCTTGCGTCAATACCTGTCAGCTCTGGGTGGGAACCGAGGGCCTTTCGTCGTTCCTTTTCTAACCGCCTCCGCTCCCTCCTCCGCTCCTCTCTTTCCTCTTCGTCCATGTCACCAGGACCTTCCTCTTCATCGTCGTAGTCAATGAAATTATCCATGTCGTCCATATCTTCATCGTCCTCACGCCCTCCAATACCCTTCTCGTCATCCCAGATGCGGGAGATGTCATTTGTCCGTGACACGACTGGGCCTCCAATGTCAAGGTCATCTTCGGAAGACTCGACAACCGACTTGCGCCTGGATGTGGACGCAACAGGAGGAGAGCGGGAATCGCGTCCGCGTCTTAGGCGAGTTAATTTATTCTTGCTACGCGCAAAGGTTTCCCCTGTGTTCTCCTCAAGAAGTTCAAGGTCATCATCTTCTAGAACTTCGTCTTCATCTAGGGCTTATAGTCAAAGAAGCTCATGTCAGACTATCAGCTCGAGAAAGACGAAATGCACCGACCTCGCCGATGATGATGCTTTTTACGCCTTTTACGCTTCCGCCTCTTCTCTTCCTCATCATCTGGAACCTCTTCTTCCTCCTCCTCCTCGTCCACAATGAAACCCTCCCTGATTCGACGCTCCTCCTCCTCGTCTTCTTCGGGTTCTTCAGAGCTATCTGCAGAAAGGGCGTCATTGGTTCCATTTTCCTCTGCATTCACAGGCATTTTATCGTCTCCTTGTCTCTGTCGAGACTCAATCTCCACAGGAGGAGAAGACATTATAGAGCGTCAGAGATTGACGGTGGGCGAAAGAGCTGTGGGCAGGCACAAGGGACAAATCGAGTCGAGCGCTGCACGTTCACGTTCACCTTTCGTTGACCACGTGCAGAATAGATTAGTCAGCATATCATCTTCTTCACACACCATCAGATCTCTCAATGCGTATCGAAAAGTGTTATTTCTGCTCGAAGAGCGTGTATCCTGGTCATGGTATGGGATGTAATACATATTCATTCAACCATTTATTGTGATCATATAGGCAGTGCTTTTGTCAGAAATGATGCAAAGGTTTTTCGGTTTTGCACCTCAAAGTATGTCATGGTTTCGTCGCTGCCAATAAGTTTTGCTTACACTCATACTCTACTTATAGATGCCACAAAAACTTCAAGTAAGACATTCGTTATTCCTTCTGCTTCCGCACGTTCCTTAAAGCGCGACTAGGATGAAGCGAAACCCACGCAAAGTACGGTGGACTAAAGCTTTCAGAAAGGCCGCAGGGAAGGAGATGGTTATCGTACGTATCTGCTTTTTCTCCTCTCTTATTCTTAAACCTATCTACCTGGATCAATCGTAGGATTCTACCATTGATTTCGAGAAACGCCGGAATGTCCCGGTTCGCTATGACCGTGATCTTATACAGACCACGCTACACGCAATGAAGCGGGTTGCGGAAGTCAAGAAACGAAGAGAGCATGCGTTCTGGAAGAATAGGTATGTGGTGAAGCTGTCACGTTAGGAAGGAAGCTAACAATGTCCAGGATGGCTACGAGTCGGGAAAAACTCAAAGTTCATCGGAAGAAGTTATCGGATAGTCGAACTTCTGTTCGCTTGCTCGAACCAATAGTCAATGCACCATCACCAGAGATGATCAAAACAAAAATCAGGTCAGTCGAGAAGCCTAGTGGTGCCCTCGTTGTTGGAGAAGGTCGATCCATGGGTATGGAGGTTGACTAGCCTTGGAATTGATTGGTGGCGCGGATGGCAGGTGTTCTTGTATCTACACGCGAGTAACTTAATCGTGTTGCGTCATCATACAGGTACATGAACTGAGAGCGACGAAAAGCATAGAGGATATATGTGTACATGAGAGTGTGTTCATATTCAGTCTATCGATGCTTGTACTTTGCGGCATTCTCGTGGCGAATCTCTGGGTCCATGGTATTATGAAGCCCAAGCAAAGTTTTACTGACAGCCTCGCTAGCGCCAATCATGGGCCTCAAGACAGCAATTGGCACTGCTCGAATAACGGCACGAACAGGTCCCTAGATGAAGGTAAGTCGAATACGCGTAAGAACGAGCATCGTAGAACATGCCTCGCTTCCCGAGCGTTCGAAAACCTCCATAGGTACTGCAAGAATGGTCTGGGCTGCAGAGCTGAGATTTCGTCTCATGCTCGTGTACGCCGATTGTATACCTTCCCGGATGTCGACCGGTTGTTCGGCATACCTGCTGATAGGATCTGTGGTCTCTTCGTCCGAAGCCGAATCGTGAAAGCCTGTATCAATGGCATCCTCGGATGGATGCGGGACTGTTTCAGCGAGGATGGTCTCGTTGAATTTACTTCCCAGTACGTTCTCCGCCTGTTCCAGGATGACCTGCGTTCCGGTTGCCAGTTGCGCACCAAGTTTGACTGCTTCTATCGCCGTAGACCTGACGAATGACTTCGTTCCCTTCTGTAACCCACGCACCACGCGCCCATCCTTCCTATACTGAGCAATTGGCAGCAGAACTAGGTCTGCAACACCGGAACCGACGTTCACAACTGAGCGGATAGGTGAGACACCGGAGACCACATCCGCAAGTTGGGTGGCTTTGACGTCGGGGGTCCACAAATCGTTCAACATGTCAAAAAACCTCGGCCATCCAGCAACCTTATGAGAAGGTATCTTCCTTAGATAAAGAACGAAGAGAAGGATCGATTGCTCACCCCGAAAAGTGTGAGATGTCTCAATGTCATCTCCGCACCGTCAAAATGGAAGAAATTCATTAGTTCGATCGTCCTTCCCTCCCGCAACGCTCGGTAGTCTACCCGTCTTGGTTTATAATCCAGTTTCAGTACGACTGGATAAACCTCTGCTCGTTCTGTGATACACCCATGCCCCATGAGGTTAGAGTGGTGCCAAACGATGAAGAAAGCTTACGGAGGTATGCTTCGGTTTTGGGCTCCGGCTCCGATGGCATATTGGGATTTTGGAAGGTGAAAAATTTCTTGAGAAAGTCCAATGCATCTTGGTCAACATGAAGACGAAGGGGCAAGATTTTAACCTAGAGAAATCAACCATCTTGAAAGGCTCCACGACCAGAATGCCTTAACTCACGCGTAACCTGGTCTCTTCTAGGGTATTTCCTGGCACCGGATGAACACCACGTAGTTCAATGCGAACCATGTCAGATCCTGTCTCTCGAATGTTCCCGCGTGAATCGGAGCGAAGAGCTGTGAGGAACTTTCTCCAAGTAGATGTCTTCACATGGTCTAGGATTTCGACATCTTTAACCGTAGCAAAGGTTCTAGACACGATTTTATCATTCGGAACAAATTTAAGAGTTTCGAGGAATAAGCCAGATAGGTGGATTTCAATGCCGGGACTCCGTGACCTTGTTAGACGTCGGCCATGAAGTCTTGGATGTGGGACATTTGGCCTTCCAGATGACGTAGGTCGCAAAGATTGCCAAGAGCTGACGCTAGCTGTATCATTATCTTCCCTTAACTGCTCGTCTATGGCTGCAATAAGTGCATCAGGCTCCATTTCATCGGCATCCTGATCGAGTCCAACATGAATGGAGTTGAACAGGAGAGTATTTGTATAATCAATGCTGGGGTCGTATGCTTGTCCATCGGCAACCAATTGTTTGATTCGAGTGAGGCGTCGTTTCATTTTCTTCACTTCATCTTCGATAACTTTACGAGTTGTGACCCAGTCATAGCCCTCGTAGAGGAACAATTTGATATCGCCTTCACGAACGACGATACGATCTAACTCGTCTGCTAGCCTAAATGATGATTATCATCTGGAGGACATAAGAAAAGATGAGTGGTACTCACTTCGGACTCGTTTCGACTAACGCGGGCAATGTGTTGAAGAAATTTTCGACGCCATGCAGCCCACTCGGATCAAGAAGTTTGATGGTCTCGCCACCTACGCTGGATATGACACCTTTGTCGGCAGGATAAGACGGCGGGTTTGCGCTGCCCATCTGTTTACTCTGGCTTGAACCATCCATATCTAGATCATCATCATCGAGTTCGCGGAGACCCGCTGCAGCTCCAAAAGATACATCCAGGTAATCGGGGTTGGAAGGAAGGTCATCATAGATCATATCCGGAGCCGCACCGACTTCTGGGATACTGTGAAATGCGTGCTGGTCGATTGAATCTGGACAAATTATGTCACCATGTCAACAGTACAAAGTAATGCAACACTTACATGTGAGTTCGCCTGGGGAGCTTTGCTGGGCAGACACGACTGTTGGTCGCCTTGGAAGCGGCCCAGAGGGAGTATTTCTGGCTGGCTGTTACACGCGATCTGCGATTTCCCCATAAATAGCACATACGGTTGACTGCCTTCAGCCTCAAGCGCTGTTCCAAGATCACCAAAATACAACCCCAAAGAGGACCCCGTATCAGCACAGAGGTGAATGCGGATAGCGACGCGATCAACGATGATCTAAAGCTTGCGTTAGGAGGAGGATGTCATGATGGGTCATTAGGTGGCAAACCTCGGATTGAGCCGTCGATTCAGATTCATTGAATCGCCTGAGCGTAAGCGCAATATCGGAAACGTCACTAATGAGCGCATATCCCAATCTCTTTTGTTCGAGTCAAACGTGAGTATGGACCAAGCGACCGACGACGTGCCTTCCAGTATAGTGGTCCCTGAACTTCGGGCTGACTTCGGTTATTGGAGTCTTGTACAGCTTCGAGATGGTTATCAATGAATAATGACGTCAACGCCCGTCCAGCTATATGTAGTGGAATCTCGCGCGAGTCTCCTACCACCTCCGCGCTGAGGTCGACATCCCCAAGATGAAGAACGAAAGCTCCAGTATGATGCGGAGCAAATAGTCGCGCCGATCCCTCCGCTATCTTTACCGTGATTTGTGTTCGCTCGCTGGGAACGACAGCCTCGAATACCTGGGATTGCCACGATGAATGGGACTATCAAATCAACGGGAAGATTGCTTACGCCAGGAGGAGGCTTTGCAAATGAGACCAATTCGCCTATCCTTTTCATATTTGGAAAGACGTTGAGCGTAAATCCATGTAAGCCTAATTTAATTCGGGACTCCTTTGAGTTATGTTCAGGCAACGCGATTGAAGAAAACTGCAGCTTGATGACTGGCTTCGGTGTCGAGAACTGTGAGTCAAACTAAGTGCGCACATCGGTTAACACAACAAATGGATTACCAGGCGGCGCGGTGTTGCCAAGGAGAGTATTGGGTATGGGAACGGGCTTGCTGCGTCACTCACCGTGATACCCACTACGGAGAGTGTGACTACAGTTTCATCCTGAAAGACATCATCAGCATAGAAGCGCCCAAGTACGGAGACGTACTTTTCCTTCGGGCTTGGATTCCAGAAGAACGTCAACATCAGATACAAAGACGTCAAAAGGTTCGATAGGGTGAGATTCTTCGTTCCGAGGAATTAAGAGTCTCATGGAAGCTACGTCGAATGAGAACAGGCAAGGTCACTATTAGAAGACATCCACCTTCTGATATTGTCACCTTGATGATGCTTTCGGTGGACGACCTGACATTATCAGGTGAGGTTTCATCCACGGCGATCTCAACACTGCCCTGTTTGCTGCCTGAGAAGAATCTACTTCCTACTAGACTCGGATTTCGGCTCAAGTTTTCCTGGACTGTGTCGCTTGAATGCGCCATTGTTCGCTCTAATAGTTGCGTCACATCGTCGATCCAGAATTGCAAACTGTCGAAAAGGGGCTTAGAAAAATTCAGGACAATCGAAGGGATATCGATCTCCGCAACGAGAGCGGCAGAGCGCCTGCTATTTTGTCCTGACGGAGATGGGGGATTCTGGGACAGCTTGACGAAACTAGACCGTCTTATGGGGGATGAATCG
>Ga0137397_10003250_pt1 | contig 11318 bp, 12 predicted proteins | sample czorhiz116metaG_FD_106658 | JGI IMG/M metagenome (GOLD analysis project Ga0137397, IMG submission 106658) | Vadose zone soil microbial communities from Angelo Coast Range Reserve, California, USA - czorhiz1.16 metaG | ecosystem: Environmental > Terrestrial > Soil > Vadose zone | place: USA...
AAGAGACGCCGCACCCTGGCGAAGTGATAGTCCGACTCTGGAAGTAATTCCAGTCAGTTAGCAGTTCGGAGACAAGCATCCGCTGCCTAGCAACTCATCCAAGACGATTCGTTTCGTCCGCGAAGAGAAGCTGACCGTGGCTGCAACCCCGACGCAGTTGACCGAAGGCATCCCGCCTGATGCTGTTGGTTTAACCCTTAACCAGATTGAAGCCACGATTGAGCAATACGGCAGCGTGGTTCGTTTGTCTGATCTAGCCGAAATTACCGCCCGTCACAACGTGATCGAGCGGACGATTTATATTCTTGGCTTGCAGGCTGCGGAGACGTACGATCAGTTGATCTTCAACGTCCTCAATGCTGCCACGAATACTTACTACCCGAACAACCGCGCAGGAGATACCTCCCTGGTCGGCTCGGACCTAGTAAGCTACGTGGACCTAGTAGAAGTTGACGCCGCGCTGCAAGACCAAGGTGGACGGCCTTTCGAAGGGGGCGAATATGTATTCGTCACTCCTCCGCAGGTGTTCGCAGGTCTGCTCCGCGACCCGGACTTCAAAGCTTCCAACCAGTTCCGCGCGCCCGAGAAAATCTGGCGTGGTGAAGTCGGCACGTTGGGTGGGTTCCGAGTTATCCGCTCGAACTCCCCGGCGTTCGCTGCAACTTCGCAGGCAACTGCTGGTCAGGCTTCAAAAGTGTTTTCTTCCTTCGCAATTGCAAGGTTTGCTTATCAGATTAATTAACATTGTATGTAAGAAAACCCGTCTTTCACGGGTCTAATATAATGTGCGGTCTGAAATTTCACTATATGCTGGAACCTCTTAAAGCCGATAGCTCCTTACATTGGAATAATGCTATGGATATTACAATAGACAATCAGCAGAAAACCGATTTAATGTATGCCTCCTACCTCGCAGCCATGCTAGACGGGGAAGGTTCTGTTCAATTAATTCCTTGGAAGAACCGCAATAGGATTGGCTACCAAGCACGAATGTCCCTTTTCAACGTCGATAAAAGAATTCTTTCTGTTATGAGCGCAGCCCTGATTCATTTTGGGATTGCACATCATATCTATGCGGGAGGAAAAGATCAGATGCATCCGGCTTCGGATGTACGGGTCTGCCGCCTCAAGATGATAAAGAAATTTCTAACGACAGTGATGCAAGTTCCACTTCTAGGCAAACGCCAAGAATGTAATTTGCTATTGGAGTTCGTGAATTCTCGTCTAGATGAAAACGGAAAACCCTTCCCCGGAAACATGAAGGGCAAAGGTTACACTAAACGAGATGCGCAAATCGCTGCGGAGATAAAAGCGATTCGGGATTCTCAACGAGCATACGTGGAACCAACTCGTGAGTTGGAAGATGTGCTCTGGACTGAATCGAGAGATTCAGAGGCGACAGAAATGCTCGCCCGCGCTTAGCAAGCGTAGTAACAATGTCGTACAGATTTGCAAAACTTGCGCGTATATGTTGTGGCCCCCGGTGGCCAACTCGACCCGTCAACAATGGCGGCCTAGGTTTCTAACTTAGGAAAACTTCGCTATATCGGTGGAACTCCCTCTGGGACAATACCGAGGCAACCTGTGAAAGCAGAGAGTCCGTAGAGACTACACGCGAAGCCCCGAAAGGGTGATGATATAGTCCGCTCTGCATGGTAACATGCAGCTAACATAAAGGTACAACAGTCGAGGAAAATTGGTTGGAAGTTTGCATTCAAAAGCGTAATCACGAATCAAAACTGGATTCGGCGCGTACGAAGTTCCGGCGCGAATAGCGTCACGAACTAACAACTAGGATGGGGGAGCTAGACTCCCCCACTCCGAAAGGACAACTACAATTTCGCATTCATTTGAACAAAGTGGCCCCGGCGATTCGATCATGAACATGACGCGTCCCGAAGGCCATGCACATCTCGATCAGAAAATCGACAAGGGTGGCCGGAGTCCGTGGATTAGCAAGCTTCCCATGGGCGCTGGTCTTGAGTCCCCTGCCGAGTCCGCGCAGAGCGGATCTGGTCACGGAGACGCTGGCTATTCTGGCGGGGGGCGCTAATGTCCCTCGTTAAAACAGCTAAAGATAAAGAACCCGCAGATGTTTGGTTAAGCCCCAAGGAAACGTGGGAGTATGTCACGGTGCCAGAGGAAGATCCTCTCGGCAAGGGCTATCCAGATATCTCGCTAAACAAACACGTGTTCTCGGCGGGCGAGACTTACAATCTCCCCAAGGAAGTCGCTGCGTATGTTAAGGACAGGATCAAAGTATTCAACCGCTCTTGCGTGAGATTACTTCAGCCTAACCGCGACATCGCTGCGGAGAACGCAGTTTACTTCGGTTCCAAAACCGCTGCTCAAGTCGGCAGTCATCCTGTCGATGCGAGTGGCATTAGCACAAGCTAATGGACTGGGACGGCTACAATCAATTCCTTCTGGCCTTGGTCATGTGGCGAGAAGCTCGTGGCGAAGGCCCGGAGGGAATGAAAGCAGTTGGATGTGTGGTGAGGAATCGAGTGCATAACTTTGGTTCTTGGTCCACTATCATCACTGCCAAGTGGCAGTTCAGTTCGTTAACGGCTCCCGGAGATGCAATGCTGGTGCAGTGGCCGGTGTTTCAGGACTTACAGTTCTTAGAAGCAATGGCGCTAGCGGGTGGAATCTACAATAACAGCATCGTGGATAATACCAACGGGGCCACTCACTACTTCAACCCTAGTGTTGTGTTGCCTAAATGGGCAGCAACCATGACTAAAGTTGTAGCCATCGGACATCATGACTTCTATAAATGAGCCGACTGTCCTCTTGGTTCGCCATGGCCGAACGGCCTTCAACTCCGCCGCCGAGGAACGAATCCGAGGTCACTCGGATATTCCGATCTCCTTCGAAGGCAAAGAAGGCGTCGAGAAAACCGCCAAGTTTCTCAAGGACGTTGGCTATCCATTCAAGCGGATTCTTTCTTCCCCCATGCAACGGGGCATCATGACAGCGAACCTGCTGTCCGCTGATGCCAAGGTCATTCCTAATAATGGCCTGACTCCGTGGGATCTAGGTAAGCTAACCGGCGAACCTGTGATGAAGATCAAAGAGGATCTGGATTGGTATCAGCGGCACCCCGATGTAGAGGTTCCAAATGGCGAAAGCTATCGGAACTTCTACGACCGTTGGGATAGGATGTTGGAAAAGATGTTCTCGTATGCCAGGTCTAATCCAATGGAAGTGGTACTAGGAGTGGTTCACTCTCGGAACCTACTAGCCCTTCCCAGTATCATCGGCTCGAAGGACATCGGGAGCGTGCCAGTAAAGGGCGGCCCCGGCCCCGAGAGCGTAACCAAACTGACTTTGCAGGACGACACTTGGGTCGCAGAAACCGTCTGGGATATCGACAACATCAAGGAGACAAAGTGAGTTTTACCGATGTAGTAAAAAAGGCGTTTCCTTTTATCTCAGCGGCAGCAGCGCTCGGTGGTCCTATTGGGGTAATGGCTGCGGCGATTGTGGGTAAAGCAATCGGGGCAGACAAGGCCCCCGATCCAACCCAAGATGGGATTTCAAATGCGATTGCGGTAGCAATTGGGGACCCTGCACAACGAGCTGCTTTAATCAAAGCCGAACAAGACTTCCAGTTACAAATGGCAGAGCTTGGGTATAAAAGCGCCTCCGACCTTGCAGCGACCGCCGAAGCAGACAGGGCTAGTGCCCGCAACCGAGAGATCCAAGTTAAGGATTGGATGCCTCGGGTCTTAGGAAGCGGAGTTGTTTCTGGATTCCTCGCGGCGGTGTTTCTTATTCTAAGTGGCCGCGCTAAAGTAGATTCAGTCTTAGCCGGGACCCTGATTGGTTATCTGTCCGCCAAATCCGAACTCGTACTCTCCTACTACTTCGGTAGCTCCGCAGGCAGCGACCGCAAGACTGAGATCATCGCCAACGGTAACGGACAACCTCACTAAAAATGCCATCCCTCTTTTCAACTTCAACTACAGCGCAGAACATCATGGACGCGGTGTCTCAAGATGTCAGAAGGACCCTTTCGTCTACGGACCCGAGTCTTCCTGATCCAGGGATCTTGATTGACTACATCAATCGTGTTTCGTTAGAGATCCTTCGAACTTCTAAGTGGATGTTCTTACAGGGGCCGAAGCAGTTGTTCGTAACACAGCTGGGGGTAACAGACTACTGGATCGGACCGAACCTTACGGGGCCGTTAACTGCCTACGATACCGCCTTGAACCTTGCGGACCTTCGAATCATCAAGCCGAAGAGTGTGATTGATAGATCAAACTTCAGAGTTCTAGGGCACCTAGATGAACAGCCTTTGTCTGCGAGGCTGGCCTTCTCTGATACTACCTCTCGTCCAGGGAGGCCAAGCAACTGGAGACAAGACGAAGAAACTCCAAACATCCTCAACATCTATCCAGCCCCGGACAATCAAAACAACTTCTCTCCGCAACCGGAACCTCCGATCACTTCAAGGCTAATCTCTGGTTCGCTGGGGAATCGAATCTATTTCATCTCCCTGACCTATGTAGATACCCTTGGAAATGAATCCACTCCCTCTCCTCCGGCGCAGTTGTTTGTCCCCGCGAATAGTGTTCTCGTAGTCAATCCTCCTCAAGAGCCTATCCCCTCTGCTACTCCTGGAGTCCTTTATAACCAATACAACGTTTACGCAGGATCTGTTACCTCAGCTAACCAATCCTTAGATGCATCAGATCTTACCTTACAAACCACGGGCACATTACTCTCCACTGGGATACAATGGACGGAGCCGGATACGGGGCTAACTACCACAGGCGTAAATCCCCCAATTACCAACGGGCTTGTTCCGATTGATGGGTATGTAATAGAGTTCCGGTACTTCCAACTTCGGGTCCCAGTAACCGCCGCTACGCAAGTGCTTCAGATCCCTGACGACTACAAAGACGTTGTAGTAGCCGGGGTCAATGCCGTGACCTTTATGTATCTCACTCGACCTACTGAAGCCATGCGTTGGTATCAGCTTTATAAGGACGGCCTCGGTCAGATTGTTCGGGACATCAACTTCATCTCTCGTGGAGGAGAATACATCGCCCCAGATCCTGTAACCACTGGCTCGTTCTTGCCCACTGTCGAAACCATCGACCTTAGCTCCCTGAGTCAATAATGGCCTGGTATCATCAACCTGTTAAGCCGTACGATCCAGTAATCGAGGATCAACAGGACAATCAATCAACTCGATATTACCAGGATGACTTCTCAGGAGCTGGGCAGGATTCCCGAACAGACCCCCCTTCGCAGAACCAAGCCATGTGGGAGCTGCTAACTAATGTCTCACCAATTACTAGGGGAAGTCTTCGCAGGCGGAGGGGATATAACATCTTCGGCCAAGCAGCCCAACCTGCCTCGCGGCTCGCTCCCTTCCAGCGAGACACCGACGGGCTTCGAACAATCGTTGCCATCAGCGCGAACACCGCTCGGGCTTTTAATGAAAGCGGGACGATCTACAATCCCCAGATCTTCATTAGCAAAGCCCTTCCTAGAATGCTGATGTCAAGAAGTTATGCTTACTTCTTCTCTTCCAATAGCAGCGACCTTATCAAGTGGGATGGTAATCCCACGACCAACTTAGGATTATCTAACTGGGGAATCAACTTTGCTTCAACGATTACTAATCTAACTGCGGGTCCTAGGGCCGGGTCTTCGGCTGCCAGTACAGCCTGGACCAATCCAAACAACGTCCTTGTATCTGATGGCTCGTTTGCTACTGTAACTCTTCCTAACCCTAACACAACCTCTGGGAGTGTTACAATCGCGGGGATGGGATTTAGTATCCCAACAAACGCTACGATCCTCGGAATCACAGTAGAGGTCCAAGGCAAAGCCACTAGCGGAGACTCCAATCTTCTCAATCGGCATTTCTTCCAGGCTAATTTAGTTAAGAACGGTGCACTAGTAGGGAACCCAGAGACAGTAATCGTAGCCAACAACAACGCTCTGGATAACTTCTACACCACTGGAAGCTCTTCAGATCTTTGGGGAACCAGCTGGAACGCAAACGACATCAACGCCACTGGGTTTGGAGTTGCAATCCAAGCAGTTAGAAGTGGCCCCTCGGCCTTCTCTTCGACATTCTCGATTGACTTTATTCGAATCACTATTCAGTATCTAGGAGCCACGAACGCTCCCACCGTAACAGTTGGTGGAGCAGGCGGGGTAACTCTTACTGTCGGACGGATATACTATCTTGTTTTTGCCAATCCTGGTACCGGTCACTTTAGTGATCTAAGCCCCGCTAGTGCAAGCACAGGTCCGGTGACTTCCAAGGAAATTGATCTCTCTCAACTTGCGGTTTCACCTGATCCGCAGGTTACTTCAAAGATTCTATTAGCAACAGCAGACGGAGGAGATCCTAGTGAACTTTTCTATGTTGCAACAATTCCAAACGCAACCACGACCTTTGCTGACAATACACCAGAAACAACGCTCGATTTAAACCAGCTTTATCTATTCACCGACGACTTTGGGAATGACTTTGGGGTTGCTGGGAATACTCCACCTCCAGGGGGAGGGACGGTTGCTGTTAAGCACAAGGGTCGGTTGTGGATGGCGGTTGGACAGAACCTCTACTACTCTAAAGCCACCTCAGACCTCACGCTTCCGAATGGATTCATTGCAGGGAAGTACGAAGAATCTTGGCCACTCGATCAGTACCTGGATATCTCAGAAGGAGCAGAAACCGTTACAGGGCTCCTCTCCAATGGACAGGTCTTATTCATCGGCACTCAACGCCATGTACGTTGGGTCACCGGGGATGACCCTACCAACTTCTCCGAGCCCGAAGTTATCCACGCGGAGGTCGGAGTCCTCAATCAAGAGGTCTGGCAGAGTGTATTCATCCAAGGCACTCCCGCAGGAGTCGCTTGGCTAACCCCGGACTTCCGGGTAATTATGAGTGACTTCAATACCTATCAGGATATCGGACACGAAATCCAGGATGTCCTAGGATCAATCAATCCCGCAGCGGCCTTGAACTCCCATGCTACCTTCGTAACCGACGGGGAGTTTGACCTTTATATCCTTGCTGTCCCAACCGGTTCTAACACCGCCTGCGATACCCACTGCATATTCAATATGAACACCCGGAAGTGGACAATTTGGAAGCCGACTGATCCTAGCTTGGCGCTCTTGTTCAATGTTACTTCTACGGGAGCTACCCAGTGGTTGTTCTCAGCGTTCAACGACTCTGAGATCTTCTTATACTCCGACTCCGCTACCAACGACACCGCCACTCCTAGTCACATAGCAACTGCAATTCCAATCACCGCCCGGACTTCATGGTTGCATCTGGGCTCTCCTACGCATAGGAAGCTTCTAGATGAGCTAGAAATTATAGGTGATCCTGCAATGCAGATCACTATCGAGGGGGCTTCTCCGGAGACCAACTTCAATACACCTACGGTGTACAAGAATGCTATTACTCCGGTTGTGGGTCCTTTCTCTCAGCTGAAGGTGTTCCTCGCCTCTTCAGGAGCAAAGGACCGCTACTACCGCCTGACCTTCTTTGTTCCTGGGGACACCAGCGCAGACTTCTTGCACTCCTATAATCTCAAAGCCATTCCCTTTAACACCCTCTAATGCCCCGTGTAACACACACAACCGACCTTCGGGAAATCAACCGGCAGTTAGAGGAACTTCAGACTGTCAAGAAACAAATCGACGCGGTTACCAAGCAAATTGGGAACGTCGGAGTCCAACTCAACCAACTCAGCATCCAGCACGCCCCCGCGACCACCAACAACATGCTGTTCACCTGGACGGGGGCTACCCTAACCATCTCCTGGGCAGCGGGCTCCGTCCGAGACAAGTTTGGATTCAACGTCCCAGTACCGGCAGGTTCTATTGTGAACCTCGTTGCTAATACCTACTATTGGATGACCTGGAACAAAGTCCACCAAGTCATGACCGCCCAGATCTCTGCGAACTCCGCCTTCGAGAACCCGGGTAACATTGTAATCTGTCAAATCTTCACGGGCACCGCCGGTCAAACTGGCACCGCCGGAGGGGGCTTATCCTCCGGCCACTCCGATCTTTCTGGAAGCAGGTACAAGCTGTTTTGATAATCAATTGGGAAGCCGGAAGTTTTGCGATAGCCGCCTTGGGATTAATGGGGTCCGGAGCAGTCGTGACAGTACGCTATTTTGCTAAGGTCGTAGCATTCTTCACCAACATGGACTTAACTGTTAAGAACACTCAACACGATGTGCGGGTGATTCTTCACAATCATTTGCCCCATATTTATCAGAGGCTGGGAGAAAAATATGAAGTTAGAAAAGATTCGGCAGGCAACCCCAGAGGAAGTAGCAACTATCCAATCGACCTCGGACCTAACTCCGATGAGCCAGGTTCTGGCAATGGGGGACTCTTCGGCAGTCTGGAGGATCGCGAATGAGCTTGATCCCTTCCACTTTGGCCCCAACACAAGTAACAGCCAGAAGTATTTGTTCCTGTGGGGTTTGCAGAACTTACTTCGAGGATCTGGCTCTACCGAAGTTTACTTCAACGTCGCCGTGGCCAATGAACAGTTTAGAAACATTGTGGAGCATCTGGGAGCGGAACCAACTTCGAGAGAACCAGAGCTTAGGTATAAGATAAAATTATGAGCAGCAAACAGCAGACCGATTCAAAGCAATCGAACACGCTTAATTATGACCCCACTAGTCTAGGGAACTATCAATCCCTTACAGGCGCAGGAAGCAATCAGCTTCTCCAAATGATGCAGAATCCCTTTGGGAATCCCCTTTATCAATTGGGGTTAGGGCAGAGCCAAAAGGGTGCCGCGCAAGGAGGAGCTAACAACATGAGCGCGCTCCAGCAAATGATGCGCACCTCCGGAATTGGAGGAACCGCCGGACAGGGATTCCAATCTGCTCAACTTGCTAAGCTAGGTCGTGCGAACCAAGGCATGATGGCGGGGGCGAACACTTCGAACGTTATGAATGCCCTACAACGCCAGCTTCAGGCTACTGGAATGGGGATGAGCTTCAGTCCCTTACTCAAGGGAACCAGTGGAACTTCCCAGTCTACTCAAACTACTAGTGGCCTTGGCACTTGGTTACCTCAGCTAATCAGCGCTGGACTTGGTGCAGCGGCGGGTCCTATGGGTGCCTTGATGAAGCCTAGCGCTAATTCTACTTTCCAAGCAAGCCAATCCATGCCCAGTTCTCAATGGGGAGGGGCTAGTGCATTCCCGGGATTCTCTGGTTTCGGAGGAATAGGTTCCGCTCAAGGTCCTCCTAGTACTCCACCTTTACAATGGGGCATGGGTGGCGGAGGTCCGTTCTAATGGCGCTCGATCCAATGATGGCAATGATGATGCTGGGGGGTGGGATGGGGCAGATGGCCGCCGGAGCTAATCCCTATGACGCTAGTGGTGGAGGGGGTAGTAGTCTTCAACGTCAAATGGCCCCACTGCGAGCAATGAGTTATATTAACCGAGACTCCCGAGCAATGGGACCAACTCCTAGAGCAGGCAGAGGAGCCGGAGCTCAGTTCATGCCCGGAATGGGCGGTCAAGATGGGATGGACTATTCGCAGTTTACCTTTGATCCTCAAGCCCACGCTGCTGCGAGTCACTTTCTTGGGCAGTACGGCTTGTCCCCACTAGATCCTTCACAGGTCCGACAGAACACCGTTCTTCCAAACACCTCGTTCTTCAACAACCATCCCCGACTCTCCGGGATGTTAGAGGGTGGAATCTACGGAGCCGCAGCAAGTCGAGGCTCGAACACTTGGGGTGAAGGAATCCAGAGCGTAGCTGATTCCCTGATCGCTGGTCCCCGTATGCGAGCGGCTGCTTATAATCAGCAGTTCGAACGGCCCTTTCAGGCGGCTAGTATGCTTGAAGGAATAGAAGATCGCGCACAGAAACGAGAGTTAACCGGCGCGGAAATCGAGCGGACAAGGGCACAGACCCAAGCGCTTAAAGACAAGCCCGACGCCATAGACAGGTTCGCGCATTTCTACGAAGATCCCCAAGGCATGGTCCATGGGATCACCGAGTCTGGAAAGAATCAGAAGTTCGGTGAGATGATGGACAAAGAAAAGGCAGGCTCTTCTTCACACCCAGGAGTAGCGCCCGTCTATCGCTATTTCCGTTCAATGGGAGTAAGTGATCCAGACAAAGCCACCCCGCAGCAATGGGCTAAAGCCAATAAGCTTTATGCAAGTGACCAAGTCGCGATTGCAGGCACGAAGTCCGGGGCTTCTGCTGACGCTCGAATCCGCGCCGAGTACAAGCTAGGCGACAAGGTTCCCTTGGATGTCAAGAGCCAAGCACAGCAGGTTGCTAAGGGCTGGCTTGATCCTAAAAACAAAGAAGTTCGATTCTCTGTCATGAAGCAAGCCATGGATGCCGGAAAGGATCTCCCCACCGAAGAACAAGTTGACAACGAGATCAACCGCCGCAATGCAGAGACGAACGAGAAGATCCACTCCGTCTACGAGAACTTCATGCAGACCCAGCAGAATCCTCTTCCCTAATGCCCCCACAAGATCCATTTCCCTCACCCATTCCAACTGGTAGTATCTCCGAGGGCCTCGATAAGATGGCTGCTCAGGGCGCAGCTACGGTTAGTGATTGGCTTCGCAGAGGTAGTGACTGGGCAGCGCAGCTGGAAGGATACGATCCGGCGACCTTGCGCAAGCAGCATCCTGTCATGTCTGGCATAGGACAGGGGATCTCCGAGGCTGCGGCGGGTTTGGTTACCGACCCTCGCAATGCCGCTCTTATGGGGCCGGTGGGCGCTCTTCGCCCTGTCAAGGCCGTACTCGGTGGCCAAATGGCCTACGGAGCTTACAAGTCAGCAGAGGAAGCTTGGAGGGCCCACAAAGCCGGAGACATAGAAGCCTCAGCTCGGTTAGGCACCGCCGGAGCAGTTAACGCTATTGGTGCAGGGGCCATTGGCCTCCACGCTGCCTACAGTGAAGCTCCCCCCGAGGGTCCTGTCTCCCGCGTCGAACACATCCCCGGTGATCCTGTGGTCCCGACCCCTATTACCCCAAGGCGACCGCCTGCGGCGGAATCCTCCCTTAAGCCCAAGGAGTTTCAGACCTTGACTGGGCAGGCTAAGGCTCTCCAAGAGATGCGCCGCCCGGAGAATCAGCCGGATTTTACTAACTGGAAACCCGATGAAATTGAAGAGTTTAGACGCCGGACAGCAGCGCAGGAAGTGGGAGAGGCAGAACCAACCCCCGCGAAGGCCCCTTCTAAGGAATCCATTTCGCCCTCCGGAGCGCCCAAGGGACCAGGAGGACCCGTTCAAGAAGCCCCGAGATCCGAGGTAGTAGGG
>Ga0137397_10003251_pt1 | contig 11317 bp, 9 predicted proteins | sample czorhiz116metaG_FD_106658 | JGI IMG/M metagenome (GOLD analysis project Ga0137397, IMG submission 106658) | Vadose zone soil microbial communities from Angelo Coast Range Reserve, California, USA - czorhiz1.16 metaG | ecosystem: Environmental > Terrestrial > Soil > Vadose zone | place: USA...
AATTCAGGAACTCACGATCGCGCTGCGACAGTTGGTCCTCGAAGAAATGGCGCCGTGCTGCGAGTACATCCTCGAAGTGTATATCGTCTCGCTCCTCTACGGCCCGACACACAGGATGAAGGACGGCATTTGCTACATCGGGGTAATTAAGGACCACGTCAATCTTGGCTTCATTCGTGGCAGTGAACTGGCGGATCCTCAACGAATCCTCGAAGGCACAGGAAAGCAAATGCGTCATATCAAGATCAGGAATATGTCGGATTTGTTCCGGCCTGCGATCCGAGCTTACCTGCAGGAGGCCTGCGAGCGGGCAGGCTATGAAGTTGCCACCGAAAAAGAAAAGACGGTCACCACCGTCGTAAAGAGAAAATCCTTACCTAAACGAACCGTCGGCACGACTAGACTGTAGGCGGCTTTAAAGGGCGTTCATGTATGCTTGTGCGCTCAGGACTGCCACGTCATCCTTACTTGCAGAGGTGTTATGCCCAATCCGCACTTTGTCGGCCCCGTTCCCGCCAGCACACCGGCGGAGCCAGGGATATCACGAAGCCGTGTCCGCGCCCTACCGTACGATTTGTGCAAGGAGGCGGCCCGCCGGTTGGGGATCATGTCGCTCCTTGCGGCCGCGATCTGGGTGCTCACCACGGTGCTGGATCACGTCGCGATTCGGGCGACCAGCCCCGGCGACCCGCGCTGGATGCAGCCGATGATGAGCGACGCGATTGCTGGAGCGAGCACGCTCGTTTCCCTCGCCCTGTTTTCCTATACCCGCAGGGACAACCGAGATCCCAGGTTCATTTTGGATCTTGGGCTCGTCTACATGGTGCTGACCTCCGCCGCCATCGCTCTGATGTCTCATATGGATCCAATGCCCGAAGGCTGGCATGTGTATCCAATGATCACCTGGCCTGGGGCGGTAGTCCTGATGTTTGCGGCGATCGTGCCGAACGCTCCGATGAGGACGCTGGTAGCCGGACTGATAGCCGTATCCACGAACCCGCTGGCAATGCTGCTCGCGAAAGCCCAGGGGATTTCGGACTTCGGCGATGCGAGCAACCTCCTGGTGGTGCATTATCCCGATTACCTGCTGGTCGGCGTCTCCGTCGTCATCTCGCATACCGTAACGAGGCTCGGCCACCAGGTCACCAAGGCTCGGGAAATGGGGAGCTACCGGCTCGTCACGATGCTGGGTAAGGGTGGAATGGGAGAGGTGTGGAAAGCCAGTCATCGCATGCTGGCTCGTGACGCGGCAATCAAGCTGATACAACCGGATATGCTGATTCGTAATTCCGGCGAAAGCGCCGAACTCATGCGGCGCAGGTTCGAACAAGAGGCCAGGACGACGGCTTCTCTTCGCTCCCCTCATACGGTGCAGCTATATGACTTTGGTGTCTCCGAAGATAGCGCGTTCTATTACGTGATGGAATTGCTCGACGGCATTGATCTGGAGACTCTGGTCAAGAAATTCGGGCCGCTGCCTCCGGCGCGCGTTGTATTTATCCTGCGCCAGGTATGCCGGTCGCTCGCAGAGGCCCATCGTCGTGGCATGGTTCATCGCGACATCAAACCCACAAACATATTCCTTTGTCGCCTGGGAAACGAATATGACTTTGCAAAAGTCCTCGATTTCGGCCTGGTCAAGGTGATGGAGGACGGGAATGAAACACAGATGACTGTCGCAGGTGCAACGACGGGGACACCTTCGTATATGGCGCCTGAACTGGCTCTGGGAAGTCCACACATCGACGGACGGACTGATCTCTACGGGCTGGGCTGCGTTGCATACTGGCTACTCACCGGAAAGCTGGTCTTTGAGGAAACGGGCGGCACAGCAATGATGTTGGCTCACGTGCACAAGATCCCTGTCCCACCCTCAGAGAGAGTTGGACATGCGGTATCGCCGTCTCTCGATCGAGCCATTATGATGTGTCTCGCAAAGGAGCCGGCGGAGCGACCGGCCAGCGCCGAGACACTTGCGTCCCTGCTCGATAGCTGCCACGACGTTGGCTCCTGGACCAGGGAAGATGCGGAACGTTGGTGGCAATCCAGTATGCCCGAAGACGGTGTCCGCGTGGATGGCGATGCCAGGCCGGTGCACACCGGCCCAAGCGCCTTCCCGACCCTGTGAGAAGCGCTGTCAGGTCCGATGCTCACTACAGACTATTTTGGCAGGTTGATAAATGGTACAGCGCCCCCGGTCACCTGCGGCAGAGTGCCGTTCCATTTTTCGAGAGCACGTAACTCCAGGATTTGAGGGTTGGACCTGAGGGCGTTGGATTCGATGGTCATAGCTTCCGCTTTCCCCCGAGCCTCCGCGATTTTCTGGTCCGCCTCGAACTTGATCTGTTCGAGTTTGTTCTTGGCAGCGAGCGCCTGCTGCTCTGCTGTCACCTTGGCTTCGATCGCATCGTTGAAGTTTTTGGAGAATTCGAAATTAACGATGTTGAACTCATCGACGATGATGTTCCTGTTCTTAAGCCTGGTTGTCAACTGAGCCTTGATCTCATCCCGCACCATTTCCCGCTTCGTGATCAGTTCCTCGGCGGTGAACTTCGCCGTCGAAGCTTTGATGGCCTCCTGCATGGCCGGATCAATGATCCGATCTCCAAATTGCAGGCCGACGTCCTGGTACATATTGGCAACCCGCTCCGGGTCGATGTGAAAGTTGAGTGCAACCACGGAGTGCACTGTCTGCAGGTCCTTTGATGCGGCGTCCGACTTCATTTCGTATTTCTGGACCTTGACATCCATCATCTGAACCGACTCGATGAGTGGAACCAGAAAATACAATCCCTCTCCAAACACCTTGCCGGTCACGGCGGTGAACCTCAGGTGCACGCCGCGCTCCCCGGCCGCAATCGTACCGAATGGAGAAAGCCAAAACATCAGTAGCACCGCAATGATCGCTACAGCTATTCGAATGACATTTTTTCTTGATGGACCGCGCGTGAAGCTGACGGTCTCGAAATCGAATCTTTCAGCCATAAACCATCTCCTTGGTTCAAGAGGGAAGCCAGGTGAAGTTGTTTAAGTTCGGAGTTATTGCCACCCCAAATCGTAATGTATTATGGCACGAGTTCACTATGTTCAGTTAAGTCAGGTGCGGTATATAATCACGCGCCGAGCCGTATTAACCACTTGTAGGTAACTCCGCTTCTGCATCTTTTGTCGCAGTAGCCAGAAAGAGGTCGAAACATGAAGCCCGGAATCTTCCTGCTGGGCAGCTTTAGTCTGGTGCTTTGGACCGCATCCGTCATGGTCGGACAAGAGGTGACACGTGCCGAAGAAGCTGAAGCGCTCCGCCGACAGAAAACCGCCGTATCAAAGCCCGATCAAAGCAACACTATAGAAGCTGCGATGCTCTGGGTGCAGGAACGAAAGCTCCAGGAGAAACTAGAGACCCCCGGCGCCGGCTACAAAGGACTTCGTCCCCGGCTCGGAGGATTGAGTACCGGGTCCGGTTTCGGGTTCGGCATTCAGTTCGACCGGGTAGAGATGCTGAACAACCAACTGGACTTCTCATTGGTCGCTGCCGGGTCTCTTCGCCAATACCAGCTCTATCAAACGAAAATTGATCTTCCAAGGCTGGCGGGTGAACACATTTTCGTGTCAGCCACAGCTACCCACCGGGCAATGCCGCAGGAGGACTACTTCGGACTCGGACCCGACTCCAAAAAAAGCAACCGGAGCGACTACCTTTACGAAGATACATCCTATGGAGCGCGCGGCGGTGTCCGTCCTCTGCGGTGGCTGCGCGTGGGCGCCGCTGTGGACTGGCTGCAACTGAACGTGGGCCATGGAACAGATCCGCGATTCACTTCAACCGAACGGGTCTTCAACGACCAGAACACGCCGGGGCTCGACCGCCAGCCCGATTTTCTGAGGTCGCAATGGTTCGTTGCCATTGACACCCGGGACTCGGCGGGAAACCCGCGCAGCGGGGGATACTACGCGGCAAGCCATACCACCTATCACGACCGCTCTTTACATGAGTTTGGCTTTCGGCGGTTCGAAACGGACTTGCAGCAGTACGTCCCGTTCAACGCCGGGCACCGCGTCATCGCATTTCGGTTCCATTCTTCCTTCGACGATCCAAAGCAGGGCCAGCGCGTTCCATTCTACCTTCAACAGTCACTGGGAGGATCCAACGACCTTCGTGGCTTTCGCGAGTTCCGATTCAGGGACAGAAACCAACTGGTTTCAAACCTCGAGTATCGATGGGAAGTGTTCAGCGGGCTGGATATGGCTCTTTTCGGCGACGCGGGCAAGGTCTTCAGCGGAAGGAAAGACCTCGATTTGGACAATCTGGAAACGTCCTATGGTTTTGGGTTTCGTTTCAACACCGTGAAATCCGTCATCTGGCGTATCGACATCGCGCGAAGCCGGGAGGGAACTCGTGCATTCATCAAGTTCGACAATGTTTTCTAGAACGCCCTGGTCGATTCAAAGCATGCTGGTTCTTGCTTTTGTATTCCTGTGGTATCCGGCATCACTCGAGAGCGCGCAGGTGTTCCGCTCCGACGACCCCGTCTCTATCGACCGGGATAACCTGCCGGTTTCGATGGTCGTGCGCCGGAAGATCAACGACTACGACGATTTTTTGGAGAACACGTTCTTCAAAGTCGGCGAGCGTAAAAAGCAACGCGCCGTCAATATCAATACCCTTGGAGAAGTTCCAAACTCGAGCTGGTTCACAAACCGAATCGGCGCCGGCGTGATTTCACCGGAGCAACTCGTTCAAGGCGCAAATCGCGGCGAGGGGCCGGCGCCGGGCAAACTGACGGTCATCGGCGGAAAAACGCAGGGCGTAACACCAGGATTCACGATCAAGGACTCACTCGGTGACACGTACTTTCTGAAATTCGACCCGGCGACGAATCCGCAAATGGCAACATCGGCGGAAATGATCAGCAGCAAGTTTTTCGATGCACTTGGCTACAACGTTCCGGAATATTACCTGATCAACTTCAATCCGTCGGACCTCGAGATTCCTCCAGGCGCAACGATCCGGAACGAGTTGGATGACCGGATCCCACTCACAAAAAAGTTCGTGGACAAACTCGTGTCCAAAGTCGCGCACAACGAAGATGGAAGCATCCGGGCAATCGCGAGCAAACTGATCCCCGGAAGTAACGTTGGTCCATTCAAGTTCTACAGTACGCGCGGGGACGATCCCAACGACATTTTTCCGCACGAGCACCGCCGTGAATTGCGCGGCTATTACATTTTCTGTTCATGGCTGAATCACGATGATTCCAGAAGCGTGAATACGGCAGACTTCTATGTCGGGTCGAACGGCCAGGGTTCCGTCAAGCACTACCTGATCGATTTCGGTTCGACGCTCGGGAGCGGAAGCCTCACTGCCCAGAAGCTTCGTCCGGGAAATGAAAACATCTTTGAAGCGCGTCCCACCTTTGCCCGCATGTTCAGTTTCGGGATATGGCTTCCTTCCTGGGTGTCCGTGGGCTTCCCTGATTTTCCGACTATTGGCCGCATCGAAGCCGATTTCTTTCAGCCGGACCGATGGAAACCCGAATACCCGAATCCCGCATTTCAAAACATGGACGCCGAAGATGCGTTCTGGGCAACTCGTCTTGTATTGATGTTCCGCGACCAGGACATTCGCAGCATGGCCACCGCCGGTCGGATTTCCAACAAGGTAGCCGAAGAGTATCTTGTCAGCACTTTAATCAAGCGCCGAGATAAGGTGGGAAACTACTGGCTACGGCAGGTCTCTCCACTCGATGGGTTTCGAGTCGTCGATGGCGAGCTCATGTTCGAAGACCTGCTCGTGAAGTACGGTTTTGACAAGGAAATGCGGCAGTACAACGCGAGCTTCGCATCATTCGACAATAAGACCGGAGCGAAAGCAAACGTTGGTACCGGTTCCGCGAATCGACAGGGCCGGCTTCCGCTGCCTGCCATGATTGCCACAGCGGCAGAGAATAGTTTTCACGTCGTCACGCTGACCGCCGATTCGCATGCAGTAGACGTTTTCCTGAAGTCAGTCTCGGGAACGCAAAGAATCGTAGGCATTCAGAGGAAATAATGGGCCGGTACTTCCGCGGCCTCGTGCCGTTAAAGCCTGGCGAAGGCCTCGTCACGGCGCTGATGTTCTTCTATGTCTTCGGGGCGCTGACCCTGTACTACATCCTCGAGCCCCTGCGCGCCGGGCTCTTCCTGAAGAACGTTCCCTCGAGCCAGCTCCCGTACATGTACTTCCTGATCGCTGTCGTCGCCGGCACGATTGCAGTCATCACGTTCAAGCTCAGCCAACGCTCGTCGGCGATTGCGCTGTTGACCGGCACGAACCTGGCGATCTTCGGAACTCTCTTCTACTTCCGCATCGCAATGGGGAGGGAGATCTGGTACCTGCCATACCTGTTTTATGTGTATGTGAAAATCGTCTCGGTGCTTTCCACCGCGCAGTTCTGGCTTCTGGCGGGATACATATACGACAACCGGCAGGCCAAGCGTATCTACAGCGTTCTGGGAGTCGGCGCCAGCCTCGGCGCGGTGGCAGGAAGCACGGTGCCGGCGTTTCTCTCGAAAAGGCTCAGCACGGAATCCATGCTGATGATCTGCATGGGCGTTTGCGTTGTTTTGATCGTGCTGAGCCAGATCGCATGGCGATATCGGCGGCCCGATGCGGAAACCAGGACGAGATCGCAGGTGCGTGAGGAATCGAAGGACAAACTTGCCGCACCCTGGACGATGATCCTCGGCTCCCGGCACTTGCTGATGATGGTTTCTCTGATTTTGCTGACGCTTGTCACATCGCAGATTGCGGATTGGCAGTTGATGGACGCCGTGCAGAAAACGTATCGGGCTTCGGGAGACGTAGAGGCGATCGGCGGATTTTTCGGATGGTTCAATCTCGTCACGAACACGCTGACCATTGTCGTTCAGTTCCTGGTGACCGGCTTTGTTGTCAATCGCTTCGGCATCCTGGCAACCATCATCTTTCTACCAGCCGGCCTGCTTCTGAGCTCATTCGCCATCTTCGTCTACCCATCCATACTTACGGCCGCTCTCGCGCGCGGGACCGATACGATTTCGCGGTATACCGTCAATCGGGCAGGCCTTGAAATGCTTTACCTGCCGATGGCAACGGCCGTTCGCAAGAGGCTGAAGCTTTTCCTGGACGTCTTTGTGGACCGGACCGGACGAGCCATTGCGGGCGTGGTCATTCTTGTTTTCACGAGCTCCTACTTTCCGTACGGACTGCGGGGTACGGCGGCCGTAGCGATGGTCCTGACGTTCCTGTGCGTGCTGGCGTGCCTTCAACTGCGCAAAACGTACATCAGTGCATTCCGTCAACAGCTGATGCGGCGCGAGGTCGAACTGGTAGATGTTTCACACTACGTCGGGGATCCGGCTGCAATCGGATTGCTCGTGGGCGCACTCGACGGCGCGAACGAGCGGCAGATTCTCTATTCGCTGCAACTGCTACAGTCGGCTCGCGGCGCGGATTTCTCCCGGCAACTGCTTCCGCTGCTTGCCCACAGCTCACCACATGTTCGAGAAGAAGCCGTTCGAACTCTGCAGGCGCTCCCGCAGGATCACGCGGCCGAGGCAGAGCAAATGCTGGCCGATAGTGCCGATGGAGTTCGAGCGGCAGCCATCGATTATCTCTGTCTCCATGACGCGGCTGGACCGCTGCGCCGCCTCGAGTCGCTTTTCAAGCACGACACAATCGAGGTCCGCCTGGGGGCGGCCCGGTGGGCGTCTACACATTCGGTGCCGGGATTTCAGGCACCGCTTGATTTTATTCGCCGCTTGATGGCTTTCGATGGAGGGCACGCTACCGACGCCCGCGCCGCGGCGGCTGCGCTGACGGTGCATCTGCCGGACCGGGACGCCATCGAACTGTTGCGGCAATTGATCGAAGATCCTGCGCCCGAGGTTGCCGCAGCCGCTGCAACCGCCGCCGGCAAAGCGGGTCACCTCAAACTTGTTTTCAACGTCGTCAACATGCTTCCCGTCCGGCGACTTCGAAGCGCGGGACGCGAAGCGCTGCTTTGTTACGGGGAGCGCATTGTCGGAACACTCGGAGATCTTCTCAACGACAAGCAGACGGAATTCGCGCTGCGCCGCGAACTTCCATGGGTGCTCGGCCGCATTCCGGTGAAGCGATCGATGGATCTGTTGATCGACAATCTCGCAACGGAAGATGCAGTGCTGAAATTTCGGTGCGTGAAAGCGCTGAACCGCCTTCACGAGACGAATCCCGAGCTGCCGACGCCGATCGCCGGGATCAAAGGCAGTATTTACGCGGAGACCCGAGCCTATTACGAAGCGCTTTCGATATGCCACGCAGTGGGATGGAGCGGAGATGGCGATTCCAACAGCTTGCTGGTTCGCGCCCTCCGCGAGTGTATGGATGAGAAACTGGAAGTTATCTTTCGTCTGTTAGGCCTCGCGTATGCGCAAAAAGACATCTATTCTGCGTACCTTGCGCTCAAGGGCACGCGCGCGGACCGGCGTTCGGCAGCGATTGAGTTTTTGGATAACGTCCTGCGCGACAATCTGAAGTCGATCATTCTGCCGCTTCTTGAAGAGTCCTCCGTGAACGCGCTGCTCGATCGCGCGAAGAGTTTGTTCAAGATTCAGGTCCCACGCCGCGAAGATGCGCTCCGCGGCCTGCTCGCTCAACCGGACGACTGGCTGGCTGCGTGCGCTCTGCATGAAATCGGCGAAAAACGCATCCGCGAACTGGCGGACTCCAGCCGCGCTCTTGCAGCCGGCGGCAATCCGCTCAAACAGGAAACCGCAGCCTGGGCGTTGGCTCAAATGTCATGACGATCATCGAACGTGTTCTTGTACTCCAGGGTATCGATCTCTTCAGCAATGTGACTACTCAGGAGCTGTCCTTTATTGCGGCAATTGCCGAAGAAATCGCCGTCGAGGCGGGGACAATCCTCTATCGTGAAAACGATGCTCCGGATGGGTTGTATGTGGTTATTTCCGGTGCAGTCGTCGGAAATCGCAACGGCGTGGCCATCGATCGAATCGGACCAAATGGATCTTTTGGAATCTGGGCTCTCTTCGACGATCAGCCGCGGCTGACCAGCGCAGAGGCCGTGGAAGCGTCGCGGCTCCTGTTCGTACCCCGAGAGGAATTCTACGAAGTCCTCGCGGATCACATGGACATCGTGCAGGGGATCTTCAAACAACTGGTGCGGCGCATGCGCGGTCTCGCGGCTGCCGCGGAGAAGTAGGCATGCCAGACCCGATTCAATGCGATCCGGAAATGATGCTGCTGGCGAGCCTGGCACACGAAATCTCAACGCCGCTGGGAACGATCAGAAGCAACAACGAAGACATCGATCTGGCGTTCCGGAGAGTCGGGGATTGGATGAAGAGATTCCCGGAACGCGCCGTGGAACCCGGTATGAAAGACATCCTTGATGTTGTCGAAGGTTCCATCCGAAGCACCCGGCTGGCATGTGAGCGTCTCAGCGAAATCGTGAATAACGTGCGTAACTTTGCACGGCTGGATGACGCGGAGTGCCAGTTGGCCGACATTCATGAGAGTATCGGGAGCACACTGGTGCTTCTGGCGCACGTGCTCAAACACCGGATCACGGTGGTAAAGGACTACGGCCGCGTCCGGCAGATCGATTGTTATCGCGGACAACTCCATCAGGTGTTCATGAACATCATTCTGAACGCGGCTCAGGCAATCGAGGGAGAAGGGGAAATCCGCATCAAGACATGGGAATCGGACAACGCTGTTCACATCGCCATTTCAGATACCGGGCGAGGCATTTCACCGGATGTTCTGCCGCGAATTTTCGATCCGGGTTTCACAACGAAGAAGACGCGTCTCGGCGCAGGGCTGGGTCTGCCGATTTGTCGCAGCATCGTGCAGAATCACAATGGCAGTATTGAAGTGGAAAGCGAAGCAGGGAAGGGCTCCACGTTCACGATCGTCCTGCCCGTCGCTCAGAATTCGGAAAGGGAAGCGAATGGATAAGGAGAATTACAAACCGACCATCATGCTTGTGGATGACGAAGAGATGGTCACAACATCGCTGACAAACCTCTTTCGGCTGCGCACCGACTACCGGATCATAGCCTGCACGTCTCCTGTCCAGGCATTAGCCGAGGCCGGCAATCAGACTTTTGACCTCGTCATCGCAGATTACCTGATGCCCGGAATGAACGGCATAGCGTTTCTGTCTCGATTCAAGGAAGTGCAACCGCTGGCTCTTCGAATTCTTCTCACGGGTTACGCCGATAAGGAGAGTGCCATACGCGCCATCAATCAGGTGGGACTCTATCAGTACGTCGAGAAGCCCTGGGACAACGACGCACTTCTGATGGCAGTCAAGAACGCTCTCGATAAGGGCGCCCTGCTTCGAACCCTCGAGGAAACTGTCCTGGAACTCCAAACGACTCACGCCAGTCTGAAGGACCTCCGTCATCAATTGATCCGGGCCTTTATTTAGGGTGGGGAATTCCGGATCTGACCAATGCTCAATGCTCAATTCCCAATGCTCAATTCCCAATCCGAAGGAAATGGCGGATTGTGCGTGGTCTCTTTGTAGATTGAAATTGGGGGAACCTCCGGATCTGACCAATGCTCAATTCCCAATGCTCAATTCCCAATCCGAAGGAAATGGCGGATTGTGCGTGGTCTCTTTGTAGATTGAAATTGGGGACCTCCGGATCTGACCAATGCTCAATTCCCAATGCTCAATTCTTAATCCGAATGGCTGGCGGATTGCTGAACTGTTCTCCCGATGCAAGATAAGGTCGCATTATCGGACCAATTCGAAGAACGTCTGATTGAATTCGCAGCAAGGATAATTAGTCTTGCCGGCCGGCTGCGGAAGGACTTCCAGGGCCGACATGTCGCTAACCAGATCCTGCGGTCTGGCACGGCTGGAGCCCCAAACTATGCGGAGGCACGCGGAGCCGAAAGTCGTGCGGATTTCATTCACAAGATGCGGATCGTGCAAAAAGAGCTCAATGAAACCGCCGTCTGGATTCGCATCATCGCCAAGAGTTCCTTGATCTCACCGGAATTACTTGTCGACATTCTCGTGGAAAACAAGGAACTTTGTCGAATGGCTTCGGCTTCAATCAGGACCGCTCGCACACGCGCAGCCGATTCGGATTGAGAATTGAAAATTGGGAATTGAGCATTGGTCAGATCCCGGTTCCGATCCAGGGCCGGATGCAGGGGGGATCTGATCAATGCTCAATTCCCAATGCTCAATTCTTATCCGAGGGGAATGGCGCGCTGTTCGCGTCTGTTTTTCCGGATTGAGAATTGAGAATTAGGAATTGAGCATTGGTCAGATCCCGG
>Ga0137397_10003252_pt1 | contig 11315 bp, 10 predicted proteins | sample czorhiz116metaG_FD_106658 | JGI IMG/M metagenome (GOLD analysis project Ga0137397, IMG submission 106658) | Vadose zone soil microbial communities from Angelo Coast Range Reserve, California, USA - czorhiz1.16 metaG | ecosystem: Environmental > Terrestrial > Soil > Vadose zone | place: USA...
AACCAATCTCCGTTCATTCCCGCGAAAGCGGGAATCCAGAGGCCGAGAAACTCGGCCAAAAAACTGGGTCCCCGCTTCCGCGGGGACGAGCGGAATTAGCTCAGATCATCTCGCTCTGGCAGCCCTGATGCGTTGCTGGATTACTTGAAGTCGTCCGGGCGCAGGACATCCATCTTGAGCACTTCCTTCATCATGTCCTGATCGACGTCCGGCAACACGGTCTTCCGGAATGCCAGCGCGGCCTGCTTGTACTCGTCTGCACAATTGTCCTTGCGGGCGCGCGGCAGCAGCCGGTCCGCAAGCTCCTGGAAGGTGGCCGGCTCCTTGCCGTAGGCGAGGCAGAGGAAATTGAAGGCCCGCTGGATATCGATGCTGTGCTCGTCGGCTTCCTGAGCAGGCTTGATGTCGCCCTTCTGGGATTGCAGGCGCTCGGCATTCATGTGGTGCCAGGCGTTGTAGGTTCCCTTGATCGTGGTCAGCGCGACCCTGGGGCCGTACTGCAGCATGAGCAACGCGGCAATCTGATCGGCGGCGTCCTCCTCGCGTCCGAGCAGCGGGATGTCCTGGATCTGGAACAGCGCATGGCCGAGCTCATGCAGGATGACGCTGACCGCTCCGCCGACCAATACCTCGGAGCGCGAGAAGCCGGGCATCAGCCCGAGCGAAGTCGAGCTGAACGGCTCGTTGGGCGGGCGCTTGCGCTCGACTGCGACCTCGTTGTCCATGTAATAGAACCAGGAATAGCAGAGATGAACGCGGCCCGCGCCGTCGTAATAGGAGTTCGGTCCACCGCAGGCCTTGGGATCGCCCTCCTCCAGCGAGAGCACCAGACCGCCCTGCAGCTTCAGAGGTGAGAGGAAGGTTTCGAGCTGCTCGAGCAGCTTGCGCTGCTTCAGCCGCTCGTAGATCGGCTTGTATTTCGCGCTGCGCGGCTCGTTGTATTCAATATCGATCATATCGTTCTGCAAGGTGGGCGGCGTCTGCGCCGCAGCCGGTCCACGCGGAACGAAGCAACCGAGGACCAGCGCAAGGACACCAGCGGTGGCGCCAGCGGTCGCGATACGGTTCGCGATGCGGTTCATGGGTGACATCTCCGATTTCGGTTCATCATGCGGCGAGCGCGACATGGCTTCGTTCTCGCCCTGCGGTGACGTGCGACGGCCTAAAAGTCAGCGCTCAATCCGGGATCCACTTGGTTCCCTGGACTTTCTTCAGCTTGTCCTTGTCAAGCTGAGGCAGGATGGTCGTGGTGAACGCGCGCCGGACTTTTTCATAGTCGCTGGTATAGGAGGCTTCGCCGGTCAGTGAGCCGCGGCAGTGCGCGATGCGGCGGGTCGGCAGATCGACCGGAGTATTGGGGCGACCGACCGCGATGAAGCTTGAGAAGCCGATCGGGTCCTTGCCGACTGCGATGCACAGCAGATTGTAGTAGCGCTGCCGCACGGTCGGACGGATATCGCCCAGGTAGTTCACGTCCGTGATCTGTCCTTCGCGGATCGTCGCGTCCCACTGGTTGAGGAAGTAAGCGGTGCCGAAGATCGTCTTGCGCGCGATGTCGGAGCCGAATTGAAACAGCAGGAAGGCTGCGGAGTAGTCGGCGGCATCGTGCAGGCGGCCCCAGACCGGGACCTCGAGATTGTCGAACACCGCGAGCGACGTCTCATGCAGCACGTGCTCCACGAACGGGCCGACCGTCGCCATCTCGCGCGTGATCAGATTGGGGCCGATGCGCCCCAGCGTCTTGAACATCTCTTGCATGGTGGGATCGGGCGAGCGCGGGCCCTGCTCACCGGGCAGCACGCTCTCGATCAGGTCGACGAACTCATAGCAGATCGTCACGGGGCTACCGGCCTTGTAAGGCGCATAGTGGGCGCCGCATTCGGCGGTCTTGACCGTGAGCGGAAACTGCAACGGCGACAGGAATTGTTGCAAGGTCTCGAGCACCTTGCGTTTTTGCAGCCGCTCCAGGATCGGACCATAGGCAGCCTTTTTCGGCTTCTCGTAGGAGATTGAAATGTTCTGCTGGGCCAGCGCCTGCGATGGCGCAAGCGCCGTGAGCCCAATCAAGGCGGCCAGGCAGGCTGACGCAGTGCAGGCTGGTGCAGTGATCGTTCGCTTCATCGACAAGCCTCTGCTGTACTGTGATGTTACTGTCTTCAGGTTGTTGTCCGAGAGATGACGAGCATCAGGCGAAGAGGGAGAGCCGGACCACTTGCGGGCGGCCTTCGCCAAGTCAACTGACGTTTTCCAGATGGTGAAATTCATCAGAGCGATGCTTTTGATGGTGTGAGGGTCTGACGGCCTCAGATGATCTGATGGCGTCAGATGGTCTAATCGTTTGAAACGTCCTAAAACTGGAGCGAAGCTCGTTTGCGAGCGAGACTTAGAACATTCGAGCGCCTCGCCGCTAGTGGTCCGATTCTAACATTCGCATCCCTTCTCGGCAGGCTCTCTTGCGAATGTTAGAATCAAAGGACCACTAGCAAATATAGGTTTCTAGTGGAGCTTTGGATTTGACATTCGCCTCGCGAGCCCGCGGCTGGGTGGGTAGCGAATGTCAAATCCGCTCCACTAGCTGGGTTGCCGGCAAGCTAGCTCCTGGGCTTACCCCTGTCCAGATTGTCGCGCGGGAGCTGCTGTCGCCAAATTGACGCCCCCTTAATGTCGGCCGTATTAACTTTTCTCAACACTCCTCGCAATGCGATGGGCCGTCCTTAAATCGCCACTATCAAACAGCCTTCTTGACGGTAGTTTTCTCACCCAACGAGATAGGGATTACACCCCGATGAAGAAGCTCTCTCTGCTTGTAGCAGCTAGCGTGATTGGGCTCGGAAGCGCGTATTCGGCAATGGCCCAGGCGCCCGGTGGCGCCATGGGCAAGCCCGGCGCGAAGGCGACCATTCAGGCTCCCGCGCTCGTTGCTGCTAGAGGCAATCTGGGCTCATTCGCCCGCGTGGCGCCGGCGGCGGAAGCGCGGTCGGCGCGGACCAGCGTGGGCGCCCTGGTAAAGGTCGCCTCTGCGCAGGCCGTCGCGTCGCCAGGCGGAAAGATGAGCGCGCTGGCGGCGCCCCGCGCAGCTGCGAGCTCTGCCAAAGTCGGCGTGGGAAGCAGCTTGGTGAATGCAGCATTGGCTTCAGTCTCCGCCGGCAAGGCGAACCTGAGCGGCGCGGTCAACTCGTCAGCTCGCACATCCTCTGCAGCTGCGGCCAAGGCTAGCCTCAACCCAGCCGCGAGTGGGGCGTCATCGGCCGTCGCGAAAGCAAAGAGCAACTTTGGCTCGATGGCGCGCGTTACGGCGGTCTCCAAGATGTCGGGTGTGACGAAGCGTGCGAACATGAGCGCGCTTGCACAGGCAGTGCCCGCTGCCGCCATGGTTAACAAGTCGAACTTCAACGCGTATGTAAAATAAGCTGTCGGTGGTAAGGGCGAACAACGCCCGTGGCTTACGGCGCGCGCGAATACGGCGGGCGCCGTTTTCTTTTTCCTCTATCCCTAATCGCATGGTGAATCCATTTGTGCCAGCAGTCGCACGGCTGCTTCGCCGGCACATGTTCGAGTTGTGAACCATAAGCGCGCACGAGGCGATGGTGCGCTATCTTTGCGCACGCAACTGATTCATTTCAGGCGATGACATCGCTCCCGGACCTATGGTATCGATCCGCGCGTCGCCAGCGTTTTGATGGCATGGGAGAGTTCAAGATGAAGCTGCAGACGATCACTGCCGCCGTGCTTGCGTTGACCATTGTGGCAAGTCCCGCGTTGGCGTGCAAAGGCGAGGAAATCTATACGGACGATTTCAGTAGCTCTGACGGCCCATGGGCAACGGCACCCTGGTTCAGCATTGCAGGCGGAGGTGCTGAGTTCAAAATGGAGGCCGGGCAAAGCGGCTTCATTCCGTACCTTGGCGGCAACTTCAAAGAATTTGACGCTTGCGTCGACGTTGCCAATCCGGCCTTCAAGAATGCTGATGCACCGCCCGTCGCCGGCCTTGGATTCTGGTTCAATGACTTCCAGAACATGGCCGCCGTGCTGCTGACTCCCGCTGGTGTGATGTTTTCAATCCGCAGCTCCAAGGGCCGCACTCTGGTTACGGCCCCGCCGCGTAAGATCAATGCGCTCAAGGGCGGCAATGGCGCCACCAACACGCTTCGCGTCACCGTCAAGGGTCAAAACGTGACGCTCTACGCCAACGACACTCGCGTCGGCGCGTTCAGAGGGACGCCCGAGGACGGTGTGATCGGTCTGCTCGCGGAGTCGGAGAAGGATCAGGTGACGTCCTGGAAATTCTCCAACTTCAAGCTCACTGAGGCGCCGAAGTAACGGCTCGCCCGTAGCGATCTGCTGCTCAGAAAGATTGCGGCAGCGACGCATGATGCGTCGCTGCCGCTTTTGTTTGAAGCGCATGTGTTTGAAGCGCATGTGTTTGAAGCGCATGGTGGGATCGCAACTGGGACCGCAATGCTGCGATCCCATTGCAGCAATCCGTTTTGAAGGGCTCATCTGGTTCGCGCCCAGTGCTAGGCTGTGCGCTCCTAGAGCATGATCCCGAAAAGTGGAAACCGGTTTTCGGACAAGATCATGCCCAAGTAAAAAGTCAGACTTTGATCCGATTTAATCTAAATGGACCAAAGTCTGGCGGGCGCACATCGATTTATGCCGACCACACGCGATTTTTTTCTCGGCCCTTGGCGCGCCGTGCTGGTGCTCGGTGTCACCCAGATTCTGGCCTGGGGCGCAATCTTCTATCCGCCGGTTCTGACCTTGCCGTTGATCGCTGCCGAACTTGGCTGGTCGACCACCTTCGTGATGGGCGGCTTCTCGCTTGCGCTGCTGATGGCGGGCCTGGTGTCGCCGCTGGTCGGGCGCCTGATCGACCGTCATGGCGGCCATCGGATCATGCCGGTCGGCTCGCTCCTCGCGGCGCTCGGCCTGCTCGCGCTCGCCCATGTCGAGTATCGCATCAGCTACCTAGCGATCTGGCTGCTGCTCGGCATCGCGATCTCGGCATCCCTCTACGATCCCGCGTTCGCGTCGCTTGGCCGCATCTTTGGCGCTGCCGCGCGCCGACCGATCACGGCGCTCACGCTGGCGGGTGGCTTTGCCTCGACAGTGAGCTGGCCGGCGACGCACGTGCTGATCGAGCTCTTGGGTTGGCGGGGCACCTATCTGGTCTATGCGGCACTGCTTGCATTTGTGGCCGCACCGCTGCACGCCTTCGTGTTGCCGCGCCAGCGCGCCGATCGCGATGCGCGGCCAGAGAGCGGGCAGTCTATTCCAACAGTCGTGCTGCCGCCGCGGGGATGGCCGTTTGCGCTGGTCGCCGCGGCGTTCGCCGCCTACGCGTTCGTGCCGTCCGGGCTTTCCGCGCATCTGCTCGCGATCTTCGGCCGTTCCGGCATTGATGCCGGGAGCGTGGTTGCGATCGGGGCGTTGTTTGGTCCTTCACAAGTTCTGGCGCGTATTGGCGAGATTCTGTTTGCGCGCGCCGTTCATCCGCTGCTGGTGGCGCGCTTTGCGGTTGGCCTGCTGCTGGCGGGCTTCGTCCTGATTGCGATGGCCGGACTCTCGTTGCCGGTTGCCGCGGCCTTCATGGTGATGTTCGGAATGGCCAACGGCCTGATCACGATTGCGCGCGGAACGGTGCCGCTCGCCCTGTTTGGCGCCAGCGGCTATGGCGCTCTGCTTGGCCGAATCGCCGGCCCGTTCCTGGTGATGCAGGCGATCGCGCCCTTGGTGCTCGCGCTCGTCGTCGAGCACGGCTCGGATCGGGCGGTGCTGACCGTGGTTGCGGCGCTCGCGCTCACCGCGTGCACGTGCTTTGTGGTCTTGCGGCTGCCGAAGGAAAGCACCTAGACTTTGATCCGATCGGATCAAAGTCTAACGTTTTGTTTGAGCATGATCTTTTCCGAAAACCGGCTTCCACTTTTCGGGATCATGCTCTGGCTCAGTCGCTCTGCAGAATGGCGTCGATGTCGTCCTGCGTGACGTGACCGCTATCGCCGGCAAGCTTGGGGCCGTGCAGCTGGCTGGGCTCGATCCCGGCCGCGCCGGCATAAGGCTTGAACGCCTCGGCGCCGCCCCAGATCTCCATCATCCGGGCAATGCCTTCGTCGATGAACTGCAGCATCGCCATTACCTTGGCGATACGCTGCCCGCTGAGATCCTGGAAATTGCACGCTTCGAAGATGCGCTGCACATTGTCCCGAATCTCCCGGGTGAGCGCATCATCCTTGGTCTGCGATGTGGTCAGAGACTTGGCGGCCTTCGCGATCGTTTCGGCCGCATCCATGATCTGATGGGCGGCGCGCTCGGTGCCATCGACAACGGCGTCGAGCTCGCGGGCGGCGCGTGGCCCGCCATGGCCGGACGCACTCGCATGCAGCATCGCGAGCTCCTGCTTGGTGCGCGCGATCGCGCTGTGGATTGCATCAGCCTCGTGCTGCAGCTGACGCAGGCCGCTCGATTGGATTCTGAACGTTTGCCGTTCAACGGTGTCGGATGAATTTGTCGGCGTGTCGATCGAGCTTATCTGCTCGACGCGAAAGACCTGCGTTGAATTGCCATGGTTCGTGATATGCGGCTCGTGACCGTACGCACACAGGTGGTGTTTTTTCTTTAGCGCACGCCCGCTTAACGCGGCGTTCATGGCGCGATGACAGAGGCCCTGCCATTTGATTAACCATACGGGCCGGCGCTTTACCAAGCCTAAACTATAAGTCGAGGAACCAATGATCGGTTACGAGCGTAGTTAAGATCGTCGCGGGGGAATTAACCAAAGCGACGTTGGTTGTATATTTACTATGGCGCAGCGGGGGCGACGAACGGGCGCCTCCCTCTGCGTTCAGGTCTGTGCAGCAGTTGTCTCCAGCAGTTGTGTCCAGTCGAGTAGAGTGAGTCCATCCATGCAGCGTCTCGTCCTGCCCGTGATCATCACGGCTTTCACCTTCACCACGGCGGCGGCCGGTCCGCTTAATCTCAATCCTTCGGGGGTCACGCAATCAGGCGCCGGCTCACCAGTGGACGCCGCGCTCGTCCACCGTGTCCAGTCGCCAGGCCCCAATCTCGGTGGCGGCTTCCTTGAATTGCTGTTCCGTGGTCCGGGCAACAGCGATGCGGCTCCACGCTACGAGCTGCGGCTGCCGTTCCAGCGCCAGCCGATGGAGCCGGCCGAGCAGGATCCATCCGGCCAGCAATACACGGTCAATCCGCGCTACCAGAAGCAGGTCGTCAACTACGATGGCAAGGAGCGGGGCGGCACCGTCATCATCAACACCAATGAGCGCCTGCTCTATCTGATCCAGGATGACGGCACTGCGATCCGCTACGGCATCGGGGTCGGCCGGCCCGGCTTCACCTGGGCTGGCGTTCGTCAGGTCACGCGCAAACGTGAATGGCCGGATTGGACGCCGCCGCCCGAGATGCTCAAGCGCCGTCCGGACCTGCCGCGCCACATGGAAGGCGGGCCGGAGAATCCGCTGGGCGCTCGCGCCATGTATCTCGGCTCGACGCTCTACCGCATTCACGGATCGAACGAGCCGTGGACGATCGGAACCGCGGTGTCATCCGGCTGCATCCGCATGCGCAACGAGGACGTGATCGACCTTTACGAACGGGTCAAGGTCGGCACCAGGGTGGTGGTGATCTGAGCGCAGGCGCGCAGTGGGCGCGTTTCATTTCCGCGCCGATGAGAAAGGCCGCCCGGATGGGCGGCCTTTCTGCTGGGCGAAACACGTGTCGTCCGGTCATTCGAGCTTGAAGGCCGCCCGCAGCTGCTCCTTCACCGCCTTCTGGGTCGCCTTGGCGGCCGCCTCGTTGTAGCCGATGTGCGGGTCGGTCTCGACGCAAGGGTCCTTGTAGGTGAAGGGCTGGCCGTTCGAGACATTGACCAGGACGCCGTTGGCTTCTTCTTTCAGCGTGCAGGCGCGCGTGCTCTGCGAGCCTTTCGCGATGGTCGGCGTCTTGGCTCCGAGCGGGTTGTCATAAGCGTGGTGCGCATCGGGATACTCGATCAGCTGCACATCGCGCCCGGCCGCGCGCAGCCGCTCGAAATAGGGCCGGCATGGTCCGATCGTTACATAGTCATCGGCGAGCCCGTGATGTTGCCGGATCGGTGCGGTCACGTCGGTATCGCGAATGAAGGTCGACGAGCACGACGCGTAGAGCGGAATGTGCAGTGCGAACTGAGCGCGCGGGCTCCACATCTCCTGGAACCGCCGCATGCTGGAATAGAGTGCCGACTGTCCGCCGCGTGAGAAGCCCATCACGGCGATGCGCGCCGGATCGATGCGCGGATGGGCGGCGAGCATCTCGTGGCTGCGATAGGCGTCGAGGATCATGTTCAGGCGGCCGAGCAGCGCCTGGTCGGCCGAGGTGCTGACGATCCCGCGCGCCGAGAAGCTGTCGAGCAGGAAGGCCGCGATCCCCATCTCGTTGAAGTGCTTGGCCCACAGCTCGTTGCCGCCATTGACGCCGCCCGAGCCGTGCAGCAGCACGACTGCGGGCATCCGGCCAGTGGCGCCGCGCGGGCAGCTCGCCCGCGATGGTCACGGCCTTGCCGTTCTTGTCGCCGGTCAGGAACTGCTGGTCGGTCAGCGTCAGAGTCTCGATCGGCCGCAACTCGATGCGGGCGGCGAGATCGTTCAGGCTCGGCTCGGCCACTGCTGCCTGGGTGGAGAACAAGCCTGCGATGCCAATGATCGCAGACGCAATGCGCAATCCGCCTGTCATGGGTTTCCTCCCCGCGCTATCCGGCCGCTCATGCCGGCGGCCCGAAACCGACCTTAGAGGATGATCCGAGAAGTGGAAACCGGTTTTCGGATGAGATCATTCAGCCGTGCGTCCCGCGAAAGCACATGGGCGCAAAGTAAGTCGAGGGCTCAATCGGCCTCATGCTGAGGAGCCCACCTTGCCCGAAGGGCGAGGTGGGCGTCTCGAAGCACGGGCCGCCCCATCCTTCGAGACGCGCACCTTACGGTGCGCTCCTCAGGATGAGGCGGAGGAGCGCTCACACAAAGTTGAGCTCTATTTGCTGTCTGCTTGCAGAAGTACGGACGCCGGAGCGACACCGAAAAGAAGCGCTGCGCTACTCGTCGTCGCCGCCACCACCGAGGTCGCCGCCAAGATCGCCATCGAAGTCGCTGTCGTCGGTGACCTCGTTGACGTCGTCCTGCTCACTGGCCGCGTAGTTCGCGTCATCGTCGGAGACGTCGTTCGTTCCGGGCTTCTCGCTCGTGTCATTATCGACAAAGCCCTGGCTGCGGGGCGCACCACCGCTGCTACCGCTGCCGCTGCTCCGTCCGATATCGTCAATGCCCAGCTCGCGGGCCATCTTGTCATCGCCGCCGCTGTTGCCGCCCCAGGGGGCCGCGTGACCTGCGCCGGCCGGCTCGTATGCGGCATGGGCTGTGCCACCCCGATGGCCCATCATCGAGCGGATGCTGTCCATCATCATCGATCCGCCGATCACGCCGGCCGCGGTCGCGGCCGCCGTCCCAAGAAACGAGCCGCCAGGGGATGGCTGTCCCATCATGGGCGCCTGTCCCATCACGGGGGCCTGTGCCATGGGCTGTGCCTCGCTCCGGTAGACGGGCGGGGCGCCCATCGGGGCACCTTCGCCACCGGGCCGTACCGTTGGCACCGAGCCGGCGCGTGGCGCCTCGCGCCGCCCGAAGACGCTCTCGCGCATGCTCTCGAGGAAGCCGCCCTGCCGCGGCGGCTCGGCGCCGGTGCCGAGCTGCGCCTCCAGCTCGCGGATGCGGCCATCGGCGCGCTTGAGAGCCTCGTCCTGGATCAGCGCGGTCTGCACCAGCGCGTAGGTCGCATTGGGGGCCTGCCGCAGCCCGTCTTGAATCAGGCGCTCGGCCTCTCGATCGCGCGGGCTGTCTTCCAGCCTGGCCAGGCGATCGAACAGGTCGGTGACGAGATTGCGTTCCTCTGGGGTCATTGGGTTGGTCCTCCTGTCACGCAAGCGTCTATGTAGGTACCGGGGTTGGCGGCGGAATGACCGGTTCCACAAATATTTGCTGGCCTGCAGCCCTACGCCAGCGCGACACCATGGCGCGCGAGCAGACCGGGAAACGTGTCCTGGACCAAGAATGCGTATTCCTGCTCCCGCAGGGTGGTGAGCTGATCGAGCTTCTGTAGCTCTTGATCGACGAAGCCCGGATGACACATCACCACGCTGCCGTCCGGCAGCCCGTCGAGAAAGCGTGGAAAAGTCGCAGCAAAATCCGCCTGGTCACGGAACGTGTAAGTCCCGGCGAAGGCCGGATTGGTGCGCACGCCCAGCGCCGCCGCGCGGCGGCGGAAGCCGCGGCTCAGGACGTCGAGCAGGAGACCCTTGCGATCGTCGAGAGTGCGCCGGGTTGGTAGCGGGCGCCCGCATTGGCGTACCCATGCGGCGGGCGCCGCGCGCCTGGCGACAGTGAGCAGCGCGTCGCGGATTTGTGGGAAGAGCTGCACATGCTGGTGGCCGTCGATGAAGTCGGGCGGCCGGCCGAATTGCTCCGAAAAGACTCGCACCTGCCGCGTGATCTCCGTCACCAGTGCATCTCGCTCGAGCAAGCGCAGACCGGCGCGCAACAGCAGTGTGCCGAGCGGCAGGAACGCGCCATCGCGCAGCGGCCGGAAACTTTCGCTGAGCGGGCGGAACGGCGCCGTCAGCGTCACATGCAGCCCGATTGCCACACGTTGCGCCTTGGCATTGAGCGCCTGCAGGGCGAGCGCTTCGCCGCGATGGAAACTCGGTGCCACAACCATGACCGAGGTGGCGTTGAGGCGTCCGCGCACGGCAAGATCGCGGATCGCGGCATTGACCGATGGCGAAATGCCGTAGTCGTCCGCGCAGAGCCAGATGCGGGTCATTCCGCGGCCGAGCGTGCCGACGGCTCGTCCGCCGTGCGATCCCTGCCCTCGGCCGACTTGAGCTCGTGCTCGGCCACGAAATAGACCGGGCGAGCCTTCAACTCGGAGAGAATCTTGCCGATATATTCGCCCATGATCCCGATCATGATCAGCTGCACGCCGCCGAGCACCATCAGGCCGACGACGACCGACGGATAGCCCGGCACGGACTTGCCGAAGAAGAATGTCTCGATCAGGATCTGCATGCCGAACACGAACGCGGCGCCTGCGAGCAGCAGGCCGAGCATGCTGGCGAGCCGTAGCGGCGCGACCGAGAACGAGGTGAGGCCTTCGATCGAGAGGCCGAGCAGCGAACGGAAGTTCCAGGTGCTGCTTCCATGCCCGCGCGCGGCCGGCTCATAGTCGACGCGCAGCTGGCGGAAGCCGATCCAGCTGGCGAGACCCTTGAAGAA
>Ga0137397_10003253_pt1 | contig 11310 bp, 20 predicted proteins | sample czorhiz116metaG_FD_106658 | JGI IMG/M metagenome (GOLD analysis project Ga0137397, IMG submission 106658) | Vadose zone soil microbial communities from Angelo Coast Range Reserve, California, USA - czorhiz1.16 metaG | ecosystem: Environmental > Terrestrial > Soil > Vadose zone | place: USA...
CTGTCTCAGACGCCGCCGGTTCCTTCCCCTTCCCTTTGACAGTGCCCGCTGGGATGGCGGCTGCGTCTCGTGACAAAGACATCGCCTTTGCTTTGGGTGACTCTCCAGGCTTTCCGGCCGCAGGTTTTCTGGGAACAACCTTTTTGAGAGTGGACGGGGAGGCAGAGGTGGTCGACCGAAGAGATGCATTCGAAGCGGACCTTTGCGCTGGTGCTCTGGTGGTGAGCCTCGGTGTATCTGGAAGTGGAGGCACAGTCTTCTTAGGTTTTGTCGTAATGTTTGTGCTCACTACCGAGGTTGTTGACGTACGCCTTGGCCTGCTAGGCGCAGTGGCCGTGGTGGAAGTGGCTGTTGCTGTCGTTTTCACGCTCACCGTGGAAACGGTGGATGAGACAGAGCTGCGTCTGGGACGCGATAGGAGCTCTCCAGGAAACTCAGACTTGGTACTTTTGAACGTTGAAGAAGCGTCGCTGCGTTGAGAAACGGACGAAGTAGGCCTCGATGTAGCGCTGGATACGCGTAACGATGGAGTGGGCGTGCTTTGAAGGTGCTTTCTCACTGTGGAAGCGTGTGAGCGGACCGACGTAACCGACCCCGATGGAGACTTTGGTCGCGACACGGGGGAGCTCTCTGGAGCGGGCCGACGCCGCTTAGCCGCAGGTGCTGTGGAATCCGGGGTAGATTTGTCTTGCTCCTCCTCTCCGATGGTGGACGTTGAGGACGTGCGAGACGGTGATCGGGACATGGTCTCGCCTGACGGCGTCAGCTTCGAGTCGGGCCTGGGTCCTAGATTTGGTAATTGACGCCGTTGCTGGGTGCTCGACATGTCGCTGAATCTAGACGTCGTAGAATGTGTACTACGTGCGACAGAACGGATCGAGCTGCTAGAAGAATTTAAGGGCTCCCTCGGCGAAGGTGGCGCGTGATGCCTCGCAAGGTTGCGATTCAATAGGTTCGTCCTCAGGGAATGCTGGCTGACCGTATCAGCGTCAGCATCGAGGTGTTTTGTAGAGCGGATGCCGTTGCGGGCGGAGGAGCCTTTGAACGAGTTTGAAGATGAGAGGAGGTCATCGGTAGAAAGTTCGAGTTCTAGCAAGCGTCAGCCTGTTGCACTTATGTAGCAAGAGTGCCTTACCATGGCCGATCTCCTTGAGTGCCCACGACTCCAGATGATCAAAGCCGCCTTCCATGCGAATGGAGACCCAGCGTTTCTTCATCCACCTAAGTAATTCGACTCGAGTTTCCTCGACCTTCTGTCTGATTAGAGAGGTCGGCGATAACATTGTAGCATTTGGGTCCGAAGCGTGAGGACGGAGTAAGATCGAGGAGACAAGGGCCTGACAAAAAAAAATGAAACGAGTGAGACGCGATAATTACTACGAGGCGTGGTAGTAAAGGCAGACCTGGTATAGCCTTCCGGCACTCTTCTCTGTGAATCCCCGCTGGATAGACTTTATGATCCATTCGACGTGATCTCGGTCCTCAAACTTCACACCGTCTGTATCCATCAACTCGAGCCACTCTGACTGTGAGAAACACTCGTCTGGTTGCGAACAAAGTAGATGGTCCATGTGTTGTCGGGTATCCAAGATCATATCGCGAGAAGTATCAGCCCAGGGATCGATGATGGCGTTGAGTTTCGTCAGGGCAAACTCGGCGGCGAATAACAGTGGGAAGATGTTAAGCGGGGTGGTTCTTTTGGCGACTCCTTTGAGTGCGGTATCCCTGGTCTTCTTATCCAGCTTCGCAAACTCAGCGTTGCACCAACCTTCACCGAACATGCCAACAAGTCCGCGACGGGCACCGCGTTGAAGTATGTCATTCTTAACGTCCTCTAGGAGAGCAAACTCGATGACGCGGGGTATGCGACGGGCACATTGCCTGCATCTACATCCGGAAACGCCCCACTTGCCACCAGTGATGCGCTCATATTCGGGAAAGTCGACATAGGCATGAAAGAGTCCGTGCATCATCTCTTGCACGATGCGGGCTTGGACCTCGTCGTAGAGACTTGTGAGAGATATATATGTGGCCGAACGCATTATATGGAAAGCAGTGTCGAGGTCATATGTACGGTTGGAGAAGATTAGAGTGCCGGTGTAAATGAAGCCAAGGACAAAGTGGAGGGAGGGAGGTGTGAATGGAGGTGAGGGAAGCATCAGAGTAGGTGGCTCTGCTGAGTGGTCATCATCTTGATCCGCATTACGGATCTCTGGCTTTTGCGTATTCCACGCGATGAGAGCATTGTGGAAGTAGTCCGAACGGGAGACAAGGATGAAGCGATGGGTGGAGAAGACGGCGGCCAAGCCCTCGTGGTGAGCAGATGAGCTCCCCTCGATGCCAATGCGGACATCTGAATAAAGGCGCGATCTCCACATAAAGACGAGATCTTTACGAAGCTTGTCGATACGATTTTCTTCTGCATCACCTTCTTCGCGATAATGCTCAGAAGAATCATAGAAGAACTCAAAGGTAGCACCAAGGCCCTTGCCGGTATAAAGATATTCGAGTTCTTTTGAAAACAGGTTAGGGTTTATGGAAGTGGTCAAGCGCATCAAGCCACCTTGGCTCTGAGAGACGGGCGATGCGGGGCGAAAGGGCGAAGGGGAGCGAGATATGGAGGAGACTTCTGGATTAAGGGAGATAGAGAGTGCGGATTGGGTGGGAAAACTGGATGGAGAATATGCATCCAAGGGACCTGGAGATAGTGTAGGGGCAGGGCGAAAAGAAAAATATCGCGCCTGAAAGCTTGGTGGAGCGCGGGCGTATACGATGGCTGTAAGTGTGTGTCAATCAGATGACGACGGACCGGCATAAGAATAGAGAGGGGGTTGGAAGAGGCGAAGGAGGGGGGTTAGGGAGAGTTGAGACAATGCAGAACTCGGGGGAAAGGGTGGATGGGTAGACGAGATGTATGCGAAGGACAAACCTTTGTGGCCATAGACCTCTTCGCCCGTTGGTTCGCCATCTTCTTCTGTCAAAAGAGACCAAAGGACGTCGGGAAAGCGGTCCTTGGAGCGATGGAAGAGAGTTTCAAGGTCAGTTTGCCAAACGATGGTGGAGTGAGATGTAGCATGTTGCAAGGGTGAAGAGGGGGTAGAAGTGATGGTTGTCGTTGAAGTCGTCGTTGTTGTTGATGTTGTTGTCGCTGTTGGAGTCATAGGGTATATGGATGTGTGGAACGGACTGGTGGAGAGAAAGTGAGAGCACGTGTTCGCGTGAGAAAAGGGAGCACAGCCAACCGAGCCGAGCCGAGCCGAGCCGAGCCGCGAATCGATCCGACTCGAGTCGACTCTGGACACCAACCCGCGCCACTCGCTCAACGAAACAACAATCTTTCTTCCTCTCCGTCTCCGTCCCCGTTTCCACCTCCTTCTCTCTTCCCTTCTCCAGAGCAATGCCAGCCCCGTTTACTTCCCACGTACCACAACACCCTTTACCCGCTCTTTATTTATACCCTCTCAACGATTCCTTCATCCCCAAGCACATCCATCTTCCTCAAGGTCAACGAATAAAGATCGGCCGTCAAACCAATGCAAAAACAGCACCAGGAGAGCGCAATGGCTTTTTCGACTCGAAGGTCCTCAGTCGACAGCACGCTGAAGTATGGGAAGAATCTGGAAAGGTCCGTACATGTTCCTACCCTCCCGCGCTCTCCCTCTCACCCTCGTCTCACTCTCTAGATCTATATCAAAGACGTGAAGAGCTCAAACGGTACCTTCATTAATGGTGAGAGGCTCAGCGCTGAAGGCGCAGAATCGGATCCATTCGAACTCAAGACTAGTGATATCGTTGTATGTGTCATCCTTTCCTCGCATCCCCTCCTCCCTTGATCCTCCCCTCCGGTCATCACGCCCTCTCATACTCACTTCCTCTATCAGGAATTTGGCATCGACATCGTCGGCGAAGACAACAAAACAATCGTTCATCACAAAGTCGCTGCTCGCGTCGTTTGCGTGCTCACTGAGCAAGAAGCACAGCTTGCCGCCCGCGTTGAGTCTCACCAAAATCCTCCTTCCCTCTCTACCCTCCCCAGCCAACCTGGCTCAAGCAACGGTACAACTACCTTCAACTTTACTGGAACTCAGAATGCTGCTGGCCCCGCTCGCCGCCCGGCCATCCAACAACAGGCTCTCGGCGGTATGGGAGGCATGGGCGCCAATATGCGCGTACCAGGGAAGAGTGGTATCACTTTCGACCATATCCTCAGCCGCCTTCAGGGCGAACTCCAGAAAAGTCGCGAGACCGGCGCCGAGTTGCATTCTCTCACTGGTGCGATGAATGAGATACACGAAACACTCGGTGGTAACTTGGTCAGTACAACCCTTCCCACGCTCTACTTATCCTAACCGGTTTCTCCTCAGCCTCAATCCCTCCCTCCATACCCGCAGTCCCTTCCTCCCGTTCTTCCCCCTCAACAGCCCCACCCCACCGAATCTGATCCGAACTCAACTTCATCTACAACAAACTCGGCATTGTCCGAACTTCAGGCACAATTACAAGAGACACAGGGACACCTTGCTTCGCACGTTGACAAAATCCGCTCACTTGACAGTTTGCTCACGGAACATGAAGTCATCAAGCGGGAGGTGTCTTCCCTTCGGCAGTTATTAGAAGAGGAGAAGCCTGAACTCGAGCAGATCCGCGGAGGTCGTCGCCAGGTGGAATCCTTTCCGCAGCAGCACCCCGAGGACGAGGATGGCGACCCCCAAGAGGATGACGATGCGCATAGCGTTGTTACCGTGACAGCTCACGAACTCGACCGTGTTGAAGAGGAAGACGAAGAACAGCTGGCTGTCGAGGAGGATGAGCGGGGCCACAGGAGGGACGAACTTACCAGACCTCGAACACCAGAGCCCGCAGGTTTGGGTATGGATGACGAGGACGACAAGGCGCGCAGTCGATCAAGGTCTCCCTCTCCACCTCCGTCCACAGCCTCTCATGGCGCCCAACTTTCATCGGAAGACATAAATATTCGTCTTGCCACCTTGTCCAGTCAGCTCGAGTCTGCCCTCGAGCTATCTCGATCATTACAAGCACAGCATGCGACAGCCCAGAACACAATTTCATTCCTCGAGGCGAAAGTCAACGCGCTCGAATCGTTAGTGCACACATCCCAGGTACAGGCTCAGTCGCACGTTGTAGAGGCTACGCAGGACCGTGCTTCGCTTATCACCCTCGTCAACGAATGGAAAAGGGGCGTGGAGGGTCAGTGGGGAGGCGTACAAGAAGAGTGGGTTCAAGAGCGTGCGCGCCTGGCTCGAGCGCGCGATGAATGGGAGTCGCGTGTGAACGCCGTCGAGAAGGGATTAGAAGGCACCGTCGCGAAGGTCGACGCTGGGCTCACCGCGTTGGAACAGCGGCAACCTCCACGCCAACTGAAGCAGAACGGTAGCGCCCGTGGCCTCGTCGCCCCTCCCTCTCCCCGCAGTTTGTCGTCGGACTCCGACTCTGGCGGTAAGGCCCGAAGAAAAAAGCGCTCCGCTGCCTCACGGGGTCGATCGCGCTCAAAGGATGGGTCGACGAGCTCCTCGGAGGCCGCTAATGCGGATGGAGACGGTGGGTCTTCCACCGCTTCCGTTGCTGCAGGCAGCCTGCCGCCAAATCCTAACCCACGCCCTCGTTCCCCATGGCTCTCTGAAGGAGATTCGGACTCGGATTCTCACGTTCCTGGGCGTCTCAAAGGACATCGGCGGTTGGAAGGTGGGGAGAAGAAGGCGTTGCCGTCAAGTTCATATCCGATCACCCCCGACCCTTCCGTGCGGAAATTCTCGTCAGGGTCATCCATCGGTCAAACGAGCGAAGAAGATGCGGAGCAACTGCACAAAGCAGTCCTTAATGCGGGGTCATTAAATCCCGTAAGTTAACCACCGATAACCGATATTCATTGCACTCACGCATCACAGAGTCTTCGATATGCACAATTTACACAAACGCAAGTGTCGACAGCTGCGGGCGTGATTGTGCTCGCCGCTGCAGCCGTCGCTGTTGCATGGCGAGTGAAAGAGTAGTGAATCATCCTATGCAATGCGCAAACATTTTTATATTATTGTTCGAGAATTTTTTTCCCTCCATTACGCATTGACGTGATCTCTTTTTTCAGTATATTACGCCAGCTCTTTTTCCATACATCTGCGCCTCGCGCGTAGAGTATTTCGACGACGGTCACGTATTTGGTCCTCTCGCCCGTCTCCATGTATCCTATGTCGCCCGTCCGTACCGCCTCGTTTCGATACTTAATCTTATGACACGTCACGACCATGGTTTTTTCTTTTCTTTGCTTTGCTATTTCCTTCCACTCTGCCGCATAAATGTGTGTCCATAGGAAAAAGGAGTAATCAAATTGTCATTGATCTCTATCTGTCGTGATATTTGTTGTAGTGTCCTTTATTGGTGACTAGCGAAAATGTGTGCGGAACCAAAAAAAACTATAGGTAGCAATCATATAGATATAGAAGGCCATTTGTCGAATAATTTAGATGGCGTAAACGAACATGCACCTCGTAGTTCTTGCCCCTTTTTTTTCTTTTCTTCTCTCTATCTCGTCCTCTTCATTCTTACCTTGGTTGTCCAAAGGGGAATGAAATTTCGAGGCAAAGCCTCCTTTCTCACATGATCACGCAGTCCTTATCCGGGAGTTTCTCACTCCGGAATCCCATATCCTGGAATGTCGCCGGGCCCTTCGCTGGGTGGGGACGAACCGGCGGATCAGACAAAGCCGTAGGCGAGGACGTGCGCACGGGAGCCTGTTGAGAAGAGGTGTTCGATTCGCTGCCTCCGCGCATCGGGCGACCGTGACGCCCTGGTTGTCCTGGCTCACCCAACTGCGGTTGCGACGGCGGCCGAGCGAGCGATTGTTGAAGGATACGCGGTGATGAGTACCCACCCGGCTGTGGCTGTGAAACCGGCAACGGCTGCTGACGCGACGGAGGGGTGTACCCACTCGGACCCGGGCCGGGATGGATGGGCGGTCGAGAACCGCCGCCGCCAATCTGCGGTGACGGATAACCCCTGTTGGGTCCAGGACGGTGAGCAAGTGAGTTCTTGCGAATGTTCGCGACAACCTGCTGGCTGTTCGGCCGGGCTCCTTGGCGCGGACCCGCTGAAGGTCCACGAGCGTCGGAACGTTGCTTGGCTTGGGTGCGCTTACGCACAAGCGTGCTCTCGGTTAGGTTGTCGTGCTCCTGGCGGGAGAGAGCTGCGGGTGCAGACTGGGATAAGGCATTGAGCCGATCTGTGGCGTCCGCATTCCCATGCTCAGATGCCTGTAATACGGGAAGGAAGGTCAGCTATCGGGTAAGGACGAGAGGAGAAACATCTTGCTTACACGACTGTACCACTTGCGTGCAGCCTCGATATCCTTGGGACCCCCTACGCCCACTTCCGTGTAGTAACCCATGGCGAACTCTGCGCTGGAAAGGCCTTTGCGCGCGGCCTTTTCGGCAAAGGTGAAGGCGAGTGATTCATCCTTGTCAAAAGCACCCTCCGAACCGCATAAGAACCACTTGCTCAGAGCCATGTCTGCTTCGATGTCCCCTTGTTGGCTCGCAAGTGAATAATACTGAACGGAGAGCAGGGGGTCAAATGGGAATGGCGGCTGTGCAAACTCATATGCATGCCCAAGCTTGTATTGTGCAGGCGCGAAATTGAGATACGCAGCGCGCTCGAGATGGCGCCGGGCCTCTTGCTCACGCGTACCCCCAGGGGGTATGAGTGGGGCGAAGAGGTGTGGGGCAATCGAAGCGGGAGAGAACTCCCCTAGAAGCAGAAGGCCAAAGACGTAGGCTGACTGGGGAACTTCCACAGTCGCAAGAACAGCGGCACGTTGAAGGAGGGGCAGGGCAGCTTCCGGATGAGAAGACAACCCAAGTTGTCCCATCAAATGGGCCATCCCCATGCGCTAAAATTTGACGTGAGACGTGTTGTATATCAAAAAATGATTTGGCACGTACATATAGACAGCTTTCATTGTTGCTCCGTATGCCGCGCTCATAACAGTCCCTGGCGTGCGGGAAGTCACCGAAGTTCTCATAATCACGACCAAGCTTGAACCATGCCGCCGAAAAGCCAGTGCGTGCGGCCCGTTCAAAATCGCGGAACGCCATCCTGGGGTTCTGCTGTACAAATTGGGGGTAGGCACCTGTTGCCTCGAATATAGCACGTAAATAGAGAGCCTCGGCGACATGGGGAGGTAACGGTTGGGGTACGGGATTGGGATTGGCAAACTGCAGGATCATGGGAATCGCGATCTCGACCATATTATTGAGCTCTTGATCAGCAACGTGGATGGGACCCGTAGGGGTATCCGCAGAGCCGGTTTGATTTGGAGTCACGTATAGACGGTCGACCAAGGCGATGACATCGCGACACCAAGTCGCCTTGGAAGCAGGGCTACTACCATGCACCTGAACGGAAGGCAGGGCGGCAATAAGAGAGGCTATGGTAGGAAGAGGGGCCGTAAGGGAAGGGGGGTTGTTTGACTCGGGACTTTTCCTGTGAGGTGTATCTGACAAAGAAAAGGCAGCCATGGACGATGAAAGGGGATCCGAGGAGAAAGGGAGTGAGAAGGGCCGTGAATGTGTTGGAGAGTGATGAGATTGTTCAGACTGATGAAAAGGGGGCTGATGGGTCGGATGAGACTGAGTCTGGATTGAGGGTGGTGAACCTGACCGGGGAACATTCCAGGGAGTCCAGGAGGACCCTGCTGGAGGGGGCAGCGGGGCAGGACTCGTGGACAACGTGGGCGCAATGAAACCAGGTGTGAGATTGGGCACGCGAGAGGGGAGAGGGAGAGCAGGGGATATACTACGGTATGGGCCAACTGGAAGGGTTGAGGGGATCGAGAGACCGCGGGAGAGTTGACTGTCAAGGGTACGCGCCATCTAGACCGAAGAGAGAAAGTGTTTTCTTAGGAATAAATACTGCACCTATTTGTAATTGGACCTACCTCTGCAGGAAGATCAGGTGTCACCTTGTGAGGACGGGGGGCCAAAAGGGGCTCTTCGAGGTGAGGTGGCGAGGGACGATATTCAGAGTCGGACTGCACTCTGAGACCGGGGGGCAAAGGGGGTACAAAAGGTGGGACTGACATCCTTGACAGTGGCGGTGGTATTAATCTATGCACTGAAACGCACGTTGGTCCCGGCGTTTGTTGAGAGTGTAGGTACAGTTGATGGCCGATAAAAGCGTTCTGTACGTGGTTACAGTAACCGACATAGCCGACAGAGCAACCATGAAAACAAAAACACGATCTGATTTCACCGTCTTCACTGCTTTCGCAGTGCTTCCTTTGCGCAGCGCTCATCAATCACTGCCCGACCAGGCGATCTATTACACCCGCCATCAAAGATAATATAATATTCAACTGGCCAAGCGACCGAAACTCAGAGTTTCGGCCTCGGGCCCTTCGGCGTTGACGGTGCATTTTTCGCTGCGGGTACATGGCCCCACGGGACCGACACCAAATTTATGCCTTGCTGCTACGCGATGAACGCGCAGCACATCGTAACGTCGAGCCTCCTCGAAAAATTTATCGTTAACGTGATTTCAACTCTTTGGTCAAAACAACACAAAGAAGTCCTCGGACGGTCGCAAGACTTCGGTCTTCCGTGGACGTCTGCCGGCGTGAAAAAGGCTGTGCTTGTGGCGTGTACAGCCGTACGACCCCTGAAGCCTGAGGCCGAGTCCCTGATCCCTGATAATCCCGACATCAAGCTATTCCCCTGGACGAGCCACTGACGAGCCCGATCTCTGCCCACTTCGGTGTTTTCTTGGCTACTGGAGATTAGCCGCGTCTGGGAAAAAAAAATTGCAGGAATTCCCGGCGACAGTGGCGAAGTCTGCCACGTGGCGGCTCCACTACCCTTTGCGTACAGTGGGCAATAACGTTATAATCCAGCCAGTTACAGGGTCCCCCCTCATGAGGTGCGAAAGAAGTGCGTGAAAAATGAATTGATCATCGCTTCCATCCGATGCGAAGTGTGAGCGACGTGGGCTACGTGGTGGTAATAACCAGGTGTCGGTAGCCGGGATCTCTACTACGTGGTAGCACTGGCAATAGCTTCTTGAGATGCGCATGCAGGATCTTGATAACTGATGCATAACGACTCGGATGTCCAAGCACCGATTCTCTCGGTCTGTAGGTAGGAATAACTGGACAGATCCCTGTCGTCAAAAACGCAGGTTGGAATGACGAATAGTCTGTATTCTCCTTCACGCTCCGGACACAGATATCTTATACAACACGACCGCTTTGACTTCCTTCCCCTAGACTCCACCAAAATTCGAATCGACTTCATGCCGCAGGCGTGATGGGGTTCCACTTGAACAAGACAAGGTCTGGATCATACTTCTTCTTGAGCTCCTGAAGTCTGGCGTAATTTTCGCCGAAGAGCGCTTCTGGCTTGATTTCGGGAACGAGATTTCGTGTAGCAGCCGAGGTTATTTCCTCGGACACTAGGAGAGATATATGAGTATCGTGAATCAGCCTATGAGCTTTCCTGTGGTTCACCGTAGTTCCCGTAGCCAGTATTAACCAATTCCGGTATAGCTTTCTCACTCTTGACGATAATGCGACTAAACTCGGCTGTAGCACTGCGCACCGCATCAAGTTTGTTTGCGTCCTTATCGGTCCATGCGCCCGCCAGAAGGATGTTGACTCGGGATCCTCTGATGTACGCCGTGGCGTTGTTTGGTACGGATAATATCCTCTTCGTTGGGAACATTTCGAATACGGTGTACAAGTTTACGCCGCTGCTTATTGAGAGCTCGGGAAGACGAGACATAAGATTTTCTGCTACCTCCACCTGAAGTCCACTGGAGAAGATTCCTTTGAGATAGTAGTTGTTTCCATGCATAGCCAAATGATTCTACATAGATAATGATCGAGCATATAGGGATGAACAAAGGGAGACTCTCACCTGTATGGAATTAAGTTCCTCGTAAGGGATTTCCTTGCACGTGTCCATGACGGGACCTGTTCAACAAGTTGTAGATTCTTATTCACGCCCATAAAGTCAAAAGTCCGGGGCATTGCTTATCGCTTACCGATGTCAAAGAATGGTTTGAAATGGGCGCGACCTTCCTCCTCCGAACCATTCCAGAAAAGAACGAATAGAGCGAGTGGCTGTCATTTGTCCCGCATCAGTAATCGAGCGGCTGAACACCCCAAGTGAAAGGACGCACATTCCCAGCAGGATCGGAGGTTTGAACATAGAAGATGGTCTCCGTTTCGGATAGTCCATTCTCCCAAAACTTGGCCGCCGTAGCTACGGCATCAAGAATCTTGGGCGGTGGGTACGAGACGAATCC
>Ga0137397_10003254_pt1 | contig 11310 bp, 11 predicted proteins | sample czorhiz116metaG_FD_106658 | JGI IMG/M metagenome (GOLD analysis project Ga0137397, IMG submission 106658) | Vadose zone soil microbial communities from Angelo Coast Range Reserve, California, USA - czorhiz1.16 metaG | ecosystem: Environmental > Terrestrial > Soil > Vadose zone | place: USA...
ACTTTATGTTTCCTTTCTTGTTTTCCCCTGTCTCTGTTCACCTCTGTCATAGTATACTTGTGCCTACTACCCTTGACTAGTGTACATATAAACAGACCCCTGCCTCTCAAAGGCAGGCAATTTGTGCCCCCCATTCCTGGCTCTCTCGCACGTGTTTGCATTCCTTTGGGACACGTGGCTCAGTGTCACTGCCTGCGGCAGCACACTTGTCTAAGTGTGGTGGGGTATCGTTGAGGTCTCACGCATGGGTTGAAGGTGGCAGTGCAGCGGCAAGAGTGAGGCACGCAGCTTGTGTGAGCTCATGGCAATGACAGTTGTGGCTGTTGATGCTGCTGTCGTTGATGCATAGCCGACATGGCTGCTGTTGCTGTCAAGCACACAATCATGGCCACTGATGTCGTCGACACAGGATGAGTTGCTGCTGTTGTCAGGCTGTGAGTGTGGCACGTGCTGGTGCTGTAAGAAGGTTAGTGGCTCATTGTCATGGCTGCTGTTGCCATCGTCATTGCTACTTGAAGGGGGACACGCAATGGATGAGGCAGTAGTGGACCCATCCCCTGTTACTGCCACCCATTGACATTCAAAGTTAAACACCCATATTAGCACTCCAATCAGACGCTAAAAGGGAGGTGCCCAACATAACTGAATTACCTGAGAATCCCGAAGCTTCTATTGTCTCTTCTTCTATTGTGTATGTCTTATTATTCTCCTTCTTATTGTCTTACTTCCCTATTGTCTCATATCCTATTGTCTTGTATGACCATTGTCTTCCATCTCACAATAGGGAGTACCAGACTACTCATGCTATTGTCCTGACCCTTATTGTTCCAACTCTTTATTGTTACGCCTACTATACTGCCCTTGACTGGAGTAGTATAATTAGTAGTACTTTCTTGTACATGACTCTCTAAGTAGAGTCTCCTGTCTATCTTGACAATCTACGTGTTCTCAAGTCCTTGAGCACTCTTCAGACGTCTACTACTGTCATGGAGACAGTCCCCTTATCCCTTCTATAACTGTCGCGGAGACGGTTCCCCTCTCATCTCTATCGTACTCAGTCTAGCAGATAGATCACTCTTCTCTTTATCACAACTACTGCCGTGAAGGCAGTTATCATTCAATTACCTTAGTCACGCAGACAAGGTCTTATCCATACCAAAGCCATCATCTACCATCGCTGTGGAGGCCATATTCCCCATCTCTACTCGTCCACAAAGACAATCAGTACATTCTCATCATGAGACTAAGACGTATCAATATTGACTATACGCACACAAGAGGCTCACCATCTGGCGGTGACATTAGACTCTACTTCTGATCTACTATGCTCCAGTGGCACTAGGAGCAACTGCATCTAGAGGACACCGACGTTGCTCTATGACTACGTGGTTCAGCATAACCAAACGATAAATGCACATCACCTATACCGATGCCTGACAGCACGAAGACACTAAAACAGCTACTGCTACAGAAGTGAAGAGACCTAGAATGGTCACAAATTATTGAAGACATCAGTTTGAATCACTGAAGAATGCACTACCAGACATACTATACCTAGGAGGGCCTAGAAGATAGCATCGATCAAACACAACAGAGATAACGAATCTCTTATTCAAACCAACAGACGAACCGAATCAACACATTCACAACTTACCTCACTACAAAAAACCTAGCACTATCAACACACTCTTGTACTCGAAGGACACAATGTCCCCCACCACATTTGCAACAAAAACATGACTTGGGTTGCAAACAGAAAGCAACTAATCGAAGCACTACATGCTAAACGAGACCACACCTCTCCACAAACATTCCAGAACACATTCAGTACTCACCCATACCTTCCCCAACATGGAGACCAATACCAGCAGAAACCCACAATTACTGCACGATGCAACCTGATCAATGCTCTGAGGAGCAAGAACAATACATTCACCCCAAAAGGGGTATATCGCACACCATTCCAATGCCAATGCTTCCAATCGAAGGAAGTAGAACCACCATTCCACCATCCAAAAGGACCATGCTACAATTGCAGAGCTATGGGTCACTTTGCCGCAGATTGCAGACAATATGCACAAGAAGTCAACAACTATTTGGATGACCAAAACCCAGACACAGACGAAACTCCCAACTATATGGATGATGAAGATCCTGAAATGGATCAAATACCTGGACCAACCATGCGACCACAAATAAACCTGGCTCAACTAAAAGCCCAAGTGAACACCCTCAATGATGAAGAATACAACAAACTAATTCAGAGGATGGGAGAGGCACACCCACAGGATTTTCAAGATGCTTGATTAGATCGGCACTAATCAAGTGAAGGTCGACATCGGATGTGTACATGTCCAGTAGGAAATCAATGAACCTACGATTCTTCATCCACTCGAAGTTGAAAAGAGCCGAAGCACTTGCCCTCATAGATTCAGGGGCAACTGAGAACTTTATGAATCTCGAATATGCGAAATACCTCCAACTCCAAATCAAACGCCTGGAAGAGCCACGAAGCCTCTTCAACATCGACGGAACCACGAACAAGAGCAGATCACTCCAATACTACACGGACTTACAAGTCCAAACCAGCAACCAAAGAACCAACCTCAGGTTCTTCCTAACAAATCTAGGCGACAACAAAGCTATCCTGGGGTACCCTTGGTTCACAGCAGTACAACCACGCATTGACTGGAAGAACAGCTGGGTCGATCATTCCCAGCTACCCATCATACTCCAAGCTCCCGATGCTGCGAAGGCACGATTCATCCCACAGCAAGTCAACTGTCCTAATGCCCATCAAACTGACCAATACTTCATTGGAAGAATCGTGATAGATCCCGTCAAACAGTCCACCCCTTCTGAACTTGAGAAAATACCTGAGCAGTACCATCAGTACTCCAGGGTATTCAGTGAAGAAGCATCACACGAATTTCCCCCATCACGCATCTGGGACCATGCTATAGAGCTCAAACCTGGAGCTCCCGCGTCCCTACCTGGAAAACTCATACCCTTGTCACAATCAGAACTGGGGGAACTGCACAAATTCATCAAAGAACACTTGATCAGAGGCACCATCCAACCATCTAAATCCCCATATACAGTGTCCTTCTTCTTCATCAAAAAGAAAGATGGCAAACTACAACCCATCCAAGACTATCATCCCATCAACAACTGGATGATAAAGAACAAATACCCGCTCCCGCTCATTCCCCAACTTGTCAACCGTCTCAGAGGATGCTCACTTTACACTAAGTTCGACATCCACTGGGGTTACAACAATGTCTGCATCAAAGAAGGAGACGAATGGAAAGCAGCCTTTATGACAAACGAAGGCTTATTTGAACCAACAGTTATGTTCTTCGGCCTAACAAACTCCCCTGCTACATTCCAGACAATGATAAACTCAGTCTTTGCTCCTGAAATTGCAGAACAATGGCTCACGATCTATATGGATGACATGGCAATACACATGGCGAAACTCCCAGATGAAACAGATGAACAGCACCTCCAACAACATCGCAAACTAGTCAAATGAATTCTTGCAAAACTCCAGGAACACAACCTCTTCCTGAAACCAGAGAAATGCACATTCGAACAACCGATGATCGAATTCTTAGGGGTCAATGTTGATCAAGGCATGGTACAAATGGACGACATGAAGATAGTCAAGGTGAAGAACTGGATCACACCACACAATGTTAGGGAAGTCCGCAAATTCCTAGGGTTCACTGGCTACTACCGCTATTTCATTCAAGACTACTCAAAGAAGGCACGTCCACTCCTCTATCTGACGCACAATATGACACCTTGGCAGTGGGGACAAGACCAGCAGACAGCATTTGAAACCTTATGCGACGCAATGTGTGACAAACCTGTACTTAGACAACCCAACTTCACGAAACCATTCTACATTCTAACTGACACATCGGCATATGGCGTGGGTGCCATACTCTCACAGGAGGGAGAATCTGACATTCTACACATCAAGACACCTCACAAGAAGCCAAAACTTCACCCAGTTGCCTATTACTCAGCCACTTTTACAGAAACTGAGTGCAACTACAACATCTACGACAGAGAATTACTAGCTATCATGAAGGCTATCACACACTGGAGGCCATACCTCATCTGGACAGAGGAACCTTTCACTATCTATACTGACCACACAAATCTGCTATACTGGAAGTCCCCACGCAAACTGAACTGAAGGACCACATGCTGGCACTCAGAATTACAAGACTATCATTTCACGCTGGAACATGTACCTGGGAAGACTCACACCATAGCTGATGTGCTATCTAGACCACCCGGATCTGACGAAGGCAAACAAGACAACCAGCAAATCACAATACTCCCTGAAGCTGCATTTGTACAAATAGCTGATGCAGACTCAGACGGATCAATAGAAAACATGATCACCAACTGCCAAACCCAATATGCGTCCACAATGAAAGAATGGGAAGATACATACCCCATCAAACCTATTGAAACATCATCATACCCCTTTTGGAAAGACACAAATGAACAACACCTAGTCATCCCATCAAACGACTCACTCAAACAACAACTCATGCAAGTATGGCACAATGGCCCTACAGCCGGCCATCTGGGCCAAGATGAAACAGTCAGACAAATCAACCGCAAATACTACTGGCCCAGCGCACGTACTTGGATACAAGACTATGTCAAAGGATGCACCACCTGTCAACAAAACAAAAACCTGACGCACCGTCTGAAGACCCCATTATTCAGAATCCCATCAGATCCTGAAGCCAAACCATTTTCACACGTCGCTATGGACCTCATCACCAGACTACCTAACAGCAAAGGCTATGACGCGATCCTCACTATCGTCGACCATGGATGCTCCAGAGGCGCAATATACCTCTCTTGTACAACAATGATCACCAGACCCCAAATCACCAAACTCTATCTCAACCATCTCTACCGATGGTTCAGCCTACCCAAACGAGTCATCAGCGACAGAGATCCCCGATTCACATCCTACTTTGGCCATGCCCTTACTAAAGAGCTTGGAATTCAACAGAACTTATCCACAGCATTCCACCCACAAACTGACGGTCTATCTGAAAGGAAGAATCAATGGGTCGAACAATATCTTTGACTAATCACAACGAATCAAGAAGACTGGAGCAACTGGCTAGCAGTCGCCACCCTAGTCCACAACAATTTGGCAAACTTCACAACAGGCTTCGCACCTAATGAACTACTCATTGGTTGGGAACCTCCACTCACAACAGAACAAGGTGAAACGACAAACAACAGTACAGCAGAAGAACAGGCCAAGAAACTCCAAAACAATAGGGTCCTAGCTACCCAGGCACTCAATCAGACAGAATGTTTGTACATGCCCATGGTGTACTTGTCCTTGAATATCTGGATGACCTTGCTTAGGATGCCAGAGGGAATGGGGATGTTCCTTTGCGCCCAAGGAGTGTGCTCAACTACTGGGATCTTAACCAGAGAGAAGTACTCATTTTTGAACCACCCTTTTTCTGCCTCTGTCCATGCCAGTCCGAGCTTGTTGATCTTGAGAATGTGCTGGAGGAGCTTGAGCTCTTCTGGCCAAAGGAAGTTGTGTGTATTGAGGGCAAGTTTGTCAAGGCGTTCCTGCAAGAGGCACTCTCCAGGAGAGAAGTCAGGTGGATGTGGCAGAAGTGGCAGAAGTGAGAGAAGGGGGTCGATGGGAATGTGGCAGATGTTGCAAAAATCTTCTGGAAGGGTACTCAGTATGGGCTGGACCTTCTGATTGACTTTTTTGTATTTATAGATGAGAGAGGGATTGTGTGACAGTGGCAGAGGTGGGGATGCATGCGGTGCGATGCCAAAGCTGTTTGAGGGCAAGGATGATGGCAGTGATTGGTCCACTATGGATAGAATTTTGACTGCTGGTGCTTGTCCACTGTGGGGTCGCATGGGTACATACACTCTGTGGGCTATATCAGCTGGGTCTCGGACAGAAACTTCTACCTTGCCACTAGGAAGATCTTCAAAGCAGCAAAGAAGTGTTTGTTGAAAAGGTTGTCTGAGGAGAAGGCTGAAGTTGGCATTCTCGATGATGTGAGTGTGGACGTTGATGGAGACGTTGCCGACCTGCATGGTCAGGGACTCTGCACATCCTACCATCCAGTTAGTGGTGCCGTTCACTCCTTCCATTTCTATTGTTTGTCACTTGTTCACTGGCACCCCGAGAGCTTTGACAAGGTCTCATTGGATGACCATGATTTGTGAGCTGGTGTCGAGGATCACAGTGACTTTAATGTCATTGTTGACTGTGACGTTGAGCTCTTGTAAGGGTAGGCAGAAAGCGGGAGGGTGTTCTGGTGTGAGCGCATGTAGCTGAGTCTGTGCTTTGTTGTCATTAGAGTTTTGGATTACCTCCTGTTCACTGTTCTCCACTCTTCGTAGTCTGAGTTTCTCAACTATGTCTTTGCGGATGATGGGGCTTGCTGCAAAGATGTGAGCTGGGGTGGTCAGTGAAAGCTTGCCTTGCATGAGGTAATCTTCTAGCTTGGAAACAAGCAGTTGGTCTTTGGCGTTCAACTGATATTTAAACTGTGTGTGTGCGCTACCCACATTAGCAGCTTGGTATCTGTCCTTGTGAGGGGCAGTCAGCTCTGGTACCTTGCTCAGTCTGCTGTCACATCTCTTTTTCTCAGCAGCAAACACCTCAAAGATGTCATGTGGTGTGGCAGTCTCCTCTCCCTCTTCTGCATCAGATACTTCTCTGACCTTGAGCACATGTGTTTTTACTATCTCTTCAATGCGACTAGGGGGCAGGCTGTGAGGGTCAGGATATTGTGTGTCTTGTGCAAATACAACATGGGTTTGTGCTGCTGGTGGGGTGGGGGTGGGTGTAGGCATTGTCTGCACAGCTAGCCAAGTGTTGAGGCTAGCTTTTATCCCTCTTCTGGTTCCATTGTTTGGGATAGGCTGGAAGTTTGGGAGGTGGAGGTGATCATCGATGACAGTGGTGTGGCTGGACCTGACATAGTCCTCTGTGGCTCTGCACACTCGAATCTGATGTCCTTGGTGTCTATAGAAGATGCAACCTGTCAGGCAGGAGCAGAAAAACAAGTCGGCCAAACTTGCGACTGGTGGGGGATGTGCTGAGACTTGTGGTGGAGTCAGGGCATGCATGCTCCAGTGCTGCTGTGTGGGGGCGACAAGTGGCACAGCTTGGTAAGAGTATGCCACTGATAAGGGCTCCCTCCAGTGTTCTGGTTTGGGGATTTCTCTGGCAACATCAGGGAAGCGGAGCAGACATTTCAAATATAGGGAGATGTATTCAGGGTCTCTCACCAAACAATTATATAGCTGCCTGATTAGCTTGTCGAGCTCCTTCTCCTTGCTTTCATGGGATGTGGTTTTGAAGCACACAGTCTGTGTTTCGCTGCACAGCAGTGGTCGGTGGCTTTTTGTGGTCCACTCATAGCTGTCCTCCTCTTGTAACAAGGTGTTTTCTTTGTCTTGGTCACAATGCTTGAGAGGCAGGTGTTCTTTCTTTCACTTGTGAGGGCAGTCAGGCTCGTGTCATCTGAGGGGCTGCTCCTGTCCAAAGAAGTCATTGTCACTGGAGAATATGGCCCTTGTGGTGTCGAGGACATCCTTGATGTTGAAGGCATGTCCCTTTGGTGTGTTGTGCTTCTTGGCAATGAGCTGCTCTCATAGTACTTTTCAGTCGTCAAGGTGAAAGCCTAAAATGAATGCAGTGTTGTGCTCGCCTGTGGTTATCCTTCCAGCATCGAGGAGGGGTTTACTCAACAGATTGAAGTTCCTGTAATACTTTATAATGTCTCCTTCATCTTCCATTTTGAGGGCAGACATTTTGTTTGTTAGGTCTGTGAGTTTTTGCTTGGAGTAGTGACCTTGCTGGGTTGGGTTTATGTATTCTCGATGGAGGCCACTACATAGCTCATCCCAGTCCTGCAGGATAAATCCATCGAGGGATCTCCATAGATCACACTGTGAAGGGTCAACATATTGGATGACCATTTCTACCTTTTGCGTGTCTGTGAGCCTGCAGCTGTCTGCCAGTTCTTCGTACTCCTGTAGGAAGTCCTCAATTGGTTCACTAATGTCGCCCATGAAAGAAGGCACATGTTTTGATCAAGCTGAAGGCATGGCAGCTGGTCCAGATGCATGAGACATCATACTTTTTGGAGGCACAGGGTTTGGGGCTAAGGGTGTAGGTGGGAGCAGTAAGGCAAGGTGGGACGGGGTAATTGGCAAGAATCTAGTGTGGCAAGAGGGAAGGAATGGTGTCTGAGCATATATTGATGGGAGGGGTTGAGAGGAGGCCTGATGGTCACCTAAGAACTCAGCTTCTGGGTTTTGTGCAAATGGAGGGGGGTTGGTGTTATCTAGGGAAAAGGCCATATTCAGAGCCGCAGCTGGGTCTGAGTTGTCTGATCCAGGCCTGTCAAAGTTTGGTTGGGGAATGCAAGGTGGAATCATGAGAATGGGAGAGGAGGAGGTGCTGAGTGAGTTTTCTGGTGATGGCACATAATAGGCCATTGAAATGTTGTTTATAAATTCGGTGAAGGGAATATCTGATGTAAGCAGGGTTGCTGCAGCTACGATGAGTCGCTGTAAATGGTTGGGTCTGCATAGACTTGGCTGTGGCATTGGTGTTGAGGCTTCTTTGGATGGGGTTAAGGTGGTTCTAGTGAAGCATCCTCGAGAATCCCATTGGAGGCAATTTGTCATGCACAGGGGTTGTCTAAGTTCTAAGAGCTGAGGACCAAGACCAAAGAGAGAAAAGCAAGGCAGTGATCTGAAAAGAAAGCCCATCAGTAAAAAAAAACTTGTCTTATTCCTACTTATTCCCTTCTTACCCCCAAAATAAGAGGAATAAGATGTAGCAAGATGGAATAAGATGGAATAAGAAAAGTTGATTTTTGCTGATGCCACCTCACTGGGGCAGCCAAATATGTAAGGGCAAGGTTCCCAGAGGACCTGCAAGTGAGTTTGCAAGCTCCAAGAACAGAGGCTCACCACATTCCAAGAGGGACCAGTGGGGCACAAGTGGAATATTACCTAATCTTGGAATGGGAGTCCAAGCGAGAAAGAGTGGGACCATACACAACTTCCACAGAGGGAGGAGACTTGGAACGATGGACAATTGGCTAGCAATAGGGAGGCAGCAGTTCGAACGCTTGATACTGACACTTCCCAGGTACTCATAGGCTGAGTCAGCCTACAGGTTGCTAGGTTTTGGCTGTAAAAATCACCCATAATTTCCTTTTCCGGGAACCCATAAACCTACGGTATCTAGGGAAGTGTCAGTACTTATGATGGGCTTGGCTTCAACTAGGCACAGCTTGTCCGACTTTACAACTTTTTGGAGAGAGAGAAAGAGGGGGGGGAATACAACCACCACCTCTGCTGGGTGCATTGCTGCCCCTCTTGTATGATTCGTTTCGGAAGTATATACTGCCTGCCTGTGACAACCCACATGGCTTAGGCATTGGTAAAAGGGGAAAAGGGGAGGGGTGTGTATGGTGCATGACAGCAGGCACAAGTATTTACAAGTGGGTGAGTATGCTAAGTGCGTGCATGTAGGTGGTCTGGGTCCGAAAGGGGGAAAAGGGGCATGATGGGATGGTGGAAAGTGAACTATGTACTGCCTGTTCTTCAGGCATCCAGTCTAACCCTCCTTTTGTGGCAGGGCATGCACACTGGGGGTGGCATTGGCTCCTGTTCAAGATGGTGCACACTTGATGTGCCAGCCGATGAGTCTCATATGTTAAGGCCACAGCGGGCCTAGGCTATTCTGAGTAGTGTAGACAAGGCCAAGCAGGCCTTACACTAGGTCGATGTGTGTACCAAGACCAATTGGGTCTGACACAGATGTCTGAGTGCTTTATGTGGTCAAGCAGACCTAGCACTTAGTGCAAGAGACAGGAGGAGGAGTGTAGATAGACGCTCTGACTTCTATCTCTTGATGCGGAATGCCTGAGCTGCTTGCTTTATGTCCAAGAAATAGACAGAGGGGCTCGTGCCTTTAAACAAGTCGAATGTGTATGGATGAGATGAGAGGAGTCTCAGCAGTGCACGTGCACAAAGGATGAGGTCAGAGGGGAATGAGTCCAATTCCCAGCAGACCTTGAAAGTGATAAGCTGCGATTCAGGAACCAAGTCAAGCTTAGGGCTCAACTGTTACTGTACAAGGGTTTATATACATACAAAACCAGCACTAGGAGTCGCTCTGCTAGTGCCACCGATGCTGCTAAGTATCCTATCCTACATGCGCATACTCAGATTTTGAGTATCAGTACACTGCTTTGCCTATCGTATTCGTAGTCCTCAGTCAGAGGATTGCAAATGGAACAGAGAATGATCAGAGGGTTCCAGGAATTGCAACCCACAATCCATATGCTACCATATCCGTATAGTTGCACTCCCAGTCGCCACAGCAAGCAGTCAGAGACGTACCAGAGTCCGTGCGTAACACTACTCCTTTCCTAAGATAGTTGCTTCCACACAACTAGTCCATCATCAGGTCATCCTCATCTGGGCAATAGACAAGGTCAGTGAGCAAGTAGCCCACCTCATCAGTGGTCATCTGCCTCCCACTGGTATGCATAGCATAGTAAGCGCACATAGTCCTCGGCTCGAAGTGCGCATGGGGTGGAGGTACAAGGCAATCCTCAGCCATACATCTTTTGTGAGGTTGCATGCATTCGAAGGATGGGTGCCTATCGCTCCTGCAATACAGACAGGGGTTGTTTATTTTGGGTGCATCATGGGTGCGTCTACTCGCAGGGCGTCGTGGTCCCCTACTCCTCTGGGGCGTTCCTCTGGTCAGAGGGCAGTTTGTGTCATAATGTGCACCCCTACTAGCGATGTGAGGGTAAAAGAGGTTGGAAGGAACTTCCCCTTGCTCCCTATCGTGGTCAAGGTGGGGTGCGATGCAAAGGGATACCCGGGCAGCAGTCAAGCATTGTTTGATCCCATCTTCCTCTAAGTCCAACTGTTGTTTGGCCAAGTGGAGATACTGCTGCTCTTGCTCAATGCGCCCTCTCTCTTGTCCTAGATAAGCAGCCTGTCTAGCGGTGTCCAGGTATTGCAGAGGAAGTTGACGGAGTCGAAAAATGTCTGCAGTGATCCCTAGGTCACCTAATGTGGCGACGGCTCTGTTGATACACAGATCCAAGGGGTTTGCACATCAGAAAAAATAATTTCATCTTATTCCTGCTTATTCCTTTCTTACCCCCAAAATAAGAGGTTTAAGTAAGGAATAAGATGGAATAAGTGGAATAAGATGAATTTCTTTTTGCTGATGCA
>Ga0137397_10003255_pt1 | contig 11310 bp, 10 predicted proteins | sample czorhiz116metaG_FD_106658 | JGI IMG/M metagenome (GOLD analysis project Ga0137397, IMG submission 106658) | Vadose zone soil microbial communities from Angelo Coast Range Reserve, California, USA - czorhiz1.16 metaG | ecosystem: Environmental > Terrestrial > Soil > Vadose zone | place: USA...
CCTTGTGCTTCTGCACGAGGTCCTGGTAGAACTGCAACGCCGCCACCATGTCGGCGCTGTTCGCGAAGCCGGTGGCCTGCTCGAGATTCGGCGACAGCATCCGTGCGCCGAAGGCGTGCGCGAACGGCAGGAACTTGTCGGTGATCCCCCCGGGGTGGCCCTTGTGCCGGAGCGCGAAGCCCGCCTGCGTCGTCTCGCCCTTGGCGTCGAGCACGGTCAGCTTCTTCATGGCCGCCAGCCAGTCGTCTAGCGTCTTGACCGGCTTGTCCGGGTCGAGGCCGGCCTTCTTCCAGAGGTCGACGTTGATGTACATCTGCTGGAAATTTCCGTGCTCGATCGGAATGCCGTAGCGCGCGCCCTTCCACTTGCCGACGCCCACCATGTACTTCGGCAAGTTATCGTCCCAGGTCTTGGCGAGTTCGGCCGGCATCCGATCGCAGAAATCGTACTGCCCGCACCAGTGGTGCGTCATTCCCATATAGATGTCCGGCGCCCCGCTCTTGCCCACCAGCGCGGCCAGGTACTTCGCCTCGTAGCCCTGGTAGGGCACCGTGACCACCTGGACCTCCCAGCCGGTCTTCTGGGCGAAGTCCTTGCCGCGTGTCTCGTAGAACTTGTTGAACTCGGGGTTCTGCTCCCAGTGCGTCCAGTAGACGAGCTTCTTGGTCTGTGGCGTCGAGGGCGCCGGGGCGAGCACGAGCGGGGCGATGGAGAGCACCAGGGCCAGGGAACACCACGTCAGTCGTCGCATATCGTCTCCTCGGTTAGTCGCCGCGCCTCGGCCGGCGGGGCGATCTCCGTCTTGCTCGCCGCGCACGCGGGGGCCCCAGCCCCCGGCCGTGCTCCGGCTCGCACTGCCGCCCCGCGACGGCTGCGGCGCGCACCACGTCGCTCAGAACCAGCTGGCCTTGTCCACCGCGTTGCGCAGCGGCTGGCCGGCGAGAAAGCGGCGGGAGTTGTCGAGCAGGATCTCGAAGCGTCGCTCGTCGAGATGCGGTCCGTGTCCCGCGGTGTGCGGCGTGATGAGGACGCCGGGCATCGTCCACAACGAGTGATCGGCCGGCAACGGCTCCTGCTCGAAGACGTCGAGCCCGGCGCCGGCGATCTCGCCCGCCCGGAGCGCCGCGACGAGGTCGTCGAGCCGCGTCGTCCGGCCGCGGCCGATGTTGATGAAGAACGCGGAGCGCTTCATGCGCTGAAAGCGCGCGCGGTTCATGAAGCCCTCGGTGGCGGGCGTGTGCGGTACGGTCAGGACGACGAAGTCCGCGAGGGGCAGGAGCGAGTCGAGCGCGTCGGGCCCGTCGAGCTTCAGCACGCCCGGCGGCGCCTCGCGGCGCCGGGCGTCGACTCCCATCACGTGCATTCCGAAGGAGGCGGCGAGCCGCGCGGCCTCGCCGCCGATCCCGCCCACGCCCACGATCAGCGCCGTGGCCTCCGGCAGGTGGATCACGCCGCCATCCATGGGCTCCCGGCGCCATTCCCGCCGGAGCTGTCGAGGAATGTAGTAGTGGAGCCCCCGGGCGAACGCCAGGATGAACGCCATGATGTGGGCGCCGATGTGGTCGTTGTAGATCTCGCGGAAGTTGGTCACGACCACGGGATGCGCGATGAGCGCCGGTGTGTAGTAGCCGGCGGGTGGCGCCGCCTGCGGCGCCTGGAGCCAGCGCAGGCGCCGGGCGTCGCGCACCAACGTGTCCGGCATCGTCCCGAACGCGGCGTCGGCGTCGCCGACGGCTCGCGCGGCATCGGCCTGGGTCTCGGCGAGCACGACCGACAGCTGCGGCAGCGCGGCCTTGAGCTGCGAAGCCCACGCGCGCGTCGTCGGGGTCTGCGGCGGCAGCACCAGGAGAGTCGTCGGCATCGGTCTCAGGATCCGCCGGGCAGCTTAGTGGTCTCGCGGGATGCGGTCAAGGGCTCAGGCCACGCGAGCGGGCGCCGGCTCGGTGGGCGGCGCACCGCCGGCGGCGCCCGTTGCGGCCTCGCCATCCTTGCGGCTCACGACGGCGCGCGGCAGGAACGGGATGAACAGGAGGATCAGCGCCGTCGTGCCGGCGTTGAGCCACACCAGCTCGTGAAAGGCCCAGCCCCGGCTGTCGATCAGCCACGAGCCCATGACGTCCGATCCCCCGAGCGCGAAGTTGCGCGCGCTCATCATCAAGGCGAATCCGAGGCTCTCGCAGCCGGGCGGCGTCGATCGAACCGCCAGGTCCATGAGGGCCAGCTCCGAGCAGATCACCGCGAAGCCGACGATCGCGTGGACGAACGGCGCGGTGGACTGGCTGTACCGGAGATAGAGCAGCGTGACGACCACGTTGATCGTGATCGCCGTCGTCAGGAGCTGCCGCAGGTTGAACTTGCGGCACAGGATTCCGTAGACCAGGGCGCCGATGAGTCCGGCCGCGCCCTCGATGGTCTCCATCAGCCCGATGTACGGCGGGCTGAAATGCAGCGTGTCCGTCTGCATGAAGAGGAGCGGCGTCGTGAAGCCGGGCGAGATGTAGACGAGGGCCAGGAAGCTCCCGCTCGCCCAGAGCGTCCTGGACCGGACGAGCGTCGCGAGCTCGCGGCGCGCGCTGGCCAGCACGTCCCGATCGCGGACCGCCTGGGGGCGCTCGGTCAGGACGAAGAACGTCGCGATCGTCAAGACGATGAGCAGCGCCGTCGCGATGCCGACCGTCCACCCGAACGCGGCGGCGGCGAGATAGCCGCCGAGGAGGCCGTTGCTCAGCGACACGGCGCTCTGGAGCGCCTGACGGATGGAGGTCACGCGGCCGGAGATGCCGTACTTCCGCCCCGCTTCCACCATGAGGCCGCCCATCACGGTGCTGGCGATGACCATGAACGCGTTGGCGCCGAACGCGGTGAGCAGGAGCGGGCCGTAGGTCCTGGGCACGACACCCATCAGGAACCAGCAGAGGGCCGCCATGCCGGCGCCGAGCAGCATGTAGTGCCGCCGGCGCGTTCCGAAGAGCGGAAACGCGTCGGACAGGATGCCGGCGAGCGGTTTGACGTTCCAGGCGAAGGTCGCCACGACCATGAACGCGGCGAGCGTCTGGGCGTTGAAGTGCAGCTCGTTCTTGAGGAGGAGCTGCAGCGGAAGTCGTCCGATGACCCCCGGCTGCGCGATCGTCGTGACGAACGCGCCGAGCCCCACCATGATGTAGTACTGCCGCAGGGTGAGGCCGGTGTCCGGCACATTCGAACGGTCTGCCGCGTCCAGAGCGACCTCCGCTCTGTCCTTATATCAGGAACCGAGCGGTGACCGGAATGTGACTCGTCCCGGACGTGCTATGGTCGGGGCCGGAGCGCGACATCGATGCCACGACTCGACCGCCTGCCCCAGATCTCCCGGAACAACCTGCTGACCTTCCCGGCGCAGGTCAACGACACGACGCCCTTCGTGCGCCCGGCGAAGCCGCTGGCCGCATGCCGGCTGGCGATCGTCACGACGGCGGGCCTGCACCGGCGCGGCGATCGACCCTTCACGCCCGGCGACCAGACCTATCGCGTGATCCCCTCCGACACGCCGACCGCCGACATCATGCAGAGCCACACGAGCATCGGCTTCGACCGCGTGCCCACGATGCGGGACGTCAACATCTCGTTCCCGATCGATCGACTGCGCGAGCGCGTCTCGCGCGGCCAGCTCGGTGGGCTGGCGCCCGATTGCTACTCGTTCATGGGCGCGCAGCGCGAGGTCGCGCGCATCGAGGCCGAGACCGGCCCCGAGGTCGCGCGCCGCCTGCTCGCCGCGGGCGTCGACGTCGCCCTCGTCACCCCCACCTGACCGAACTGCACGCACACCGGCGGTGTGCTGGCCCGCGCGCTGGAGCTGGCGGGTATCGCGACGACGTCGATCAGCCTCGTGCGCGAGCACACCGAGAAGGTGAAGCCGCCGCGCGCGCTCTGGGTCCCGTTCCCCTTCGGCATGGCGCTCGGACGTCCCGACGACCCGGAGCTGCAGCATCGCGTCCTGGGCGCCGCCCTCGATCTGCTCGACGAGCCGGCGGGGCCGGTGCTCCGCGATTTCCCCGAGGACGCCGAACCCGGCGACCAGCCCGCGGCGCCGCCGCAGGCGTCGGGGATCAAGCCGGCCGAGCAGGTGCCGGACGACGTCGCGATGGAGACGACGCAGATGCGCCGCTACCACGAGCGCTGGCTCGAGAAGAGCGGCGGCCGGACCCAGCTGGGGCTCACCGGCATCCCGGCGACGCGGTTCCGCGGGGTGGTGCGGTTCCTCGAAGGGTTCGCCGACGGTCAGGACCTCGACATGCCCGAGCGCCCGCCGGACGTACCGTTGCCGAACTTCGTCCGCTACTGTGCCGACGACCTCAAGGCCCTCTACTTCGAGGGTCACCTGGCGATGAAGCCGTCCGAAGGCGGTGAGGCGATCGCGCGGTGGTTCTGGGGCGAGACCGCGGCGGGCGGCCTCCTGCGGCGCGTCCGCGACCGGCTCGACGCGTCCGCCGACCCGCGCTGGAAGGCCGCCGCCTTCGGCATCGCGCGGTAGCGTCAGCGCCGCGGCGCCAACCCGGGCGGAGGCGCCGTCGCCATGCTAGTGTCTGCCCGGCGGCCCCGCCGCGCGCCAGGCGCGCGGCGCGGGGACGCGGCGACGAGCGTAAGGAGAACGGTCCCATGCGAAGCGGTCGATCGGTGCAGCCACTCCTCGCGGCGCTCTTGACCCTGATGGCCGTCACCCCGGCGAGCTCTCAGGGCGTGATCAAGCTCCCGATCGTCGCCGAGATCACGGGCGGCGGCGCCAGCGTCGGCGCGATGTGGCGGGACGCCGTCAACCTGGCCGTCGAGGACATCAACAAGAAGGGCGGCATCCTCGGCATGAAGCTCGAGACCGCGGTGCAGGACACCCAGACCGATCCGCCGACCTCGGTGGCCGTCATGCGGCGCGTGCTCAACGACAAGCCCTTCGCCATCTTCGGAACCGTCTACAGCTCGAGCACGGTGGCCAACATGGACATCGCGCGCCAGGCGGGCGTGCCGCAGTTCACCGGCTCGGAGTCGGTCATCATCACCCAGAAGGGCAACGACAACATCTTCCTGACCTCGTTCACCCAGGACACGGGGATGGCCAAGCAGGTCCGCTGGCTGCTCGACGACCTCAAGGCGGAGAAGATCGCGCTGATTTGGGTGAACAACGCCTTCGGCAAGGGCGGCCACGACATGTTCGTGCAGTTCTTGAAGGAGCGCGGGAAGGTGCCGGTCGTCGACATCTCGACCGAGGTGCAGCAGGTGGACTTCACGCCCGAGCTGACCAAGGTCCGAGCCTCGGGCGCCACTCACGTCATGGTCTACAACCACGAGGAGGAGAACGCGCGCTTCATGATCCAGCTCCGGAAGATCGGGCTGACGGTCGAGCCGGTCGGCGAGACGACGCTCTGCGCGCAGACGACGATCACGCCCGGCGGCGCCGCCGTCAACGGGGCCAAGTGCCACGTCGGGCTGACGGCGGGCGCGCCGGTGCCGCTGATGATCGACATGAACCGACGGTTCCAGGAGAAGTACAACCGCGTCCCGGATCACAACGCCTTCAAGGGCTACATCGGCGTGCACATGCTGAAGGCGGCCGTGCAGCGAGTCGGCGGCTGGGATCAAGCCAAGGTCCGGGCCTGCCTGCACAACAACGTGTTCACGACGGCCGAGGAGGCCGGCCTCCTCATGGACCTCTACGTGAACGACAAGGGGAGTCTCGACCGGCCGAGCTTCATCGTCGAGGTCCGCGATCAGAAGTCGGTCGTGACCAAGACGGTCGGAATGCTCGGCGGTCCGTACAACGTCCGCCCCTGTAAGTAGAGCGCCGGGCGCGGGCGAGCGGCGTGGCGGATCTGGTTCAGCTCTGCGTGGCCGGCGTGTCCATCGGCGCCATCTACGCCATGGCCGCGATCGGCTTCGTGCTCCTCTGGCAGACGTCGAACACGATCAATTTCGCGCAGGGCGAGTTCGTCGTGTTGCCGGCCTTTGCCATGGTGTTGTTCTTCGTGATCTTCCGGCTCCCCTTCGCGGTCGCCATGCTGGCCACGGTCCTGGTGTCCACGCTGCTGCTCGGCGTCGGCGTCAAGGAGCTCCTGGTGGCGCGGCTCCTGAAGATGGGCGTGCTTCCCCTGGTCATCGCGACCATCGGGCTCAGCCTGCTCATCCGCTACTCGCTGCAGCAGTTCTGGACGCCGCTCGCGCTGCCGTTCCCGGCCATCTTCTCGCGCGACCCGATCCGGCTCGGCACGATCGTCGTCTCGCTGGAGGAGATCGGGAACATCCTGTTCGCGGCGGTCGTCATCGGCGCCCTGCAGCTCTTCATCACCCGGACCAAGCTCGGCTGGGCCATGCAGGCGGTCGCCCAGAACCGCACGCTGGCCTCGGTGCTCGGCATCAACGTGTCGCGTCTGGTGACGATCACGTTCGTGCTGAACGCCGCCCTCACCGCGGTCGCCGCCATCCTGATCGCGCCCGTCTACCTCGTGAAGTACGACATCGGCGTCAGCCTCGGGCTCAAGGCGTTCTACGCCGCGATCATCGGCGGCTTCAACCAGATCCGCGGCGCGCTGCTCGGTGGTCTCCTGGTGGGCGTGGTCGAGACGCTCTCGGCCGCCTACATCTCGAGCCACTTCCGCGACGCCTTCGCGCTCGTGATCCTCATCGCGGTGCTGCTGCTCAAGCCCGAGGGGATCTGGGGCGTCAAGGAGGAGTGGGCGTAGTGGCGCTCGGCCGGCTGGGCCTCGTGGCCGTCCTGGTCCTGAGCGTGGGCCTGCCGATCGTCCTCGACCAGTACAAGCTCTACGTGGTCAGCCTGACGCTCGTCTACGTCATCCTGGCCATCGGCCTCAACCTGACCCTCGGGTACGCCGGGCAGATCTCGCTCTGCCACGCGGCCTTCATGGCGTTCGGCTCGTACGCGGTGGCGATCCTCGGCCGGCGCGGAGTTCCCTTCGAGGTCGGCCTCGTGGTCGGCGTGGCGGTCGCGTTCGGGTGGGGCCTGGTGCTCGGCTTCCCGGCGCTGAAGGTGAAGCACCACTACCTGGCCATGGTCACGCTCGGGTTCAACATCATCGTGTTCCTGGTGCTGCGCAACTGGGAGTCGCTGACGGGCGGGTCCTTCGGGATCTCCAACGTGGCGCGCCCGGCCTGGGGACCGCTCAGCTTCAAGTCCGACCGCGCCTTCTATCTCTATATCCTCGCGTGGGCCACGGTGGCGGTCGCCTCGGCCTACTGGATCCTGTCCTCACGCTGGGGGCGGGCCTTTCGCGCCATCCGGGAGAACGAGATGCGGGCGGAGGTGGTCGGGGTCAGCTTGCGCAACTACAAGCTGATGGCCTTCGCCATCGGCGCCGCCTACGCCGGAATGGGCGGGGCGCTGTTCGCCCCGCTCCTGGGCTACATCGATCCGGGCGCCTACACGCTCGATCGCTCGATCCAGTTCTTGATGATGGTCGTGCTCGGCGGGCTCGGACGCTTCGAGGGGCCGTTCATCGGCGCCCTGGTCGTCACCGTGCTCCCGGAGGTGCTCCGGGGCTCGGAAGGCCTCTACCTGATCATCTACGCGCTCTCCGTGATCCTCATGATGCTGTTCATGCCGAAGGGGCTCGTCGGCCTCTGGGACCTCGCATGGCGCTCCTCGAGATCGAGAACCTCACCAAGCACTTCTTCCGGCTCTCCGCGCTGAGCCGGGTCAGCCTGAGCGTCGAGCCGGGCGAGCTGCTCGGCGTCATCGGCCCCAACGGGTCGGGCAAGACCACCCTCTTCAACTGCGTCACGGGCGTGCTGCGCCCCTCGGACGGCCACGTGCGCTTCCGGGGCGAGGACATCACGGGACGGACCGCTGACACGGTCTATCACCGGGGTATCGCGCGGACGTTCCAGCTCATCCAGCTCTTTCCGGAGATGACGGTCCTCGAGAACATGCTGGTGGCCACGCAGGAGAAGGAGGGCACGCTGCTCTCGCGTCTGCTCCATCGCGAGGAGCCCGAGGCGACGGTCCGCGCGCTGGCGCTGCTCGAGTTCCTCGGTATCGCGGGCCTCGAGGAGAACCCGGCCTCGAATCTCTCCTACGGCCAGCAGAAGCTCCTCGACTTCGGGATGGCGCTCATGTCCGACCCGCAGCTCATCCTTCTCGACGAGCCGATGGCCGGCGTGAACCCGACGATGATCAAGAACCTGGTCGGGCACATCCTCGAGCTGAACGCCCGGGGTTACACGTTCGTCGTCATCGAGCACAACATGGAAGTGGTCATGTCGCTCTGCCGGCGCATCGTCGTCCTGAGCCAGGGCGAGCGCATCGCCGAGGGCACGCCGGCCGAGATCGCCGACAACCCGCTCGTGCTCGACGCGTACTTCGGGAGGTGACGGTGGCCCTCCTCGAGGTGCGCGACCTCCACGCCGGGTACGGCAAGCTCGAGATCTTGAAGGGCGTGTCCCTCAGCGTCGAGCCCGGCCAGGTCGTCTCGATCATCGGCCCGAACGGGGCGGGGAAGTCGACCGTGTTCAAGACGGTGTTCGGGCTTCTGCCCGCGCGGCAGGGCCGCGTGCTCCTCGACGGGGACGACATCACGAACCGGGCCCCGGCCGAGCTCCTGCGCCGGGGAATGGCGTACGTTCCGCAGGGGCGGAACGTCTTTCCGTTGATGACGGTCGAGGAGAACCTCCTGCTCGGGGCCTACACGCGGCCGCGCTCGGCCGAGCTCGAAGGCGAAGTCGAGCGGCTCTACGAGACGTTTCCGATCCTGCGTGAGTCCCGGCGGAAGCGGGCCGGCGACCTCTCCGGCGGGCAGCAGCAGATGCTCGAGATGGCGCGCGCGCTGCTCCTCAAGCCGCGGCTGATCCTCCTCGACGAGCCGACGCTGGGCCTGGCCCCACTGGTCTTCAAGGAGATCTTCCGCATCGTCGAGAGCCTCCGGCGGCTCGGGCAGACGATCCTCATGGTCGAGCAGAACGCGGCCAAGGCCCTCGAGATCTCGGACTACGCCTACGTGCTCGAGCTGGGACAGAACCGGTACGAAGGCTCGGGCGAAGCGATCCGGGCCGACGACCGCGTGCGCCGGCTCTATCTGGGACGGTGATCGTCAGGGCGTCGGGCGCCCGGCAGCTGCTCCGCCTCGCGCGCGCGGTTGTCGAACAGGTTGCCGAGCGCCGGCCAGACCTCGGCGCCTCCGAAGGCGAGCCGCGCGGTCTCGAGACAGCGGCACCACGGGCTCGAGAGCACGCGGCCCAGGGAAATGCCGCGCGTCCGGAAGGTGGCGCCGACGCGCCGCGCGTCGGCGCCGCTTCGCGCATGAGGATGATCTGGCCGCCACCCCGGAGCAAGCATCGCATCACGGGATTCGGCGTGACGTGATACCTTCGCCACGGGTGTCCTGGCCGCCGCCGCACGGCCGGCGCGGGCCCAGGGCGCGGACGCCGCGCGCACGGCCATGGCGCGGGCGGCGGTGGCGTTCGTCGCGACACTCGAGCGCACCTGCGTCCTCTCACCGTAAGGGGGAAATCATGGCCATCACGAACGTCAAAGCGCTCACCTTCGATGTCTTCGGCACGGTGGTGGACTGGCGGTCGAGCCTCATCCGCGAGGGCGAGTCGCTCGGCAAGGCGAAGGGCCTCAGCGTGGACTGGGCCAGGTTCGCCGATTCGTGGCGCGGCCTCTACCAGCCCGCGATGGACGAGGTGCGCAGCGGCCGGCGCCCGTGGACGAAGCTCGACGATCTCCACCGCGAGAGCCTCGACAAGCTCCTGGCCCAGTTCGCCGTCAAGGGTCTCTCGGAGACCGAGATCGATCACCTGAACCGCGCCTGGCACCGCCTCGACCCCTGGCCCGACGCCGTGCCCGGCCTCACGCGCCTCAAGAAGAAGTTCGTCCTCGCGACGCTCTCGAACGGCAACGTCGCGCTGATCGTCAACATGGCGAAGTATGGTGGGCTCCCGTGGGACGCCGTCCTCGGCGCGGAGGTCGCGCGGCACTACAAGCCCCAGCCCGAGACCTACCTGACGACGGCCGCGCTCCTCGGGTTGGCGCCAGGCGAGTGCATGATGGTCGCCGCGCACAACGGCGACCTCGCGGCGGCGAGCGCGCTCGGCCTGCGCACGGCGTTCGTGCCGCGGCCGGCGGAGCACGGCCCGGGTCAGGCGAAGGACGTGAAACCCGCGCGCGAGTGGGACGTCGTGGCTCGAGACTTCGTCGATCTCGCCGCGCGGCTGGGCTGCTGAGCCCGGCGGGTCGTTGCGGAGTATCATAGGCGCCACCTTCGGCTCGGAGGTTTCCACATGGCGAAGATCACCCAGTCCGTAGACCTCGGCAGCCGCGGCCGCGTGGCCGTGCTCACCGTCGACAACCCGCCCGTCAACGCGCTGAGCCAGCACGTGCGGAAGGGACTGCACGACGGGATCAAGCAGGCGACGGCCGACGGCGCCGTGCAGGCGATCGTCATCGTGTGCGCCGGGCGCACCTTCATCGCCGGCGCCGACATCACCGAGTTCGGCAAGCCGCCCACCGAGCCGTCGCTCCATTCGGTGCTGGACCTGATCGAGAGCTCACCGAAGCCCGTCGTGTCCGCCATCCACGGCACCGCCCTCGGGGGCGGTCTCGAAGTCACGCTCGCTTGCCACTATCGCGTCGGCGTGAAGAGCGCCCGCTTCGGTCTGCCCGAGGTGAAGCTGGGGATCCTGCCCGGCGCGGGCGGCACCCAGCGGCTGCCGCGGGTCGTGGGGCCGCAGAAGGCGCTCCAGATGATCGTGAGCGGCGATCCCATCGGCGCCGACGAGGCGCTCCGCGTCGGGCTCATCGACGAGATCGTGGCCGCGGGAGCCGCGGGAGACCTCGCCGCGGCGGGCGTCGCGTTTGCGGAAAAGGTGCTGAACGAGCGCCGGCCCCTCAAGAAGATCCGCGACCTCGACGACAAGATCGCGCCGGCCAGGGGCAAGCCGGAGATCTTCGCCGAGTTCCGCAAGAGCGTGGCGCGCCAGACGCGCGGCTTCCGCGCGCCGGAGAACTGCATCAAGGCGGTCGAGGCGGCCGTGAACCTGCCCTTCGCGGAGGGCCTCAAGCGCGAGCGGGAGCTGTTCGTCGAGCTGCTCAATTCGCCGGAGTCGAAGGCCCAGCGCTACTTCTTCTTCGCCGAGCGCGAGGCGGCCAAGATCCCGGACGTGCCGGCGGACACGCCGACCAGGGAGATCAAGAAGGCGGCGGTGATCGGCGCCGGCACCATGGGCGGCGGCATCGCCATGAACTTCGCCAACGCCGGCATTCCCGTGACGGTGATCGAGGTGGCGCAGGAGGCGCTCGACCGCGGCCTCGGCATCGTACGGAAAAACTAC
>Ga0137397_10003256_pt1 | contig 11310 bp, 10 predicted proteins | sample czorhiz116metaG_FD_106658 | JGI IMG/M metagenome (GOLD analysis project Ga0137397, IMG submission 106658) | Vadose zone soil microbial communities from Angelo Coast Range Reserve, California, USA - czorhiz1.16 metaG | ecosystem: Environmental > Terrestrial > Soil > Vadose zone | place: USA...
ATGAGCAGGACGGTGTCCGTCATCTCGCCATCTATCGCTAGATCCTACAGATTAGGAAGACAAATAGATGTTCGCTATTACACAGTTCCTGCGAGGAGCCTCCTTCCTTATCGGATTTCTGGTTAACTATAACATTCGCCGCCCCCTGTTTTTTGGAAGTGGTGAATCCAAACGGCTTAGCGATCCTGTAAGCTCTTTGCTTGCAACACCTACGGCAGATAAGTGTTGATTCTAAAAGAGATAGTGGGCAGTGGACGGTGAGTATTGGGTAGCGAGGGATTCCGAGAAGATGCGCTGCCCCCTCGTCTCGACAAACGGCCGGGAGCGCGGGGGGCGGCAGCCGCCCCCGAGAAATAGCAAACTCCAGGTTTGATTAGCTGTCTAATAAGGAACACAGCCCCATCGGCGACCGCATGCATATTCCAACGCGTGAGTTTTACCGTCTGTTCTATATTGAGCAAATCAACGCAAAGCTACCAGTGCAGCTGATTGTCCCTTATTGCACAGTTCTGGGATTAGTCTCCTTGGTAAGGTAGGAGCGGGCGTGGAGCGACCATGTAGATGGCGTTTCCATTTGAATATGAAATCGAAAAAGGCCAAGAAGAATGGAAAGATCGACTCTTTCGACCCGCAGGTCTTCCTTGATACCGCAGGAGTGGCGAGAAAAGTTGTCGATTACCGGCGAGGGGAATCGATTTACTCGCAAGGAGAGGCCGCAGAGAGCGTCATGTACGTGCAAAGGGGCGGTGTGAAATTCTCCGTGGTGAATGGGTCCGGGAAAGAAGCGGTAGTCGCCATGTTTGGTCCAAGTGACTTTTTTGGCGAGGGATGCATGGCGGGCCAGACGATTCGGATGGGAACGGCCACGGCCATTACCCCAACCACACTTCTCGTCATTGAGAAAAACGAACTGCTGCGCGTGCTCCACGCGGAGCATGAGTTATCGGATCATTTCATCTCGTATATGTTGGCGCGCAACATCCGGGTCGAAGAGGACTTGATCGATCAACTCTTCAACTCGAGTGAAAGGCGCCTGGCGCGCACGCTTTTGCTTCTCGCGCGCTATGGAAAACAAGATCAGCCGGTCCGTATACTGCCGAAAGTTTCCCAGGAGACCCTGGCGAGCATGATCGGAACCACGCGTTCGCGCGTGAATTTCTTCATGAACAAATTCAGGAAACTGGGCTTTATCGAATACAACGGCAAAATCAAAGTCAATAAGTCATTGTTGACGGTAGTTTTGCACGAGTAAAAGCGGCGCGGCTGTCCTCGATAAATGGGACGCGATTCAGGATCCGACAGAAAAACCGGATAACAAAGGCACACCCACAGCGAATAGTTCTTGGGTAGTCATGCGGTGATTCTTCCGCAAGTTATGGATTTACAGGAAATCGAATGGCACTACCTAAAATAATACCGCTCGTGGAAACCGTGGCGCTGATTGAAATGCAGTCTCTCGAATTAGAAGAGAAACCAGTCACGCTGACACCTGCACCACCGCGCCCAGCACTGCCCAATCGAATCGCCGTCGTGGGGAACTACCTTCCGAGGCATTGTGGAATCGCGACATTCACAACCGACTTGTGCGACGCCCTACACGCGGAATTCGGCGCGACGGAGCTGCTGGCACTTCCTGTTAACGATACCGAAGAGGGTTACGACTATCCCGCCAGGGTGCGATTCGAGCTCGCGGAGAATAACCTGGCTTCCTACCGGCAGGCCGCGGACTTTCTCAATTTCAGCAATGTGGATCTGGTCTGCCTGCAGCACGAGTACGGGATCTTCGGAGGCCATGCCGGCGCGCATATCCTGGAGCTGCTGCGGCACCTGCACATGCCCTTTGTGACTACGTTGCACACCGTCCTTCGCGAACCGAACCCCGAGCAACGCGCCGTGATGGAGGAAATTGCGACACTTTCGGACCGCCTGATTGTCATGAGCCAGAATTCTGCAGAGATCCTTCAGGAAGCGTTCCACGTTCCGATCGAAAAGATCGATCTGATTCCCCACGGCATCCCCGATCTGCCGTTTACGGACCCAAATTTCTACAAGGATGGATTCGGTACCGAGGGGAAAAATGTATTGCTCACCTTCGGCCTGCTCTCGCCGAATAAAGGCATCGAAAACGTCATAAAAGCGATGCCAAAAATCCTGTCGCGACACGGCAATGTGGTCTACATGATCTCCGGCGTAACTCACCCGCACATCCTGCGGCGCGAGGGCGACAAATACCGGAATTACTTGCAGAACCTGACGAAGGAACTCGGCGTTGAAGCCAATGTGATCTTTCGCAACCGGTTCGAGAGCCCTCAAGATCTGGTCGAATTGATCGGCGCGGCGGACATTTACATCACGCCATACAAACATAAAGGGCAAGTCGTTTCCGGGACGCTTGCGTATGCCTTGAGCGCCGGCAAAGCGATCATTTCGACACCCTACTTGCATGCGATCGAGCTGCTGGACGGCGAACGCGGCGCGCTTGTACCCTTTGATGATCCCGAGGCCATCGCCCAAAAAACGATAGCACTTCTGGACGACGACACGGCCAGGCACGCCATGCGAAAACGCGCTTATATATACGCGCGAGACATGGTCTGGAACCGGGCGGCGCAGAAATACATGCAAAGTTTTGAACGCATCTACAACGAGCGCCTGCGGAATCCCCGCGCCACGTTCTCGGCACAGAACACGGAAAAAGCGCTGGACCGACTTCCGGCTATCAAGCTCGATCACCTGTTTCGAATGACCGACCACACCGGGATGGTGGAACACGCGGTTTTCGTGGTGCCAAACTATCCGGAAGGTTACACGACGGACGACAACGCCCGCGCGCTGATCGTAACCACCCTCCTGGAAGAGCTTGGAGTTCGTATTCCATCGGGCTCGGTCGACCTGGCCTCTCGCTATATGGCCTTCTTGTGGCACGCTTTCGATCCCGGCACCAAACGATTCCGAAACTGCCTGAGTTACGAATGCAACTGGCAGGAGCTGGAAGGCTCGGAAGACAGTCATGGGCGAGCCCTCTGGGGGTTGGGAACCGTCCTCGGCAGATCCAAGTACGCGGGACTGCGGGGAGCTGCGGGGCGTCTGTTTGAACTCGCCGTTCCTACAGCTGTCGAACTTAAGAGCCCCCGAGCCTACGCCTTCGCGTTGCTGGGATTGCAGGAGTATCTCGACTCGTTCCCTGGAGATCGCGCGGCCCTAAGTGCGTCCGATGTGCTGGCAAATCGACTACTGAATTCCTACCGTTCCAACCGCTCCGATGATTGGAAGTGGTTTGAGAGCGGACTGGCATACTCAAACGCCCGATTGCCGCAAGCTCTGATACGAGCAGGGGTGCGCGCCGCGAACGAAGAGATGGTTTCGGCGGGACTTGAAGCATTGGATTGGCTGGTCACGATTCAGCGTTGCGATGCGAAAGGCCATTTCGTGCCCATCGGATCGCAGGGCTTTCATTCCAAAACAACCGAGAAGGCTCGCTTCGACCAACAACCGGTGGAAGCCTGTGCGGTCGTTTCGGCCTGCTTGCAGGCCCATCGGGCAACGGGGAAAGGCCGCTGGCGCGAGAAGGCGTGGTCCGCTTTTAATTGGTTCTTGGGAGACAACGATCTTCAGATCGCACTTTATGATCCGGTTACCGGCGGCTGTCGAGACGGCCTCCATCCTGACCGGGCCAATGAAAATCAGGGCGCGGAGTCCACGTTGTCTTTTCTGATGGCGCTCCTGGAAATGCACAAGCTGGAAGCAGCCGACGGGACGGAGAACAAGCTATGACAGACGAGGCGGTTGCCTGTGAGCCTGAGCAGAATCTTGAGGAGTTCTTTTAGATGAGCACTGCAATTTTACCCATGAAACCAACGATGTCCAAATACGAGACGCTATTTCACCGCCACCACGCCAATCCCATCCTGTCGGGAAAAGATTGGCCCTATTCCATGAACAGCGTCTTCAATGCCGGCGCAACGTTGCTTGCGGATGGGTCCACCCTTTTGCTTTGTCGCGTGGAAGATCGCCGGGGGCTCTCGCACTTGTGCGCCGCTCGCTCAGCGAACGGCGTGGACGGCTGGCAGATTGATCGTGAACCGACTCTGCTGCCCAATCCGGAGGACTATCCCGAGGAGGTCTGGGGCATTGAAGATCCTCGTATCACCTTCGTTCCGGAACTCAAAAAATATGCCGTGGCCTACACATCCTATTCTCGCGGTGGTCCCGGAGTGTCTTTGGCTCTCACAGAGGATTTTCGGAGTTTCGAAAGATTCGGTGTCGTCATGGTGCCAGACGACAAGGACGCCGCACTGCTGCCTCGACGGATCAATGGATTCTGGGCCTTGATTCATCGACCTATGACGCCACTCGGGGCCCACGTTTGGATCTCTTACTCTCCCGATCTGCGTCATTGGGGGAGTCACAAGCTGATGCTGGAAGCCCGCCGTGGCGCCTGGTGGGATGCCAACAAGATTGGCATGTCGCCTCCACCGATTGAAACATCAAGAGGCTGGCTGATGATCTATCACGGCGTGCGCAGGACGCCTTCGAGCTCTATCTACCGGCTGGGTCTGGCTCTTTTCGATCTTCAAGAGCCGGAAAAATGCCTGGTCCGCGGGGACTCCTGGATGTTTGCGCCCGAAGCGGAGTACGAACGTCAGGGCGATGTCCAGGATGTCGTATTTCCCTGCGGCTACACGGTGGCAGCGGATGGGGACACGATCAATCTCTATTACGGCGCTGCCGATTCAAGTATTGCCTTGGCGCACGGCAGCATTCGCAGCCTTCTGGCCTGGCTTGACGCCAATGGGCATTCGGAACACGGTGGCGACAGGCGTCACAAATGATCCCTTGGCAAGCCTGCCACAAAATCCTCGTGGCACGAACTCCTAAATAGCTTTCGCTCAAGGCGGATGGTTGGCGCCCGATGATCTGAAATAACTAGAGGCCAAGCTGCAAAGGATGGTTCAGGTAAAGCGACCTTTGCAGATGGCCCCTGTGCAGCGTTCAACAGAGCGCTCCGCTGAACCACTTCTTCGAAGATGGACAGCCCGCCGAGATGAGAAAAATCCCGGCAAGCTGGTCATTCTCAACTATTGATTCGAAGCCCGCTCGGATTCGTTGTGGGGCGCGCCCTTTTGCAAAACGTTCACGAGATGACGACCTGAGCCCGGCACACCTGTATGTTCGCCTCTCACGATGTCTTTTGCCTTGATAGCGCGGCCATACACCTGTTCGCTGGCCTCATCGTCGGGACGAAGCGTAGAGCCCTCGAGGGAAATTCCGGCAAACACGCCGCGGGAACGCGAGTAGCTGAGGATCTCGGCCCGCATCCAGGCGGCGGTATTTGCGGAAGCATCACGTCCTTTGGGGCCTCCGGCAATCGAAGCATCCGCGCCCAACTTAACCTTGCTGCTGAGGATGGACTCCATGCCGCGGTCATTCATGACCAACAGAATTAGGTCCGTCGCCTCGCCGCCGATTTGGAAGCCTATGCTGCCCCCTTCCAACGCGTACATGGCTGGGGCTCCCCAGGCTCCACGGAAGTGTTTCCCCGTCCGGCAAACCATCGCGCCGCGCCCGTAGCTTGCGCCTACACCAAATGCAAGTTTCCGAACGGACGGAATCACGATGACGCACTCGGCCTTTTCCAAAAGCTCTTGAGGAATATTGTCTGGGACGTTGATTACTTCTTGCATGACAACGCCCCAGTTTTCGAGGCGCTTTTGTTCCGCAAGACAATCCTAGACTCGGTCAAAGCCCATGTCTGTTCACTTGTATACAAGGCCGTAGCTTATTGCGCGGCGACAGACTTCGACGGCGTGGCAGGAACTCTTTCTTTTTCACTTCTTGCTGAGGCAGGAAGTGGTTGCGTTTGAAAATTAGTTCATGGAAACCGGCCACTCAAGCACGGGGCACCGCGCGGGCCGGTTCTCGCGCAGGCGGCAATTGCCTTGATGAGCGGCCTCCTGGTCAAGCTTAATCGCAATTGCGGCCAGGCACTTTGCCCGTTCAATCCATTGAGATTCGCGGGCCGAGGGGCTTCGTGGAAAGCTACAGTACATCTCCAGAGATCCAAGCAGTTCATCATTCTCGGCAACAACGCCTTCCGAACAGAAAGTATACAAACCAAAAAACGCCGCATCCATCGCAATTGCGGCAAGCTCGCTGGGATCGTCCTCCGGCAAGGAAATGAGCGAAACCACATTGCCAATCTGACAATCGAGAGCACTGCAGATTCCATTTAGTACTTCTGGGAGGGGTGCACCGGAGGAGATCGATTGAAGAAGTTGTTCCTCCGCGCTCAATAAATACTGGATTTTGTCCTCGGATTCACAAGGTGGCATGCGCCCTTGCGACTTCCTGCTGGTGCGAGAATGCGATTCATCCATGGGTGCCTTCCCTTTTGCAGGTCGTGCTCATTTCAATCCCGAATCGAAAAGACTCGGCCGTTCATGAGGCGGCTAGGAGGTAAACCCCATCCAGGCAACATATGCTGGTAAGAAGACCGATTCTGTGCAATTTTGCACAGTTGCCGAGTCGCGATTTGATCGAGATGGTGAAATTGGTTCGCGCCTCGAAACCCCAAGACTTGTTCTTGAAGAAAGGCGATGTTATCAGCCGACCATATGTGAACGTGCCCGCATTTGCTTGCACTTAGGAGTGGTGGACGATATGCCGATACGGGCCACTGAGACTTCTCCGGGCGCCACTGGGCTATGCCCCCGGTGCCTGGTCGAGAATTGCTTCCGCCTTCGGATCCCAATAGACCTTCTTTCCGGACCAATAGGCGCGCGCGGCCATCATGCAGGCTACAGAGTGCGAAAACCCGTTGTGCACGGTGGCGTTCGGCTGTTTGCGGCTGCGCAAGCAATCCAGCCAGTTGATCATGTGGGAGGGATCCTCATCCCCTATCCCCATGGGGGGAAGCGTCTTGTCGCCCGGCAGCAGGACGTCCCTAACGGCACGCTGGCTGTTAACACTAGCGTCTTCTTCGTGATTTCCCTTCTCTTCCACCATCTGCCAGCGCGGGCTACCTTCGCCGCCGTGGTTGACCATCGTGGCTTTCTTTCCCATGATTCGCGTGAATCCAGGGGCGTCATTGCCGAAGCTCGTGGCGTAGCTCACCAGGAAGCCCTTCGGATAGGTGAATAGCGCCTGAAAGGTGTCGGGATTCTCCCGGCCGTCATGCCAGGCAAAAATACCGCCATTCGCCACGACCGATTCCGGAAAGCTTTCGCCCATGAAGTAGTGGCAGAGGTCGATGCCATGGCTCATCCACTGGTCAGAGATGCCGCTGGAAAACTCCTTGTAGAGCCGATACTCGAAATAAAGCTGTGGATCGAACGGCCGGTACGTCTTGTTCATCAACCAGGCGCGCCAGTCCGTATCCTGTTCGCGGATCATCTTCACTTCGGGACGCCCCCGCCAGCGAGGCCCGTGATAGTTCCACTCCATCTCGTATTTGGTGACGTCGCCGAGAACACTGGAGCGGATCAAGTCGCGCACAGCAACTTGATACGGTTCGCTGCGATGCTGAGTGCCAATCTGAACGATGAGGCGCCGGCCAAGGACAGCGTCGCGCGCGGCCTTCACCTCTTCGAGCACGTTGCCCATGGGCTTCTCGCAATAGGCGTCTTTGCCTGCTTCGGCCGTCATCTTCAGAAGCGGTGAGTGCGAGTGCTCGGGCGTGGAAATCATTACCGCGTCTACCTCTTTCAGTGCCAGCAACTCCTGCGGATGCCGAAGCGCTCGGGGAGCTTTGCCGTAGTACTTTTGGTTGGTGGAAACGGCCCGTTCGAGATTGTGATTCCACAAGTCGCAGACCGCCGCAACTTCGACGTTTTTTGTGTCTTTGAGCAACGCCACTATGCCATCTAGCCCGCCACCACGATTGCCAATACCAATGTGCCCCACCGAGATTCGGTCGTTCGCCCCGGCGATGCGTGTATAGGACAGCGCCGTGCTGTTCAAAGCCGCGCTTCCCGCAGCCACAACCGCGCCCCTCTGCAGAAATTCCCTCCGGTTGATCTTGCTGTCTGAGCCGTCCATCGGTTTCTCCTCCGGATTGAAGTTATTGAGGACCTGTCGAAATTTGTGGAGTGCTGACGTCACTACGCTTTCCCAAGCGCTGCAAGAAAGTCTCGCGGTGCTGGCGGTCGCGAAATGCTTCGGTGCCGCCGGCGCGCGTCGTGGAGAGGGCAGCACTCACATTGCCGTATTCAAGGCAGTCCTGAAGGCCTGCTCCACGAATGAATTTGTGCAGAAAGCCAGCGTTGAAACTGTCGCCTGCCCCGACGGTATCGACGGGTTGAACGGAGAGCGAAGCAGCATGAAAGCGGTCTTTGCCGCGTTTGGCGAGTGCGCCTTGCGCACCGCACTTGATGACAACGACAGGAACGAGCCGTGACAGGGCATCGAGCGCGCTATCGAGGTCGCCGGTGCCTGCGAGTTTGCAAGCTTCTTGCTCGTTCGGCAGAAAGACGTCTACGCTTTCGAGCACGGTCTTAACGTCATTCGCCCAAAGATTTTCCGGGTCGTCGTTGGTATCGAGTGACGTGCTAAGGCCAGCTTGTTTCATCTGAAAAAAGAGCTCGGGTAGCGCGGGCCGCAGCGCGCGCAGAAGAAAAAAGGAGGAGAGATGAAAGTGCGCCGCGCTGCGGAGATAGTCCAAGTCGAGATGCGCATTTTGCAAATCGAAAGTGGTGCCCGGCTAGGTCAGAATCTGGCGCTTCTCGGCAAGGGGAAGGATCACGGTCACGCCGGTATTCTTACCTGGAAGGCATTTCACGCCCGAAACGTCAACGCCGCTTTCCAATAAACGCTCCACGCAAAACTTGCCGAGCGGATCACCTCCGATGCAAGAAGTGAAACCGACGCGGCTGCCCAAGAGAGAAATGTTGTGGGCAAAGATTGCAGAAGAGCTGCCAAGGGTCATCGCAAAATCGTTGGCGAGATGTTCTCTCTCGGGTTCCAGTACCGGAGGGAGACCGTACAGGATCAAATCGCAATTCAGTTCACCCAGGACGCTAATATCAAAACGCTTCACTTGCCATTCTCCTTTTCCCTACAACAGTTCTATGTGAACGCCTCGCTCAATGCGCGAAATGTCTTCCAGTACAATGCGACCGGGAAGGGGAGCGAGGCAATTCGCTGTCCCGCAAGCAACCGCGAGCGCCAGGCTTTGCTGAAATGTAAGGTCCGCTGCGGCAGCGTAGGCCAATCCAGCAAGAGCCGAATCACCGCAGCCTACGGTAGATTTCGGATGTAATGGAGTAGACCAAGCGTGGATTGCCTGCTGATCCCGCTTTCGAATGCCGACAATGCCGCGTTCGCCGAGGCTAACGGCAGCGGAGTTCGCGCCCAAGTCCAGTAACTTGCGCGCAGCTTGTGCTGCTGTGATGGGATCAAGTATCGCAACCTGTGTGACAAACTCCGCTTCTTCCCGATTGATTTTGATCAGATCCGGTCCGGCGGCCAGCGCTCTTGACAGTGCCACGCCGCTGGAATCGATGAATGCGAGACAATTCGCAGCTCGCGCCGAGCTAACGAGCGCGGCGTAGGCTTCGACAGGAACGCCAGGGGGCAGGCTGCCGGAGATCACCATGACTTTCTTTTTGGCAGCAACTTGAAGCGCGTTCACACAAACTTGCTGAATTTCGGACCATTCGGACTGTGTAATCGTTCCTCCAGGCTCGAGGATCTCGGTGACTTCTCCTTGGGTGTCCAAGATTTCCAAGTTGACGCGCGACGATTCACCAGCAGATACCGGCAGCGTTTCTATTCCCAAGAGGCGAAGGCCCGCAATCAATTCGCCGCCCGTCACGCCGCCGGCGAAACCGATCCATGTTGGAGTCGCGCCCAGACCTTTGAGCGCCATAGCAACGTGCGCGGCCTTGCCTCCGGGTGTTCGATAAACTTCTTCGACGCGATTGACCCGGCCGGGAAGGAATCCGTTCAGAATCAGCCGTGTATCGATCGCAGGATTCAAGCTCACGCAAAACAATGCGGTTGCGAGATCAGAAGAGAGTGCAACTGGCTTATTCATCTGCGGGATATTTTTCGGACCACGGAGTGGCAGCCTTGAGGCTTTCGTTGATGTTTCGAATATTTCGCACGCCTTCAGTTTCAAGCCATTCCTGAAGCGCGTTCACTCCGTCACGGACAAAGATGCCCACGCCATCCTTCCAAGTGGCGCGTCCGCAAAGGACACCGCAAAAATGGACGCCTGCTTCCGAGGCCAGCCCAAGTGCCTCATTGAACGCGCGGTTGCTCACCCCAGCGGAGAGAAACAGAAACGGTTTGGCGGTTACCGCAGCGGCTCGTCGAAAGAGTTCGAGAGCCTCCGCGCGGGTATGTACGACAGTTCCGGAAGAAACCGCGGAGCCTTCGACATAGGCCATGGTTATGGGCATGCCGACTTTCAAGACATCCACGCCATAGCGAAGCTGGGAGAATTCCTGCATCGCGCTAGTGAGAATAGCCGGCTTGCAACGCGCGAATTGAGGAGTTTTCTCATCCAGCCCATCCTGGTACGGAACAATTTCCAGAAAGAAAGGGATGTCACAGCCGGCGCATTCCGAGCCGACGCGCTCGACCCAAACCCGTTTGTGCTCCAGGATTTCGGGAGCGTCCGACAAAGCATAGTACAGCAGAACCTTTACGCAGTGAGCGCCGGCGTCGACCAACCTGCGCACGGACCAGTGCTCCAGAAGCCGAGGGAAGCGAGCAGGAACGTCAGGGTCATAGCCGCTCACCTCGTAGGCCATCAGCAAACCTGAGGATGGAGCGCGCTGACTGGCAGCATGCAAACCGTACTCCGGCTCGAGAAGCACTGCGCTGGCGTATGGGGAAAGCGCGCGAACGACGATGGATTTAAACTGCTCGAGATGCTCCCGTGGCACGGCACGCTTCTCGATTTTCAATTCGGCAGAGAACAGGCGGCGTAACGCGTCACGCTGGTCGATGGCAAGAGCGGCAATGACACCGCGAGAATCCGACACGGCCTCCAGCCTCTTGCGCTTGCCTGACGACAGTCTCACTCGAATCCTCCTTTCCAAGAGTCTGTGACAATCGAACTGAAGATGCCAAACCCAAAGAGCGGTGTCTTCTAATGCTCTATTTCATCACTCCGACGACATCAACGTGTGAAAAATCCGCGCGGCTCATACTCTTCTTTCATAAAAAAAGGGGCGCGCTTGGCCGCCCCTTTTTTGTCCAATGCTTGGCCTTCTGCGATTAGAAGGTGATCCGCAGCCTCAACCGCACGGTGCGCCGGTTGTCGATGCCCTCCTGCGTGAAGCTGCTGATCAAGCGGCCGAAATC
>Ga0137397_10003257_pt1 | contig 11308 bp, 14 predicted proteins | sample czorhiz116metaG_FD_106658 | JGI IMG/M metagenome (GOLD analysis project Ga0137397, IMG submission 106658) | Vadose zone soil microbial communities from Angelo Coast Range Reserve, California, USA - czorhiz1.16 metaG | ecosystem: Environmental > Terrestrial > Soil > Vadose zone | place: USA...
TGCGACGCGCCGTCGCGGTCGACCGTCGCGCGCACCCACGCACGCGTGATCGCACGGCTGCCGCGGTTGGTCACCTCGATGGTGAACCGCACTGTCTCGCCCGCCAGCGGTGCCGAATTGCTCGCGCTGATCGTCGCGGCCAGATCGATTGCGGGCCACAACTCCGGTGGAACGAGCAGCGACTGAGGCAGGTCGGCGAGCGATGACACGTGCACCGAATCGACGGGACGGCCGTCGATACGGCGCTCGACGTAGATGTTCCGGACGTCCAGCGCCGTCGGACGCCACGATACGCGATCGGCGGGATCGGAGAGGAAGTCCGCCGCGTGCACGATCACGTGGACGGTCCTTTCCGCCGTCAACGCCACGGCCGCGTCGGCGCAGAGTTCGCGGAGCGCTCCCAACGCCGTGCCGCGAGTATCGCAGAAGGTCACGTGCCAATTGGTGAGTACGGTCCCGGGCGGGTCGACCAGCCGCGCCAGGGCGACAGAAAGCCATTCGTCCATGCGGACTCGTGGGAGCGTGGCATCCAGTCCGGACGCGTTCGCGGCGCGCACGCGATCCCAGACCGACAGCGCCGCATCGCGCGGTATCGCACCAAAGTAGGTCGGAAGCCGGACGGCGGGCTGCGCCGCTGCGTACGTCGGAATGCCGGCGGCTGCGATTGTGATCACAGCGACAAGAACGGCTGAACGTCCAGCGGTTTGACGAGGGTCCACAAGCACTTAGCCACCCGCAGCGTGAAGGCAGCAACCGCCGTGCCTTTGTCAGAACCGTGTTCTCCCGACGGCGCAAACTGAATAGACTCTCCTGCGATCGCCGGCGGAAGACCAGTTTCACGTCAGAAAGGAGGACGCCATGAATCACGCTCGAATTGTTCCCGCTGCGGTCGTCGTCTCCCTGCCGGGGGCCGCGTCGCTGCTCGTCAGCGACGTCATCGAGACAGGCTACGGCGTTCTTGGAGGAGGCACACGATGAATTACGCACGTCTCGCACTGGCCGCCGTCGTCGGAACCGTGGTCGACGCGGTCTATGGGTTCCTCGTCTACGGGATGGCGCTGGCGAGCCAGTTCGGCCAGTATCCCGGCGTCTATCGGCCCGTCAACGACACGTCACACCTGCCGGTGCTCTTCGCCGGCATCTTCATCGGGGTGGTGGCCGCCACGTATATCTACGCGAAAGGGTACGAAGGCGGGAGCGGCGTGGGCGAGGGGCTCCGCTTTGGCGCGGCCATCGGCGTCTTCGTCGGAGGCTACGTGACGATGGTCAACTGGGCCGTGCTGAATATCGGCCGGTCTCTCGCGGTCAGCATGGCGGCCGCGGGTTTCGTCGAATGGATCGTGGTTGGGCTCGTGATCGGCCTCGTCTACAAACCGGCAGTCCCATCCAACCGCAGAGATCGCTGAGCCCGCAGAGTATTTTCTTGAAAAGAGTCGCTCTGCCTTCTCCGGGTGCGCCGCGGTTAAACGTCGTCATCGCCAGCGCGACGGTTCACCGGAGTATGATCGAGAATCATGACTACGGTCGCGAATCCCAAAGCGGGGCTGGAAGATACCGTCGCCACGTCGTCTGCGATCTGTTATCTCGACGGCGATCGCGGCGTGCTGGCGTACTGCGGATACGACATTCACGATCTCGCGCGTCACTCGACGTTCGAGGAAGTCTGTTATCTCCTGTGGCACCGCCGCCTACCGACGCGCGCGGAGCTCGGTGATCTGCAGTCGGAGCTCGTCGCCGCGCGGGTGCTGCCGGAAGCGGTCCTGCGCCTCATGCGCACGCTGCCGGCCGGGGACACGATGGACGCGCTGCGGACGCTCACGTCCGCGCTCGGGCACTACGATCCGGCCGCCTCCGACAACTCGGCGCAGGCGAACGGCCGCAAAGCAGTCCGCCTGACGGCGCAAATCAGTTCGCTGGTCGCGGCGCTTGGGCGGATGAACAAGGGCGCTGGCCCGATTCAGCCCGATCCGGTTCTCGGCCACGCCGCGAATTTCCTGTACATGCTCACGGGCGAGCGGCCGAGCGGCCTCGCGACCCGCGCCTTCGACGTGGCGCTGATTCTTCACGCCGACCACGAGCTCAACGCGTCGACGTTTGCGGCGCGCGTGGCGGCGGCCACACTCACCGACATCCACTCGACGATCGTCGCCGCGATCGGCACCTTGAAGGGGCCGCTGCACGGCGGCGCCAATCGGGACGTGATGCGGCTGCTGCTCGAGATCGGCTCCACTGCGGCGCCGGAAAAGGCCGAGGAGGCGATACGCGCCAAGCTGGCGCGCAAGGAGAAGATCCCAGGCTTCGGCCATCGCGTGTATCACACCGAAGATCCGCGGGCGACGCATCTCCGCCAGATGTCGCGGGATCTCGGCCAGCGCGCGGGACAGCCGATCTGGTACGAGATGTCGCAGCGCATCGAGGCGCTCGTGAAAGCAGAGAAGAAGCTGAACCCGAACGTCGACTTCTATTCGGCGTCGACGTACCACGCGCTCGGGATCGACATCGACCTGTTCACGCCGATCTTCGCCGTGAGCCGCGTGTCGGGCTGGACCGCGCACGTGCTCGAGCAGTACGCGAACAACCGGCTCATTCGTCCGCGCGCCGAGTACATCGGACCCGAATACCCGCAGCGCTACCAGCCGCTCGACGCACGGTAAACTGCCGCTGACCAGCGGGACCAGGCAGGAGAGCGCATCCCGCACGATGTCGACCGTCACGGGTTGTCCAACCTCGGAACTCCCCACATACCTATGAGTGGGAAATATCAGGCCGAGTGGGAATCGCGATGTGCTTGCCCATACGCGGTTGCCGATGGTAGCATTCGGCCGTGGCGCGTTACGGGATCAAGCGGCAGCGTTCGAGCCACGTGCGCGAGGCAGCGCCGGCATACGGCGCGCCGGCGCCGCGGCAGGCTTACACGGTCACCATGGCGGACCGCGGCCGGCTGGTGCTTCCCGCGGGGGTCCGCGAGCGGCTCAATATCCAGGAGGGCGACCGAATCACGCTCTGGGTCGATCCCGACGGGACCATGCGCCTTCAGACGGCGTCGGTCTATGCCCACAGCCTGCTCGGCATGTTCAGGCACCTGTCGCCCGAACGGCATGCGGTCGATGAACTGATCGCGGAACGCCGTCGGGAAGCGGCCATGGAAGAGCGCGACACTCGGGCGCTGGCGAGGCGTCACGGCCGGAAACGAGCGAAGTGAAGGCGGGGGGCCCGGTGGTCCTCGACGCGTCGGCCCTGCTGGCGCTGCTGAGGGCGGAACCGGGTGGCGCGCGGGTCGCCGCCGCTATCGTGCCGGGCGCGCTGATCAGCACATTGAACTGGGCGGAAGTGCTGGCGCGCCTGGTGGATCTAGGGGGAGACCCGGCCGGGGTCACGGCCATGTCCCTTCCGCCTGCCGGCTCGTCGGTTGTCGAGGTCGTGCCATTCGACGACGCGCAGGCGCGCGAGACCGCCCGGCTCCAGGCGAGAACGCGCAGCCTCGGCCTCTCGCTCGCGGATCGCGCGGCGCTCGGGCTGGCGCGGCTTCGGGGCCTGCCGGTCCTGACGAGCGATCGCGCTTGGCGATCGCTCCATCTCTCGATCAAAATTGAAGTCATCCGCTAGTGGACCCACAACACATCCGGAACTTCTCGGTCATCGCGCACATCGACCACGGCAAGTCGACGCTGGCGGACCGCTTCCTCGAAATCACCGGCGCGCTGCAGGCGCGCGAGATGGAGGCGCAGGTCCTCGACGCGATGGACCTGGAGCGCGAGCGCGGCATCACGATCAAGGCGCATCCGGTGTGCCTGCACTACACGGCGAAGGACGGCGAGCAGTACGTCCTGAACCTGATCGACACGCCGGGGCACGTCGATTTCTCGTACGAGGTGACGCGGTCGCTGGCCGCCTGTGAGGGGGCGCTGCTCCTGGTGGACGCATCCCAGGGCGTCGAAGCGCAGACGCTGGCGAACGCCTACCTCGCCGTCGAGAACAACCTCGAGATCATCCCGGTCATCAACAAGATCGACCTGCCGGGCGCCCAGCCCGAGGAGGCGCGCCGGCAGATCTCCGACATCATCGGCCTCGACGGGGACCACGCGCTGCTGGCGAGCGCCAAGGTCGGGACCGGCGTGCCGGAGATCCTCGAAGCCATCATCCATCGCCTGCCCCCGCCGGCCGGCAACCCCGAGGCGCCGCTGAAGGCGCTGATCTTCGATTCCTGGTACGACCCCTATCGTGGCGTCGTCATCGTCGTCCGGGTGATCGACGGTGTGTTGCGGCGGGGGATGAAGATTCGTCTGATGGCGGAAGGGCAGGATTACGAGTCGCTGCAGGTGGGCATCTTCACGCCGAAGGCGGTGGAAGTGGACGAGCTCGGCGTCGGGGAGGTCGGGTTCCTCGTCGCGAACATCAAGAAGATCAGCGACGCGAAGATCGGCGACACGATCACGGAGAGCGGGCGCCCGGCGGTCGATCCGTTCCCGGGCTTCAAGCCGCTGAAACCGATGGTGTTCGCCGGCTTTTATCCGGTGGAGGGCCATCAATACCCCGAGCTGCGCGACGCGCTCGAGAAGCTGCGCCTGAACGACGCGTCGTTCTTCTACGAGCCGGAGACGTCGATGGCGCTGGGCTTCGGCTTCCGGTGCGGCTTTCTAGGCCTGCTGCACATGGAGATCGTCCAGGAACGGCTCGAGCGCGAGTTCGACATGGACCTGGTGACGACGGCGCCGGGCGTGCTGTATCGCGTGACGACGACCGATGGCGCAGTGCAGGAGATCGACAGCCCGGCGAAGCTGCCCGACGCGGGCCGCATCGAGATGATCGAGGAGCCGGTGATCAAGGCGATGATCCTGACGCCGGCCGAGCACGTGGGCGGGATTCTGAAACTCTGCCAGGACAAGCGTGGAGTGCAGAAGGCGCTCGAGTATCTGGCGTCGGACCGCGTGCTCATCACCTACGAGCTGCCGTTCAACGAGGTGGTCCTCGACTTCTACGACAAGCTGAAGACCATCTCCCGCGGCTATGCGTCGCTCGATTATCATGTCACCGGGTACTGGCCGTCGCCGCTCGTGAAGCTCGACATCCTGGTGAACGGCGACCCGGTCGACGCGCTGTCGATCATCGTCCACCGCGACATGGCCTACGAGCGCGGCCGGGCACTGGCGTCCAAGATGCGCGAGCTGATTCCGCGGCAGATGTTCGAGGTGGCGATTCAGGCAGCGATCGGCGGGCGCATCATCGCGCGCGAGTCGGTGAAGGCGATGCGGAAGAACGTGCTCGCCAAGTGCTACGGCGGCGACATTTCCCGCAAGCGGAAGCTCCTCGAGAAGCAGAAGGAAGGCAAGAAGCGCATGAAACAGGTCGGGAAGGTCCAGATCCCACAGGAAGCGTTTCTGGCCGTGCTGAAGATGGGAACGGACACCGAATGACCCGGGACTTCAGGAAGTCGACGCTCCGCGAGTACTTCGAGTCGATCGTGATCGCCGTCATCCTCGCGCTGTTCATCCGCACGTTCGTCGTGCAGGCCTTCAAGATCCCGACCGGATCGATGGAGGAGAACCTGCTCATCGGCGATCACCTGCTCGTGAACAAGTTCGTCTTCGGCCCCACCGCGTCCCGGGCCGAGCGCGCGCTGCTGCCGATCGGCTCGATCGCGCGCGGCAACGTCATCGTCTTCAAGTACCCCGAGGAGCCGGACCGCGATTTCATCAAGCGGGTGATCGGCCTGCCGGGCGAGACCGTTGAAGTGAAGGAGAAGAAGGTCTACATCAACGGCCAGGCGCTGAACGAGCCGTACGTGCATTTCCTTCAGCCGCCGAGCGGCGCCTCCGAGTTCCACGAAGTGACGTCGTTCGACGTGCGCGAGCGGTACGGCCCCGTCACCGTCCCGGTGAACCACTATTTCGTGATGGGGGACAACCGCGACAACTCGCAGGACAGCCGGTACTGGGGCTTTCTGCCGCGCGAGAACGTCAAAGGCAAAGCGCTCATCATCTACTGGTCGTACGAGGCCGAGCGGCAGGACTACCAGGAAGAAGGCCCCGGCGCGGCGGTGAAAGGCCTCGTGTCCGTGTTCGCCCACTTCTTCACGCGGACGCGCTGGGATCGCATGTTCCACCAGATCCATTGATCAAGACCTTCCTCAAGCTCGCTCTTCTTGCCGCGTTCGCAAACGCCAGCTGGCATCTGTTCGTCGTGTATTCGGCGCATTACAAGTTCAAGGATGGAGTGACTTACACTGCGCACTACCGCGGCGAGATGACCGACGAACAGATACGCGACCGGGTACTGGAGCTGGCGGCTCAGTTCGATGTGCCGCTCGAGCCGAACGCGCTCTCGATCACGTACGAAGACAAGCACACGATCGTCCACGCGCCGTACAACCGACCGGTCGAGTTGTTGCCGGGCGTCATCTACAAGTGGCCCTTTACGCTGAACGTCGACACATACACGAGTCCGCCGCCGCAGGACGACGGGCTATCCGGTCCGAAGAAGTAGGGACTGCGCCCGTGTAGCGGCGTCACCGACGCTTTCCATCAGCCGCTGACTCTCTGCACGGACCGAATCGCGGTAGCCGGCGTCAGTGACGGCCTCGAGGTTCACGTCGACGTTGAGTCTGGCGCCCGCGGTGCCCGCCGTCAGCAGCGCAATCGCGACACCGGTGTCGCTGGATGCCGGTCGGTACCCGTGCGCGGCCACGACGTTCGCCTGCTCGAGCGCAAGCGCCGAGAGCCGCATGACGCCGAGCGGCACGTCTGTGGCGGCGCGCAGCGCGGTCTGGATCGCTGCCTTGCGGGCCGACTGCTCATCGGCGGACGCTTTCGGACGCTTGTACGCAGCGACGACCTGATCGTAGGCCGCGGTATCGGCGTCGATCGCGTCGGTCAGCTGCTGCCCGATGCCGGCCAGCGCGTTCGCGGCGGCGGACAGCGCCTTCCGATCGTCCTCCGACCCGCTGCGCGTCTTCGGCAGGCCGGCGACCATCGCGAGGAGCGACGCGCCGAGCGCCGACGCGAGGGCCGACGCGGAGCCACCGCCCGGCGTGGGATCGGTGGAGCTGAACGCCGACAGGAGATCGCGGACCGATTTGTCAGTGAGAGTCATAGAGGCGTGTCCTCGGTCACGTGTCGGCGAACAGAGGACACGGCGGAACCTCTACGTGCATCCGTTCGCTCCGCTGCCGCTGGCCGAAACGATTCGCCCTCGCTTGATCACCGCGCGGATGACATCTGTTCCGACGCGGATCAGGTCGATGGCCGGCCCGCCGACGATCACCGCGTCCATCTGTTTGCCGGGCTCGAGGCTGCCGACGCGGCCGTGGCGGTCGATCGAATACGCCGCGTTGATCGTCGCCGCGACCAGCGCCTCCTCGAAGGTGAGCGCCATCGCGAAGCAGGCAAGCGTCAGCGCGAATGGCATCGACGGCGAGAACCCTCCGCCCGGGTTCACGTCGGTCGCCAGGGCCACCGCAACGCCGTGTTCGATCAGCATGCGCGCCGGTGCGAAGCGTCCGAGCTTCAGGTAGAGCGACGCGATCGGCAGGAGCGTGGCGACGACGCCCGCTGCGGCAAGCGCCCCGGCGGCGGCGTCATCGACGAAGATCAGATGATCCGCCGATCGCGCGCAGACGTCTGCGGCGACCGTCGATCCGCCGCTCGCGGCGAGCTCGTCGGCGTGAATCCGGAGCTTCATGCCGGCCTGCCGGCCGGCCCGCAGAATCTCGCGCGATTCGTCCGGCGTGAACACGCCGGTTTCGCAGAACACGTCGCACCATTCCGCGAGCCCTTCGCGCGCGACGGCAGGGATCATCTCGTCGATGATCAAATCGATGTACGCGCGGCGCCGCCCGCGGTATTCGAGGGGCACGTCGTGTGCCCCCAAGAAGGTCGGCGCGATCTCCATGGCGTGTGACTCGGCCAGCGACCGGAGGACGCGCAGCGTTTTCAGCTCGCCCTCCGTTGTCAGGGCATACCCGCTCTTCGCTTCGCACGTCGTCGTGCCGCTGCGGAGCATCTCGTCGAGCCGCCGTCTCGTATCGGCGGCGAGCTGATCGTCCGACGCCGCGCGCGTGGCGCGGACGGTGCTGACGATGCCGCCGCCCGCGGCGGCGATCTCGGCATACGTCGCCCCGCCGAGGCGGCGGCGCAGCTCGTCGCGCCGGTCGCCGGCGTACACGACGTGCGTGTGCGGATCGACGAACCCGGGCACTACCGCGCCGCCTGCCGCGTCGACCACGACCGCATCGCTTGCAAGAGTGCCGTCGCGGCGCCACTCGGCGCCATCCCCGACGAACACGATGGTGCCGTCCCGGGCGGCCATCACGGCGCGCGGACGCGACCCGGCGTCGGCCTGGGCGGCGCCGCGGCGCGGCGCCGGTCCCGCGCAGGTCAGAATCTCGGAGGTGTTGTGAACGAAGAAGTCCGCGAGCACGCCGCGCGAGTGTAGCGCAAACGTGCAGGGCCGCCCTACGTGCATCCGTTACGGCATCAGCCGCCGGCGCACGTCGTCGGCCGTCACGCCGGCGATCGCGACGCGCTTGCGCCTGCCGCGCTCACCGCTGAGGATCTGAACGGCGCGGCGCGGAACGCGCAGCGCATCGGAAAAGAACGCGATCAGCGCGTCGTTGGCGGCGCCTTCGACCGGCGGCGCGGCGACACGCACGACGAACGCATCGTCGCGCACGCCGGAGCAGGCGGTTTTGCTGGCGCGGGGAATGACGCGGACGTCGACCTCGACGCCCGCGCCCGTCGCGCGGATCACCTGACGATTTTGCGAGTGGGATGAGCGTCCGCGCTGTCGAGCGGCTCTGAGTGCCGCGGGCGGTGGAACAGGATCCTGTCGTCGCGCTCGCGCGCTTCCTGCTCATGGACGAACTCGAGCGTGTTCTTCAGCGTCGAAATCGACGCCTCGATGCTGACCTCGACGTCCTTCCGTTTCAGCTTGAGGCCGTCGATCTCGCGCTGGACGTCCTCGAGGCGCGCCTGCGTCTTGTCGAGCAGCAGGTCGGAGCGCCCCTCGGCTTCGCGGATGATGCGCGTGGCCTCGAGCTCCGCGTTCGCCTTGATCTCGTCCGACAGCTTCTGCGCCGTCGTCAGCGTGTTCTGCAGGTTTTTCTCGTGCTCGCGGTGCTCGTTCAGCAGGGCTTCCAATTTCATGACGTCCTGCCGGAGGCGGTCGGTCTCGCGCAGCGCCTGCTCGTAGTCGTCGGCGACTGCGACCAGAAACGACGTCACCTCGATGCAGTCGAAGCCGAGGAAGGCCTTCCGGAAACGCTGCTGGCGCATGTCGAGCGGACTCACATTCATACGTGATCGTTCTCCCCGCTCAGCCTTATCGGACGCAACATCCCGGCGCGACAGGGCGGGATCAGACAGAAGTGCGGCGCCCAAAAATGGCTGTCCCGACGCGGACGAGCGTCGCACCCTCTTCCACGGCGACCTCGAAATCGTGGCTCATGCCCATGGACAGCTCGCGCACCATTGACGGGTCCACGCCGCGCGCCACCAGACGGTCGCGGACCCCCCTTAACGCGCGGAAATAAGGCCAGGCTGCCTCGGGGTCCTCGACAGCGGGCGGCAGGTGCATCAAACCGGTGATGGTCACCCCCCGGGCCACCCGCCCCGCGTCGAAAATCGAGGCCAGCTCGTCCTCGCGCGCGCCGTGCTTGGTCGCCTCACCCGCGAGGTCCACCTGGACGAGCAGCTCGATTGTGCGTCCGGCTGCCCGTGCCGCCTCGTCTACCTTCCCGACGAGCGCGGCATCGTCGATCGAGTGGACGACGTCGAAGCGGCCCACTTTTTTCGCCTTGTTCGATTGAAGGTGTCCGATGAGGTGCCAGCGGATTGCGAGGTCGGACGTCCGGTCGATCTTCTGGAGCGCCTCCTGGACCTTGTTTTCGCCGAAATCAATCTGGCCCGCAGCTGCGGCCGCGCGGACGCAGTCGGCAGGAAACGTTTTCGAGACGGCGATCAAGCGGACCGCTGCGGGATCGCGTCCCGCCCGGCCTGCCGCGCGCTCGATGCGAGCGCGCACATCGGCCAACCGGGCGCTGAGCGCGGACGCGTCGATCACTACTTCTTCAGCGTGCCCAGGATTCCTTTGGCCGTTGCCGCGTTCGGCCCCGTCGGTGCGATCTTCAAGTAGGTTTCGAACTCGGTGGCCGCGCCCTCCAGGTTGCCCTCGTTGACGAGGGCCATGCCGAGCTGGTAGTGCGATTCTGCGTGGTTCGGGTTCGCCGCGATCGCGCCCTCGAACTGCTTCTTCGCCTCCGGGATCTTGCCGGCGTTCCACAGGATGACGCCCTGGTTGAACATCGCGTCGGCGTTTCCGCCCAGAGCTCCAGGCGTGCTGCCGCTGAGCTCCATCGCCTTTGCGCTGGCGGCGGCCGCCTGATCGAACTTGCGCGTGGCGTTGTAGATGTTCGCGAGCCCGTTGTACGCCTCGCCGTAGTCCGGTTTCATCTCGATCGCCTTCTTGTACGCGGCTTCCGCCTTGTCGTAATCCTTCTTCTGCGATTCCGAGAAGGCGATGTTGTAGTAGCAGTCGAAGCATTTTTCGTTCAGCTCCGCCGCGTGCGTGAAGGCGGCGATCGCCGCGTCGTGGTTGCCCGTGCGGCTCGCGGCGACGCCTTCCTCGAACGTCTTTTTCAGCTCGGCGTTCTTCGCGAGCGCTTCGGGCGTCATGGCGCCGCCAGCCCCGGCGGCGCCGAGAACCAGCGTGACGGCGGGCGACGAAGCGATCCGGACCGTGATCGGCGGGATCGGAGCCGACAGCAGCTTGTCCTTCTCGGCGGTGACCTTGTACGCGCCCGGAGGCAGACCGATCTGGACGAACTCTCCTTTCTTGTCGGACTTGGTGTCGAAGTGACGATTGTTTGCCTCGGCGTCGATACTGACCTTCGCGCCCTCGATCGGTTTACCGGCCGCGTCCTTGACGACGCCTCGAATCATTCCGGTCGATTGCGCCGCGGCGGGCATCGTCAACGCGAGCGCGAACAGGGCGGCGCACGCCACCAGGTGCAGGTGCCGGCCGTTCAATCCGCGGATCATGGAAATCCTCCTGGGAGATGAGAGCAACTCTTGCGTAACGGCTAGTTTACATTGATCCGCGCCGAAGCGGCGTCACTCATAATGCAGGGCTTGAACCGGGTCCAAGCTGGCGGCCTTGGTGGCCGGATAGACGCCGAATATTATGACGGACACGACCGCCACCGAGAATGCCAGCAGCAGCGAGGTGGTCGTGACGATCGTCGACCACCCGGCGAAGCTCGCGATCAGACGGGACATGCCGACGCCGAGCGCGAGCCCCAGCGTCCCGCCGGCCA
>Ga0137397_10003258_pt1 | contig 11308 bp, 12 predicted proteins | sample czorhiz116metaG_FD_106658 | JGI IMG/M metagenome (GOLD analysis project Ga0137397, IMG submission 106658) | Vadose zone soil microbial communities from Angelo Coast Range Reserve, California, USA - czorhiz1.16 metaG | ecosystem: Environmental > Terrestrial > Soil > Vadose zone | place: USA...
ATGCGGGGCGATGAGACAACACAACACTCATGTGAGGCCAGATGAAGCCGCAGACTTTGTCCTGCGTAAGCTGGCTGGAGTACTTGTTCAGCTTCACATCCTTTCCTGCCGAGGACGGCGGCTTCGGCAGGGCGTGTCTGCCAGTGGCAGCGTGTTGAACATTAGGATAAACGGGATGTGGATTATGACCTCGCACATTTTGACATCCGAGTCGGCCATGGTTGTGGGTAAACACCAAAGGCACCAAGCGGCCCGATGCACTGGCGGAGTCACGGTGATGTCATGGGTGTTTCTTTGTGCCGAGTTGCGTGCCAAGTCGGTTCGCTGCTGCCCTTGAGACCACCGAGAGGTAGTATAGCGGCACGGATCTGACAGTCACTTTCCTCGAGTATCTCGAATACGAGAATACCAGCGGTTTTCCAAGTGATTCGGCCAGCCTCAACCATATGAGGAGACTTCTATCCCTATTGTAAGGGCTACAGGTCCTGTAGCCTCGGAAACGAGCTCCGCCCCTCGCCCGCGCCGACATCTGCCTCGACTCGCCGACCGCCCTCGCTCGACCGCATTTGGTCTCGCCGCGTCACGCCCCGCCCACCCCACCATGTCCGCATCCGGCCTCAATACTTGGATACTGTCTTCTCTCCCCTCTCGTCCGTTTTCCCGCCTTGTCCCCCTTTCCGTCTTCGTAGTCTGCGTGCCGCTGTCGTGCGCGGTATGGACCCTCTTTCTCTTCACTTGTTCAAAGTAGAGTAGAGTGTTTTAGCTCCCGCGTAGTACAAATACTGTGCTCTCGGCCTCATCGAGGAGGAGCGAAATATAGGTGTTTATCCCCCACCCTTCAAATCTCGCGCGCCCCCCCTCTCATTACCCTCACTCTCATAGACCATTCCGATCTCACGAGCTAGGTCATTACAGAATTACCTACCCCACACTATGCGCAGAACTTGAAGCTTGAAGCACGGAAATTCTCATCAATAAGAACAGTGAGTTCAAGGGTGCATGACGAGACCAGGACACAGCCACGCTTTCAGTTGCCAGTGGCCTAATCTAAAGGGAATTTCTGGAGGCCGTCGCCGCTGCTGGGTGTTTGCGTGGCCCATCAAGGCGATGTAACCAAAAAACAAACGTTCTACGGGAACCCATCGTCGAGGTGCAGGAGAATCTCTCAAGACCTTGTTCAAGACTCTGTCCACTTCTTCGTCACCTCCCTCCGGGCCACGAGGTGGTATTGATCCATCAACATACTGTAGGCGCGTCGATTTTCCAAGACTCACACTCTCCACGCGACGATGAGACGGGACCATACCTCGGCGGCATGTCGCATGTATGAGATAAACATAAAGTCGGAACCTCCTCCCACGGGTACTCGTGGACTACCCACCTCTGGACTAAAATGATTGGATCAAACTTTGAATCAGATAAGCGTGCAACCACTGAACGAACAAATTGCGACCACCCCTCAAACACGCGCTACGGAGACCTCGGATATTATCAAGCAATCGGAACGCCGATCATGTCCTCGCAATTTCGCAGAACGTATGTTGTACTTGGTTGGGGGACACCGAGAAAGACACAGCACAAGCTCGAGATTCGGTGGTGCTACGAAGCAATTCGCCGTATTCTTGTCTGCGTCAGAAAGTTTAAGGTCTTATCACCCGTTGTAGGTTCCGAAGGAAAAATCAGCCTATAAGAAAACAAGTGATACACCACGAACGATACAGCAGAGAATTTGAGCAATGATACAGATAATACTAAACAAAAGAGAGATGTGTGCTACCTAAAACATAGAGGCAGATAGGGATAATCTTATTCAAAGATAGAGCAAAAAAGATCGGGGAAAATGTTGTGTGGGGTACTATTCGCCGAGGGGTCGAAAACCACACCTCTCGAGACCTGCACACAGTCTGCACACACCGAGCTCTCAGAACCACAATTTTGGTTCCGGTTCTTTGCCCCAATTAGGCGGGAGCAAACCCTTCTATCCGTGTCAAAGCAGTCAATACAAAGAGAGGCGGGGGACGGATGTGCTCACAAGACCAAAGAAATCAGGAAGGCTGGTCCACAGGTCTTCCCTCACGGTCTGGAGATACTTCTTGACGACGCGCGTGCACCCACCGCACACCTCGTCGTGCGGTATGTCGTCGCATTGGATGACTTTTTCTCGGAGCCAGCCGATGGGATCCGCGACGCTCGGACCCGATACGGCGCCGAGCTGGGCGTCCCACCATTTCTTGAGGCCGGCGTGGCAGGGGGACGGCTTTCCGGGCACGGGAACGCGCTTGCAATCGTCGTGCGGGAGGAGGTCAAGCAGATTGGTGATCCCGTCGAGGAACTTCCCGCGCATGGCGCCACGCCCTTGCGTAAGCCGTCGGAGGTCCTCCGCCGTCAAGACGGACAGGTCCGCGCGACGGAACCGTTCGTGCGGGTTTGGCGCGATCACCTCGTGCACGCGCACCAGGTCGTAAAAGACGACGGGGAGGATGTCGAGCACGTTGTGTTCCATGGCGAGGCGCACGGTTCTGGCTAATGACGTACCCGTTAGACTGTGCACGGGGGGGAGGGGGAAGATGATTGAATCCATGGACATGCCTGGTTCGGGATGCGGAAAGGAGAGATCGAAGCATTCTTGCCGTAAGTAGACCTTCTCCAGATCTTCCGTGCGCTTTTGAAGGTAGTCCCAATCGAATAAATATTGGGGCCACGCGTGTCTCAAAACGTTGAGCATTTGATCCCGAAGGGGTGCTACGTCGTACTTCATCGCAAGGTGAAGGATCCCGACATATTTGAACGGGAAGCCCTTCCAAATGCCCTCATAGAAGGGGGAGGAAATCGGGCGGTGAGAATGGGTCTCCCTGCAAGCCTAGCCAGTTAGTTGTGGGGCCTTCGAGCTGATGTGAGGGGACAACTCACTCTGGGAAGTACAGCGCTTTCAAAAAGTTGTTCACCTCTGAGGGAGGATCTGGAAGCTGTATCACGGGTAGACCGTCATATCGATCCGAGGCAACGTCGAAAGCCCCCTGAGGGCCATCGAACAGGTCGCGAAAGACGTTCGAGTGCGTAATGAGGATGGACTTGTGGACTTTGTAGGCGATGTGAGCCGCCCTGTCGTCGCTGAGGACGGCGCGGATGATGATGTTCCCGTCTTCAAACCACAAGTCGGGACTCTCGTAAGTCTCTATCTCGCCTCCGGATTTGGTCTTGTGAATCCTCGGCCGTTTGGTGGAAAAAAAGGAGTCTGTTGGAGAGGACATGTCAAGAGGAGATGTGTGCGCCTGTTCTTCATCAGCAGCTTTTGTTGTAGACAAGAGAGGGTTGCTTCCGGTGTCTGTCTCACTCTCTTACACCCGACTCGGACACCATCTGAGACAAAACACTACTCACTCCCGGACATTTCAAGCTGGCTTTTGATGTCTCTTCCGCCTAGTGAGCACACGGTGATGGCCACTGCACGCCCGCGGTTCAATCCATCTCCGTGTAATCCGACTGCACATGGTAGCACATGGACCCCGATAATCACCTGTTCCGCAGATTTCCCCGCCGCCCTCGTACGTCTATCTCTTGTTATCGACTCTCTTTACAAGTCCCACCCTTGTCCAGTGTCGCTGAAAATCCCCTTTCACTTGCAGTTCGAAGATGCCGTCTCCCAGCTCATCCACCATCCAGAGTACAACTCGACGCTCATCCTGCGATCCGAAGTAATAGAAGACTCCGTGGCGGAGTTCCCAGATATCGTCCCGGCCCTCGAAGGTCTGCAGCCCATCCGGAACATACATCGCAGGCTCCTTCCGCGTCGGCCAACTCGTGACGCGGGTCTCGAACAGCATTGCACGCTCTACGCACCCTCGTCTCCTCATCCGACCGATGTCGATGCAGACGCCGCTAACTCACTCCACCTCCATCCCATCGTCGCGCTCGTGCTCACGCCGATCCTTCCGCCAGACGGCGTCCTCCCGTACTACCACCCGACCGTGACGCATCTCGCATTTCGTTTCGTCGCTCCTACCACATCATCCTCCACCAGCCCGATAACGGCGGCCGCGACGGCCACTGCGCTGCGCATCGAGGCGGTCCCGCTGCCTGGGACGTCGCTCGATCCGGGAGCGCGTTTATACCGCACGTGCCTCTCGCTGCTCGAGACGCTACACCGCTACGGCTGGGGCGCGCTCACGCATTACAAGAAGCGCGTCGCGCACGACGTCATCGTGCCCCGCGAGACGTACCAGGACTTATACCTCGTCATGCGCGAGCGGCACAAGCACCTCGTCAACAACTGGCGAGAAGTGACGGACCCGCTCAAGCACGTCTTCGAGGTCCGTCGCGCTCTCCTCCACAGGGGTTCCTCTGAAATTACACATACATATACATATCACGCAGCATTCAGGACATCGGCATCGCGACGTTCCTCATGCTCCTCTGGAAAGATACCTACGGTCCCGAAACCATCCCTCCCGTTGCCCCCGTTGCTGCCACCGCTGTGCCGAACACAACTGGGGCACCGGCGGACGCGGAACCCTGGCGTCGTTGGCCATGCCCTCCGGGCGGTTTCGTCGACCTGGGTTGCGGTAATGGCCTGCTGACCCACATCCTCATATCGGAGGGCTACGCCGGACACGGCTTCGACCTACGCGCGCGCACATCCTGGACGCACTACCCGCGCTCAACACAATCGCATCTCCTCGTGCGCGCGCTCGATCCGACCGCGGCGGGAGGTAACGGAGGAGGTGCAGGCAGTGCAGCAGCAGCCCTCCTTCCCCTCAGCGACGAAGACGACAATGGGAACGCGGAGTATCCGAACCCGGACGACCTCCCCGCAGACTGCTTCCTAATCGGGAACCACGCAGACGAGCTGACGCCCTGGGTACCCTTGCTCGCGACGCGATTCCACGCGTCGGGGTACCTCTCCATCCCGTGTTGCCCCTGGGCGCTCGACGCGCGATTCGACCGCGCGCGCGACGTGCCGCTCTGTGCCGTTGACGCAGCGTCGCTCAACCTCGGTGGGGGCGGCGAGGACAGCAGCGGTAGCGGCAGCTCGTATTCACTCTTTCGGGTATGGTTGGCGGCGCTGAGCGTGCATTGTGGGTGGGCTGTTGAGGTCGAGGTATTGCGGATCCCGAGCACGAGGAACTGGGCCATTGTCGGTGAGTAACAGTTACACTTTCCTGTGCACGTCATGGTCGGGTTCGCTGCCGGGTGTTTGTCACTCTTTGGCTGAGCTTGAGCAAATTAGGTCGGAAACGCGTTGGTTCTTCGGAGACGGCTAGCCGCAACGTCGAAGAACTTATCGAAAGTGTGCGGAAAAGGGGACAGTTCAAGACGCGTCCCCCAGAGGGAAAAGCGGGAGATCATTGATGCTGACATTATACAAAGGCTATGTGTGATCATCTTGTAGACGCAGGTATCTGTGGGTGCAGTGGTACGAAAGACGTTTAATATCAATGGTTGTGCTGTCGGTAATATAACCCAACAAATGTCAACTCTTCCCCTTCCCCTCTTTCAGCAGATGAATACGATCAGAACTCAAACCCTTCCGTACGGAAAAAGTCTAGATTGACGCTCTCGTTAGTGATATCTGCAAGGTCCTTGCGATCCTAGAAGAAAGGACACATGTCAATACCGCGCGCCTGATATTGGAATGACGAGAAGCATACCATAGCAAGTAGAGCTCGGCGGAGCGTCTGCAACAACTGCTTGCTTTTGTCCCCGGTTGCCTCTTGCATGGACAACGCGCTCAAAACATGTTCCGCGGCCTCCTTGTGCGCACCAATGTTCAGACCTATGCAAGCGGCGAAAGTGTCAGAAGATTGATCAATCAATGCGTCATAACCTCGGGCTCTTGGTTGACATGTCCCACTTACAAGCAACGCCGACGTTGTATATCGCGCGAGTATACGTGGGGCGCAACATCAGTGCCTCGCGGTAGGCGCCGAGCGACTCCTCGGGCTTATTTCCATTCGAAAGCGACGAGCCCAAGCGGTTCCACAACAGATAGTCCTAAAGGTGTATGGTACAAATCCCAGTCAGCATGGTCGCTTGATAACTGACGGAAGCGGAAGCGCACCGTCGGTTGGACGCTCAGGGCGGCCTCGAAGCAATCCTTGGCACGATCGTATGCGCCACTGGTGTAAAACAAAACACCGAGGGCCAATTGGACGTCCGGGTCGATCACACCTCGCGCGTGCTGCGTACGCGCCACATTCAGGAACGTCTCGGTGACAACGTCATGCGAATACCACGCAGACTGGGTCAAGGCCTCTTGCGCCTCGGGTGCAATAGGCGCGTCGGGGAAGCGTGCGCGCAACCAGCGCAGCAGCATCGCATGAGAAGCGCGATCCAACGATTCGTTCGTGTAGGAGATCGCGAGAGACTATATGGAACTTTGTCAGCAAGGTGCAGGTGGGAGCGTAATGTAAGTAGCATACGAGCATCCCTACACCATTGGCGTCAGCTTCTTCAGCCAGACGTACACCTTCGGTCAGTGCTTTCATTCCTACGTCTTCGCGCTCGTCCATGTTGCGAGTTTCACCCAGGAGAATCCATGCCTCATACCCACCCTCGCCAAGCTCACCCTTCTGAATGGCGGCCTCGAGGAGTAGCGCGACTTCCGAAAGTGATGCGTTTTGCTCGAGCATCTGTTTAGCCAGGGCTAATGGTGACTGGGTGGAGGATGACGGGTCGAGGTATTTGTTGTTTTCCTCTACGCTGAATGAGTAAGGCGGTGTCGTTCAATGCTAATAGAGGAGGGACAAACCAAAGACATAAGGATCGAGGATGGGAAAACCCTCTTGGTCGAATCTCAGATTATGTGCGAATGTATCGTTTAAATCCGCACCACCCTCTTCCCAAGCACTTTGCATAGCGGACGCATAATCCCACTCGCCTTCGTGGCGCTCTTTGCTCATGAGTTCATTAAATTCTGCCTCCCACTTGTCGATTTCCTCGGGATTGGGGGGCAAGTCGGAATTTTGCATCTGCTCCCAGACGCTACAGGGGTGGATACGCCGTCAGAGTCACGACATGGTGGGCATGTTCAAACTGCTGACCTTTTAAACTCCACATGACGAATAGCATCTTCCGGGGTAACGACAGGAACATCGTCCAGCTTCGCCTGACTGAGGTCCCTTTCTAGTTCCTCCACTGGGTCCACCGCTGCTGCAGTGCGTTCTTCGACCTTGGCTGTGGCAGTGCCCAATGATGACGCAACTTGTGCAAACGCCGCATCGAAGTCCGTTTCCTTGAACCTTCCCTTGCCTTTTATATCGACGACTCCGGAAGGTACATCAAAGCCTTGACGGAAATTTTGAGGCACCACATTAAGACCGAAGCGGTTTGTCATTGTCCCAAAGGCATTTAAATATGGGGTTTGTGTTGCTATTCCCTTATGTCAGATGTTATACTATTTGTCGAGCTTCGGCGTGAACGCACCATTCGCTGGGTTGATGGTTTGCTGGACTACGGGACCAGGGGCTCGAGCCGCTGAGCTGAACTCGCTCGCCCAACCTACTGGTGAGAACGTGTTTTGGGGTAAGCTTGGGGCACGCTGGACATCTGCCCATGCATCATTGAAACCTGGTGTGGCGGGGCTGGTTGGAATAAGTAGAGGCTGACGAGACACCAAACCCTGTATCGGTGCTATTTGTGCGAGCTGGAAAGAAGGTCCGATGGTTGTAGTCTTCTGTGCGTCGAAAAACTGACGAGCCATCGCCATATCATGCCCGGCAACAGCGTTGGCGGAAGTCGAGGGTAGATGATGGAGCTGGAATCGGTTATGTTAAGCAAAAAACTTGAAGAAGGACGAGGATCGCTCACTCTTGATGATGACGGGCCGGCAATTGTGTCCTGAAAGATATGAGCAGTCCTAAGCTTCAAATGGCATTGGAGAAGTGACGAGACTGACTTGTTGCAAGCTACGATCGCCATCTGCGTGCTTGAGTACTTGAGAGAGTGGGTTGACCTGAACGGCGCATTCCGCGCCCGACATGAGACCTGCGAGAGACATTGCTGTTGTACGGTGACAGATTGACAGTGCACGTCGCCCGTCCTCAGCGCTGGCTGCTTAAGAGGAGGGGAGAAGTGGCAGCACGTGATTATACGGCCTGGCAAACTCCGAGTTCCGGCATCTGCATCTGCTTCATTTCCATTTTCTCAACGCACTCCGAGTGAAACGAGCGAAATCATGTTGCGCGCTCGTTCGCTCGTAACTGCTCACAGGCTGACCGCGCGTGCATATGTGACAGCTCCTTCTCCCCACGCTCTCGTTTTCCTTGAACATAAAGATGGCGTCATAGAGCCAAGTTCGCTCTCTGCTTTGACAGCAGCGCAACAACTTGGTGGATCAGTCACCGGCCTCGTAGTAGGCGGCCCTGATCAAGTACCGTCCGTCCTTGAGAAAGCCAAGAAGTATAGTTGGTTCATCTTCACGGCACTTTCACAATTTCTGAATGGACCTCCCTCACAGGCTGAAAGGACTATCGTCGGTCCTGCATTCCTCCGCTTCTCAGTATTCCTCCATAGTTCCAGAGGTCGTCTCTCCGCTCTTCGAAAAGCTACTGTCCAGCGATTCTCCATACACTCACGTTGTCTCTGCCCACTCTTCTTCTGCCAAATCTCTCCTCCCGCGTGTTGCCGCAAAGTTCGACGTTCCCGCCGTCTCTGACATAATCTCTGTCTCGCATGATTCCTCGTCGAACAGTACCACCTTTTCACGACCAATATATGCTGGTAACGCCATCGCGACTGTCCGCGCGCCCTCTTCCCTGCCTCTGAAATTCTTTACTGTGCGTTCGACGGCGTTCTTGGCCGCCCCTTCAGACGATGGCGCGTCGGTTACACTGGAGGAACTTGCTCCCGTTGAAGTTACCGATGCGCCAACGCAACATATCAAAACACTACTCTCCAAGTCTGACCGTCCGGAGCTCGGCGTCGCAACACGCATAGTTTCTGGTGGGCGTGCGCTCAAGAATGCAGAGACGTTCAAAGCAACGCTTGATCCGCTTGCCGATGCTCTGGGGGCAGCTGTTGGCGCGTCACGAGCGGCAGTCGATGCGGGCTATGCAGACAATTCGCTACAGGTTGGGCAGACTGGCAAGGTGGTCGCTCCCGAGCTTTACGTCGCGGTCGGCATATCCGGAGCGATACAACACCTAGCAGGTATGAAAGACTCCAAGCTTATTGTAGCGATAAATAAGGTGAATTCTTCCTTCTAATATCTCTATCTCATCTACTGACTGCGTCTAAAGGATCCGGATGCCCCGATATTCCAGGTAGCAGATATCGGGTTGGTAGCAGATTTGTTCGAAGCGGTGCCGCAGATAGTAGAGAAACTTAAGCAGTAGCTACCATCCAACATAATCACTGAACTTCTCTGGGGTCTTTCCCATCTTAGAGTTGGACTTTGCCTGAGACTTGGAGTGGACTGGAACGAACTCGCACAATTTCCCCGGGCGCGGCGCGCATAGATCTCAGCATTGACTTGTATCCGTTTCGAATCAGGCTCTCATGCGTATTATAGACGTACAGGTATCGTTTGGTCTGCCAACGATCTGACATGTTTCTGGCTTCATCGAGCTTCATCCCTGGTCAACCCACTCATACTCCGTTTATCTGCGAATTTGTTTAGGGAGTCATAGTACGTGCAACTGTTTCAGTTTCCCCGTCAACAAAGGGCCCCACATGAATGAGCTCGCTGACAGATGCGTCCACGGTCTTGTACCTTGATCCGCCATCCTTCAAGTTCCTCCCACGTGATCGTACTGCTCTTGCGTTAAGCGCATACTGAGGGCAATCCCCCGCAGATACAGCATCAAAATGCTCCAATCCACCATCAGCACTGGGTCGTACATTCTTCAAAAATATTCGAGGTCATATCCTTCGAGCACCTCTTCGCAGACTCAGTCACAAGATCAAGTTGCTGGGCAGTCCGAATGGCAACATTTTACCAATCCTCCAGTCTTAACCCTTACGCTCGGCGTCAAGAAGTCCGCGGACAACAAACTCTTTGAATCCGTCCGTTTGCGCATAATATGGAACCTCGACGACGGTGCGCAGCGGGAGATAATAATGGTGAGAACACGGAAACAATGGTCGCATATATGCGCGTTTCGACCCGAAGTGTGTGTGTCGTCAGGAAGACCTCGATCTGTTGTCGTTTTCCGGTCTCGATTACCAAGTTCACTCTTTGCAAGGATTGCCTCTCAAAGCCGTCTATCGGGGCTCCGACGTAGGAATTCGGTACCAGCATCCCCTTACCGTGCCAGCCACTTCACCGAGCGTACGCATCATTGACACAATCGAACACACATATCGATCTATTGATTTGACCCCCCCCCTGGTGCCGCGACGGTTTGCCTACTGAAAAACTAACAAACGCATACTTTTCCTACCCAGTCGTACCGCCGCTTTCAAGTCAACTTTGCTTCCGTGTCTGACGCAGCGCAGTTCATCGACGCCATCCGACTGGTGTGTCCGTGCAAGGAGAATGCCGGTCCGCCACTACCACTCCCGACGTCGCGAATGTCCACGAACAACAGACGTCCGGCGATCCCAAGGTCCGCATCCGTCATCCCAGCATCATCCGCACCCGCCCCGCTCGCCCGGCATCATACCGTGGTGGGACCGCAACGGCCTTCGATGCCTCCTCTTCCTCCATCCGCCGTGGGCACCGCCACCACCGCGATAGAAAACGCGCACCACAACTACCGCAGCAGCCGCGCCACCGACGGCAGCCAAGAAGGGCTCTCTCAGAAACCGCTGGCGTCACGCTTCCCGCCCTCTTCGAGCTCGGAACTTTCTCTGGCACCGTTGTCCTCGTCCGACCCCGCAGCACCGATTTCGGGCCTCGATACGTCCTCCCGGCCGTGGTCCGCACTGCCCGAGATGCCTTCTAGCCAATTCGCGACGGCGCAGAGCAAGGGTCATGGCGGCGGGTCTTCTCTCCCCCCGTCTCAGCCTGCGCCCTCTGCGTCCACGCTCGCGCCCACGCCGCCATCATCGCTATCGCAAGGCAGGGCGCCGGAAGCAGTTCTGGGATACCTTCGGGAAGCATCAGAGCTATACAGCCTGACCCTTCCGGAGCTCGAAAACTTGGTCAGCGCTTTCGTGCACGAGCCAGGGTTTCCAAAGTTGGTGCGTTCGCCGTTTCGTTCCTTTTTGCGATCAATATCGGTCTTTTGGGACTACGATCTGAATTGAATGGCTGTTGCTACGTCAGCTCGAAAAGCTAGACTCGATGTGGGTCACCCAAGGATTTTCAGGGCGGTGAGCGGGAAAAACGTGGTGGTCATGTAGTCTTGTCTTACCCATTGATGCATTG
>Ga0137397_10003259_pt1 | contig 11307 bp, 14 predicted proteins | sample czorhiz116metaG_FD_106658 | JGI IMG/M metagenome (GOLD analysis project Ga0137397, IMG submission 106658) | Vadose zone soil microbial communities from Angelo Coast Range Reserve, California, USA - czorhiz1.16 metaG | ecosystem: Environmental > Terrestrial > Soil > Vadose zone | place: USA...
CCTTTTCCTCTCTCACTCCCGGTTCTCATCATGTCACATGGTTACAGTCTGCGGCCAAACGCCAACGGTCGCCGGGGGCGCAAGAGCACCGATATCCCCGAGAATATTAGCAGCGCTAGTACCCGCACCGCAGGACAAGAGGAGGCGGACACCATCGACGAGCTCGAAGGACGCCCGAAGGAAGCAGATAAGGGCCCTGCCAACCCGCCCGCTCTGTCCTCGGTGCACAAGAAACCCGCTATTCCGCAACACTGCGACGGGCAACGATTGGACACATGGCGCCAGCGAGGCATCGCGTCCTCCTCGACTATTACGATGTGCAAGGGACCAACGAGGTATTGGGTGGAGCGCCCGCCCGCGACGTCAGAGGCCATCCAGGAAGGCCGACGGCGCGTGGAGGCGAAGCATCGCGTGGAGGCGGTGCGCATCCAGCGCGAGCAGTTGGAGCGCCGCTACCGCCAAGACCTGTCTGGGCTGCACGATCGGATCGCGATGCTCCGAGGCGAATGCGAGGAGGAAGTCGCGAGGGCGAGGTTGGAGTGGGTGCGCACGTGTGCGATCGAGCGGGGCGAGGCTGTGGAAGCTGACGAGGAAGAAGACAGCGAGGGTGAAGAATTCGAAATTGAATGCGACGAAAAGAGGGAGACGGAGGTCGACTCTGCCTCTGCTCCTACGGAGACGTGGTCGTTGAATGACTACGACCACGACCACGAGTGGCGGCGGGCCCGAACCTCACGGCATCATCGACTGTCCCCGGGCCCGCCGTTCGGAAACGCCCGACCCGCGATGTTGGGCCCGCTGGCCCCACCTCCGTTACAGCGACTGCGGAGATCCCCGTCGCTCATCGCGGTGCGCTCATCTCTGGGACAGCCTGAACTGATCGAGTCTGGCAGGCCCAGTACTAGTCACGGTGTTCAGCCGTTGCGGCGCCAGCCGGCGCAGCTCATGCCCGGCACTTTCGTTAGCGGTGATCCCGTTACTGTGTCCAACACAGAGTCCAGTGGCGGCGATGGCGATGGCGGGACAGAGGAGGATCAAGACTCGGAGATGGGCGAGGCGTGAAAAAAAAATGCACGGAGCTATGCCACCGTTGTGTATGGTCATACACATAAAATTTCTTTAGCCCTGGTTGTGGAATGATTAACACCATGATTGATGCTCAATTATGTTACTTGCCTGTGTGTTCTTCAAGTTGACTGCCATACGATTTTCACTCGATGATGCCTCGTTTACTCGCACAATAACACTGTCAATACCATCATTAGTTCGCGGCAGAGCAAACCCATATCGGGGCTTTCGTGATCGACATTTCCCAAATGCGATAGCAAAGCGAATGTAACAGGCTTACATCGCAGTCACAACTTGGCTTTCGCTGGCGTTCGGAGAGGTGTCTCGAAATCATAGCGTCAGGTAACCCCGATATCATCAACCTAGATCGCCTACAGCATTGGTCTCTGTAGTTCGTCGCTCATAACTCGAATATCACGATACTTACCTGCCGCATTCCTGCACTGAGAGCCCCGATCTCTGACCATACGCAGGAAACAACTTTGAGCGCATGTTTCGCCGAGCGTGTTGCTGACCGAAATGCCACAAAACGTACTTTTGATCTAAGTTGTGTCCAGAAGTTAATTCTCCCACAATGAAGCGATCAGTTGACCGAGGAAAAAAAAGCCACATCCCGCAGCTTGATCCACATGGACACGATGCGGAAGGATCCTTCGGAACTAATCATCCACCATTTCCATTTCAGACCAGCTGGTTTGCCACAGCGGCCCCACATACCGACCGCGCGTATAAAGGATTTCGGCCACTCTTTCTTTGCCCAATAGTTTCAAATCTTTGCCCCCTCAACGGTATCAACCATCTTCCGCAAATATTCAGTTTCAAGAGAAAACCTAAGAGCAAGGTCTCACTTACCACGCACAGTCATTAGATTCAACTTCCCTTCCTTATAACCATGCGTTTCGGTCTCAACGTCTTGTCGACTATCCTTCACTCTTTCGGATCTCGGAAAGTCCAGTCCAGTTCTCGCAACACTCACCTACCCAACATCTTCGCACGTCGCGACCCACGCGCCGCCGCGCGATCGGCAGCAAGACTCCGCGCTACCAAGAGCGCAGGAAGAATTCGCAACAGACATACCGCAAGCGCCAGATGGGGGTCGGAAGGCCCAGTGCATGGCGCTAACGCCCGCCGCAACGTTGGCCAGGGCGGGCGGCCGCGTCGCCTCCGGCGCTGCAACGACGTCGTTCGCCCGCCACCCCGAACGCTACCTCAGCTTCCCGGCGCCTACGTTCTCGAGCCGTCGTTCGTTGTGCCCGACGTTCCCGAGACGGACGATCCGCACCTGTTCGCGCTCGTCCAGGACCAGCTCTTCTTTGAAGCGCTGTACGCGGGGCGCCAGGTACTGCTGCGGGCCGCGCACGAGCGACGAGAAAAGGCTGAGGCGCGAAAGCGCGCGGAGGACGCGGAGTACGTGCGTCTGCTGGAGCAGGACATGCACAAGGCGCGCGAGGCAGATCGTCAGGCGAAGGACGCGGAGTACGCGCGCCAGCTCGAGGAGGACAAGAAAAAGGCGCGGGCGGCGCAGCGCAAGGCGGAGGAAGAGGAGTTCGCGCGCTTGCTCGAAGAGGACCGGCGCAAGGCCCAGGAGGCCCACCGTCGTGCCGAAGCGCGCGAGGCGGAGCGTAGGGAGAGGGAACGACTCGAGGAGGACTGGCGCAGGCGCGCTGAGCAAGAGGAGTCTATGGCCAGAGCGCGCCGTGAGCAGGAACGCCGCGACCGCGAGTACCTGTACCAGAAGGCTATGGCCGAAACCGCGCAGTCGCACCTCGTCGAGCGGCTTCGCGTCTATGAGGAAACGTGGGCCATGCTGCGGAGCAATGTCGCCGGGATAGAACCTCTCGGCTTCTGCGATATCCCGTGGCCCGTGTTTAGCAACGTCCGAAGGGGCAGCGATCTCACCGAAGAGCGTGTTCGGGAGTTCGTGTGTCATCCGCTGCAGGAGTACGTACGGAGTCTGGGCGGCGGTCAGGCCAAATCCATCCGCTCTGAGATGCTGCGTTGGCACCCGGACAAGTTCGAAGGGAAGGTGTTGAATAGGGTTGTGAAAGCTGATCGCGAAGCGGTGAAGGAAGCTGCGGGACATGTCACGCGTATCTTGACCCAGCTTAGCGCGGGGATGCGCTGACTTTTAATCTAATAAGTAATATGTTTCAATACAACAACATCATGTATAGCGTATTTTCACTCTTTCTATGTCACGTTAATGCCTCGTATCATGTGCGTCTCGGGGATGACGGAATGGCAAGGTGTGATAGGATGAAACATGGGTTGCTTGTGTGAAGGCGTGACGGGAAAGGGAGGATGGGTTGCTGGAACAGCACAAATTGCTCAAACACGTACCAAAGTAGGAGATAAGACACTCATCAACTCTCAGATTATGTTGTTTGGGCACTCCGCACAGGACGAGGATGTTCACATCTATTACCGAGCTTGCCAGTAGGCAACCATATTCTACGATGATGCCGAGGTAAAAGATGGGCTAGGGTTATCCTTCATCTCCGGGGTAAGAAGCAAATTTCCCAGTCGAGGTGGTGTCTTGCGGTCGATGAACTCCATTTTTGTTGGGAGCTTGTTGCCTGCCTGGCGAAGCGCTGTACATATATTTAGCGCAGACACAGGCAGATGATAGCGCAAGCCTCACCATCACGGGCTAGCTCCTCACGGACTGGATTTCCGCCAATCTCGAAGATGACGCGTCCGGTCGGTACGCTGGGAGAATGGCCGTGAGTTCATCTGATTCAAAGCCTTCGTACGCATACAACAGAAAACCTACCGCGTTGCCCAAAATTCAAATGTACCCTTTCCCTTCCCCATACGAGTCTCATTTCCCTAGATCTGAGTTAGCAGAACTTTGTAAGACCGTATTCAAGGGACGAGGTGCCTTTATGCAAACGGGGATGTCAGGGAAAACCCGTAAGAAAACCTTGGCGCCCTTGACGACCTTAATTTTACGCCTTATGACTTCTTCTGCAGTCTTCAGCTGTTTGGCGGTGAGGCGGACGCCGTCACCCTTGATACGAAGGCCCCAGTCTCCATACGCAAGTGTGGTACCCTTGACGGAACCACCGGTGGGGATTGGAATGACACCCTTGTGTCGCTTGACGAACGTTACTCTGCGCGGCGCGAGCTGATGTCTTAAGCGCGCCTGGAATGGCCCTCCGTGCTGCAGCGCTGATGATGTCCGCGTCCGCAGGGGTGAAGCACCCACGGCGAGGAGAGAACGAAGAAAGAGCATGTATGATTATGTAATCGATGCGTTGCGTTCCTCTGTGCTCTTTGTGCTCTGGTCTCTTTCTGACTTGTCGTCAACCAGCCGCCGTTGTCGCCTCTGTTCGCTTCTCCCTTGACTTGCAACAATGAGTGACAAAAAGAGGGCACTCGAGGACAGTGGGTCCCTGTTGGCCTCGAAGAAGCCCCGGAGGTCTGTGTTATTTTCATTTTCTGCCCTATCCTTGCCCTGACGTCCTATTTTCAACAGTGAGACCACCGTGAGTACCATTTCTCCCCCTCAAAGGTGAATACGACCGTCAATATCCACTTCTGACTTGCTTCTATAACCTTTTTACCCCCCAGACCTCCTCTAATGGACCAGAAAGCCTCGGCGATGTACGTCCTATATTCCTTTCTTTGCATGCGGCTAAGTGACATCCTTATCTCCTACACAGAAAGAAGCCCTCATCGCGCAAAAGCGCGCCGAGATTTCTGCAAAACTAGCAGCAATGCGCTCCGGCTCGAACACCGCTTTCGCCTCACCGGCATCGCGCACACCTGCACCTACACATGCCCCCAGCCCCGGACCCTCGGCTGCGTCCGCACACTTTGCAGAAGACGTTGGCAGACGCATCGCCGAGGCTAAGCGCAAAGTCACCGAGGCTCAAAACAAGCTTGCCACGAAAGATAACCCTTACATGGTGATTCGATTTTTTATCCCCTACCCTTTCAAGAATGGCTAGCTAAGTGTGATCTGTCGCAGGCGTCCACGCAGTCTCGCGGGAAGAGTCGCAGCGCAGAGCCTGCACCCCAAGGTGTCGGCCTCAAGATGGCGGCGCATCCTCTTTTGCTCGAAACCTCTGCCCCTGCACCGCAGTCTAAGAAGGACCGCTACAAACCGATGCAGCCAAAGTTTGCATCGATTCGCGCCAACGCGCGTAATGTTCCGACACCCCCACCTGCGGCCCCACCTACACCTACGGTTGCGAAGGAAAATCCCTACGCTGCTGCAGCCGCCAGTGCCTCTGCCGAGACTGGCTTTGAAGGCACGCCGCGCGAGCGCGTAGGGCGGTCCTTGAAGTTTAATCCCAAGGGAAAGTATGTCTCTATCGCCAACCAAATTCGACAGGACACGCAGCTGGAGGCTTTGAAGCAGCGTATTGCTGAAAGTGCGAGAAAGGCAGGATTGGACAATGAGTTCGATACGTTGGAGAAAAATATCAGAGTGCGTTTTTTTTCTTATTGAAGCCTTCCTCTTTCTCATTGATATATTGCAGCGCGAAGTTCCTCCGATGGCCGAGTGGTGGGATGCACCGCTCCTCCCGACGGGTCGTTATTCTGACCTGGATGAGTTTGACCCTGCGTATCTCAAGATTCGGACAGAGAATTCGCCTATCACCATCTATATCCAGCATCCCATCCCAATCCCTCCTCCGGGTGATAAGAATCAGCCAGCGCCAAAGCCACTGATGTTGACGAAGAAGGTACGGGTTATCATTGGCTTGGAAGGTGGATCGGCCAACTCATGACGACCTGTAGGAACAAAAGAAGATGAGGAAGCAGAGACGCCAAGGTGAACTCCAGGACAAGAGAGATCGCATCCGAATGGGCTTGATTCCCCCTGATCCACCAAAAGGTCTGTTGCCCATTTGTGTCAGTTCTTCTTTTGCTTACCACACGCTGCAGTACGACTGGCCAACCTGATGAAGGTCCTTACCTCGGATGCGGTCCAAGATCCTACCCGTGTCGAGGCTCGCGTACGCCGGGAAGTCGCTATGCGTAAACACACGCACGACAAGATGAATGCCGAACGCAAACTCACTGATGAGCAACGGCGGGAGAAAGTTGAAACGAAGAAAGCCGAGGAAGACAAGAAAGGGATTGTTGGCGCGGTTTTCAAAGTATCTACGCTATCGGATCCGGCACACCGGTTCAAAGTGCGGAAGAACGCCGAGCAGCTTGCGCTCACGGGGCTTGTGATCTTCAATCCCGCATTCAGCATGGTGTACGTTGAAGGGGCGCCAAAGTTCATGCGAGGCTATAAGCGGCTGATGTTACACCGGATTGCTTGGACCGAAGCCGCACGGGCGCGAGGTGAGGAGGAAGTGGAGCTAGCTGAGGGCGATGAAGGCGAGGCGACCGGGACAGGCCAAGAGCGGGCTGGGCCGCCCAATGAGGAGGTATCGCTCGAAGGTAACAGGTGCGATCTGGTATGGGAAGGCCCCGTTCGGGAGCGTGCTTTCACGAACTTCAGACCGAAGAGCTGCCCGACGGACTCTGCGGCACGGGACGCACTTGGGGCGAAACTGATGAGTTACTGGGACATGGCGAAGAACTACAAGCCGGAGGATGAGGAGTGGAACGTGTAGTGACCGTATCGTGTCGAGATTTCATTTAATTATGCTGCCTTTATTCCCACGGCCGACTTGACACGTCTTGGCTCATAACTTCTTGGCTCATAACTTTGATGGCACAACGACATCCACTCTTAGCATGGCCGAAACGGACTTCTTCGGAGGCTCGTAATGTTGTATTACGAGTCATCAACTCTCAAAGCGGGCCCATTTCTACGCGCGACCTTTTCGAAAAGGCCGTCAAGGTGCCAGCATCACCCGGGGCTAATGGAGAGCCTCTTACGCCGTGGGCGCGGCATCTCAGGAACTCAAAGCCCGCACCCCCGCACCCGGAACACCCCATTCGATCTATGAGGTGCGTTTTAGCCAATACCGTGTTGCTGTTGCGGGCCACATCGACATTATGGATCTACGCAATGCTAGGTACCTGAAACGAACGGTATTGGAGGACCTCGTTCGCACGCGCGACGTCAACAAAGTACACATCAAACGGGTGCTGTCCCCCGTGGAGGTCGAGCAGCGCAGGGCGACGATGTCCAAGGCGCAACTGAAGAAGACGTCGTCGTCCGTCGCGGCCCTCTCGCAACCGGTGTCGACGTGGATGTGGCAGCTGGTGGACAAAAAGAGGACGGAAAAGGATGTGGGTGGCAATGAAGAAGGGGCTGCTGCGTTCGGTGCAGAGGTTGGGGTCGGGGAGGATTGGGGCCATTTGAATAGGCGCCGGCGGCGGGCTCGGGAGGAAAAGGTGGAGAGGGACGTCAAGTGGATGCGAAAGGTGCAGGGGGTGCGGACGGAGAGTGGGTTGAAGGACGAGTCGAGTGCATCGTAGAATTGTCAGAAAAGGCAACAAGGTTCACCACGTTTACCCTTTGACTTGCTACCACACCACGCTCCCGCACTCGCAACATGATCAAGTCCTCCAGGCGGTCTCGCGTAGCCTCCAACGGCACATCCAAACGCTCAAAATCTAACCCCATGTCTCCTCCAAAGTCCCGACCCCAACCCCAGTCTGAATCGTCTCTCACTCAGTCGTCCGTCCCAAAGCCCCAGCAGACACGGAGCACCACGAGCACCATAACCACCACCGCGACAACCGCGACAACCACCGCCGCTACCTCTCTGACGGCCACTGCTCGATATCAGAAGAATCTGAACAGCCTACGTCGCATAGATCCGACCATACTCTCCATCATCGACCAGTTCAGTCATATTTGTCTATACCGACTCCACGAAGAGAAGTGGCAAAAGGATGGTTTCGAGGGCGCATCTTTTCTGTTTGAGCGGTGCGTAGCCCAGGCTCAACTACCCCCCTTCCTCACGCAGTTCCAATATTTTTCAGAGCCGCGTATCCCCCTTACGGTCTCTTCATTCTCAATCGTGCCGGGATGCACGATTACATCCATCCCATCCACCCCGAAGACGAGATACAGGCGGCGGAGGGCGAATACCTCATGTACCGCTCCTACCCCGAATTCACCGCCAAGCGCCTCGCCATGGCCAAATCTGCAAGAACGCTGACCGAGAGCTGGACAACCTCGCACCGCCGCGCAGCGTCGGCCAACGACCCGCTCACCAACTGGCGCTATCTGCTCAATCAAAAGCCGGACAAGGGTCCGCATGAGACCGTCATGTTCTGGTTTTTGGGCTCCGACACTGAACAACACGAACCGCTGTCGGACACGATAGAACGGCGAGTCCACCCTCTCCCGTCGACCGTTTTTGAAACCGCCGAGCTAAATCGATCGATTTTTTCTTTCCCCCAGACTCATGACCTTCATACGCAAAGGCGAGCCGTATCCGTATAATCTGGATCGGCTCCCGCCCCGCGCTCAGCACCCCCCTTCGACCGACACGAACCCTCAGGAGACCAGCGAAGCATCGCCCGTAGATGCTTCTGCTTCTTCTACGACACTCCCAGATCAACAACAAAGCAGCGAAAGTCAATCCCAAACGGTGCCCACGGACGGAACAACGTCAGACCTGGACAAGTTGTTCTCCAAACTCATCCCCGCCGCCCCGCCGGCCCCTACCCCCAACCATAAAGTAACCCTCGAGACCCTCTTTGCCTCTGCCTCGTCCACTCCTTCGTCCAACCTCGTGACCCCGCCGTCGACCACGGCCAACAAAGGTCTGGCCCTCCTTGACACCATCTTTGCATCCGCCACACCGCCACCTGGCCCCTTACCGGCGCCTACGCCTCCCCCATCTCATCACGTGAGTTCGGAGCCATTCCCCCCGCCACCATCCGTACCGCCGTCCACGCGCCTCGCGTACGCATCAGCGCATCCGCACAGCGATGTCTCCTCCGAGCCCGATCCCCAATCCGAGTCCTCTGAACCCCCTTCGTCTCCTTCGCGCCACGCTGCGGCGCAACTCATTCACTCTCCGCAGCCCGCCAACTCGCAGCTCCCACAGATTCTCACGCAGGACGTGATCTCGGCGCTACTCGGCATGCCGCCCAGTCGTACGAGCAGCGTCGCATCCTCGCAACGCCGATATGAGGGCGACGTCGAGAGCAGCGACGATCCGCATGAGGCCGACTCGCCGATCGAAGAATGGCCCCTGGCGCATGCGAATCGCGCCAGGAAACACGAGCTAGGCGACGTCACTCCCCGCCCTCCACTGCGTGGATTTGCGTCGTCAGAGAAGGTGCTTCCTGCCCACCCTTCCTCGTTGCCATCCCATCATTCTGCGCCTTCTGTCCTCCCAAGCGCAGCTACGTCTGCGCCACCTGTACCAGCTTCTTCCGAGCCTGCCCCAACCATAGGACTGACCGCCTCTGCCGTTCCCGCCGCACATGCTCCCCGCGCCGGCACCTCTCCTGCGCCCCGTGCCCTCGTGCCCTTCCATGAAGAATCGTCCCTGTGGCCATACCCGCGCGCACCGCTGGATGACCGCGACGACATCGTCGAACTCGATTTTGCCGACACGAGCGCGCTCAGCGACGTCGATGCGTTCGAGCGCCGGCGACAGAACGGCAAGAAAGGCGCGAAGATGTCGAAGAGGGATAGGGCGCGGGAGCGGGAGGATATCGAACGTTCGTGGGATGTGCCTGGGAATACTATCATCCCCAACCTCGATGTGGGGTTGTTGCACCCGGCTATGGGGAGACCGTCAACGGTCTCGCCTTCTCCACGGTCGGGCGCTGTCAATGCCAAACAACCCAACTCAGCATCTGCGCCAGTGAACGACCCTGCACCATCGTCCGCTGGAGGACAGGCCGCAACGGCACCTCTGTGTGGAAACAACAAGTCCAAGGCCGCCAAGTCAAAGTCCGTCCCTAACGGACCCAACGCCCAAGTGTCAGTCCCCCCCGCCACGACGCAGGCTAACGGTGCGGCGATCGCGGCGATCGTCGAAGCCGTACGCAACCACGATCACCCGAATGGCAATGGCAGCACATCGTTGCCGATGACGACGACAACGACGACGATGACAGACCGCAACGAGTTTGTGAGAGAGGTGCTCACTCTGATCCACGTGCGTCATCGTTCCTCCAGTTATCTATGGCTCTTCTTCATTCGCGTTATCTTTGACTTGATAGACCGATCCCTCGTTCGTGGACCGACTTTGGACGGAATATCGTGCGCGGGCTTAGCATATGTAAACGCTCGTTATCTACATTGGCCAGCGTACCGTGACTGTGGCTGCTGTAACTTGTACTGCCCGCCTTCATCCCGCCCCTTCCCCTCCCACACTCCCTCCGCGTTTCCCGTGCACCCTACGCTGCACCGAGATATCAGTGTCCATGTATTGTCGCACGATGTACCACACTTGCACTGACATGCATCGTATATTCGATGCAGTATTTCCGGGTGGATGTGTGTCCAGACGAGAGAACGTTTGAACCTTGCTGTGGATTAACGAGAGGATGTGCGGTGAGTGTGATCGGAACAACAGACATCAACGTATCAACCCCAGTGAAAACCGGTTCCGACCCTATCTGTGTGAATCTGACCTTGTTCGGGCATGGCTGAGATGAGCGTCTCACACAGCTCACGGCCACCCTCATTGGACGTGGTTCCAAGGGCCCCGACGCATGCAACGACCATCTCAGTGTCACCACCACATCAGAATTATTTTTTTCATCTTATTCCTACTTATTCCTTTCTTACCCCCAAAATAAGAGGTATAAGTAAGGAATAAGATGGAATAAGTGGAATAAGATGAATTTCTTTTTGCTGATGCAGTACACACATGCCCAACAAGAACATGTCTTGTCATGGTGTTTTTTTAATTCTCATATATGTGGGAGTTAGGGAGAATACCCAGTTATCTCATATTCGTACTATGTACTGTTCTCTTATAGCCCGTACAGATAGGAGTGTGTATCTACATATCTGTGTCCACAATGTCTAGACTGCTTATCTCATCTATCCATATACGTCGGGGCGGCGGTTTGCCCAATATAGGATCACGCATGTTAGTGGTCCCGATCTAATCCGATCAGGGCTATGCAGATTGTTATTGTGTGGTCCATCTCAACACCCCCCTTCAAATCGTCGCCATTACCATTTCTGATACATGCTGTTTGTGTTTTGCACGTGGCAACACTTTTGTGAGGACATCGGCTGTTTGTCTGTGACCTCAGCAACTTTGGGCTTTCACCTTGTTTCGTTTTACCATCTGTCTTATTGAATGGTGCTTGATCTCGATGTGCTTGGCTTGCTGATGA
>Ga0137397_10003261_pt1 | contig 11305 bp, 6 predicted proteins | sample czorhiz116metaG_FD_106658 | JGI IMG/M metagenome (GOLD analysis project Ga0137397, IMG submission 106658) | Vadose zone soil microbial communities from Angelo Coast Range Reserve, California, USA - czorhiz1.16 metaG | ecosystem: Environmental > Terrestrial > Soil > Vadose zone | place: USA...
CGAGCCACACGACGGCGCTCCGGATACCCCCCTGCGGCGACAGGATGAGGTCCTCGGGGTTCTTTTCCTTGCCGCAGACGTACTGGTCGATCGTCACGGCGAGCTTCTTGAGCTCGGGCGTCGTCCCCTTCAGGACGACCGTGCCCTTGATCGTCCCCGCCGCGGCATCGCGCGGCGTGGCCAGGCCGGTGACGAGCGTGACGGCGCTCAGGCCGAGCAGCATCGCTCGCAGGGTCGTCACCCGGGTTGCCATCAGGATCATCAGTGTACGACAGGTCGGGCGATCCTAGACCGCTTCGACGAGCGCGACGCGAATCGGCGGGGCAGGGCGTCCCTGTACGACTGCGAGGTGGCGAAGATCCAGGTCTTTCGTCGGGCGCTGCGAATGAGACGTCGCGGAGGCGGCGCCATCCCGCCGCTACGGAGATATGCGCCGATCCTCCACCAGTCTGCCGTACTCGAGCTTCACGATCCGATCACCGAGGTGATAGTAGCGGTCGTCGTGACTGATGACCACGATAGTCTTGCCACGGGCCTTGAGGTCGGCCAGAAGGCGCGTGTAGAAGATCTCACGGTAGTGACGGTCCTGGTCGGCGGCCCACTCGTCGAAGACATAGATCGGGCGGTCTTCGAGGAACGCAGTCAGCAAGGCCAGACGCTTGCGCTGGCCCTGGGACAGCGCTGTCGTCGACAGGGCTCCGTTCCGTATCTGCACCTTGTCATCGAGCTCGAGCTCGACCAGATAGCGGTGGGCTCGCGTGTCGAGATCGGTGCTGCGCAGGCCGAGCAGACTGTCGAACAGATAGAAGTCTGAGAAGACCGCCGAGAAATGCTGGCAGTACCATTCCCGATTCTTGCCGGTGATCGGCATCCCGTCGATTCGGATCGCGCCGAGATCCGGGCTGTAGAGGCCGGCGAGCACCTTGACGAATGTCGATTTACCGCTGCCATTGCCGCCAACGAGGAAGACAACCTCACCGCGAGCGAGCGTCAGGTCGAGGGGCCCGAGCGCAAATGCCCGACCGTCGAGCTCGGGCGGATAGGTGAACGTCACCCCTTCGAAATCCAACCGCTGCCACTCGCGCGGCTCCTCCGTCCGGGCCGGAGACTCGCCGTCGGCGCCGGTGAGCGATACGCCGAGCTCACGGATCTTGTCGAGCGCGATCCGGCCGCGGGCGAAGATCGGCCAGGCGTCGATGATTCCCCAGACCGGCGCCATCACGTACAACGTTGCCAGAACGTAGCCCGTCACGGTCTCGGCCTGCTGGCCGTTGGCGGACGGCGCGGCGAACAGCAGGCCGCCGAGCAGACCGTAGAACAGGATTTGGTTCCACGTATCGGCGACGAGGTGATGCCGGACCCCGGCGAGGGCGTGCTGCCGTAGGTCCTCCGTCGCCGTCTCGATCCGCTCCGACAGAAACGCCTCGCGCCGGGCGGCGTTCAGCTTGAGCTCCTTCACCCCTTCCGTCAACGCGCGAAAGTGGTCGAAGAGGACGTCGCGGGTGTCGCGGGCTCGCTGCAGGTAGCGGTAGGCGCGTGTGGTCAGGAGCCGGTACCCCACGATTCCGATTCCCACCACGCCCGTCACGACGAGCAGGATCGGCCAGGAGAGCCACCCAAGGTAGGCGGCGCAGCCGAGCAGCACGGCCGCGTTCATCGCGACCGTCGGCACGTTCTGCGCCGCCCAGCCGAGCCAGGCGACGTCGTCGGTGAGCGTGACGAGGATCCGCGGAATACCCACGTGCTCGAGGTGTCGCAGCGGCGTGGCGAGCACGCGGCGGCTGAGGTCGCGGCACAAGCTGGCGAGCGTCGCCTGAGCGAATCGATTGAGCAACAGCCGAGCGAGTGCCTGGCTCAGCACCTTGATCACGACCAGTCCGCCGAAGCCCGCGACCAGCATCGAGCGCGAGAGGTCGGGGCGATGGAGCGCCGTGTTGACCAGGACGATCAGCCCCGCGCCGGAGGCGCCGCTCACGAGCCCGGCCGCCACGGCCGCTCCTGCCACGGGCCAGGAGCCGGCAAGAACCAGCGCGAGAAGCGAGCTCACCTGCGCCCTGGACGTGACGCCGACGTCTGCGCCGCTTCGAGACACACTTTGAGCTGAGTCGCAAGCTCCCGGACGTGTGGCTCCGTCAGCATCAGCCCCGAGTCCGCACCGGGCGCGGTGCGGACTTCGACTCCGCCCAGAACGAGCTCGAGCCATCTCCTCCGAGGGTCGACGCTCGGGTCCACCTGCCGTCCTTCGGCCCAGAAGAGCACGACATGATCGGGGTACGGGCGGGGCGTGTACCGGCCCAACGCCTGAAGGTTCGCTTGCGTCACCGCGAGCCGCGCGAGCTCACCACGCAGGCCGCGAAGGGGATCTCGCCGAATGACGAGGTCGGCGAGCACCTTCAACCGGCTGCCCACGTAACGGAGGCGATCACGGCCGCGAAGACGCTTGAAACTCTCGACGTCGAGCGTGAGCCGCGCCGCGACGAGCGCGGCTAACGCCGAGGCGCGGGGTGCGAGCCGGGCCGGCAACATCGACGCCACCACGGGCGGCCAGGTCTCGAGCAGCCCCAAGAACCCGACCTCCTGGCCCGCCGCGCGCAGCTGCAGCGCCATCTCGTAGGCCACGACACCGCCCATGCACATGCCGGCCAGGTGATATGGGCCGTGGGGTTGAACCTCGCGGATCTCTCCAAGATAGTCCGACGCTATGTTTTCGATCCGGGTCCGTGGCCGCCGCGTCCCGTCGAGACCGCGCGACTGGAGGCCGTAGAACGGCTGGTCCGGTCCGAGCAGCCGCGCGAGCGCGTGATAGCCGAGGACGCTTCCGCCGACGCCCGGGACCACGAACAGGGGCGGGCAGCTCCCGGCGGGCTGGATCGCGACCAGCGAGCGACCGGACGCCGGGCGCGTGCCTCGACGGATCGCCCCCGCGAGGCCTTCGACGGTGGGTGCTTCGAACAGCGCCGCGAGCGGAAGAACGACACCGAGCTCGTCCTCGAGTCGGGCAAACAATCGCACCGCCAACAGCGAGTGGCCGCCGAAGTCGAAGAAACTGTCGCGGATGCCCAGCTGGCCGACCGAGAGGATGTCCCGCCAGATCTCCACGAGCTGCCGCTCGAGCTCGTCGCGAGGCTCGACCGGAGCGATGGCTTCGGGCATCCCGGCCGGCTCCGGCAGAGCGTGGCGGTCCACCTTGCCGCTCGCGTTCAGGGCAAGCCGGTCGATCGCGACGAACGCCGTCGGAATCATGTAGTCCGGAAGCGTCCGGGCGAGGAATTCGCGCAGCTCCTGTGATTCGCACGCGCCCACGACGTAGGCCACGAGTCGCGCGTCGGCGGCCGACGCTCGACGGCCGACCACGACGCAGTCCCGTACCTTCGGATGCCGCGCGAGCGCCGCCTCGATCTCGCCGGGCTCGACGCGAAACCCGCGAATCTTGACCTGATCGTCGAGCCGACCGATGAACTCGAGGGTCCCGTCGGCGAGCCAGCGCACGAGGTCGCCCGTCCGATAGAGGCGCTCCTCGAGCGTCGGTGACAGGCGATGCACGACGAAACGTTCGGCCGTGAGCTGCGCGCGGCCGACGTAGCCGCGCGCCAATCCGTCACCGGCGACCCACAACTCACCGGGCGCGCCGATCGGCACCGGCCGTCGCCAGCGATCGAGCACATAGACCCGCGTGTTGGCGATGGGCCGGCCGATCGGCACCGAGTGCCCTGGGGGCGGCGCGCTCGTGATGGCGTGACAGCACGTGAAGGTCGTGCCCTCGGTCGGGCCGTAGCCGTTCACGAGCCGGAGCGTCGGCAGGGCCGCTCGCACGCGCCGGACGTGCTCTGGCGAAAGCACATCGCCGCCCGCGAGAAGCTGGCGGAGCGGTCGAAGACACTCGATCCGGTCATCGACGACCCGCTCGAAGAGCCCGGCGGTGAGCCAGAGCGTCGTCACCCCGTGGCCGACCAGGAGCACGTTCAACTCGGCGGCCGAGAGAGCCCGAGGCGGTGCGATGACAAGGCGCCCGCCGTTGAGCAGCGCACCCCAGATCTCGAACGTTGAGGCATCGAACGAGAGCGGCGCGAGCTGGAGGAGGACCTCGTCGGCTCCCAGGTGAGCGTATCCCGTCCCCTTCACCAGCCGGATGACGCTTCGGTGCGTCGCCTCGACCCCCTTGGGCTCACCCGTGGAGCCGGACGTGTATATCACGTACGCCAAATCGGCGGCTTTCACCTGGCTCGTGAGCCTTGTGTCCGGTCTTGCCGCGACGGAATCCCAGTCGGCATCGAGACAGATCGTGCGGCCCGTGAACGCCTCGAGCCGGCTCCGCATCGCCGTCTGGGTGAGGACGATGGCGATGCTCGTATCGAGCAGCATGAAGGCCAGGCGTTGCGGCGGCGCCGCCAGGTCGAGCGGAACATAGGCCCCGCCCGCCTTCAGGATGCCGAGCAGGACGACGATGGTCTCGATCGACCGGTCCATGAGTACACCCACCGGACTCTCCGAGCCGACACCGGCCGCGCGAAGATGATGCGCGAGGCGGTTCGCTCGGCGGTCGAGCTCGCGGTACGTCAGCTCGGTGCCCTCGAACACGAGCGCGGTCGCGTCCGGTGAGGCGTCGGCCTGATCTTCGAACAGATCGTTCACCGACCGATCGCGAGGATAGGGTGTGGTCGTGGCGTTCCACGCGACCAGCAACTGGTCCGTCTCGGCCTCGGTCAGGAGACGTAAGGACGAGATCCGGCCGTCGGGCTCGGCGACGATGCTCTCCAGCAAGGTCAGGTAGTGACCGGCCAGGCGCGTGATCGTCGCCCGCTCGAAGAGGTCGCGCCGGTACTGGAGACTCGCGCTCAACGTCCCGTCCGCTCCCTCGCGAACGAACAGCGTGAGGTCGAACGGCGAGGCGACCGTGACGAATGTGAAGTCCGCGCCGGCGGTCGCGTTCTGCAGGACGAAGCTGACCTGGAACACCGGATTCTGTCCGAGGGTCCGCTCGGGCTGCAGCTCCTCCACGAGCTTCTCGAACGGCAGGTCCGGGTGGGCGTAAGCGCCGAGGCAGGTTTCGCGCACCCGGGCCAAGAGCGTTCTGAACGAAGGGTCATCGGCGAGACTCGTTCTGAGGACCAGGGTGTTCGTGAAGAATCCAATGACGGACTCCAGCTCCGTGTGGTTTCGATTCGCCACCGGCGTGCCCACGGCGATGTCGTCCTGGCCGCTGTAGCGGGCGATCAGTGCCTTGAATGCCGCCAACAAAGTCATGAATCGGGTGGCGCCCTCACGGAGACCGAGCGCGCGGAGGCTGTCGGCCAGCGGGCGCGGGATGACGAAATCGTGGCTCGCGCCAGCCGAGGTCGGCCGGCTGGAGCGGGGGTGATCGGTCGGCAACCGGAGGGGCGCTGATAGGCCGGACAGCTGCGTGAGCCAGTATCGACGCTGGGCCTCGAGAGCGGTACCGCTGAGCTCGCGCTGTTGCCAGAGCGCGAAGTCCGCGTACTGGACGGGGAGCTCGGGTAACGGCGCGGAACGCTGCTCGAGGCTCGCCCAGTACAGCGCCGCGAGGTCCCGCGCGAGAATATCGAACGACCATCCGTCGGCGACCATGTGATGGACCGACAGGCAGAGCTCGTGATCGTCGGGTGCGACCTCGATGAGGAGGGGCCGGAAGAGAGGCCCGCTGGCCAGGTCGAAGGGCCGCGCCGCGTGCTCTTCGATGAGCCGCCATGCGGCGGCCGCGCGCTCCCCCGGCTCGACGCCGTCGAGGCGGATGACCGGGAGTGAGACGAGATCGGGCACGGCGATCCTTTGTGCCGGCGTGCCGTCCTTGCTGGGGAAGGTCGTGCGCAGCGACTCGTGCCGCCGGACGAGATCGGTGAGGGCCTGGGTCAGCGCGGAAACGTCGAGCGGGCCATGGAACCGCCGTCGAGCCGTGATGGCGTAGGCCGAGGAGCCGGGCTGGAGCTGGTCGAGGAACCATAGGCGTTGCTGGGCGAACGAGAGCGGAAGGTCGTCGGAACCATCGGGGTTCGCACGGAGCCATGCGACCAGCTCGGCCTTTCGGAGGCCGATCTCCACGCGGAGGGCATCGGTCAACACACCCCTCGGCGCGCTGCAACGCAGGCGCTCGCCGTCGACGGCCACCCGGATGTCGAGGGTCCGCAGGTGGGCGACGAGCTCGGCCGCGGTCATGCCGTTACTCTAGAACTCTTCGATCACGCGCTCGTCACGCTTCTCGGCCGGGAGGCTCCGGAGCAGAGCCTCGATCTCTGCCTCGGACAGCCCCGCGAGACGCGCCCGGAGCTGCTCTCGGCTCGTGACCTCGCGGGTCGGCGCCGCCGCGATCGTGCCGGACTTCTCGGACTTCGCGATCTCGGGGCAGAGTCCCGCGACCGTCGGCTCTTCGAAGAGACGCCGCAGGGGTAGCTCCACCCGAAAGGTCTTCCGGACGCGCGCGATGACCTGGATGCCCAGCAGCGAGTGTCCACCGAGCTCGAAGAAGTTGTCGTGGATCCCGACACGGTCCAGCTTGAGTACCTCGGCGAAGATGCCGGCAAGCGCCTTCTCCTCGCGGGTGCTCGGGGCGACGTGGCCGTGCTCGCGGTCGGGGCGCTGCTGCTCGGGTGCCGGGAGAGCCCGGCGGTCCACCTTGCCGTTCGGCATCAGGGGCAACGCCGGCAGGGACACGAACGACGACGGCACCATGTAGTCGGGGAGCCGCTCTCGGACGAACTGCCGAAGATCCTCCGGAGCCGAGACGCCGTCGTGCGGAACGACGTGACAGACGAGGCGCGCGTCGGCGCTCTCGCCGATCACCGTGACCACGGCGGCCTCGACCGATGGGTGCGTGCGCACGACGGTCTCGATCTCGCTCGGCTCGATCCGGACGCCGCGGATCTTGACCTGATTGTCGACGCGCCCGAGGAACTCGATGTTTCCATCCGGCAGGAAGCGACCGCGATCGCCGGTCGCGAACAGGCGAGCCTCCCGGTCTGGGCTGAACGGATCGGGGATGAACTTCTGCGATGTGAGCTCGGGATTGTGGAGATAGCCCAGGGCCAACCCGTCGCCCGCCACGTAGATCTGTCCAGGCATTCCCATCGGCACTGGATTCAGGTATCGGTCGAGGAGGTAGATGCGCGTGTTGTCGATCGGCCGGCCGATCGGGATCCGCTCGAGCGAACGGCGGCGTTCGATGACATACGAGGTCACGTCGCCCGTGACTTCGGATGAGCCGTATAGATTGACGAGTGTCGCGGTGGGGAAGGCCGCCGCGAAACGCCTCGCCAGCTCGGGCGTGATGGCCTCGCCGCTGGTGACCCAGAACCGTACACTGGCGAGGCGGCTCCCGATGTTCGGCACGCTGTCGAGCAGGAGCCGGAGGAGCGACGGTACCAGGACGATCCGCGTGACGCGATTCACCGCGAGGATCTCGACCAGTCCGATCGGGTCTTCGATCGCCTCGTCAGGGACGATGACGCTGCGAACGCCCTGGAGCAGCGGCCCGAAGATCTCCCACATCGCGTCCACGAAGCTCAGCGTCGTGGTTTGGCAGCCGACATCGTCCGGCTCGAACTTCCAGCGCCGCCACATCCACGCGAAGCGGTTCACCGACGCGCGATGGGGTGCGAGCACCCCCTTCGGCGTCCCGGTCGAGCCCGACGTGTAGATGATGTAGGCCAGGTCCTCGGCGGTCACGCCGCTGTCCGGTTTCCCCCCGCCCGAACGCGCGATGGTCTCCCAGGCGCTGTCGAGGCAAATCACCTCGCACCCGCGTCGCGGGACCCGCTCGAGGAGCCGCGCCACTGTCAGGAGAACGGGTGCCTGGCTGTCCTCGAGCATGAAGGCGAGCCGTGAGGGCGGATACGTGGGGTCCATCGGCACGTAGGCGCCGCCGGCCTTCAGGATGCCAAGCAATCCAAGGACCGCGTCGATCGAGCGCTCGATGCATATGCCGACGGCCACACCGCGTCCGACTCCGCGCGCGCGGAGGTGGCGAGCGAGCTGATCGGCCCGGAGGTTCAGCTCGGCGTACGTGATCTGCTGCTCCCGGCCGACGAGCGCGACGGCGTCCGGAGTCCGCGCCGCCTGGGCTTCGAAGAGCCAGTGGATGCACTGCTCGTGGGGGTAGGCGCTCGCCGTGTCGTTCCACTCCGTCAAGAGTCGCCGCCGCTCGGAGGCGTCGATGAGCGGCAGAGCCGACAGGCGCTCCCCGGGGTTCGCGGCGATGCCCTCGAGCAGCGCGCGAAAATGTCCGAGCATACGGGCAATCGTGGCGTGGTCGAAGACGTCGGTGCTGTACTCGAAGGCGCAGAAGAGCCCCTCGTCGTCCTCCGCTGTTTCGACCGTCAGGTCGAACTTCGCGGTCCCGATGTCGATGTCGAGCTCCTTCATCGTCAGGCCTGACAGCTGGAACGTCTGCTTGGGGGCGTTCTGGAGGATGAACATGACCTGGAACAACGGGGGATGGCTGAGGCTCCGCTGGACGTTCAGCGCCTCGACGAGCTTCTCGAACGGAACCTCCTGGTGGCTGTAGGCCTCCAGCGCGACCTCCCGCACCCGCGCAAGGAGCTCGCGGAATGGAGGGTCGCCGGACAGATCGGTGCGCAGCACGAGCGTGTTCACGAAGAAGCCGATCAGGGGTTCGAGGTCGATGTCGCCGCGACCCGCGCTCGGTGAGCCGACGACGATGTCGTCCTCGCCCGTGTACCGCGATATCAGCGTTTGGAACGCCGCCAGCAAAGTCATGAAGAGGGTTGCGTTGGCCGAGCGGCCCACCGCCTTCAGACGATCGACGAGGACCTGCGGCAGCAGCGTCTGCTGGACGGCCCCGTGCGGTGTTCGTGCCACCGGCCGCGCTCGATCGGTCGGCAGCTCGAGGACCGGCGGCGCCCCGGCAAGCTGGCCTCGCCAGTAGGCGAGCTGCCGGTCGAACACGTCCGGGGTCAGCGAGGCTCGCTGCCGCCGCGCAAAGTCCGCGTACTGCAGTGGCAGAGCCGCCAGCGACGATGGGCGTCCGGTCGTGGCCGCCTCGTAGAGCTGGCTGATCTCCTTGAAGAGCACGCTCATCGACCACGCGTCGGTGACGATGTGATGCATGAGCAAGAGCAGGACGTGGTCGTCCTGGCGCACGCGTAGCAGCGTGGCTCGTATGAGGGGACCCCCGGCGAGGTCGAACGGGCGCTGGGCTTCATCGCGAATCACCCGCTGCACCTCGGACTCCCGCCCCGCTTCTGGCGAATCGCTCAGATCGATGATCGGCAGCTCGAACGAGCGACTTCCGGCGATGACCTGCATCGGCCGTCCATCGACCTCCGCGAACGTCGTGCGCAAAGACTCGTGGCGCGCCACGACTCCGTTGAAGGTGTCGCGCAGCGCCTGCGTGGAGAGCGTGCCGACAAGTCTGATGGCCCGCGCGATGTTGTACGCGGGTGAGCCCGGCTCGAGCCGGTCGAGGAGCCACAGTCGTTCCTGGGGGTAGGAGACCGGGCCCATCTTCTGAGGCGTCGCGGCGGCCCCGGAGACCATCACGCCGTTGCCGCCTCCACGGCGACCGCGGCGACGTAGCCGACATCGACCTTGGGTACCTCCAGCATCCAGCGCGCCGGCGCGTTCGGATCGTCCTCGACGTGCTCGAGCCGGGCCGGCGCGCCGGGAGCGAGCGAGACCGTGAAGCGCGCCGGCGAGCCGGCCAATCCAGTGCCGATCGCCTTGAGGTACGCTTCCTTTCGCGTCCAGCAGTTGAAGAAGCCCTCCAGTCGGTCGGCCGGCGGGAGTCGATACAGCCTCCGGCGCTCGTCGGCTGAGAGGGCGCGCGCCGCGAGCTCGTCGAGATCCGGCAGCGGCCTCAGGCGCTCGACATCCACGCCGACCCGGCGGCCTCGGGTCACGGCGTACAACCCGAGGCCCTCTGATCGGGACGCGTTGAATCGCAGACCTGAGCGGTCGAGGGGCGGAGCGAGCTCCGGCTTACCGTGCCGCCCGTAGCGAAAGACGACCAGGTCCGGCTCGACGCCGAGGCAGCCGGCGAGGCCGATGCGCAACACGGCGCGGCTCACCGCGAAGCGCGTCGCGTCGCGCTGGAAGTGGAATCGCCCGACCCGTTCCTGCTCGTCGTCGCTGAGATATCGGGCGAGGTTCGCGAATGTCGTCGCCTCGAGATCGAGGCTCGCAGACCACACCCGAACCTCGCGTCCACGGAGGGGACCACGGTGCGCCGCCGCGGGCCTGGCGCTCGTCGCGACGGTCGCGGTGCTCACACCGCGATGAACCTCAGACCCCCAGCACGAGCCGTACCGGATTCTCCCGGCTCCCGAGGCCGAAGGAGAAGCCCGGCGCGACCGAGCCGGGATCGACGTGAGTCCCGAACAGGCGATCCCAGAGCGTGAACATGTTCCCCATGTTAGCCCCGTAATGCCGCGGGTCAGCGCTGTGATGGACGTGATGATAACGCGGTGTGACAAAGACCCACTCCAGCCACGCCGATCGCCAGGTGAAGTTCATGTGCATCCAGTCGTTCTGGACGGCGGTGAACGCGGCGATCCCCAGCACGATCCACCAGGGAGAAGGCTCAACAACGGGTAGGCCAGAATGTACGGGACATTCACGAGGAATTGCTGAGGGACCGTGGCTCTCACGCCCCCGAGCCAGTACATGTACGTCGGCGAGTGATGCCACTTGTGAACGCGCCAGAAGTGCCTGGTGTGGGTGAGTCGATGTACCCAGTAGTGCCCAAAATCGGCCAGGACGAAATAGACGACGACCCGCAGCGCCAAGGGGAGCTCGGACAGCGCGGCTGAATACGCGGGTTGGCCGTGCACGATGCCGTTCAGATATGCCGCCAGCGGAACGACGACATAGATGTAGGCCGCCAGGGCGATCAGATCGTTTCGGACAACCGAGCGATAGGAGAGGGCTCGGGCCGGTCGGATGATCTCGAGCGTGGTAAAGAAGACCGCGCGGCTGATGAGCACCAGGTTGAAGAAGACGGGCGCGGAGAACAGGAAATCGAACAGCGCTTTCCGGTCCACGTGAGCTCAACGGCAAGTATACGGCCCCGCGCACCGGTGAATCAACCTATTGGTTTGATTGGTTTTGCCTTGACCATCTCGCCGTCTCGCGGTATCGATCGAGCTTGGCACGGGAGGCTTCCGGAGTCCCCGGAGGTATGGTCGACACGCTGTCAGGAGGAAGGAAGACGTCGATGGTGAGCCGGCGAGTCGTCAGATCCTACCAGGCGCGCTACAGCATGGGGGCGAACAAGGCGTCGATGTACGACCTCACGGACGCGATCGACGTCCACGCCCACGCCCGCGGCCAGGACGAG
>Ga0137397_10003263_pt1 | contig 11302 bp, 7 predicted proteins | sample czorhiz116metaG_FD_106658 | JGI IMG/M metagenome (GOLD analysis project Ga0137397, IMG submission 106658) | Vadose zone soil microbial communities from Angelo Coast Range Reserve, California, USA - czorhiz1.16 metaG | ecosystem: Environmental > Terrestrial > Soil > Vadose zone | place: USA...
CTCGTCCAAGAAGAGCTTGACGCCGATTGGAGCAAGGTATCCGTAGCTGGCGGTTCCGGGAATGTCGCCCTGTACGGCAACCTTTCGTTTGGCGGAAAAGTCCAGATGACTGGAGGGTCGAGTGGCACGGTCTCCTCATGGCAGCGCTACCGCCAGGCAGGCGCGACGGCGCGCGCGATGCTCATTGCAGCAGCGGCGGAAAGCTGGAGCGTCCCGGTCGGCGAGATCAAGGCCGAAAACGGCACCGTAAGCCACGCTTCTGGCAAGTCTGCCAAATATGGCGCACTAGCGGCGAAAGCGGCCAGTGGTCCGGTGCCGAGCAATGTGGGCTTGAAGGAGGCGAAGGATTGGAAGTACATCGGCAACGAGACGCTGCCACGATACGATTCGCGACCCAAGTCCGAGGGACGCCAGCAGTACACGATCGACTTGCGTGAGCCAGGCATGCTCACTGCGGTGATGATCCATCCTCCGCTGTTCGGGGCGACTCTGAGATCATTCGAAGCGTCGAAAGCCAAGGCCATGAAGGGCGTTGTGGACGTCGTCGCGACGCCCCGAGGTGTCGCAGTTGTTGCAACCGGCATGTGGGAGGCGATAAAGGCCCGTGAGGTCGTCACCGTAGAATGGGACGATGACAAGGCAGAGAAGCGAAGTTCGAGCGAGATAGCCGACGAATACCGCGCTGCCGCAGACAAGCATGGTGAGGTGGTCGCGTCCAACGTTGGCGATGTCGACACGGCGTTTGCGAACGCGCCGAAGCTGATCGAAGCGCGCTATGAATTTCCATACTTGGCGCATGCTGCTTTGGAACCGATCAACGCCGCCGCCAGAATGAATCCCGACGGCACACTTGAAGTATGGGGCGGCCATCAAATGCCGGATCTCTATCAGACGGTCGCGGCCAAGGTCGCCGGGATCACGCGGGATAAGGTTATTCTGCGGGTGATGAAGACCGGTGGCGGGTTCGGTCGGCGAGCCTCAGTTGATTCAGACGTCATCGTGGAGGCCGTGGCCACCGCCAAGGCGATCGGATGGAAGGCGCCCGTCAAGGTCCAATGGACCCGCGAGGACGACATGCGTGCCGGGCGCTATCGGCCAGCTTTCATGCACAAGATGCGTGCTGCGCTCGACAGCAGCGGCAACCTGCTTGCCCTTCGCGACACTCTCGTTGGTCAATCCATTTCGAGGGGTACCGTCATGGAGGCGGTTTTGGTCAAGAACGGCGTGGACTTGCAGTCGGTCGAGGGGATGGCGAACCAGCCATATGCCATTCCGAACGTCCGTGTGGAGCTAACCACTACGAGCTCTCCGGTGCCGGTACTCTGGTGGCGTGCTGTGGGGTCCACGCACACCGCGTATGCACTCGAAGCATTTATGGACGAGATCGCGCATGCAGCCGGGAAAGATCCCGTGGAGTTCAGACTCGCCCTATTGAAGGACAAGCCACGCCATGCGGCGGTTCTGCGGCTCGCTGCGGAAAAGGCCGGATGGGGTGCGCCCGCTCCAGCGGGTCGATTTCGTGGTGTTGCTGTTGCAGAGTCATTCCATTCCTACGTCGCGCAAGTGGCGGAGATATCCATCAGCAAGTCCGGCCCTCCTAGGGTGCATCGCGTTGTCTGTGCCGTTGATTGCGGCGTAGCGGTTAATCCCGATCAGGTGCGCGCGCAAATGGAGGGGGGAATTGGCTTTGGACTAGGCGCAATTCTCAAATCGCGGATCACGCTGGATAAGGGGCGGATTGTCGAGGGCAATTTCGACGGATATGACGTGCTGAGGATCGACGAAATGCCATCCGTGGAGGTTCACATCGTCAAATCGTCCGCTCCCCCCACGGGTGTCGGCGAGCCGGGTGTTCCGCCGATAGGACCTGCTGTGGCTAACGCGATGTTCAACGCGACCGGCAAGCGTATTCGCATCCTGCCCTTTGGTGATTCAGCGAAGAGCTAAGTGCACAGTCAGTTATTTTCGGCCCGAGCTTCCTGCGGTGGGTGCTCTGTAGACTTAGGAGGCGGAGGGCCGGCTGGTGGCAGCAATCCCTCCGGGCGATACGTTGTCGACCCCATTGCTCCTCGGAATGCGTTCCGGCTGGATCACGAATGCCGCGGAGAGGGAACGACGCTGACAGAAACGTCGTCATCTGCATGCTCGTGCAGCACATAAACACGTCAGCGAAATCAGCCAACGCCGAGCAAAAAGAAGCAGCAAGTCTGTCTCCGAACCAGCCGCCGGTAATGAGCGACATTACGAACCCGTCGGAGTGAGCCGCCTCAATAGGCTGGCAGGTTGCCAGCGCTTGCATGAAGGTTAGGCGAATCGACGGCAAACCGATGTAGACGGCGCAGAAGTTCAGAAGGGAAGAAACGAGTGGAGCCCGTCAGCACGACGGGTCGAATTCAACATCGGCCGAATTGACGACCGATGTCGCAGGTTCGGACCGATCTAACTTGCTGCGAATGAAGCTCAGCAGGTATCGATGCGTCCCTTCCGGTCAGCTGTATCGAACGTCTGGGGCATCCGCGTGCTAGGATCGTGCCCGAACCTCGATCATCGCCCCTGGAGAAATTCAATGTTGAGGCGGTTGAATTCGTCCGTCCGTTCAAGATGCGGGAAATGCGATGTTCCGCGGATTTCCACGACCTTGTTGTTGGGGAGGAGCTTCGCATACTGGTAGGCGCTCTCGAGGAAAACGTCCTTGTGATCGACCGCGGCAATGATGAGATATTGGGTTTTGATTTTCCGGACCTCTTCGTCCGGAATCGCATTCGTGTTCCAAGTGTCGGGGTCGAGTCCGTCGAGGATGTTCTCCATGGCTCGTTTCATCTCGGGTTGCCGATAGATGATTTGGCGAAGAGCCAGCAAGTCCGGTACACGCTTTGTCGGGTCTTTGATGAGCCAGTTGAAGACTTCGTCCATCGCTTCCCAGGTTGGGTTGATTACGGCAGCGATGCGTCGTTCACGGCTCTTTGACATCAGCTCCTTATTTTGGTCGATCTGCTCCTGGCTCGTATAGGGACGGCCCCAGGCAGAAACCATCGTAACCTTGTCCACGCGCTCGGGATAAAGGGAAGCGAATTTTGTCGCTACCCAGGAGCCGAGCGAAAGCCCGAGCAATGAAGCCTTCTCAATCTTCATCGCATCCATGAAATCCTTGAGATGCTCGGCATATTCGATGGTCGACCGGACTTTGTCCGGCTTCTCGGTAAAGCCATGACCAATCATGTCATAGCCGAAAGTATTGAAATGCTCGGCGTGGGCAGCATAGTTACAGAAGAGGTTTTCCCAACTGCCTCCCATGCCGTGGATCATGATGAGAGGTTTCCCATCTTCAGGACCCATGTTGACGTAACGAGTCCGCACGCCAGCCTGAACATATCCCTGACGTAGTGTCAGTTTGCACAAGTCAGTCCAAATACTTCTGTAATTCTCGGACATGTTCGGCAGCCTTCCTTGACAAGTGTCGAGTGAAATCGAAGCGTCATATGGAGCGCTTCGCCAACAACTGGAGTTTGTTGGGAGCAATTGCGATCTATAGAGAGGTTTCCGAGAGGCCGTCCATTCGTCTCCGACTACACGGTCTTCGCTCGTAGCGAATGCGTTCGTTGCCGGTGCTGCGAGCGCAAGCGGTGTATTCGCGGATCACGAACGGCTCTTGATGGGAGGAGACTGGACGTTCGCTTCAGCGGGCACGTATCCACCATCGAGCCCGCGCTAGACGAGCGACGATCCATCAAGAGTCTGGGCTCAATAGACTGACGAAGGATCTTTCATGGGGGAGTTCGGGATTGGCCAGCCGCTGAGTCGATTCGAAGACGGACGTTTGCTGCGAGGAGGGGGCTTGTACGTCGCGGATCGAACCCTTCCCGGTCAAGCCTATGCGCGCTTCTTGCGGTCACCCCATGCGCATGCTGCGATCGAGGCGATCGATCTTGAAAAGGCCCGCAACGGTGTTGGCGTCGTCGGTGTCTTTGTTTCCTCTGACCTGGCGGCGGACGGGTTAGGTCGTACGGCTGTCACTCTCAAACGATCGCGTCCAGACGGCTCGCCGATGTTCTGGCGGGCTCATCCAGGCCTTGCAGAAAAGCGCGTCCGCCACGTCGGAGATCCGGTCGTAATGGTCGTGGCTGAGTCTGAGGATTTAGCCAAGGATGCGATGGAGCAAATCGAGGTTAGCTACGCACCAATGCCCGCGGTCACGGCGAGCAAACTCGCGGTCGCGCCGTCTGCGCCGGCCGTTTGGGATGAATGTCCCGACAACGTATCGCACGTGTTCGAAATCGGAAACTGGGCGCAGACAAGCCGCGCGTTCGAGGCCGCGCGTCATATTGTAAGACGACAATACGTCGTAACGCGGGTTCACGCTCAGTACATGGAGCCACGCGGGGCAATAGGTCAGTATGACCGCAAGGAGAACCGATACACGCTTTACGCGGACGTCCAGTATCCGCATCGAGTGAGAGACGTTCTAGCGGGCAGAATCTTTAAGAAACCGACGCATGACTTCCGAGTCATAACGGGCGATGTAGGCGGCGCCTTTGGAGCCAAGGGTTGGCAATATATCGAGCACCGCCTAACGCTCTGGGCATCACGCCGGTTAGGGCGCCCCGTTAAATGGACTTGCGATAGAAGCGAATGCCTACTCGCGGACGAACACGGCCGCGACCTGATAGCCGACGTCGAACTAGCTCTCGGTGATCACGGCTCGTTTGTCGGCCTCAGAGTACGCACCATTTCTAATATCGGGGCGTATTTGTCATCGGACAGAAACCTTCTGGCCACTTTTGCAAATCTACCGACGATGGTGGGTACGTATGCGATACCCACCGCCCATGTGCACATGACAGCAGTTTTCAGCAATCAAAACCCAACTGCGCCTTACCGCGGAGCTGGACGACCGGAAGCGATCTACGTAATAGAGCGAATCATTGACGATGCCGCCAGAGAGTTGAAGTTCGATCGAATCTCCTTACGACGGCAGAATCTGATCCCAAGCGAGGCGATGCCTCATGTCACATCCTTAGGGATGAAGTATGACTCCGGCGATTTTCCGCGAAACATGGAGAACGTCTTAGGCTTGGCGGGATGGGAAGAGTTCGAAAAGCGAAGAGAAGAATCGAGAGGAAGGGGGCTCCTGCGAGGTATTGGTATTGCAAATTCAATCGAGAGAGCAGCTTCGCCCGGCCTCGAGTTCGCTGAGATCAGATTCGATACATCCGGCATGGCAACCCTTTTCATGGGAACGCTCAACCAGGGACAAGGGCACGAAACGATTTTCAGGCAAATACTCTGCGAGCGGTTAGGTTTGAAGCCGGACGAGCTGCGTGTTGTCGACGGCGACACGGATACAGTTGCGTTCGGAATGGGAACGATGGGTTCGCGCTCGACCGTGATCGGCGGTTCAGCGATATGCGCAGCCGCGGATAAGATTATCGAGAAGGGACGAAAAATCGCGGCACATTTGCTCGAGGCCGCGGATCAAGACATTCGTTTCGAAGGCGGTCGCTTCTCCGTAATTGGCACGGATCGGGGCCTGACCATCGGAGAAGTGGCCCGCAGTGCGTTTCAGCCAGCGAAGCTTCCGGACGGCGTTGAGCCTGGGCTTTACGAGACCGGTACGTTCACACCCAAACAGGATACGTTCCCGAACGGGAGCCACGTTTGTGAGGTAGAGATCGATCCGGAAACCGGTGTGGTGAAGATCCTAAGATATGTCGTGGTCGATGACGTCGGCACAGTCATCAATCCGAAGACATTGAAGGGACAGATTCATGGCGGTGTCGTTCAAGGCTTAGGCCAAGCGCTGATGGAACAGGTTGTCTACGAGCGCTCATCTGGACAACTGATAACTGCATCGTTCATGGACTACGCAATGCCGCGCGCGCTAGACGTGTGCGATATCGAGGTGCACAGCAGTCCGCAGCCGACATTGCTGAATCCCCTGGGTGCGAAAGGTGCTGGCGAGGCAGGAACAGTCGGGGCGATTGCGGCCGCGATGAACGCAATCAATCATGCTTTGTCGGAAGTCGGCGTTTCTGACTTCGAAATGCCCGCAACGCCCTTTCGGGTCTGGCAAGCTATCAATCAACGGAGACCGGCACATGCCTGACCAAGACTTAAGCGAATTGCTGAGAATGATCGCAGCCAATCCCCTTCCGACGGAACTACAAGATATGCGGCAAGCCGTTGACGCGGATTCCGAACGCTTCCCGCTCGATCCCGACATCAAGGTTGAGGGAGTGTCGGTGGCCTTGGGCGTTCGCGGGGAGTGGACTTGGACGGAGGCGGCCGATCCTAAGCGTGTTGTTCTCTACCTGCACGGTGGTGGCTACGTGTTCGGCTCAATTTTGAGCCATCGGCACCTTGTCGCCGAGATCGGGCGAGCGTCGGGCTCCCGAACGCTTGCAATCGACTATCGGCTCTCGCCTGAGAATCCATTCCCGGCAGCCGTGGATGACGCGCTCGCGTCCTATCGTTTCCTATTGGAGCAGGGCGTCGAGCCACGCCACATCGCCCTCGCAGGTGACAGCGCGGGAGGAGGCCTGGTCATCTCGACCCTCGTTGCGATCAAGGAGGCGGATTTGCCGCAGCCTGCGTGCGGCTGGGTCATTTCGCCATGGGTAGACATGGAAGCATCGGGCGAAACGTTTGCTTCGCGTGCGGATGCAGACCCAATGGTCAAACGAGAGATTATTGTCAAATTTGCGCAAGCTTATCTGAATGGAGCAGATCCGCGGTCTCCATTAGCGTCGCCGATCTATGCGGACCTTCGCGGAATCGCTCCGCTCCTCATCCATGTGGGTGCTTCGGAGGTGCTCCTGGACGATTCACTGAAGCTCGCGCGTACGGCGGGCGCTGCTGATGTGTCAGTACGGCTAGAGATCTGGCCGGAGATGATCCACATCTGGCATGTCTTCCATCGAATACTCGGGGATGGCCGGAAGGCGGTGCTGGCGGGTGGGAATTTCCTTCGGGAAGCGATGGATGGTCCAACTATCCGCCGATCGTAGAGCTCGACACCTTAGAACGGCCTGGAGCGCATGAAGGCCGTTTCGCTACATCCCGAATTCGCATTCCACGAACGGCTCTTGGTGCGAGACGATTCGACATGGCGCGTATCGCGCAAATAAGAAGTTGGCAATTGGGATCGGCGAAGACCGCGTCGGATCGACGTTCGCCAGGATTCAAAGAACTGCTCGTCATCAAACGTTCCTAACGCAGCATGCAGGTGGCGCAGCGATCTGCTCATGGCGCAGCTGATCCCACGGGAGGTAACGAATAAATGCTTGGGACGTCGGGCGATGGGACGTCGGGCAAGCCGGTGCACTCTGCGTTAGAAGCGCGGGGGGAGAAGCCGCTGCTTGTGGTGCGAGATGTCGGAATCGAGTTCGGCGGGATCGCCGCACTGAAGAATGTTTCGTTTAACGTCCCTCGCGGAGACATCGTTGGATTAATTGGACCGAACGGCGCGGGAAAGACGACGCTTTTCAATTGCCTGAGCCGAATCTACCGACCAAGTCGAGGAGACATCCTGATCGAAAATCGCAGCATTTTGCGGCAACCGCAACATCGGATAGCCGCAATGGGCATCGGCAGAACGTTTCAGAACGTGGCGCTCTTTTCGACGCTTTCTGTCCGCGACAACATCCGCATAGGCGGCCACTCGGTCACGAGTGGCGACGCCATAAGCGACATGATTAGGCTTCCTCGCCGTCGTCGTACCGAAGAGCGCCTGGACGCAGTCGCACGCGAGATTTGCGACTTTCTCGACTTGCGCCAAGTTGAGGATGTGCCAGTCGGGAGTCTCCCCTTCGGCACACAAAAGCGAGTTGAGCTCGGACGTGCGTTGGCTATGAGGCCAAAGCTTCTTCTCTTGGATGAGCCGGCGGGAGGCTTAAATCATGAAGAAGTCTTCACCCTCGGCAGCCTAATTGTTCGAATACGAGACGCTCTCGGCATTACCATACTGCTAGTTGAGCATCACATGGGCTTGGTGATGTCTATCGCCGATAGAGTCGTTGCGTTGAACTTCGGTGAGAAGCTCTCCGAGGGAACTCCGGCGTACGTTCAATCCGATCAGAACGTCATTAGGGCCTATCTCGGGAGCAAGGCCACGTGAGCGACATTCTCGAAGTTCGCGAATTGCGCGCATACTACGGTCAAGTGCAGGCGCTTCATGGCATTGACCTTTCCTTGCGCGAAGGGAGTGTAACGACACTTCTGGGAGCCAACGGGGCAGGCAAGACGACGACATTGCGATCGATCTGCAACATGGTTCGCTTTACAGGTGCCATTCGCTTCGACGGGATAGAGTTGAGTACGCGGTCGACAGAGAGGCTGGTGAGGCTCGGCATTGCTCATGTACCTCAAGGGCGCGGCACCTTCACGCGAATGACAGTTGAAGAAAATCTCCGTCTCGGCGCAATCAGTCGGAATGACGAGAAGGCCGTCACCGGCGACATCGATCGCATGTACGCACACTTTCCGAAGCTCAAGGAACGTCGAAGCCAGCAGGCAGGCACTCTTTCCGGCGGAGAGCAACAGATGCTCGCTGTGGCTCGTGCTCTGATGCTTCGACCGCGCCTTATGTTACTTGATGAGCCGTCGTTTGGGTTAGCGCCGTTGATCGTGCGTGATCTCTTTGCAATTCTTGCAAGAATAAATCGGGAAGACAAGGTTACCATCATGGTCGTCGAGCAGAATGCTGAACTCGCACTGGAATTGGCAAGCGACGCATACGTGATCGAAACCGGGCGGATCGTAATGTCTGGGCCGGCCGCGGAGATTGCCGGCAACGAGGATATTCGCAAGTCGTACCTAGGCTACTGAGGATCGTCCGATGGAGCTACTTACCAATCAAATTCTCGCCGGCATTGCGACCGGTTCGATCTATGCTTGCATGGCCTTGTCGGTGGTTATGATCTATCAGGCCATCGATCATCTAAACTTCGCGCAAGGTGAGATGGCAACCTTCTCGGCGTTCGTCGCATGGCAGCTCATGCAGTGGGGAATTCCCTTCTGGCCGTGCTTCGTTCTTACGGTGATAATCTCATTTGCGGCGGGGGTCGCCATCGAACGGGGACTGTTCCGCCCGCTTGCAAAAGCGTCGGTACTTACCAACGTCGCTGGATTCATTGCGTTGTTTGCCATCGTAAATAGTGTCACGGGAATGACGTGGGACTACACAATCAAAGAGTTCCCGTCTCCGTTCGGATCATCTCAGTTCCTGCGCAGCGAACTGATTAACTCGCACCAGGCCGGTATGATAGGTGTAACAAGCTTGCTGCTCGCATTTCTCTATTGCTTCTTGGGATTCACAAAGGTCGGACTCGCAATGCGAGCGGCCGTTTCCACCCCGGAGTCTGCCAAGCTTGTTGGCATCAATGTCGGTTGGATGGTGGCGCTAGGTTGGGGTCTGGCAAGTAGCATCGGTGCGGTGGCGGGGATGTTGATCGCCCCTGTCGTCTTCCTCGAGCCGAACATGATGGGCGGCATCCTGGTCTATGGATTTGCTGGAGCTGTTTTGGGAGGGCTGTCGAGTCCTGCTGGAGCTGTCTTAGGCGGGATTCTGGTCGGCGTTTTCGAGAACTTGATAGGCACCTACGTCCCTGGCGCCGGTAACGAACTGAAGCTGCCGATAGCTCTGGCGCTGATCATCCTGGTGTTGCGGTTCAGACCAGACGGTCTCTTCGGGCGAAATGTTGTGGAGCGGGTGTAGCATGACGACAATTCCCCAGACGACATTGACAAGCGCTGCAACCGGAAAGAGATCCGGAATTCTTCGTCAAGCGTCGTCCATCCTCGTTCTTCTATTTCTGGTTCTCTTTCCGTTGGCGGCGACGAACTTCGTGACGTTCCAAATCACGATGCTGCTTGTCTATGCCATCGCTATCTTGGCTCTCAATATTCTTACAGGCGGCAGCGGGCAGTTTTCTCTTGGTCAAAGCGCCTTCTTCGCTATCGGGGCGTATACTTCCGCGGTGCTTGTGGAACACGGAGGAGTGAATTATCTCCTGACGTTACCGATCGCGGCAGCTGTCTGCTTCGTGATCGGCTTCCTGTTCGGATTGCCCGCCTTGAGGCTCAGTGGAGTATACCTCGCTCTCGCGACCTTTGCGTTGGCAACGGCGATGCCGCAACTCCTAAAGCTCCATTATTTCGACCCGTGGACTGGAGGAGTTCAGGGACTGGTGACATCGAAGCCGGACGCGCCGTTCGGTTTGCCTATCTCGCCGGATACCTGGCTCTACTATCTAACGCTGGCATTCAGCCTTGCGATCTATGCCGCAGCTGCAAATCTGCTGAGTAGCCGGACCGGTCGTGCAATGATGGCCATACGAGACAACGAAATCGCCGCTTCGGCTATGGGCGTGGATACCGCTCTTTATAAGACTCTTGCTTTTGGAATCAGCGCCGCCATTACCGGAATAGCTGGTGCTTTGGGAGCAATTGCGGTTCAGTTCGTCGCACCGGATGGATATACGTTTCAACTGTCCATTGCGCTCTTCTTGGGAATGGTCGTCGGCGGTGTAGGATGGCTTCCCGGCTCGATCGCTGGCTCCGCATTCATAGTGTTCGTTCCGAATATCGCGGAAAGCATCTCCAAAGGGTTGTCGGGAGCCGTATTCGGGGTCTTGATATTATTGGTTATTTTCGTCATTCCGCGAGGCGCGCGCCAGATAGCTGAATTCCTACAAGCAACGATCGAAGGGAAGAGAGGGGGCGCTTGAGGGCCATCAGCCTCGCTCAGGCGAGTGCATCATGATGATCGCTTGTTTTCTGCAGCCGCTGAGAAAGGAAATCAACGAAGGCGCTCAGCTTCGGTGACGGGCGTGGACTTGCGGGCCAAAGTGCCCACCAGACGACTTCCTGGTTGATTTCTCGTTCGAGGAACGTACAAAGCGTCCCGGAAGCGAGTGCTTCACGAACCGTGAAGTCGGGAACGCACGCGATACCCAGACCGCGCTTCGCAGCCTGTATGAGCATCATGTTTTCGTTCGCGGTCAGACGCGTCGGCAGCCGAGTATCGGGAGCTTCGGGAATTGCCGAAATGGGCCACTTGAAAACCTTCCCGCTCCTGACGAACCTGAATTGAAGACAATCGTGTGAAGCCAGATCTGAGGCCTTATTCGGGCGTCCACGCTGAGCAATGTATTCTGGAGATGCCACCAAAATCAGATGAAAGGCTGCACACCGCCGTGCCATAAGACGGGAATCGTCGAGGGCACCCACGCGAATTGCCAGGTCAAATCCTTCTTCGATCAGGTCGACGTTTCGATTCGTGAAGTCCAAATCCAACTCAACGTCA
>Ga0137397_10003264_pt1 | contig 11302 bp, 10 predicted proteins | sample czorhiz116metaG_FD_106658 | JGI IMG/M metagenome (GOLD analysis project Ga0137397, IMG submission 106658) | Vadose zone soil microbial communities from Angelo Coast Range Reserve, California, USA - czorhiz1.16 metaG | ecosystem: Environmental > Terrestrial > Soil > Vadose zone | place: USA...
GCGTTGAGATCTCGGTCAAACACGTGACCGTGTGGACAAACCCCAGATGGACTCGGGACCTCGGTCTTGATTGGTATCAAGCATCTACGCCATCCCATGCAATCTGATTACTAACTATCATAAAATACAGGAGAAGCATGAACTTGTGAACACCCTCAACGTGTCCCGTTCATGCAACTATTTCTTCAAATGAATGGAGTCCTTGGAACTGTCCTTGGTATAAAAACTTAACGAATGTCGGCTCCAACTCCCTTCCGAGTTGGTCATGACGAAACATATGAAACGAATGGCGAAGCATTTATGCTGTGAGCTATTATCATAGCCCCCTCAAAGAAGGTCTTTCAGCTTCGAGAAGTCGGGCGTCCCGAAACCAGTGACCTGCGCACGGGAACTCTAAGCACCGCCACAGAGCAACGAAGCCTCGAATCACAGTACTCACTGGATCCCATCCCTCCACGGCTGAGAATCCTTCCGTCTCGCAACCAGGGTTGTTGCCGGACTTGATATCATTGAAGCCATTCCAGGCTTTAGAATAGATCCAAGGATTAAGGAAGCCGAGGGGCGACTTGCGCTTGGAGATCAGGAAGTCGTTCAGAAGGGAGATGACGCCTGCTACGGTCTACCAGAGGGTGAGCCAGATTTTGGGATAGTCGCAGTCAAACGTACCGGAGCTGAACAACTTGTACCTTTGATGTTCCGAACAACTCCTCCAACTACGACTTGGAAATTCTCCGCTTGGGCAGATATATCCGGATACGCGCGGCCAGAAAGGCTAAGTACGCGTGAGCTCCGTGGGATCTCCAATGTCAATGACAAAAAACGCACTTATAGAGGCCAGAATGCGTGCTGCCAATTCCCTTGAGGTACGCAGAAATGGTAGAATTCTGGTAGGAGGGGCGCGTAAAGTGGTTTGAAAACCCACCACCAGAGAAGCTGGCCGCAACCTCAGGGTTCACTCCAGTGGTGCCGCCAACAGTCGTGACGAAGGGGCCTTATAAAGAGAGCGTCAAGTAAATCGCGTGTAGTTGATACGGGAAAAGGAAAGAAAAAACAACCCACAAGACGCAGGGAACACCGGGATGAATTTTCGGCGGCTCGCACCGTCGTTTGAGCGGCAAGACCCACCGCCGACCCCATAGTCACCGCTCGAAAAGAGGAGGCTGACGCCCCTCGCACCGAGTTGAGCGAACAAGTCGCAGACTGATTTTGCGTAGTCCGGCGGGACCGTCTGCTCGTCATCTCCATACGACGTGCTGATAGTTTGTGGGATGGTCCACTGGTCCAGGATGAATTTGAGCCAGTCCAGGTATGGCTCATTCGTATTCGTGGTGGTGAAGCTATCAGACTTGAAAGGCGGCTTTCCGTCTGTGATGTAGTAGGCGTTCGGCGTCGGGTACGATATTGACCCGGCATATTGGACGTCAAGGTTAGCCTGTGGGATTACATGCCTGAGTGACATACACCCCTGCGGGTAACAAGTACGCACCTCCGAACCAGGGTTACTCTGGTTATTAATACCCCCGTTGATAGACTTGACCGAGAACCGAGCACCCACCGCACGAGGGCGGAAGAGAGTCATAAACACCTTCAAGTCCGACTGGCTCGCAGACTCCCCCAAGTACCCGGTAACGCCAAGTTTGTTCTTCCCCGGAACACGCGGCACATACCTCTCTGTCTTATACAAACGGCGAAGGCAGCGAGGCGTTATTGTGCGTGAGCAGGAGGCCGGGACCGGGAGCGAAGTGCCGGAGTCGAGTGCATCGGTCGACGCGTTTTGCAATTCAAGGTCACCCTTGGAAAGCGTTGGGCCGTCCGGCACCAGTCGCGATGTCTGCCGGAGAGCTCTCGGCGAACCAAAGTACGTCGTCGGCGCGACGGTCTGCACGTGCTCATGCAGAACGGCGGGCAGCGCATAGCTAATCGTGCGAAGGACGGTCTCGTTCGTCTCGGTGTGGCGGTAGAGTCGGTAAGATGCGCCGAGAAGGGCATCAGCCTGGGCCACAGGCACTCCAGAGAGTGTCAACCAACAGCCGCCGTGGGAGATTGAGACCAAAGAGGTAGGCACGTCATGGTGCCCCAGCCAGGAGCCGATGAGTTCGGCGGTATCCGGATGTGGCGCCACGAGTTCGGCGACCTGCTCCTTGGATAGGTGCGCACCGTATCTGCGTTGGCAGCCGATGCATCGGCGTTAGCGTAAACGCACACGCGGTTGATAAGGGGACGGAGACGCACTTCGGATGCTCTGGGTTGCTGACCTCATAGAGCGCGTCTACCAAGGCATTCTCACGATGCGGCTTGAGAGCAATGCGCAGGTCGATGATCGCATGGTCGGGGGGATGACCGTGGTACTCCCACTTCTCAGGAATGGAGCCCCACGAATGCTTCACCCTCATGTCGTCCCACCGTCGCGCGATGGGGTTAGCGAGGCCTATAGGCACAGCGGCGAAGACGGACAAAACGGAAAACCAATGCATGGTTAGTAGGGTCCGCAGAAGAGAGGGTGAGAACGAGAATACTGGTCCGAGGATGGCGCGGAAGACCAGACCAGACCATTGAAGAGGGCTTGTCGCCCTTATAAGCGAATCATTTCTCTGTTTGGACGTGGGTCCCGAGAGGTGACAATGCCATCACGGTGACAGCGGCTTCTGCCAAGCATGCCACGCGCAACGCGCGAATGGCTTACTGCACCACTCTTCTGACGAGCGTCAATTTTGAACTAAAATGGAGCCGGCTTCCGTGACGTTTGGCCTTTTTCGCCATGACTATACTTCATTGGCGCTGTTCCGTAGCTTTTGTACGTGCAACGCCACAGCAACCCCAACGGAACACCATGACAGCGCCGCATGGTACGTTTAACAGAAGAATTCCTCATTGTTACTGAACTAGTAATAATATTAGTGAGAATCTGAGCCAAAGACAAAGAGCTCACGGGGACGTACCAAGCGCCAGTACTGGTATGCTACTCTCTACAATGCTTCATAACAGGTGGCTGGTCGGCCTTACACACACCGAAGGAATGAAAGCGATCAACAAGCGAGAATCCGCGGCGTTATAGACTTTGCAGTTGGTTCAAATGCGGACTTAAGCTATGACGGCAAGCGCCGGCGCCGCGGGCCGCGCGGGTTTATAGAAGTTCGCTCGCGAGTCACCTCCGATCTCGCCAGATCCCGGTGGTTGAAAGTGCCAACCCACCATTCTGCACAATCTCATCATGTTGTCCGCCATGCCAGTGGGCGTAGAATGTATACCGTGGACGAATATGGGTAAATTACAGCTGATACAGGCGCCCGCAGAGAATCGGATGCATAATGACGCTGAAATGTACACACTCAATGGCACAAATAGTAGCACCGTTGACTGACATGCCAGTGACAGGAGCTGTTCGACGCCGCGACGTACCCACTGGAAGGCGTGCACCTCTCGCTCGGCCAGCGACACTCCCTCGCTCCGCACTGGATCAACCCGCGCGCCTCACGCTCTACGCGTGCCCCAAGGCGTTCCTAAATGCGCTATATCCCAAGCCGTACGAGCCACGGCCCTACCCGGCACCGGCAAGGAAGCGGCCAGAGCAGCACCGCAGTGCGGACATATTGATGCAGCTCGTCGTGTTCAATACACGTGTCATGCTATCTGGCATGTGGATTCTGGTGCAATGATATACAGTGGTATGGGATAACGTAAGGACTTTCTCGATAACAAGATGGGGCGAAAAGCTACTCTGGGCAGCACGGGACTACATATGCAAGAAAAGCTGATAACTCGATAGCATAGTGGCATGATCTTTTCGTACGTTCTGGTAGGTGAGATGCATATATTTAAACCTAGAGTGACCACAGCGATGGCCACATAAATTAATGACCCACCCACGCGCTATGGGAGGGACTCCGTGGAGTTGTTCAAAAGAGTCATAAATAAGAGGATCAAAGTCAGTGGGTCGGGTATCTATAGCTTGGGTGAATTCTTAGGCCCCCCAAATGTCTCTGAAATATTAAAGAGTTGCTCACCTCGCTGATGGCTCGCATCAACTTATTCTCCAACTCTTTGCAGAACATCTCACCATTCATAACGTGCACTTTTGTGCAGGTGACGCAAGAGGTCCTACCGTATGATGTGATATGCTCCTGTAGAGCGGACAGGTACTCCTCGCGGATATTTTCAAAGTTCGGGAGTGGCCTTGTGAACGCTTGGCCCAGTGACTTGAGATGTTGCTGAAATAAGTCGATTAGCCAAGATGGTGAGTAACCAGTCCTATAATTTGAATATGAGTATGAAAACGAATCTGTACATGACATCCAAATATTGAATGGGGGACTGCTAAGATCGAGAAAAGACCGGAAGCATGAGATAAGATTGTCCCGGGAACGTTTGCGAAAACCAATAAGATCGCGAAGCGCCGAGCCTTCGAACAATGGCAGCGCATCACAAAGACATTCGAACGTCATCGGGAAATCCAATGTAAGGCGGGCCGCGGCTTCCCTTTCAGATGAGAGCCCTCCACAGCTTGCAATGGCGTATGCACGAAAGGCCGCCGTTCCAGTCGCCGTAGGAAACTTTCTACTCTGGATCTCGGCGCGGATGCGGGACTGGACGCCGAACATGTTGTACTTCTGAGAGGCTGCAAGTAACATCAAAGATTTGTCGTAGGAGTTCGGTAGCATGGAAGGAACTTGAATTGGGTACAGCATTGCAAGGAGACTGTCCAGCACTTCCGCCTCGTCGGATAGGCGCACCACTGGAAGCCCATTGACAAACCCGTCGTCTGCCGGGGGTTGGGGAGAAGAGAACATGTCACGAAAGAATGGCGACGACAGGGATAACGCCGATTTGTGGATGCGGAAGTTGATGAGGTCGCATGATTGAACGATTATATCGCCGTCAGACATGTACAGGTGATCGGGCAGGGGTGAAGCACGTTGCAGACATGCAGGACGCATATTATTTTGAGGTCCTCCTTGAATCACGATATCTGATCCAGCCTATAGAAGTATTCTGGCTGTTACCGATATCACATTGTTTCGCAAACCATGAGCACTCACCTTTGTCATACAACCATGGACAACATCAGTTAGCGCCGTCCAAAAAGCGTGTAATGCTTTGCTAGGTATATCTGCGCATCTACATCGAGAAGGCCGGGCATTTGTGTGGCGTAACAAAGCCATCTGAAGTTCAGTGATATCGAAGAGAGCTGGGGATTCCGCTATGGAATCGATGTAGTTACCCAGCCAATACCGCGTACCATTGTTGCAAGGTTGACCAAGCTTTTCACGAGGTACACCGGACTTTTTGAACGCCATAAGATCGGTTGCAAGGTGGGTTTGAACTCTGTGGTGGTACTTCCAGAGTTCATGAAGATAAATTCCGCGTACTGTATCAACCACATCTTCCATTTCCTCAAGGTTGAAGGGGCGAGACAATGTGGAGCGTGCGGCTTGAAGTACCTCCTGACGAAGTCCATACATTTGTGCGAGGGAGTAAACTTGAAATGCAGTCTCCGGACGAATAAACGGCGGATCCTGCGATGTAAGAACGGCTCTGATGCGACTCAGAATCGGGTCCATCTGGTACTTTTGAGCCGTCCAAAGCAGGATCATGGTTTGTTCGATGGTCGAAGGAATGACAGGAACCATGGGGAGGATGAATGTGAGAAGACAGGAAAGGGTGGCGCCGCTTTCAGATAGTTGGATGGATGGAAGGGATGCAGTTACATTCTTGGCATGAGAACTCGAAGCGGATTGGAGGCGATCCTGGAGCACGGGGGAGACCTTGATGATATGGAGTTTTAGCAATCGAAATTCGTGGTGATCGCATGATTGTAGAATGATATCGGCATCGGAGTCATCAAAGAGTAGATTCTCTGGGAATACATCAGAGCTACTAGTAGCGGAAGGTGATAATGGCTCGCCGATCATCCGGGTTGACATTGTGCTCAACGACATTGTACTCAACTCCAGACAAAACATGTTTGCGTCCAGTATTTGTACTTGTTTCGCATGGCACTGGAGTGCCACTAGCATCTGCGCTTAAAATGCTCCAATATTTCGTGTTTATCTATAATAAGTCCCTGAAGAGAAATACTTTCAATAAGCACAGGTAGGAAGAATGATCTGATCGTCTGAGTCTGGACGAATATGAATCTAATCGGCCTTATCTATTCTGAAGAACGTGGACCCCTTGACGGTGCAGTGAAGATCATTGTCGGCACAGAGGTCGTAGATGAAGAGCTAGAAGATGCAGCTGTATAGTACTACAGTAGTATGTATTGGTCCCACGGAGGAGAGTAGCTCCGCGCATGGAGCCGTAGATCCGCGGGACCCTGGTTGTCCGGTTGCAAATAAGTAACCTCTTCGGCTTCTCCCTTATGCACTACGTATTTCTGAAGTGATGGTAGTCGATACTGCGCCATGACGTTGGCTATTCATGGGTATCTATATTTTTAAATGTCAAGTCTCGTCAAATGCATTACTGTAGCGCTATGCGGTGAAGAACGTTGTGAAATCACATAGAGAAACATGAACTTGTTAACACCCTCAACGTCTCGTTTATGCGACCACTTATTCAAAAGAATGGGGTCCCTTCAAGTTCCCAATATAAAAACCTAACGCATGTCTGCTTCAGGGCCCCTTCCGAGTCGGCCACGAGGGGTCTTTAGACCGAATCGCGAAGTGAGTCACGCAGGTGAGTTCGATCGAGCCGGACCAGAGGAGGGGTTACAAGGCAGAGAAACAGAGCGAGAGACAGACTTCCAGTACCCACGGTATTTAAAGGATGTTGGGATATTGTATACTAACATGGTGTCAAACGATTGTCCGAATATTCCGGCCGTGCGGTGAGGTGGGGCGCGTATATCTAGACCTAGGGTAGTAACAGCGATGGTCACCACAATGGCTTCCCGTGCTATGAGACATCATTAAAAAGGGTTACAAATGAGACCAGTCTGTAGGAATTGATTCCTAGGCCAACTGAGAGCTAGTGACGAAGCTATGTGAGTTTGGACACAAATATCTATATCTTGGGTAAATGTTCAAACTCCAATAATTCCTCCGAGAAGTGAAAAAATTGCCTACCTTGCTGATGGCCTGCTCCAATCTGTTCTCTAACTCCTTGCAAAAGGTCTCTCCGTTCATAGCGTGAACTACCGCGCAGGTGAAGCAAGAGATGATACCGGATGGTTTGGTATGCGCCTGTAGGGCGGACATGTACTGCTCGCGGATACTTGAAGGGTTCGGCAGAGGCTTTGTAAACGCCTGGTTCAAATCGGTGAGAAGTTGTTGGAAAAGGCTGGTTAACCAAGTGGGCGAGTACCCAGTCTGAGTCTGGGAACTTGAACTTGAACATGAACATGAACATGAATGATAACCGTGACCATATCCATACGAATGTGAGCACTGGCACGGATTCAAATTCATACAAGACATCCAAATATTGAATGGGGGATTGCCGAGGTCAAGAAACGACTGGAAGCACAAGACAAGATTGTCTCGGCAGCGTTTGCGAAAGCCAATGAGATCAAATAGTGCCCAGTTTTCGAAAAACGGCAGTGAATCGCAGATATACCCGAACGTCATCGGGAAATCCAACGTCAGGCGGGCTGACGTTTCCCTTTCAGATGTGAGCCCTCTACAGCTTGCGATGGCATATTCACGAAAGGCTGCCGTCCCAGTTGCTGTAGGGAATTTTCTATTTTGGGTCTCTTTGCGGATGCGGGACTGGATGCCGACCATGTCGTACTTCTGTAAGGCTGCAAGTAACATCAAATATTTGTCGTAGGAGTTGGGTATTACGGAAGGAATAGGATACAGCATTGTGAGAAGACTATTCAGAGCTTCCGCGTCCTCGGGTAGGCGCACCACTGGAAGTCCTTCGACAGCTTCCTCGTCCGAGGGTTGGGGAAGAGAAAGCATGTCATGGAAAAATGGTGACGATAGGGATAACACCAATTTATGGACACGGAAGTTGATGAGGTCGCATGATTGAATGACTATATCGCCATCAGACATATCCAGGTGATCAGGCAGAGGCGAAGCGCGCTGTGGGCAAGCAGGACTTGTGCCATTTTGGAGTCCTCCCACGATTTCGATATCTGATCCGGCCTATAGAAGCATTCTAATTGTAACTCGTGACATGATATCTCCTGAAAACCTCGACACTCACCTTTGTCATGGAACCATGAACAACATTGCTGAGTGCCACCCAAAAATTGTGCATAGCTTTGCTAGGTATATTTGCGCATCCACATTGACCATGCTGGTGGTTTATATGGCGTGACAGAAACAGGTGGAATTCATTGATATTGAAGAGAGCTGGGGTTTCCGCTATGGCATCGATGTATTCCCCCAGCCAAGGCGGTGTACAACTATTGCAAGGTTGACCGATCTCTTCATGAGGTACACTGGCCGTCTTGAATGCTGCGAGATCCTGAGCTAGATGAGCTCGAACGCTCTGGTGGTACTTCCAGAGTTCGCGAATATAAACCCCAGGGATGGTGCTGAGTTCACCTTCCAAGTCCTCGAGTGTGAATGAAAAAGTCAACGTGGAGTGTGCGGCTTGAAGTGCCTCCTCACGCAGTCCATACGTTTGTGCGAGAGAGTAAACTTGAAATGCGGTCTCCGGACGGACAAATGGCGGATCTTGTGATGAAAGGACGGTTCGAATGTGGCTGAGAACCGAGCCCATCTGGTATTTTTGACCCGCCGACAGAAGTGTCATGGTTTGTTCGATGGTTGAGGGAGGGAGCGGAAGCATGGGAAGAACGAACGTGAGGAGACTTGAAAGCGTGGCACCGTTATCGGGTAGTTGGATTGATGGAAGGGTCGCAGTAGTGCCCGTGTCATGTGAATTTAAAGCAGATTGGGATTGGATGAGATCTCGGAGCACAGGGGAGACCTTGACAATATAGACTTTCAGCACTCGAAACTCGCAGTGATCGCATGAACGAAGAATGATATCTGCTTCGGGGTCATCAAACAATGGATTCTCTACCACCTCGTCTGAGTCTGAGCCAGCTGGAGGCGAGGATGGCTCGTTGACCGGGGTCGACATTGTACTCAACTCAAAATCAAAGGCGAGATGGTGAAGATGATGATAATTAGGCGACATCGCTTACGTACGTTGTGTCCTTCAGTGTTTGTACTTGTTGAGCAGACTGAGCGAGCACAAACGATCAGTTTATTTAAGGAGTTGCAACCGAACGCACGACTGCACTGGCCTTGCCAACTCGAAGGTGTCATCACCGCTGTTTCTGGCCGCCGAATTGCAGCTCCGGCTTTAGCTGAAAATTAGCCAGAGCTACCGAAACACTAGATGCAATGCATGGTCACTTTGTCTTGCTGATGCCGAGCAGAGAGTAAATCGGCTTGACAGGCAACATTGACTCAAATCTTTTCAAAAAACCCAGTTTAAGATGCAACCACTGATATTCGACTTTATTATACACAGGTGTCTAGGCCATCTAGGATTGAAATGTGATCGACTACGCTGCAAACGCGGGCACAACGAGGTGTACAATGAGGAGTCGATGTTGACTGGCACGAATGGGGCAAGCAGCGGGTTTCAAGGAGGGGAGTCGGCGCGCGATCGGCCTGCTTGCCGGAGAGGAGTGGCGAGTGGCGACGATCGGACGTGTGAGGATGGAGTCGGTACGATGCGCCGAGGAGCACGTCTGCCTGGGCCACACGCAATCCAGAGAGCGTCAACCAACAGCCGCCGTGCGTGAATGAGACCAAAGAAGCAGGCACGTCGTGGTGCTCCAGCCAGGAGCCAATGTGTTCGATCGTGTCCGGATGCGGCGCGACGAGTTCTGCAACCCGTTCCTTGGATAGGTGCGCACCGTATCTGTATCTGTATTGGCAGCCGATCCATCGGTGAGTAAGCATAAATGCGTACTGGGGGCACAAGGGGACGAAGACGCACTTCGGATGGTCTGGGTCGCTGACCTCATAGAGTGCGCCTATCAAGGCATTCTCACGGTGCGGCTTGAGAGCAATGCGCAGGTCGATGGTCGCATGGTCTGGGGGGTGACTGTGATGTTCCCACTTGTCAGGGATGGAGTCCCATGTATGCTTCACCTTCATGTCGTCCCACCGTGGTACAATGGAGTTTGCGAGGCCTATAGACGCAGTGGCAAGGACGGACAACACGGAGAACCAGTACATGGTTACAGTACCTTTTTTATATTTTGGGGCCGCGAGTTTCGAAGGGTAAGAGGGAACATCACGACTTTGGTTCTAGATGCTTCCCGCGAAGCGCAATGGACTACCGCTTCACTCGTTGAAATCGGGGATTGAGCTCATACGGTTCGCATGCATACAGTATGGGACAGAAACTTCAACTGAAGACCGTTACAACGCCGCATGTTACGTTTACTGGAGGGTTTCTTCATTAGCGCTAAGAGTATTCCGCTCTCTCTACAACACTTTATCACAGATGACGGTCAGCCTCGCGCACAGAAGAAGACAGCTGAAAACGCTCAACAAGTGAGAACTTAAGCTGTTACAGTAAGCACAGTGGGGGTTCAATTTCATCTTGATGTCGGTGTGGAGATGAGGAATCGACTCTCGCGACGCTTCGCATCTCATGCATGGACATCGGACACCCAATATCGTTCAAAATTTCTCTCATTCCGTCATGTGAGCCTGGAAAGTGAGAGCACATCGTGGGCGAATTACCGTGAAAAAGCATCTCACTGGGAATTGAATTGATTGACGTAAACTGTCAATATTAAGTAAGTTACCGTAATCTCGTCCATTCGGGAAACACATCATACCATACTTTTGTCGAGATACACAAGCGTACAAAAGAGACTCAAGTACGGCACGGGCATCGGTCTATCGCAGTCTGTACACTTTCACAAGTTTTTCGATAGATTCTCACATGGGTGGATGCAGGCGCCCGCATAATTCAAAGCTCTCCTCGCATTCCAGCAACGCAAACCCGGGTCACGCCTATTCGCCATTGCCATTGTCTAGTAACCGACCAAGGGGATAGCTGGGTTGATCCAAAATCCTAGAAACGAAGTGACAAACAAGCCGTTTTCTCTAGAGCATTGAACATTGAAAATCAGGCTAGTTACGCCGGTGCCAGTTGCGCTTTAAATTTGCCGGCACTGTCTGAGTCCGTGGGCAAGTGCGATAAACCAATCAGTGGCTGTCTTGAAATAAGACAAGATCTCATTATGTTACGAAAACCAGGCCTATGGGCCAGCTGGACCCCTGGATTCTCTGAGGGGTGTCTCAAGCTCAAGGCAGCATCGTTCTAACGGTTTCCTCCGCCACAAGTCCACCACCTCATAACGCCAAGTCAGACA
>Ga0137397_10003266_pt1 | contig 11302 bp, 9 predicted proteins | sample czorhiz116metaG_FD_106658 | JGI IMG/M metagenome (GOLD analysis project Ga0137397, IMG submission 106658) | Vadose zone soil microbial communities from Angelo Coast Range Reserve, California, USA - czorhiz1.16 metaG | ecosystem: Environmental > Terrestrial > Soil > Vadose zone | place: USA...
CTGTTGCTGGGCCGCGTCCGCTCCGACGAGGAGCGCGAGCGTTCGCTCGAGATCATCGACCAGGAGGCGCGGCGCCTCACCCACCTGGTGGAGAACCTGCTGCACTTCTCGCGTTCGGAGCGGCGGCTCACCCGGCTCTCGCCGGCTCCGGCGTCGCTTGCACCGCTGTTGCGCGAAGCAGCCGAAGGGTTCGCGCCGCTCGCCGCCGCGCGTGGCGTCAGCTTGTGGACCGAGCTCACGGACGGTGTGGTCGCGCCGGTCGACGCCGACGCCCTGCGCCAGATGCTCCTCAACCTGCTCGACAACGCGGTGAAGTACGGGCCGTCTGGCCAGACCGTGACACTCAGCCTCAAGGTGACCGACGGCCGGGCGCTGGTGTGCGTGGACGACCAGGGCCCCGGCATTCCCGCGGCCGACCGCGAGCGCATCTGGGACCGGTTCTGGCGGCTCGAGCGCGACCGCGGCTCGGCCGTCGCGGGCACGGGCATCGGCCTGTCCGTGGTGCGCGAGCTCGTGGCACTGCACGGCGGTCGCAGCTGGGCGGAGGACGTTCCCGCGGCGGAGCGTGGGGGTCGCGCGGGCAGCCGGTTCGTGATCGAGCTGCCGCTCGTGCCGCAGGCCCACACCGCGGCCGGAGCCGGCGCCGTTCGGGTCGATGCGGGAGCGAGCGCGTGACGCGGATCCTCGTGGTGGAGGACAACGCCGATCTCGCGTTCGGTCTGCGCAACAACCTCGAGATCGAGGGCTACGAGGTCCTGGTCGTCGAGGACGGGACCCAGGGGCTGGCACGCGCCCGGGACGCCGGGGCCGACCTGATCATTCTCGATCTGATGCTGCCGGGGCTGGACGGCTACCGCGTGCTCCGCGCGCTGCGCGACGAGGGACGCCGCATGCCCATCCTCATCCTCACTGCGCGCGGCGAGGAAGCCGACAAGGTTCGCGGCTTGCGTCTGGGCGCGGACGACTACGTCACAAAGCCGTTCGGCGTGCTCGAGCTCCTGGCGCGCGTCGAGGCGCTGTTGCGGCGCACCGCTCCACCGGGAGACGCCGCTGGCGAGCCGGAGGAGTTCGGCGCCGTGGAAGTCATCCCCGCATCCCGCACCGTGCTGCGCGGCGGCCGGCCGGTCGCGCTCACCCCGAAGGAGTTCGACCTGCTGCTCGCGCTGCTGCGACGCGGCGGGGCGGTCGTCAGCCGCATGGAGCTCCTCACCGAGGTGTGGGGCTATAGCGCCGCGGTGCTGAGCCGCACCGTGGACACGCACGTGGCCGAGCTGCGCCGCAAGCTCGAAGCCGATCCTGCGGTACCGCGGCATATTCTCACCGTCCGCAAGGCCGGCTACCGACTCGAGAAGTAGTAGTGCTTTCCGCTCGCCTGGCCCTCGCGTTGCTCGCGTGCGTCGCCGTCCGCTCGGCCGGCCAGGCGAGCCCGGATACGGCCCTCACCGTCCATGGCTTCCTCGAGCCGGCCGACTCGGGCGGCTGGGACCTCCTGCTTCCGGATCCTGTGGTGGTGGAAAAGCGTCGGGTCAACCTGCTCACGGCTCGTGGTGACGAAACCGGTTGGAGGCGCATGGAGCACCATTTCGTAAGAGCCGTTGGGCGGGTGAACGTCGGGCGCACGCAAGCCGTGATGGAGGTCGAGCGGCTGCAGGAGGTCGAGCCGGACGGCATCGGCCGTGTCACGGTACACCCGTCCTTCAATCAGACTGCAGTCGTGACGCTCGCCACCGTCCCCAACCGCTTTGCGTGGCGGCTGCCCGACGGCCGCGAGAGCGGCGTCCAACCCCTACTGATGTACACGATTTTGAATCACGGGCAGAGCGAGATCGATTTCATGTTACCCACCAACGAGGTCTTATGCGCGGGCGTGAGGCGCGCGGGAGGCGAAGCGGGGTCGGAGTGGCGCACGTCCATTCGCGGCCCGACCCGCAACCAGGAGCGGGTCGTGATCCGCCTGGGCGGCCTGTACCGGCACTTCATTCCGATACCTCCCGACGCGGCGCCACGCCCCGGCCGCTACGTGGCCCACGTGACCCTCTGCGGAATCGCCGACTACGGCGTGGAAACGCAGTTCGAGGTCGGTGTCTCCGCCCTGACCCGGACGCCCCAGTAAGGGTGCGTGCACGGCGGGAACGTAGTAGTGTTCCCCCCCATGACCGATCCCCGGCCTCCGGCGCGGTACAAGGTCGGCCTGGTGCAGATGGCGATGTCCGCCGACCCTGACGCCAACCTCAAGAAAGCGGTTGCAAAGATCTCCGAGGCTGCGGCCGCTGGAGCTCAGCTCGTCTGCCTGCCGGAGCTGTTCCGGTCGCAATACTTCGCACAGCGAGAGGATCCCGAGCTGTTCGACCTGGCCGAGCCCGTCCCCGGGCCGAGCACCGAAGCCCTTGGCCAGGTGGCGAAGCAGGCGGGCGTCGTCGTGATCGCGCCCGTGTTCGAGCGCCGCGCCGCAGGCCTGTACCACAACAGCGCCGCCGTGATCGACGCCGACGGGCGCATGGTCGGGATCTACCGCAAGATGCACATCCCCGATGATCCGGCCTACTACGAAAAGTTCTACTTCACTCCGGGCGACCTGGGCTTCCGTGCGTTCGACACACGCGTCGGACGGATCGGGACGCTCGTCTGCTGGGACCAGTGGTATCCCGAAGGCGCCCGCCTCACGGCGCTGCAGGGCGCCAACGTGCTGTTCTATCCGACGGCGATTGGCTGGCACCCGCAGGAGAAGGCGACGCACGGTGCTCAGCAGCTCGACGCTTGGCGCACCATCCAGCGGAGCCACGCGATCGCGAACGGTTGTTACGTCGCAGCGGTGAACCGGGTCGGCCACGAGCGACCGGCCGGCGCCGCCGGCGACGGCATCGAGTTCTGGGGCTCGTCGTTTCTCGCCGATCCGTTTGGCGCCATCGTGGCCGAAGCGCCCAAGGACCGCGAGGCCATCGTGCTGGGTGAGATCGACCTCGGGCGCATCGAGGAAGTCCGACGCGGCTGGCCGTTTCTGCGCGACCGCCGGATCGACGCTTACGCGGGGATCGGCAGCCGCTTTCTCGACGACCACCCGTAGTGCTTCCCCCTCCCGCCCGCGCCGATACCCCGGCCGCCCTTGGCTTCCGCATGCCAGCCGAGTGGGAACCGCATCACGCCACGTGGCTCGGGTGGCCGCATAACGCCAGCGACTGGCCGGGCAAATTCGCTCCGATTCCGTGGGTGTATGGCGAGATCGTGCGGGCGCTGGTCCCGGGCGAAATCGCCCGCATTCTCGTGAACTCCGCCCGGCACGAGCGGCAGGCGCGGCACGTGCTGGCGCGCGCGGGCGTGGATCTCGCCCGTGTCGAGTTCTTCCGCTTCCCCACCGATCGAGGCTGGACCCGTGATTTCGGTCCCGTGTTCGTCCGGCGCACGACCCCGCGGCGCGAGGTGGCGATCGCGCGGTTCCGCTTCAACGCCTGGGCCAAGTATCCCGACTGGAAGAAGGACGACCGGATTCCCGAGCGGGTGGCCGCGCGGCTCGAGCTGCGTCTGTTCCGCGCCCGGGCCGGTGCGCGAGAGGTGGTGCTCGAGGGCGGCAGCATCGACGTGAACGGGAGGGGCACCCTCCTCACAACGGAGGAGTGTCTGCTCGATCCCGCGGTTCAGGTCCGGAACCCGGGGCTCGGGCTCGGCGAGATCGAAGCCGTGCTGCGCGACCAGCTCGAGGTGACGAACGTCCTGTGGCTCGGTAAGGGAATCGCGGGTGACGACACGCACGGCCACATCGACGACCTGTGCCGCTTCGTCAACCCCCGCACGGTCGCGCTGTGCCGGGAGACGGACCCGCACGACGCGAACTATCGCGCACTGGAGGAAAACCGTGAGCGCCTGCAGGCGATGCGACTCGAGGATGGCTCCAAGATCGAGGTGGTCGATCTCCCGATGCCCGGAGCGCTCTCCTTCGAGGGACAGCGTCTCCCCGCGAGCTATGCGAACTTCTACATCGCGAACGGCGCCGTCCTGGTGCCGACCTTCAACGACCCGAAGGACCGCGTAGCGCTCGGCATCCTTGCGGACCTGATCAATGACCGACCGATCATAGGGATCCACGCCGTCGATCTCGTGTGGGGGCTGGGCACCCTGCATTGTCTCACTCAACAGGAGCCAGCAGCATGACCACCGCCACCCAACCGTTCGGCCTCTCCGCCATCGGCCAGATCTTCGTGCGGGCCAAGGATCTCGACCGCGCCGTCCGGTTCTACCGCGACACGCTCGGGATGCCGTTTCTCTTTCAAGCACCGCCGCAGATGGCGTTCTTTCAGTGCGGCGCGACCACTCTCTTGGTCGGCGTCCCGGAAGCGCCGGAGTTCGACCATCCCGCATCCACCATCTATTATCTCGTGCCCGACATCGCAGTCGCACACGCGACGCTGCGCGGCCGAGCCGTGGAGTTCATCAGCGAGCCGCACCTCGTGCACCGCGCGCCGGACTACGAACTGTGGCTGGCCGACTTCCGCGACTCCGAGGGGAACGTGCTGGCGCTGATGGATCGGAAACGGCGCGCCTAGCCGCCGTCCGGGCTCGGGCCTTCCGGCCCTGAGTATCGTTCGACAGTCCCTTCTGGAGCCCGGGCCCAGTGAATCCCCAGCACCGCCAGGTCGTCCTCGTCGTTCTGCTCGCGGCAGCCTGCCGCGCGGGCGCGCCCCATGCGGAGCTTCCCCTCCCTCCGCCCGCTCCGGCGCCTGGGGACACCACCTGCACGATCGCCGCCGGCCGGGCGGCCGCGCGCGACACGATCACGCTCGCCGTCACCGACCCCGTCGACCCGGGACACGCTCCCCTGCCCCGCAACGACGCGGAGCGGCTGGTTTTCGGGCAGCTCTATGAATCGTTGATTCGGGTGGACTGCCAAGGACGTCCGCTGCCCGGCCTCGCCGCTACGTGGGAACAGGCACCGGGAGATCGCTGGGGCTTCACGCTGCGCGACAACGCGCGATTCTGGGACGGGGCGCCGGTGACGGCACGCGACGTCCTTGCCTCCTGGCGGTTACGCGACGCGACGCTCGCGGCGAGCCTCACCGTCACCGGCGACCGCACCTTCACCCTGCCGGCGTCCGGCCCATTCCAGCGATTGGCCGACCAGGCGCTGGCGGTCACCAAGCCCGCGCCTGGCGGCAGCTGGCCGATCGGGACCGGCCGCTACTGGATGACGAGCGGCGATCCCGCGTCGCCTGACGTGCTCGTGGCCCAGCCGATGGCGCGCACGGGACAACCCGTAGTGAAGATCGCCACAGTGCCGGCGAGCGCCGCCCGGGACGCGCTCGATGGCGAAGCGGGCGTGCTCATTACGGACGACCCAGCGGCGCTCGAGTACGCGAGGACGCTGGCCGGGTACGTCGACGTCCCCCTCGAATGGAACCGGACCTACGTCCTGCTCGCCGCGGGGCGGGACAAAGCGATGGTCGGTGACCTCCGCCTGGAGAGCCTCCGCGAGGCAGTGCGCGGCGATGCTCGTCCCGCCGAATGGTCGGGCCCCGGACGCGTCTGGTTCACCGACCTGGAGCCGTGCGGCGTTGCGGCGGGGCGCGACACGCTTGGAGCCGCCGGGCGGCGGCGCCGCGTCGTCTACAAGCAGAGCGATCGGAGCGCGGCCGATCTCGCGGCCCGCCTGGTGGGCCTGGGCGCCCTGGGCCGGGGCGCCGTCGCGGCGGGCGTGCCGGCGAGCGCTTTCGAATCCTCGCTTCGGACGGGCGGCGACGCCGCGTATGTGCTCGAACTGCGGCGGCGCGTCTACGACGTGTGCCGTGCGGCGCTCGAGCTGCCGCCGTGGAGCTCGGCCGCCACGATCGAGCCGCTGCTCGACGTCCGCTCCCATGCCGTGGTCCGGCGTGGGCTCCCACGGATGACGCTCGACTGGGACGGCACGCTCCGCCTCACCCCGCCATGAGCTTTCGCGCCCGTCTCCTCCTCGGATTCGGCGCGGTGGTGCTCGTCCCCCTGACCGTGTTCGGTTGGCGGATTCGCGAGGTGATGGTGAACCGCCTGACCGCGGAATACCAGCAGCGGGTGGCGGCGCTCGTATCGGTGATCCGCGCGGACCTGGACCAGCGGAGCGCGGGGATCGCGCCGCGGCTCGCCGCCCTGCGCGACGCCATCGCTCGGGACAACCGGTTTCGCGTCGCCGCGCTGCAGGGGGGCGAGCGCAGCTACCTGCTCGACTACGCCGGTGACGCGATGCGGCTGGCCGGGCTCTCGCTGCTGCAGATTCAGGACGAGACGGGCCGCATCGTAAGCTCCGGGCACTTCCGCAACGAGTACGATCAGTCCGACCCCGCGCTGCCGCGCCTCCTGGCGGAGGCTCCGGCGGGCACCGCGCTGGTGGAGGCGCGCGGCGCGGAAGGGCCGTTTCTCGCGCTCGCGCGGGTCGATTCCCTCCGGATCGGCGGCCGGCGCTTCACCCTCGTGGGCGGAATAGCGGTGGACTCGAGCTTGCTGGCGCGGCTGGCGCCCGATTCCGAGCTGACGGTGGCGGTGGCGCTCCCGTCCGACACGTCCTCCGGCCCCGATCCGGCCACCCAAGTCTTCAGCGCCCTGGCCGTCCCGTTCGTGATGGCCGGCGACTCCGCCCGGCTGCTCCCCGCGCGCATTGTCGTCTCGCACTCGCTCGCCTCGCTCGTGGCGCTGCGCCGCGGGGTCGCGCTGTCGTTTCTCGTCGCAGTGCTCCTCACCGCACTGATCGCGCTGCTCCTGGCCTCGTGGCTGTCGACCCGGATCAGCCGGCCGCTGACCGCGCTCGCGGCGAAGACCGCAGACGTGGACATGGATCGGCTGGACGTGGCGTTCGACAGCGACCGGCCGGACGAGATCGGTGCGCTGAGCCGGCTGCTCGGCGCTATGACCGAGCGGCTGCGCGCCGGGGCGGCGCGCCTGCGCGAGGCCGAGCGCCGCCTGGCGATGGGCGACCTCGCCCGCCAGGTGAACCACGACATCAAGAACGGCCTGATTCCCATCCGCAACGTATTCCGGCATCTCGGTCAGGCCGCCGGCGAGACCCCGGATCGGCTCGCCGCCGCGTTCCGGGATCGCCAGGCGACCGTCGAGTCGAGCATCTCCTATCTCGAGAACCTCGCGAGCAACTACGCCCGGCTCTATCCGCAGCCGGCCCGCGAGTCGTGCGACGTGAACGCGGTCGTGCGTGAGACAGTCAAGCGAGTCGGCGAGACGGGCCAGGCGAATCTGCGACTGGAGCTCGCGGAGGGTCTGCGCCCCGTCCGCACCGATCCCCTCGTCCTGCGGCGCATCCTCGAGAACCTCATCGGGAACGCCATCGATAGCCTGGCGGCACGAGCCGGCAGCGTCACCGTATCGACCGGGGCAAACGGAGCAGCTGGCGTCCGAATCACCGTCGCCGACACGGGCCAAGGGATGACCCAGGAGGAGCTGAATCGCGCGTTCGACGACTTCTACACGACCAAGCCCGGCGGTACGGGCCTCGGTCTGTCGATCGTGCGACGCTTGGTGCTCGATGCCAGTGGGGCGTTGCGCGTGGAGACGAAGCCCGGGGCGGGCAGTAGGTTCATCGTCGAGCTGCCGGGCGAGGGCGCGTGAGCGCCATCCTGGTCGTAGACGATGTAGCCGCCATGGCGGAGCAGTACGCGTACGATCTCAAGCGTGTGGGCGGCTACGAGACACTCGTCGCGCACAGCGGCCGCGCGGCGCTGGACCTGCTGGAGCGCGAGGCGGTGGACTGCGTCATCCTCGACCTCGAAATGCCGGGGATGGACGGCTTCGAGGTGCTGCGGGCCTTGCAGCGGCGCGGCTTCCGGATTCCCGTGCTCGTGTACACGGGGACGGGCAACTACGACCGCTGTACCGAGGCCATCCGGCTCGGGGCCCGGAGCTTCATCGACAAAGCCGAGCCGATGGAGCGGGTGGTGCAGGAGGTCGAGCACGCCCTCGAGCAAGAGCGCCTCGCGGGGCAGGTCGCCGTGCTGCGGACTCGTCTCGATTCCGACGCACCGCTCCTGGGTGCGAGCCTCGCCATGCAAGAGCTCAAGGACGCGATCGGGCGCGTCGCGAAGATCCCGAGCCCGGTCCTGATCGTGGGTGAGAGCGGGTCGGGGAAGGAGCTCGTCGCCCGGGAGCTGCACCGCCTGGGCGCGAATCCCGCCGGGCCGTTCATCGCGCTCAATGCGGCGGCCATCCCGGAGAACCTCGTGGAGGACGAGCTGTTCGGCCACGAGCGGGGAGCGTTCACGGGCGCCGGCGCCCTCCGCAAGGGCGCGTTCGAAGCCGCGTCCGGTGGCACGTTGTTTCTCGACGAGATCGGCGAGCTGCCACTCACGGCGCAGGCGAAACTGCTGCGCGTCATCGAACAGCGACAGATCACGCGGCTCGGCGGCAACCGCACGGTCGCCGTGGCGGCGCGGGTCGTGGCCGCCACGAATCGTGACCTCGACGCTGAAGTGCGTGCCGGCCGGTTCCGCGAGGACGTCTACTTCCGACTCAACGTCCACGTCGTGCGCGTCCCCGCGCTCCGGGAGCGGCGGTCGGACGTTCCAGTGCTCGTCGAGCATCTCTTGACCACGACCTGCGCCCGCTTCGGCATGCGACCCAAGACGGTCGACCCTGCAGCGCTCGACTGCCTGATGCGATACGACTGGACGCGCAACAACGTGCGAGAGCTGCGGAATGTCGTCGAGCGGATGATCATCGCGACGGACGGCGAAGCGATCGGTGTGGACGACATTCCAACCGACGTCCGGGAAGGGGCGGGTTCACAGAGCACCTCCGCCGGCAGCGCCCCAACCACCTTCCATGCCCTCCGGGCGGAGGCCGAGCGCCAGATCATCGTCGCGGCACTCGAGCACAACGACTGGCACATCACCCGGACGGCGCAGGCGCTCGGCCTCGCCGATCACGCCAGCCTCTTGAAGATCATGCGTCGGCATAACATCAGCCGGGGATAAGGGCCGCGGACTCGTGTCCGCACGAACACGAGGGGCTCCGGAATCCTGTGTCCGCCCGGACACTCGACGTTCGTCCCCCGAACGCAACTGGTTGATTTGTCGACTGATGCCTGACGACTGACTGCTGGCCTCCTTTCTGCCTTACAGCGGGCGTCCACCGCTGTTCGAACGGCGCTCTCCCGAGCGCCCCACCAGGAGGAGGATCTCATGCGGAAGCTGACCATCATCCCGTACGTCATCGCCACGTTCGTCGCCGGCGCCTGCGGGGGCGAGCACTCCAATTCGGGCGACGCGAACGCGGCCGAAGTGACGACGGTATCGCCCGAGACGTCGAGCGTTGCGGCCCCGACCGGTCCCGTGACCGCGGGAACCGTTTCGTTCGACGGCGCCGAGGCAGCCTATACCGAGAAGCGCTACGACGAGGCAGTGCGGTTGTTCACCGGGTATACCGGCGAGCACACGGACAATGTCTGGGGCTTCTACATGCTCGGCCTCTCAGCCTGGAAGACGGGCGACCGCGACGCGGCAGTGCGCGCGTTCACGCAGGCGCTCGAGAAGGATTCGACCCACGTGAAGAGCCGCCTGAACCTGAGCCGGGTGCTGATCGAGCAGGGCAAGGCGGAGGAAGCGCTTCCATACGTTCGGGGAGTCGTGGCGTTCGATTCTACGTCGAACGAGGGCTACCGCCTGCTCGGGCGCGTGAAGCGCGAGCTCGGCGACTCGAGCGGGGCAATCGAGGCGCTCAAGAAAGCGATCGTGCTCGACGGGCGTGACGCCTGGTCGATGAATAACCTGGCGCGAGTGTACATCGGTCAGGGTCGGTTCGAGGATGCGCTCGGTCCGCTCGCCCGGGCCATCGAGATCGATTCGACGGTCCCAGCGTTCCATACCAATTTGGGACGAGCCCTGGAGCGCACCGCCGACCGGAGCCGTCTCGCCGAGGCTTTCGTGGAGGAAGTGAAGACCTGGCGGTAGGGAACTGCCGGATCCGATCGCGTTCGGTAGGGGCGCAGCATGCTGCGCCCCTACGACGTTTCCACCGCCCGCCCGAGCGCGACAATTTCCGCGCGGATCGCGTGCCGCTCGGCCAGGAGCCGCAAGAACGCCCACCGCCGAAACACGAAGAGACTGAGCGCCCGCGTCCCGCCGACGATGCGGTCGAGCCGCTCGAAGAACACCAAGGCTGCGTAGGCGGTGAGCGGCGCGATCGCGAAGGCTAGCACTCCCGCCTCGATGCCCCGCCACCGCCAGACGATCGCCGCCACGAGGGTCCACGTGAGGGGGAAGAGCAGCATCGCGGCGAGCACCTTGATGCTCGCGAGCGCATCCTCCGCTCCCTTGGCCATCCCCGTCGCGACGAACCCGACGGCTCGGTACGCCGGATAGTGTACGACGACGCCCACCAGCGCGGCGGGCAGGAGCAGCAGGAGCACCAGCACCGCCTTGGCGACGTAACCGGCGACGCGGCCGAGCGTGAAGCGGCTGGGCGCGAGCTGGCGCGGATCGAGCCCCGCTGCGGCGAGCGCGGCCTCGTACCGGTCGATCCGGGTCGCCAGGGCCGCGAATCGCTCGGGCCACTGCGCGCGCACCACGTCGTAACCTTCAAGCAAGCGGCGTCGCAGCGCGAACTCGTCCGCCAAAGACGGGGGACTCGCAGGCGCATCGTCTTGCGCGCTGACGATACGCTGCGCCCGCTCCACCAGCGCGTGCGCCTCGGCCTGCTCGGCTTGGAGGGTCACGGCGGCCAACGCCTGCTCGATCCGCGCCGTCAGCTCGCGCACCGGACCCGCGGGCGGCTCTTCGCCCGGCGCGAGCGCGACCGGTTCCACCGCGAACGGCTCTCCGAAATACAGCAGAGCAGCGCTCCGGAACGTGCGCTTCGCCCGGTAGTACAGGCCCGCCGGAACGATCCGGATCGGCGACGATTCCGCGAGTCCTCCCGCCGCCCCGAATGCGATCCGGGCCGCGCCTGTCTTCAACGGCCGGAGCTTAGGATCCGAGTGCGACGCGCCTTCCGGGAAGATGGCGATCGCGCCGCCGCGGGCGAGCACGGCGCGAGCCGTGTCGAACGTCTCGCGGTTCTGTGAGGGGTCGGAGCCCGCGTCCTGACGCCGGTGCACCGGGATCGCGTCGAACGCGCGACAGAAGAATCCGATTACCGGCATCCGGAACAGCGGGGCCTTGGCGAGCAGCGAGACGCGTCGCGGCGCGAGGCACAGAAGGAACGCGGGATCGATCAACCCGCTCGGGTGGTTCAGGACGAAAATCACGGGACCGCGTTGGGGGACGCGCTCGGCGCCCGAGACTTCGATGCGGCGGAAAAAGATGCGCAGGATGAGACCGAACAGCGCCCGGAAGAACGC
>Ga0137397_10003269_pt1 | contig 11294 bp, 17 predicted proteins | sample czorhiz116metaG_FD_106658 | JGI IMG/M metagenome (GOLD analysis project Ga0137397, IMG submission 106658) | Vadose zone soil microbial communities from Angelo Coast Range Reserve, California, USA - czorhiz1.16 metaG | ecosystem: Environmental > Terrestrial > Soil > Vadose zone | place: USA...
CTACCATTTCAATAGGGAAACATCAATACATGATACGTAAGATCCGCATTTACCACGTCCTCCTATTTTCTTTCGGCGCCATGTTCCAGAAGCAGTTGTGCGATGTCGTGATGCCCATGTTGATTAGCATACTGGAATGGTGTTAAACCCCCTGCCCTGATGCTCACATCCGCTCCGTGATCAAGCAAGAACCGCACCGTCTCGAAACGTCCGTTTCTCGAAGCCGTAAGTAGGGGAGAATAACCAGAGATGGATTGTGCATTCAAGCTAGCCCCGCGCTCGAGGAGGAGCTGTGCGATCTCGACATGTCCATCACGCGATGCAAAATGTAATGGCGTCCAGTCGGTACCGTCGCGTATGTTCACTTCAGCCCCGTGATCAAGTAACAAACGCGCAATGTCGAACATTCCAAGGGTCGATGCCAAATGCAGTGGAGCCTGGAAACCATCCTTGGCATCGACACCCTGCGTAATGATGAGGTGCTCTACCAACCCACTAAAACCACAATCCACCGCATACCACAAAGGTGTACTGATTGGTGATAGTGGTCTCGGTGGTCTCGGGTCTTCAGTGGCATCGGCCATGGTGGAGTCTGCATCCGACTCCTCGCCACGTATCCAAACCCATGTCCGAAAGTATGGCTCCTTGGGATTGAATAGTCGTGCTATGGAATCTTGAAACTGCGATCCCACTTCCCCGAACTTGGCATGATCGGACCAATATTGAGCAGCATAGAACGCAAGAGGATATGTTACAAGGCGATGCTTGTCCACCTTCTCGTCCATCTGGAGCAGGACCGCCAGGCAGGCCCGAACAAGAATCGTATGCGCCGGATCCAGGCGAACGTGGAACTGGCAGATGTTCCCGACATTCGATGTTTGGAGGCGATCGGAGGTCAAGAATTCCTTGACAGAGAAATGTGAAAATTGGACAATTTTCGATCCCCCGTCATCGATAATGGCGATAAGGGTGGAACATGCAGAGAGGAGGGCCTCTTCTGGATTTTCAGGTCGCCAGCCTTCCACGAGATTATGCGTATCGTTCGTGCCAAACTCGATTGCGAATATCTCTGCGAGCTCTTCAACGCGAAGTGGTCGAATAGCGGCAACCATGCACTACAAGAGCCTACGGGCGTGATGCGATTTTTGGTTAGAGATCCCTTTCAAAATCCGTTCGTATGTTTCGTCCAGTGTGACGGGTAATTCGTTCAAAGCCTTCCGAATGCTTGAGGGCATGCACCGTCGTAGGTTGTCCAACTGACAGTACACCCACCGAAACCTATGAGATACGGTGAACAACAATCACGGGATTCGAAAAGACAAGTCTCACATGCCATTGGCACGTTCAGTGAGCTCATTGACAACCAGTTCCTTATCCTCTGCTCTCCATCTCCGCATTGCTCTATCGTTCTGGACGAAAACGCGGACGAAATTATTGATGTCTTCCCTTTGACCGCGTTCTTCGTGGAGGGACACCAGGCATGACGGCGATGTCAAGGGTTCAAAGACACTAGTCACGTCTTGCTCCGGGCGACTGGTAACACAACGAATAGCCTGCGGTTGTCTAATCTGATAAGGCCCTCCACAGCATCCAAAACCTTGTCACAGGCAGATGGTGTCCCGGTGTCATTCGGGCATTCGTCCAACGCATCGACAATAATATAGACCGGGACTTGTCCCGGGCGTTCTAGCATGCTCTTGAGACAGTATTCGAGGGCGGCCTCACTGGGAAGATCCGAACCATTACGGCATGTCCTGTGTAATTGAGAAAGAACACGCCAACAATGGTCAGAGTCGACAACCAGTTGCGAGATAAGGGAGGCCAGCAAGCCCCGGACGTCACGTTTTGCAGCGTCTTTGAAGTCGAAGTAATAATACGCGACGAGGGCTGATCTCGATTCCCGAATAAGCTTGATGTTCTCAATGATCGCAGAGCTTGTGAACACGATAAGCTTCCCATCGCTGAGATGATCGCCAAACCCCCTACCAGAGAATACTCTTGCCCGATCCCGCTAACAGACGGAAGCGATGATTAGTTGCGGGATGCTGTGGGTCAGGAAAAACGTACGATTTCCACGGATCCACAATAACGAACCATTCTTTTTCCACTCATCGAATCTGCTACTTTGGATGAACCACGTCGCTGTGCCGTCGTGTTGAGTGTCGCACGCTATACCGTGATTGATGGAAGGATTCGGAGGATTGAGCCATGTCCGAAGCTTCTCTCGTGACTGATTGCCTGCAGGCGTGTTTCAATCGTGAGAATGAACAGGGGCATCATCATGGAGTAACGAACGTTGTTGTTCATCCATGTCTGTTCGGCATTTGACAGGGAAGGTCGGTACGAGAATAAAGAAATTGAAAGAACGTCGCGCACCGCGTCTAATAACTTGGACGTTATCATCCACATGATGTGTAACTGCCAAGATTCTCGCAGCAGTCAATAGATTCTCCTCTTTCGTGAGTGCGTCCTCTACCTCTGTCTTCCCTATTAGCCTTTTTATAAACTTTTCTGTGCCATAGTCAGCCACAAAAGAGGATGTCAAACGAACACACCCACTAATTCGCCTATCCTTCATAGCCTTGGTCGACAACGCAAGTATAGACAGAACCTGCGCCATGATTTTCCCCAACAATTCCGTCATCGCTGGCGTGAGAGGGACTGTCGTGTAGTCACTGAGACGCTGGAGGAAAACCTGGGTACGTTCGAGGAGGTTGGCGAGTGTTTCATAACTAGCGGTAACATCCCTCGCCGCCTGAGTTGGACGTCACAAAGATACATGCCAAGAAATATGGGAGTAGCCTCACCCCGAGAAGGATCCCGATTCCAGCAAACATTGTCTTTGCGGGAGAGAATGGCTGACGGACTGAACGTTAAAAGGCTGCGATAACATTGCCGATATACAGGAGAAATGAAAGCTTACCAGACTAATGCCTTCTCCTAGGGTTGCTGAGAACGTGAATAGTATGGTAATGATGGGAGTCAACCATGTCATCAACTTGTCATATCCGTTGCGAAACTTATCGAAAGCCTGTGCTTGCTTTCGAAATACTTCCAAGACGGAATCGGGAGAGTTGTGGCCCTCTAGCGCAAGCGCGACGAGGTCCAAGAGGTGGGAGGACCGTAACTGTGGAAGGTTGCAGCAGGCCGTGGAGCAAAGGGTTCGCGACAAAAGCCACTCAAGAGCAACAAAAACCTCGTCGCATGTCAATGATCTACGGGGCTCGTGTCTATGTAGGGTGGTCTCATACTCATAATGGATGGGTGGGGACGTGATGGTGTGACGTGATATATATGTGACAAGCATGTGACGGATGCGCCATGAGTGGAGTGAAAGCGAGGCCAGTCCAAGTTTGCAACGGTGGATGATGATGAGCTTGCGTGTCCGCCTTCCCTTTCTTACTCGTGGGTATGCGACACGGCTTCCACAAAAGCCGCCAATGCGGCACCCCGACCCACTCTTGAATAAACCCAATGCAGTCTCGACGTCACTCTCCGAAGACTTGACATTCATTCATCGCCCACCACCTTCAGCTCCCTCACCGCTTTCCTACACGGTCAACCCATCATCTCCCCTCTTGCATTCGGAACCACCAACACCATCTACTGATGTTTCTTTACCGCCGCCGCTCAAGCAGCCCACGTTGGCACACCCACGCTTGCCCGAGGACAAGATCACAGAGTTACAGCGGCTGAGGACGGAGAACCCGGTACTCTACACGCGAAAAAAGCTCGCAGATACTTTCCGATGCTCTCCCTCCTTCGTGAGCTATGTTGCACCTCTGAAACCCTTTCAGCAGCGTGCTGCGCTGGCGAGGCAAGATCGGGAACACGAAAAGGCGCGTGCACGATGGGGCGAGAAGGCCGCGCTCATCCGGGAGATACGGAAGAAGAGGAAGGAATTTTGGTGAATTTCGGAGCTAGGACGGGGTGTGGGTTGTAAGGGGGTTCGAGACCTGGTTGGAGCGTGATTTTTGCTGTGGCCTAGGTGCGGAGCAGTACGTGATCGGAACGTGAACTGGTCTGGCTAATCCATGGATGTATCACAGTTCGGTTGCCCTCGAAGATGGGGCGGTGGACCAATCTGGCCCCTTCCAAGCATCTTGTGTCTACTATACTCTTCCATGAGAATAATAAACGGTCGCATGCGGTCGGCTACATACAGGTGCACATGTACCCTTACCGCCTCGCTATTTTGAAGGCATCGTTCGGCTTTTCGTTCCCATTCCTAAGCGCTGTGCTGTTATTGTGACTCTCGGCGAAACACGCATAAACTGGTTGCACCGGCGGGGTTACGCAATCACCCGGTGTTTTCTGACACTAGTACTGGCCGTGCGAGGCCTGGATTTGTATCTTTGGGGAGCCTCTCCATAGCAGAAACCGAATTGGGCGCGAGCACAAAGCCGTGCTTGGATGAATTCCGCGTGCTGACGTCACCCCAGTTGACCGTACTTTCCCCAACTCAAGCGTCTCCCCAATCTATTTCGAGTTCGCCGCGTATAAGAACATGCTCGTCGTTATTCGGCTCTCTCTTCAAACGTCTCTTGCTCACCTCACTAGGCTCTTGTTCTCCCGCCCTTTAGCATAATGTCTGCCCAAGTTAGCATCAATATCACCAAGAACGCTGCTACGACCAAGCTCCTTGCTAAGGTCCCTCCACCCGCCTTCTCGCAGGCAACGCACCGCTCCCGCTGCCTTGCCCAGCTGCGCTCAAAGAATAACAACCTCGAAAAGTACATCTACCTCAATGGCCTGAAAGATCGTGACCCATCCCTCTTCTACACCCTACTGTACGATAACATGCGGGAAAGTACAATGGCACCTGGCATCTTCTCTATCAACCTCTCTGACATGGTGCTTAACCCTTACAGGAAATGGTCCCAATCTTGTACACCCCAACCGTGAGCATACATGATTAGCTTTTGTACCAACTCTGATTTGTTGCTGTCGGTAATCTAGGTCGGTGACGCTTGCACTAACTACTCACACATCTGGCGTCGCCCGGAGGGCATGTACGTCTCCATTGCGGACAAGGGCCGGATACGTGAAGTTCTCGCGACCTGGCCCAACGTCCGCGAGGCGCGCATTGCCGTTGTCACCGATGGCTCGCGCATTCTCGGTCTCGGCGACCTCGGTGCGAATGGACTTCCGATCGCAGTGGGCAAACTGTGAGTAGGACTAGATCTGGGTTTTGGCAGTACTTTCTCCGGTCAACCGGAGAGAACTGATGAGATGTTTGGCCTTAGTGACCTTTACATCGCCGGTGCAGGCATTCGTCCGTCATCAGCGGTGTGTTTCAAGAATTTCAGCGCTCGTCGGCCTCATACTGTTGCTTACCAAATTATTGGGTTCCAGTTACCAATCTGCCTGGATATGGGTACTTCGACGGAGAAATACCTAAATGATCCTTTGTACATCGGTGTGCGCCGCACGCGCCCGTCCCCCGAGGAGGTTCGTGTTGCATGATTTGCGATTCTGAGCATCGACTCATGTGATCTCCAGATGGATGAGTTCATGGACGAGTTCATGGATGCCATGAAGGAAGTTTTCCCCAACCTACTCGTACAGTTCGAGGACTTCTCGACAGAAAATGCCTTTAAATATCTCAGCCGCTTCCGCCAGAAGTATCGCTGTTTCAACGACGACGTGAGCAGTTGATGCGTGAAGCGCTTATCTCGTTCCGAGTCTTATGTAATCCATTTTGCAGATTCAGGGCACTGGTGCAGTCGTACTTTCAGGTTTCCTGAATGCTGCACATCTCGCATCGCAGGCATCTGGCAGGCCACTCTCGGAGCATCGCATCCTATTCTTCGGTGCTGGTTCTGCGGGTATTGGCGTGGCGAAGCAACTGCTATCTTTCTTCAGGTTCCAGGGCTTAAGTGAAGCCGACGCCACGAAACAGATTTGGGTGCGCATCCGTTGCTTTGCATTATTTATGGACATATTTTTCATGAAATCAATAGACCGTTGATTCTAAGGGCTTAGTCACCGCCAATCGCCCTGGCCTACAAGAACACAAGAAGTGTCAGTTATCTTCTCAGTTGCGCGAGCCTTTTGTTAACCAGCGCTGCAGTCTTCGCGCGCACTGACTACCAAGGTCCTCCTTTAACGAACTTGGTCGACATTATCAATCATGTGAAACCGACTGCCATACTAGGCCTCAGTACACTCCGCGTAAGCATCTCATTGTTACCCCCGGGTTCCCCTTGGTGAGTTTCTGTGCCTTCAGAATGCGTTTACAAAAGAAGTCGTCGATGCGATGGCGGCGCACAACCCGCATCCGATTATTTTTCCGTTGTCGAACCCGGTGTCGTTGAGTGAGATCGACTACGAAGATGCCGTCAATTGGTGATTCACTCTCGTTCTACTTTCTGTCCGCTAATGCTTATCGAGTCGTGTATAAAGGACTAATGGAAAGGTCATTTTTGCATCTGGATCACCTTACAAGTCCATCATGCGAGGCGAGAAAACGTTCGAGCCCGGCCAAGGCAACAATATGTATATCTTCCCGGGTCTTGGTCTTGGTGCATTACTCGCCAAGGCGAGCCGTGTGACGGACTCGATGGTCGAGCAGGCGTCAGTTGCGCTTGCTGGTTCACTTGTTCCCGATGAACGCGCAGCCGGGCTTGTATACCCGCGCCTCGACCGTATCCGGGAAATCAGCTCAAGGATCGCGCTTGCTGTCGTGCGGGCTGCGCAAGATGCTGTACGTCCCAGTCCTCAACTCGGGCTCTCGAATGATACGAAATACTGACCCCTTTTTTCATCTAACAGTCCGTTGACGGCGCACCTGCGCTCCGCCACGTGTCGGACAACACACTATTGACATATATCCAGGAGGAGATGTGGGATCCCCAGCCAATAAAGAGCCACTTCTAAGCATCCGATGTGCGATAGAGAGCAAGGTTGAGTTGTTACTGCCATGTTTTATTACATATGATACTTGCTATGTTTTTCAGCTTGGTTTGATGTCACCCATAGAGTAAGATAGATATTGCCCGTTCCTACACTGAAATAAATAGGGACGTTAAACTTTTCGATACAACCAAACTGAGGGCTACATTCGTTATCCTCCCTTGCGATCCTCTTGCAAGTCAATCCACCGCCACGTCTAAGATCTCGCCTGCTCTATAAGTACTCCGCTCATGAATCGGTATCCTCGTCGATCTCCAGTTCCTCTAGGCTGACGCCACCCGCACCCGTTTTCCATCGCCCGATGGCGAAGCGATGGTTGACGCCGTCGAGCTTAGGAACACACGCAGCGCCGCTGCACCCGCCTGTGCGCTCCATCGGAACAAGAAAGAAGACCTCCTTGACGCGCGAATGTAGCAGCGCCATGGAGCACATGACACAAGGTTCATGCGTCGTGAAGAGAGAGCGCGACGTGAGCAGGTAATGCTGGTCGTTCTTGGCCGGTGTGAAAGCCGACGGGGATGGAGTTGATGAGGTGGCAGAGGTAATGGCGGAGGCGGAGACTGCGGTGTTGGGGATGGTGATAGTGGTCGAGTCGGCGAGTGCGCGGACGACGTTGAGCGTGGCGTGGCGAAGAGGGTGCGCGGAGGAGATCCGCGCATCACGCGCGAGGTATGACGGCCACGATGGCTCTTCTGGCGGTGCGGGGACATACGACGCAATGGGGAGCTGTGGAGGACAGAGACAGCTGAGTATGATGACGCATGTCCCGCGGACAGGCAGATAGGGCACCCTCACCTCTCCTGCGGCGCGCGCCGCTCGCGCTTCCTCCACGACGCGTTCCATCGCGGCGCACGCCCACCGCGCGCGCGCACGGCTCCAGTCTTCCGGCTCGCCTTTGCGGCGGGGCGCGAAGACGGTCGGCCAGAGGGCGTTCTTGAGCGCGAGGGAGATCGGGGTGAGCGCTGCGCTGCGCGGCACCTTGAGTTGGTAGGGCGATGCGAGGTCGAGGTCTGGGGGGAGTTCGGGCACGGTTGGGGATGTATTCGTCAGGAGGAGGGTCGAGTGCGTGCCCGTGGGGGATTTGCGCACTCGTTTGAGGTGCGAGAGGGTCGGTGTGTCAAGGCCGGAGGATTTGAGCCATCTATCGGAAGAGGGTGGGCGGAGGGATAGAGGGGAAAGACACGAGTGTCAGTGGATGTGGAAGGGAAGGGGTTTAGGGAAGGAGGGGTGATATATACTTCAGTGCTGTGGTGATATGTCGTGGATCCGGGATGTCCACTGCCCATGCCTGTACTTGTATTGGGCATCAGGAGACGCGCGGCGAAGCGCCGGACATGCTCACCTGTGCGGATGGCCTCTATTGTCTCTTCGTCGTCCTCGTCAGAGGTAAGCTTGACCCTGCTGAACGGGAGATCCTCGTCTGGCAGGATTTCGTTGGGATCGGGTGTCTCCTCTTCGATAACGTGGTTCGATGCTTCACCGGCGACAGCGGCGAGCTCGCCCCAGCCATCATCGACGATTTCAGCGTCCGCGCGCGCACGGCGCTCGTCCGAGACGCAAGCGGGTTTGAACCAGAGGTTCGGGTCGTAGTAGATGCAGAGCTCTTCGTCGGGCTCCACGGCGCGGACAGTCGTATATCGGATGGACTCGGTGGCGGTATCGATGGAGTAAGTGACGTTCGGGGAGTCGGAGTGGTTGAAGAGGGACCCTGTGCGAGGCGTTTCGAAGAACGGGGTGAATCGGACAAACCGTGATCTCGAATCAGCAAAAACGCGCACCGAGACCGAGGGCGAGTGCCAGTCTTCCGTCTCTCCATTTGAACGTGTAGTGGTCTAGTACGGTATGTCGTCCGTGCGCCTCGTATTCTTCAGATGAGAACAGCAACGCGGGGCTGATCTCGAGCAACGTGCATGCTGGTATAACCTTGGACGCTACGGGATGAACGTTCGTCCCGTTTTCATCCAACTGGACGAGCGAAAATCTGTGATCTCTGACGTACCGTAGACCCCGCGACCCTTTCCCTCTGAATATTTTATCTTACATCCTGTACTGTTGAGATGATCCGGGGCTGTTAGAGCGGATCTGAGGGAGGACGAGGTGGTCGGGTCGTGGAGATCGGGCATACGTTTGGCCACGTCGGTGCGCGCTTGTGGCCGAAACACTTGCCAACAACATCGCATCGCACGCCCACGCTCCACCAATCTATGCCTCTCTGACCGCTCTACAAAATGTCCGAAACGTTGCCCGCGCGTCGTCTTCCGTCTGTATTGCTCCTTTCGCTCGTCCCCGTCGCCGCGTGGTTCGTCGTGCGTCCGCTCATCGATCCCGTCCCGCCCCTGCCAGCGCTATATGCTTCGTTCGGATTCTCCGTCTTCGCGCTCATCGCCACCATTTATCTCGTCCCGGCGCTGGGCCCGACGTTCGTCAAGGCCAATCTGAAAGGCCGGGACTTGTTGAAGGCGCACAGCACCCCGATGTACGTGTGATGCCCCCCTACTCTGACGTGTCGCTCTTTGTCTCTGCGCCTAACGCTGCCCAACAGACCCGAGAGCATGGGGCTCATCTGCTCATCAGTATATATCCTCCTGTTGATCCTATTTATTCCGTTCGCGTTCTCTCCCACATCCTTAAGTGGATCGCAAGCCCAATACACCGTGCGTGAGGGTATAGTCATCAATGCCTTCCCTCACTACCAAGTGCGATATATCTTTCCTTTTCCTCCGCATACAAGCTGAATAGAACGAAGCTTTCAGTCTACCTGTCTTCACTCCTCTCGCTCCTTATCGCGACGATGCTCGGTTTCTTAGACGACGTCTTTGATATCCGTTGGAGACACAAAGTACCCATACCTATCATCGCATCAATCCCGCTATTGATAGTCTATTATGCCGACAATGGTAACACCCACATAGTAGTACCAATTCCTTTCCGGCCGCTCTTTGGCCCCCTCCTGAACCTCGGTACGACGTTTCCTTTGGTCCTCGGGTCATCCCACCAATACTAGTACTTACGGATGGTAGGCCCTCTGTACTACTTGTACATGTCGCTCCTCTCTACCTTCTCGACAAATAGCATCAATATCCTCGCTGGCATCAATGGGTCCGAGGCCTCCCAAGCCGTCGTAATTGCACTTTCTGTCGTCCTCAACGATCTCTTGTACCTTCCTTGGCCGACCGGATTCCGTGTTCCACTACACCTCCTGGGGAGCCGTGCGGAGGTGGAAGTTGGTGGTGTCTGGGGCGCAGGTATGGCATATGGCAGTACGGAGTTGGTCGAGCGACACCTCTTCAGTTTGTACTTTATGCTCCCGCTCGTGGGTGTCTGTCTTGGCTTTTTATTCCATAACTGGTGTGTACGGCCTCCTGCCGTTCAGCTGTCCAGCATTAGTATTGACACATCGGACAAACAGGTATCCGTCGCGTGCATTCCCAGGCGATACGCTCTGTTATGTGACGGGCATGGCATTCGCCGTCGTGGGCATTCAGGCGCACTTTTCCAAGACGCTTCTCCTCTTCTTCCTTCCACAGATCTTCAATTTTGTCCTGTCATGTCCGCAGCTATTCGGTCTCGTACCATGTCCGCGTCATCGCGTCCCCCGGTATGAAGCCCACCTAAAACTCTGCGATGCCCCGTACTTACGCGAACCGCAGCTTCGACTCGGAAACGCACTATTTGTATCCATCTAAAACTCAATTTCTGAAGCGTGCGTCGCGGCTCTCCACCGTGGTTCTACGGGTGCTAGCGGTGCTCGGCTTTACGGAGCTGACTACACTCCCGGACGGGACGATCCTCGAGGCGACGAACCTGACACTTTTTAACGTATTGCTATTACGCTTCGGGCCGATGCGCGAGAAGCGTCTTACCCAGGCTCTCATAGCGGTTCAGGTGAGACTGCGGGCCTTTTCACGTGTGTGATTATGATTACTGACGGTACCTCTAGGTAGCGGGAAGCGTAGTTGCCTTTACCGTACGCTACGGCCTGGCGTATCTGGTTTTCGATGGCGATCGGCGTTAGCGTCGCGCTCCCCGGAGCTAAAAATGAATATCCGTATCCGTTGGACCGCTGTCTTTGCTCACATGAATCAGATGGGAACGGAACAGATACACCGAGCGGAGAGAGAGGGTGGGTTACATCCCTAAGGTCGTATGTAACATATACACTTACGGTTCTGCTCTGCATGGGATAGACCTTACTTTTCACCTATATCCGCTGTAACGCTTCACCGACTCAAAACAAAAATGGTCAATTTCGCAACAAGTGGGAGACCGGCCAGACCGGACAAACTGGGAAAGTATCACATGCGAAACCTCTGTTTCCAAATGAGGAAATGAATCTGCTGCTTTTAACTGACACTGCGCGCTCACCGAGTCATCTCAAC
>Ga0137397_10003270_pt1 | contig 11293 bp, 9 predicted proteins | sample czorhiz116metaG_FD_106658 | JGI IMG/M metagenome (GOLD analysis project Ga0137397, IMG submission 106658) | Vadose zone soil microbial communities from Angelo Coast Range Reserve, California, USA - czorhiz1.16 metaG | ecosystem: Environmental > Terrestrial > Soil > Vadose zone | place: USA...
CCCGCGCCCTCCGAACCGCGGACCCACGCGGCCGCGAACTCGGCCACCCGCTGCGGGTCGTCGCCGAACGAGCGCGTCCCGATGACCGGATTGCGTGGCTCGACGTTCACATCGCAGACCGGCACGTGGTTGACGGTGATGCCATCGGCGCGCAGACCCTCGGCCACCGCGCGGCCGGCGCGCTCCGCGAGGAGCGGATCGCCCGTGGCGCCGATGGCCATCGCGCTCGGGAACACGGCGCGATACGCGACCCGCACGACCTGGCCGCCCTCCTGATCGACGGACACCGGTACCGGCGGGAGACCGCCCTCGCGCGCCGCCTTCTGGATCTCGCGGAGCATCGCGCGCACCTGATCCTTCGACCGCGTGTTGCCACGCACCGCGAAGAGGATCACACCGCCCACGCGCCCATCGCGGATGGCGTCGATCAGCTCGCCGGGCGCATGCTGCCCATCGAATCCGGCCCACACCAGCGCGCCGCTGCCGAGCTTCGTGCGCGTCGGCGTGCGGATCACGCCCGCCGCCGGTAGCGCGCGATGGTGAGCAGTCCGAGCGGCCGTCCGCGCAGCGTGCGCGTGTCCTTCTCCAGGATCACCCGCCGGATCTGGCCGCGCGTCACGATCGGCGCGATGCGCCGACGGCTGCGGCGGCCGGCGATGCGGCCCTCGAGCGCGTCGACGATGTCCTTGAGCCGCTCGTCGATCTCGTGGATGTCGAGGTCGCGCTGGCCGAGGAACAGCGAGATGCGCAGCTCGAGCTGATCGCTCTCGCCGTAGCCGACGCCGCGAAAGGTCTGCGCCTCGAGGACCGCGGCGTGGACGCGGCGGCGCCATTCGTTGCGCGGCGGTGCATACGCCGGGAGCGTCGCGCTGATCGTGAAGCGCCTCTTGGCCATGCTCCGAACAGGGTACTGACCGGCGCGCGCGTCCGTCAGTCGATGCGGTAGGTCCCGGAGACGGTCGACACGATGAAACCGCCGCCAGGCAGCGCCGAAGCGCGCGTGCCGGCGGTGTCTTGACCGAGGTCGATGCCGGCATCGCCCTGGCGCCCGGTTGCGAGGTCGATCACGACCGCCCTACGGTCACGTGCGACGAGCAGGCGACTGCGGTCGTGGGCGAGCGCGAGATCGTCCGGACCAATGCCCGCTCGGTACGGCACGGTCGACAGCCCGGTGACCGCGTCGAACGAGGAGAGCTCGCCGTTGGACGCGCGCACCAGAAAGCTGTGCGGGCCGGTCCAGATCGCCGCCGCGTAGAACTGAAGGCGCAGTCCCTGCCGGTCCTCGACGATCGACCCACCGTTCTCGGGCCAAGCCGTAACACGATCGTTGGCCACGATGTGCCAACGCAGCGGCTCGTAGGTGCGAACGAGCATCACCGTCCTGTCGGGCGAAGTGGCGCCGTCGGCGTATCCCTTCTCGTTCTGCAGGACCGAGCCGGAGGCCAGCATTCCCAGCGACTCCGGCGTCCCTCCGGCAACGGGAACACGGAGGATCTCGTCGTGATCGCGGTACACGAGCCGATCCCTCGGGTCGATGCCGACGATGCCGATGGGCTGCTGCCGCTCGGTCTTCGAGCGCACGAAGACCTTCGCGTTGCCACCGGTGCGCGGCGCGATCCAGATCTCCCGCTGCTCCACCGCGACGCAGCAGCCCTCCTGGTGGCCCGCCAGGATCCACGCGCCGTCGCGCGACAGCGTCGCACCAACCATCTGCAATCCGGTCGCGCGCGTCGTCCCGGACGCGATATCCCCGATGCCCAGCGATGGCGATCGCTGTGGAGCATCGAGCGCGATGAACAGACCGGACGAGTCCGACATCCAGAACCAGTAGCCACCAGGCGCCTCGATCCGCCGGACGAACTTTCCCTCGACGTCGTAGACCAGCGCCGCGGCCGTGTAGGGCACCTTGCCAACGGGCGGCGGCTCGGGCGCGGCGATCCACTTGCCATCGGGCGACACCTCGGCCCGACCGCCGACGTCCTTCAGCACCCGCGCCGCGACGCTGAGGCTGGGCGAAGCGGTTGGTGTCGCCGACGGTGTCGACGTGACCGCGGCCGGTGAGGTGACCGCGGGCGATGTCGTCGCGGATGGCGTCGGGCTGGCGTCGCGCGTGAAGATGCACGACGACAGAACGAGCATGGCGAGCACGAGCTTCTTCACGTGCTGATGGTCGCCGTTCGCCGTGGGTAGGGAATCCGACTCAGCGGCGCTAACTCGTACGGCTCGGTATCAGACCTTGACCACGCTCAGCGTGAGCGTGTCGTAGCCGGTGGCCCCGCTGGGATACGGCTGGCGCTGCACGGGGGTCTGCACATCGCCCTTTCCGTCGGTCGAGCGAGCCCACACCGTCCGGTTCCCCGGACCGGCGGGCGTCCACCGTGCCGCCCAGCGCACCCACGTAAGCGGACCCGGCGCCGCTTCGAGCGTCGCGGCCTGCCAGCTCTTCCCCTCGTCGAACGAGAGCTCCACCGACTTGATGCCGCGCGCCCCCGCGAACGCGATGCCTGCGATGGTCACCTCACCACCACTCCAACGGACGGTGCGCCCGCCCGGCACGTCGATGCGCGTGTTGGTGTTGACGATCGCGCTGTCGTCCCAGCCCTGTTCCTGCCAGTAGCCCTTGAAGTCGAAGGTCTCGACCTTGATCTGCTGCAGCCACTTCACGTTCTTCATGCCGTAGATGTTCGGCACGAGCACGCGCACCGGGAAGCCGTGCTCCTGCGGCAGCGTCTTGCCGTTCATGAGGTAGGCAAGGAACGTGTCGGGCTCCATCGCCTTCGCCACCGGGAACGAGTCCTGGTATCCGTCGACGGACGTGAGAACGACCTTGAAGGAGTTCGCCCTCAGGCTGGCGCGGTCGAGGAGGTCCTTCATGCGCACGCCGGTCCATACCGCGGTCGAGATGAGCTCACCACCGACCGGGTTGCTGATGCACTCGAGCGTGCGAACCTCCTCGATCGCGTCGAAGTCGAGGAGATCGTCGTAGCTGAGATTGAAAGGACGGTCGACGTTGCCCGTGACCTCGAGCTTCCATGTTGCTACGTCGACGCGTGGTTTCACCAGCGTGGTGTCGACGGTGTAGTGGTCTTCGTTCGCGGTGATGCGCGGCGTGATCCCGGTCACCGCGTCGAGCGACGGGTCACCCGCGGGGATCGTGGCGCGCTGGACCAGCCGCCGCGCGGCCGCCGGCACGTTGCCGAGCTGCGTGCCCGCGCCGGCAAGGACGCGCGAGAGCGGCAAGGCGCCGATCGCGATGAGCGCGGCGATGCCGGCGCCGCTGATGAGGGCACGGCGGCGGGCCGGCGCGGGGACGGTCGCGCGGTCGAGCGAGGCCGGCGCGAGGAAGGCGAGCGCCAGCGCGTTCGTGGCGATGCCAACGGAAGCATCGATGACGCTCGTCGCGAAGTCGATGCGCAGCGAAGCGAAGATCTGGCCGAGCACGACGGCGACGATCCACGGCGCGGCAACCGCGGTCATGACGTCGCGGTCGCGGCGCGTCGGGCTGACGGCGAACGCGCCGGCGGCCGCTCCCGACAGAAAGAACAGCACGAGGACGCCGACGACGAGGAGACCCTTGGCCCAGAACTGGAGCGTCTCGATCAAAGGGATCGAGATGAAGCCGGGAAGCACGTCGATGATCGCCTGGCCGAGGGCCAACGGCGTGAACGGGAGCCCGATCAGCGATATCAGGAACGCGACATCGAGCGCGAGGAACATCGCGAGGACGCCGACAAGGATGCCTGTGCGTGTCCGAGCATCGATGCGGTCCACATATGGCACGATACGCCGGTAGTTATGACGTCCCGCACGTGACAGAGCCTCAGGCTCCGATGACCTCGGAAGATCTCTACGACTTCCGGTTCCTCGCCGACGCGCAGATCTCGCCTGACGGCTCGCGCGTGGCGTACGTCGTCCGCACGATCGACCGCGAGGCGAACACGTATCGCTCCGCGATCTGGACCGTGCCCTTCGACGGCAGCCTGACCGGGACGCAACTCACCTACGGCACAGGGCAGGACGCACTCCCGAAGTGGTCGCCGGATGGGCGCTGGCTCGCGTTCGTCTCGGACCGCACGGCGCCGGCCGGCGACGGAAAGAAGCGCAAGCCGAAGAACCTCTTCGTGTTGTCAATGGCCGGCGGCGAGGCGCGCCAGCTAACGACCTTCGATGACGACACAGGCGATGTCGTGTGGTCCCCTGACGGATCGAAGATCGCGTTCACCGTGAAGGAGCCGAAGGCGAAGGGAGCCGTGGAGGACGACGGTATCCGCGTGTACGACCGCCTGCGCTACAAGACCGATGAGGGCTTCCTTCTTGACGGCCGCCGGCGCCACATCTGGATCGCCGACGATGTTCAGACAGGCGGGGGCGTCCGCAAGCTGACCGACGGCGACTGGGACGACCTGCAGCCATCGTGGTCCTCGGACGGATCGATGATCGCGTTCGTGTCCAACCGCACAGAGGACCGCGAGCGCAACACCGTGGCCGACATCCACATCGCGACGCTGGTGGGCGGCGGATGGCGCGTCACCGACGGAGTGGGCGCATACGGCAATCCGCGGTTCTCACCGGACGGCGCGCAGATCGCCTGCTACGGCGTCGCGAGGGCCGTCGGCTCGTCGGCGAAGAACGTCCATCTCTTCCTCTTCCGCGCCGGCGGGAAAGCCGGCGAGGGCGTCATCGCCGACCTGACCGCGAACTGGGACAGGACGGTCGGCTCCACGGTGATGTCGGACATGCGCGCGCAGTCGCAGACGCTTCCGCCGACGTGGAGCGCCGACGGCAAGCGGATCATCTTCGTCGGTTCGGACCAGGGGACCGCGAACGTCTACAGCGCCGCGGCCGCCGGCGGGGATGTCCGCGCCGAGACGGTCGGGCCGCATCAGGTCGTGAGCCTGTCGCTCGCGTCCGATGCGAAGAAGTTCGCGTGCGTGTTCTCGAACGCGACGCTCCCCGGCGACGTCGCGGCGGGGGAGCTCGGGCGATCGCTCCGCTGCCTGACTCAAGTGAATGCCGTCCTCCTGAGCTCGCGGTATGTCGCGACACCGGAACGCGTTGAATTCGTGGGTGCCGACGGCTGGAAGATCGAGGGCTGGATCCTCAAGCCGCGCGGCTTCGATCCGGCGAGGAAGTGGCCGCTCGTGCTCGAGGTCCACGGCGGGCCGCACGGCGCGTACGGACACGGCTTCTTCCACGAGTTCCAGATGCTCGTGGGCCGCGGCTACGCGGTGCTCTTCACGAATCCGCGCGGCAGCCACGCCTACGGCGAGAAGTTCTCGTCCGCGTGCGTCGGCGACTGGGGCGGCAAGGACTACGAGGACCTCATGGCCGGCGTCGATCACGCGCTCGGCCTCGGCTGGGTCGACCCGAAGCGGCTGTATGTCACTGGCGGCAGCTACGGCGGGTTCATGACCAATTGGATCGTCGGCCACACCGAGCGCTTCCGCGCCGCGGCGACGCAGCGCAGCATCAGCAACAACATCTCGGCCTTCGGCGTATCCGACATCGGCTGGCACTTCTGGCAGTACGAGATGGGCGACGCCTCACCGTGGAGCGAGCCGCAGAAGCTCGTGGAGCGCTCGCCGCTCTACTACGCGCCGCGTGTGAAGACGCCGCTGCTCATCCTCCACGCGGAGCGCGATCTGCGCTGTCCGATCGAGCAGGCCGAGCAGTTCTTCACCGCGCTCCGGCTGCACGGGGTCGAGACGCAGTTCGTGCGCTTCCCCGAGGACAACCACGACCTCACGCGCGGCGGCAAGCCGCGCAATCGCGTCGAGCACGCGAAGCGCATCGCCGATTGGTTCGACGCGCACCCCTAGGTCGCGCGTACCTCGTCACAGCGCTTGAGAAGCTGCTCGATCCGCTCACGTCGCTTCGCGACCATCGGATGCGCGAAGAACGCGCGCGCCTGCTCCAGCAGCGGTCGTGCTTCGGCAGGGCGTCCGCGCTCGAGGAGGAACCTCGCGTATTCGATGCTGGCGTCGACAGCGCGGTCGCGGTAGCCCTTCGTCACCGCGATTCCTTCGCGGTACAAGCGGTCGGCCTCCGCCTCGTTACCCTCCGCTGCCCGCACCATCGCCAGCGCGACCGCAGTCGTCGAACGTGAATAGGGATCATCCGCCCCGACCTCGTTGTAGGCGCGCTCTGCGCTCGCGCTTGCCTCGGCGAGTCGCCCCGCGCCGACTTGTGCGCGGGCAAGGACCTGACGCTGTTCACCGATCACGCCGCGATGAGTACCTCGCTGCTCTCCACGACGAATCGATTCCAGCAGCGCCTTGATTGCCTCGTCGTAGCGCTCGTCCTTGACCAAGCAGCGACCCAGGTCGCTGTATGCGGCGATCCCGGGCAGGCCCAACGCCGGTACGAGCTCGACCCATTTCCGGGTCGCCGCCAGCTCCTGATCGAGATCGCCGCGTGCGCGTGCAAGGACGACCGCGGTCAGAGTGGGAGTCAGCGACCGCTCGATCTTCGATTCGTGCGCCTGTGCGGCCTCGACGCTCAGGGCGCACGAGCGCTCGAGCGCGTCGAAGTCGCCCAAGGCTTCAGCGAGGACCCGTTCCCAGACCGCGATGCTCCCGAGATGCCGCGTCGATCCGTGCGTCACCGCGTAGCGGCGCACCCCGGCGACCATCTCTTGAGCGGCAGCCACGTCCCCGACCCACCAGACCGGCCGAACTGTGCCGATCATCGCCTCCACCGTGAGGTCGTGATCGCCCAGCGACCGTGCCACCGCGGCCGCTTCCGCGAAGGCAGACGCCATTCCGCTCACATCTACCCTCGGACCCCAGCCGCGTGCGATGAGTAAGCGCGCGAGTGGTTCGCTGGGACCGTTGGTGCGCGCGAGCGCGAGTGCCGCGTCAAAGTCGCTCCCGGCTGCGGTCTCGCCCTCCACCCGCCCGCGCGCGACCGCCGCGTATGCCGTGGCTTCCACGCGCTCGGCGAGCGGTGCGCCAATGGCATCGGCGATCGTTCGCGCTCGGGCGTAGAGCTTGTTTCCCGCGTCGCGCTCTTCAGCGCGGAACGCGCGACGCGCGGCGATGAAGATCAGCTCGAGCGCGCGCCGGCCCAGCACGTCGGCGTCGGCCTGTCGCAGGTCTTTGGCATGGCGGTAGGCCTCGTCGGCGTGGTAGGCGACGACCTCCGCGTACTCGTCGCGCCGCTCGCCCGCGACGCTCTCGAGCCAGCGCCCGACGGCGTCATGCAGGCGGGAGCGCTCTTCCTTCGGCACCGACTCGTAGGCGACGTCGCGGATGAGGATGTGCTTGAACTGCCAGGCGCGGCCGCCGCCGGGACCGCGCTCGTTGCGTTCCAGGACGAAGTCGCGACGCGCGGCCGCGGTGAGCAGATCGCCGACCTCGCCGTCGACGGGACCGAGCGCTGCGATGACATCCGGGTAGAAGACCTTGCCCACCACCGAGGCGCGCTGTAGGAGGCGCTTCACCTCTGTGGGCAGACCGTCGAGGCGTGCAGCGAGCAGGCCCTGGAGCGTCGCGGGGACGGCCACGTCGCCTGCGGTCGAACTCGCGACCCAGCGTTCGTCGCGTTTCTCGATGTGTCCGCCGTCGATCAGCATGCGCAGCGTCTCTTCCACGTAGAGGGGATTGCCGTGCGCGCGCTCGGTGATCGTTTCGCGCAATCGCTCCGGCAGGTCGTCGATCGCGAGCAAAGCGGCGATGAGACGCCGCGTCTCACTCGCGTTAAGGGGCTCCAGCCGCACCGCTCCCGCGTTCATCAACCCGCCGCCCCAGGTGGCTCGTCGGTCGCGGAGCTCGGGCCGCGCCAGGCACAAGATGAACAGCGGCGCGGTGGACCACTCGGCCAGGTGCTCGATCATCTCGAGCATCGCGTCCTCGGCCCAGTGGATGTCGTCGAAGATCAAGGTGAGTGGCGCGTCCGCCGCTCGCTGCTCGAAGTAGCGCCGCACACCCCAACGCAGCTCCTGGCCGAGCTCGCTTCCCGCGGTGCCTGACAGGGCATCCTCGACACGCTCCAGTCCCGCGACGACGGCAATGCGCCGGGCGATCGCCTCGGCGTCCTCCGCTGCGTCACCGGACGCGCCGAGCACGGCGCTGCGCAGCTTCCGCAGCGCGTCATCCTTGCCGTCTTCCGGCGTGATCTTGAGGTCCGCGCGCAGCATCTCTTGCAACGGCTAGTACGTGATCCCTGCGCCGTACGGCAGACAGCGACCGCGCAATACGCGTTCGCGCCCAATGACGTCGACGAGCTCCGCGACGAGCCGCGACTTGCCGACGCCGGCCTGTCCATAGACCGTGACGAGATAGGCGCTTCGCTCGTCCCCGGCCTTACGATGCGACTCGCGCAAGAGGCGCAGCTCGGCATCGCGACCGATGAGTGGAGCGCGCAGCTGACCAAGACCGCGACGCTGCTCGGGGACCGCGCTCTCGAGTCCGAGGGCGGGGAAGAGCTCGAGCGCTCCGATGCCCTTGGCGTCCACCACGCGTCCCGCGCCGTAGCGGATCGACGGCGTCGTGAGCGATCGCGTGAGCGCGCCCACGACGATCTCGTCGGGCGCGGCCTGCGCCTGCATCCGCGCGGACGCGTTGACTGGTGCCCCTGTCACGAGCGTGTCCGCGCCCTCGCTGCCGGCGACGACCTGACCGCTGTTGATCCCGATCCGCAGGCTCACTGGGAAGGGAAGGGTCGGCCCGAGCGCCGCGACGCGCTCGCGCAGTGCGAATGCCGCACGCACAGCGCGCTCCGCATCGTCATCGTGGGCGACCGGCACGCCGAAGACCGCCATGACCGCATCGCCGACGAACTTCTCGACGGTTCCGCCGTGTTCGCTCAGGATCTGACGCATCTCGACGAAGACCCGCGCGAGCGTCCGCCGGACGAGCTCGGGATCTTCGGCGTTCCCGATGTGCGTCGAGCCGACGATGTCGGCGAAGAGGATCGTGGAAAGCTTGCGTTCTTCAGGCATGGCGGAAGTCTAGGTAGGCGGTCCACCACTTCGACTGCCTGCGTCAGCGCTCGTCGACGACAGGATCTCCCGGAACAGCGCAGCGATCGGCGACCAGAGACCCGGCGTCAACGGACCGATGGGTGCGCCCTCGTTGACCGGCTGCCACGCCACGTCGTGGACGACCTCGCCGTCGACGTTCTGCGCGGACGCGAGCACGTCCGAATCGACCGCGCCAAGGAATAGCGCGTAGCCAGCCATCCCGCTGACGCCCTCTGGCAGATCGAGACGCCGGACGATGCGGCAGCGCGCGCCGGCCTCCTCCCAGACCTCGCGGAGCGCGGCCTGCTCGAGCGTCTCGCCCGGCTTCACGCCGCCACCCGGCAAGATCCAGAAGAGTCCGTCGAACGCGTGGTGCTGGACCATCAGGATCCGCCCACGCGACGGGATGATCACGCGCACACGTGTCGGTCCGCCGGGCGGCGGCGCCGCGCGCCCAGACATGAGGCTCGCAGCGACTGCGGCGAGGGTCCCGAGGCCCATCACCACGATCGCGTTCGAGATCGCGCGGCCGGTCGAGGTCACCGGCTCGGGCGTCGCGTGTCCCGCGGTGACAAGCGTCGCGACCGTCCAGAGATAGCCCTGCGCGACGGTGGGGATCGTCGCAGGCTCCGCCGCGGTGATGAGGACCCCACCCGCGAGAAGGACGACGCCGAGCACCGCCAGGATCGCCAGCAGCGCCTGCCGCGAGAGCGGGCGATCGAGACGCTCGGCCACGACGCCGACGAGTGCGACCGCGCGCAGCAGTCGGAGCACGCGCAGCACACGCAGCGCCTGCGCCCCGGGCGGCACAAGGAGCGGCGGCGACACGACGATGAGCGCGAGATCGAACCAGTGCCTCCGCACGTACGTGCCGCGATCCGGAGACCGCCAGAGATCCACGACGTAGTCGAGCGCGAAGGCGAGCCAGATGAACGCGTTCGCGGCGGTCGCGAGCTGCACCGCGCTCGGGTCGGCGCTCGTTTCCTCGATGAGCAGCACCGGCACGAGCAGCAGTGCGAGGAAGAACGTGACCCAGTCGTTCAGCACCGATCGGCAACACTAAGATTCGCGCCGTGACCGTGCGCCTCGCGACGCCCGATGACGCGGATGCGATCGAGCGCGTGCGGACGGACACGTGGCGCGCCACGTACCGCAGCTTGCTGCCGGACAAGGTCCTCGACGGACTCGGATACGACGGTTCGCGCCGGCGGCAGGGGATGGCGTCGATGCCCGCTGAACGGTTCGCGCTCGTCGCGGAGCACGAGGGCGCGATCGTGGGCTTCGTCTACGGCGGACCGTCGCGCGTCGAGGACCTTGCGCACCCCGGCGAGATCTACGCGATCTACGTGCTGCCCGCGCATCAGGGCCACGGGCACGGCGCGGCGCTCATGCGCGCCGGCGCGCGCGAGATGCAGGACCGCGGCTGGCGCGGGATGCTCATCTGGGTGCTGCGCGAGAACGCGCCCTCGCGCCGCTTCTACGAACGGATGGGTGGACGGCACCTGCGCGACCGCGACACGGACCGCGAGATCGAGGGCACCACCATCACCGAGTCGGGCTACGCGTGGGACGACGTGAGCCCGTTGGCTAGCGCGCGTCCAGGTCGAGATCGGTAGGGGGCTCGTCCGGCAACACCCAGCGGATGAACGCCTTGCCCCATTTCACGTGCAGCTCGTTGGCCTTGCTGACCGCCGCGTCGTAGGCGCGCTCGAACGACGCGTCATCCTGCGCATCGCAGGCGGAGAGCACGGGCGCGAGGTGTTCCACCTCGAACGCCTCGAGGTCGCCGACGTACTTCGGTCGCACGATCGCGAGCTTGCGCTGGAGACCGCGCACGCGCCGCGCGAAGTAGCTCGCAAGTGCCCAGTTCCGCGCGCGCGCCGCGTATGCGCACTTCCACCACGCCAGACCGACCGATTGCATGATCTCGCCGGTCCCGGGGAGCAGCTCGGCGATCTCCTCGAGGGTGAGGTCGCCGTGGCTCGTCTTGACCAGTCTTGCGTCTTCAGGCATCGCGCCGATAGTAGTTACGTGCATGCCCATCGCCACGGCACGTTCTCGCGCGCGGTCCGGAACTTCACCGAGTCGGACATCCCATGGCCGCGGCGCATCGTCGTCACCGCCCGCAACGTCTGGCTCCGCGTCGCTCTCCGGCAGACCTGCTGCGGGCACGACGGCGAGCCGGGCTGCTGACTGCCCGAGCCGGCGGAGGGTCCTCCGTCCCGCTGAACCGCTAGCATGGGTCGCCCGTGAAGGAGTTCCTGCAGGGCCGCCGTTTGGGCTTCGCGCCGCGCTCGCATCTCGCGTTCGTCGCGATCGGGCTGGCGCTCG
>Ga0137397_10003271_pt1 | contig 11290 bp, 12 predicted proteins | sample czorhiz116metaG_FD_106658 | JGI IMG/M metagenome (GOLD analysis project Ga0137397, IMG submission 106658) | Vadose zone soil microbial communities from Angelo Coast Range Reserve, California, USA - czorhiz1.16 metaG | ecosystem: Environmental > Terrestrial > Soil > Vadose zone | place: USA...
GTGTTTTCGGGGTATCGGCCTACTCATGGTTGAGTTTTTTACCCATTATTAGAGTTATGACATGGGGTTGTCACACATGCTATTTGCGTACGTGCGTGCTGGGAACATTGAGGACGCGGTTGACCTTTGCCGTGATGCCCACCAGCCGTGATGAGCGGCGAGCATTCGCGGCTCTCTTCTCTTCTCGTGGTCCGCAATTTGTACGCTCTGCTTGTTTTTTTGCCTGCGGTGCGGCCCCTTGGCCAATTCTGAAGCCGTTGTTGGAATCTTCAGCCACAGCACGGCAAGATGACGACGTAGAAGATGACGAGGAAGGAGACCCTGACCTATGGCAGGGAAACAAACGGCGCGCGCTGTGGAAGACTACCTGCACGCGTGCCGCCCTCGACCCTCGCTCATCGCCCGCGGAACGCGCTCTCTACGCCGCGCTCGCGTCTTCCATCCAGACCTCGGGCATCCTAAAATCCGCATGTCGCACGTGGGAAGACGCGCTTTGGGCGACGATCTCGGTTTTGTGCGAGGAGCGGCAAAGCGAGGCGCTTGCACGGTTGGGTGGGTGGTTCTGGGACTCTGGGACTCTGGGACTCTGGGACTCTGGGAGAGAGTTGGGTGAGGACGTTGAGGGCGAGGCTGCCGAGGAAGAGGAGGCTTGGCGGGCGGACGTCGAGCAGGAATTACAGGCGCTGGCTACGGCGAAGGTGCAGGAGGGCTTGGGTGCTGACGACCCCTTCCACATATCGCAACTGCACATCATCCTCGACAGCACCGACGCACTATTGGATGATTTTGCGTCCAGGCTCCGAGACGGGGCGCGCGACCCCGAATCATCCGAGTGTGCATTTCCTTTCATGTTGAATCCCCATACGCTTTCGTCGCCGACGATGTCACTAACAGGTACCCAACCATGACACTTTTTTCGCCCACTTGTGTCTCTACTTACAAACGATCGATACCGCCGTCTCTCCGCTGGCAATACAAATTATTCTCGAAGCATATCTACAAGTACTCGAGGCACGTCCCTACCCTTACGCGCTTTTTCCAACTTGTTCTGACAGGGTTGCGTTGACAGGGCGCAGGTCAGCGTTCCCTCATCGCCATGTACGCTGGTGTGCTCGGCGACAACGCCGTCGAGCGCTACGTGACCTCCCTCGCGCCCCCCGCCGACCAAGTAGAGCGGCGAACGGCGCTACAGCGTGCGCGCGAGCACAGCCTGGATGTCCCACGTGTGGCGATCGTCACAGCGGAGCGCACTATTGAGCGCGCGCTCGATAACCTCCCCTCGTCTGTCAAGGGCCCGCTACCCGACTCGTCCAAGACCGCGCTCGAGCACGCAGAAGAGGCGGAAATGCTGCCCGTCAGGTCGATCGAGTGGACGGTCGTCGAGGCCGACACGTACGACACGGCGCTGGAACAGGCGAACGTCATCCTGAGGTACCTGCTCGGTGCGCGCTTGCTGCGTTTTTTTTTGGCGATTGCTTACTCGCATCATCGGTTTTTAAGCTCGCGGAAGGGTCAACGTAGCGAGTTTGCTCCTCGACATGCTACCTCCGGAATTAGCTGCTATCAGCGCGCCTGAGGAACGCGCGGCGGAATACCTGGATTATCGCCAATTCTTCATCGCTTGGAGACGCTCGAGCGCGCGACGAAGTGCTTGGAACTCAAGGCTCCACAAGTGAGTCGGGACACGCGCGCGGCTTGGATCGGGGACTACGGGGTACGCGTTCCTCTTTTCTCTCTCACTTTTATGCCCAGTATCCACAGAGATGGATACAGGGCCTAGTGTCTGGCGCGCGGGTAGTGAAGCTGTTGACTACAGACTGGCTGGTCCCGGAAGCCGAGATCCCCGCCAGTGCGCTCCTTTCCACGCATTGACATCCTTTTTTTGTTACTCACTGGACAACGCCTTACAGCTGACCGTCGTATGCGGGAACTGGCGCGCATCCGCCAAGTGTTCGTCCCGGAGCTCATACTACGCACATGCTCCTCGTCTCCTCTCGGACACACATACCCGAGTGCGTTCTTATCCCCTCGGTCCCCTTCCCATTGGCACTCTCCTTAGCAACGTCCGCCACGCGTTGTGGTTGGCGAATATCGCCGCGGACTCGAGGTATATGCTGTTCGCCGAGTTTTCGGGGGAGAACGGGCGGAGGCTGAAGGAGTACCTTGGGGCTGGAACATGGAGGGTCGGATCTTTCAGGATTGTGCCTTGAGTACGGTAGGGCCGTCGTTCGCTTGTTGTCCTCATCACCGATCACCGGAAACTTTCCAAGTCTCGGGCTCGCCTCAGTCCTTCTCGAATCCAAAAGCAGGTATGATAAGACCACTCACGATGTCCGGTCCTCCGCTCCCGCATCAGGGCATTATTAAAATAACAGTGTGCTAGGGAGACTAGTACTAGTACAGGTGTCATCTTGCTGATGCCCATAGGCCCTCCATCTTGCCCACTGAGACCAACTTTTTGGACCTCAGCCTATAATGGCTCCATGTCCGGCACCTCTTCTTCTTTGCATCAGTACTCTGTCTTCAAGGCGACTTAGGGGCTGGGTTCAGGTCTAGGGATGGAATGCTTACCCTACGTACGATCAAGGATTCGGTCGGTCACCGGACCCGTCGCCAGCGCTAGCTCAGGTGATTGGTTCTGTTTGCCCTTCGTGAGTGTCAGTGTTCGGATCATCACACTGCACGCGCCCTTGTCGGCTGATGTTGTGCCTTGGCGTACAACAGGATGCGTGATGTACCACTACGCGGACTACCCGGAGCCTTGCAACAACCAGAGTCATCAGTACTCCGTTTCCGTACAGTGCAGTATATGTGTATGACGGCGTTGCGGTGCCCATGACAGGCACCGCCCATATCAAAGGGCTTCTGTACTTGCCTTGTCAAACAAACACCATCGAACGTCGTGGTGATCCGAATTTCACACCCCCCCCCAGGTAGCGATTCACTGTACCGCCTCGACGCCCGGCGGTATTACAGTAATAACTAATGACACGTACAATACGTACAGTTATGGTGGGGTCGTCGGAGAACAGACGGAAACAGGCACACCAATGAGCAGTGTACGTACGAGTCACGAATTGGACGCGTTGCTGCACAGGCCCTCAGGCTGTTCCCAGGGAAGAAATATGCCGCGATACCAGTACTGTACTAGAACCTGGCTGTATGGGCGTCGAAGATGCCATCCGCAGCGCGCATATGTGTCCAGTATTCAAGGCCATCGATTCATGGATCGGATGATGTAGGTCTTTTGAAGCACAATCACCTTATCAGAAAACACAAAACGTCTACGCCAAAACCATACAGATAGTGATGTAAAGCATAACGAAACGGGGGACAAAGAGACGAGGCGGGGAAAATTACACATATCGTACAATAAAACGCTCGCAGGAAAACATAATCGGGAATGACGCTCCATCACTCGTCGGCATCGCTATCGACATGACCTTTGGTCGGCAACGCGGATACTTCAACAGCGGTTCCTGGTGAGGACTCGTTTGGAGGTGAATGACACGGCTCGAATGCTGTGGAGGAGGTAGTAGCATCTCCCGAGAATGCTCTCTTGGGCCATTCATACGGACACCATGCTGGAACAAAGCAGCGGCGAGGCGAAATGATGCTATAGCCTGTATGCTCCTGAGGCGCAGGGAAGCCAGCGTTGAAGTTGGCATTAGCTTCGTCCCCGTCCTCGGATATCCCCGTGATGAGGTCTTGATGGAGGCTGGCCGCAGCATTGCACACAGCCCGAGACGTGGCAGGATCGAGGTATGTGTTCCAACCGCTCCATATGTCCAACACAAATATCTCAGAGAATTGCTTCTGTGCGTCCGGCGAGGCCTCGCCGGCGCGAATGCCGTCCGCGAGGTGCTTCGCAGTCATGTTGACCATGAACGACACGTCACGGTCCGCACCTGACATAGCCATATTGTACGGCAAACCGGACAAAAATGAGCTCAGGATGAGCAACGGCCCGTCGCGGGTGGCGGTCTCGGGATCCTCGACGGGCAGCGGGATTCCAGAAAGCTTGACTATGTAACCGGCCAGATCGCGCGCGCGGTTAGCCCAGTGCGGACCCTTGGTCTGCGTCCACGTCGAGACATCTGCAAGCTCGCGGAGGCACGAGCGGGCGGCGAGAAAGGCGGTGCACCGGGCGAAGAGCGCGACGGAGGGGACGCTGTCATGTGCGAGGGTCGAGAGTGCGTCCGCAGTCTCTGCGCCGAAAAGAGTGTCCCAATACAGAGAGTTCAGTCCAGCGAACTTCTCTGTGATGTACCATACCGCACGCGCACATGCAATGGCGCGGCATGTGCGGGCGTGCGGCTCCAGGCCGCTGGTCGTCCCTACACATGTCTGCAAGAGCCGCCCAATGCTCCATCCGAGTCGCACACCGCGATCCTCTAGAAGACTTCCGATGGTGTATTGCGGATAGAGGTGACGTTCGGTGTCGAGGAATCGAGGGATGGCAGCAATGTATGACTCCAAGGCGCTGTCGCTTTGCACAGATGAAATCGCCCATCCCAAAGAGTTGGTGTCCATGTTCGAGTGGGTAGTTTCCAAGTCATGCTCAATGGCCCGTACAATGCCTCCGTGATATCTTTCCCGACGGGCACCAATGATTTTTGGGAGACGGAAGCGGTAAAAGGTGCTATCGGGCAAGATAAATGACATGACGCGTTGAGTGACATCAAGGGCGCTCAGCCGAATCAGCTGGACCGTACGCCACAAGACGTTGGAGATTGGCGTCTTGAACGGCGAAGACAGACTGATCAACGGCGAGATGGTGATGAGGAGGTATGAGGTTCCGGCGATGGAATAGGCAACCAGTGCCGCATAGGCAACGATTTTGTTGAAAGCGAAAAAATATGTGGTCAAGCCAGCGCCAAAAAACAGGATTGCCAGATGGAGGAGTACGGGTATGGCGCTGATCACCTGATCCAGGCGATACCCACGCAGGCCATTGAAAAGATAAGCCCTAATCCTTGCGCGGGTCGAAGGGGTATTATGGCACTGGGAATGGCGCAGGTATTCCTGCATCCAATCTTGGACCAAAATAGCACTGAGGGTACAAGTGAGACTGAGCGCCAAGCTGATGGTCCACAGCACATTCGTGGCGATTTCCAGCCTGTTGGGACGAGCAAGCAGGACGTTTGGAGGGGGAGTGTACATGCCATTAGGCGGGTGGGCAAGTTGCATCGATATTTGAGCGAGCAGCAATTCCGACGAATTCGGTCTGAGCCCACTGATGGCCCTGACCTGAAATATGGAAACGACGACGGAGAAAAGTCCGGCCTAGCATAATCATCGTGATGAAAAGTATCCGCAACGCAAAGGAGGTCAGTACGTACGACGTTCAGTGTGGTGTCAGTTTTCCTTTTCCAACCCTCCGTGAGTTGCAGGTCGTGCTTTTCTACTTGGGAGAGGTAGAGTGGCCACATTTCTCCGCTCGAGGATCGGGCTGGTTGTTCTGCGGATCAAATGAACGAGAATCAACTCCCAACGACCTAAATACGAGTACGAATAAAAGTGACCTTCGGTTACCGATGATGGAATGTCGGTAGATTGATGCTCCGGAGAAATGGGTACCGAATAAAAAGAGGCCTTTTTGGTCCAAGAATTGCAATTTCCTATAAATACAAGCGCGACGCGACGTGCCCTGCCAGTAAGTCATTGGTACAAGTGAAAAGCCGGGAGGAATACCGTGAGTTTCGACACGAGGCGGATTTTGGGACTCATTGTCATGGCCCATTCTGAGGGGGACTCGAAACATACAGCAGTGCTTGAACTTGTTCTTAATGGGCTGGAGCTTGAGTCGTCATGGGAGGAACGATGACGAGGTTGGGTATAAATGTGACAGCTTAAAGTCCTGTGAGATGCTGTGTCCATGTGCGCCCAAACCCAAAGCAGGCAGCTACTATTATTCGGATGGTGTCAATACAGCGCCCGTCACGAGAGCCAACAGCCAGGAGGAGGCTGTGTCCTACTAGGCATTGCCGGACATGTGCGTATTTTAAGCAAGGGAAAGATAGAGGGAATCACCTCACCCCCTCCTCCTCTCAACATTCGCTATACGACGACTCGAGCTTGAGTGATAGTCAGTCTTTGAGAGGATGTATCGAAATCTGGCCAACTTGACCTTTCCTGCCTTCTTTCGCGGTTCGGCGATGGCCGGTCACGATCAATCGGTGTGTGATGGTTTTTATTAATTGATATGACGTAATTGACCCCATTTTATCTTAAAGCCGACCCTCTCGCCTCGACCCGTTCCTGAGAATTTGTGCGAGCTCCGGAACATCGTCTTGGAGATATTCCATGCAGTGGACCAGTCGCAATACGTATCCGGTCAGGTCAAGGATACCCTCAAGGATAGCGCGCGCTACCTAGATGCCCAATGTTCAGAGTTTGTGAGCCTGACACATCTCGCCCATCGTGCCGCCGACGACTCGGCGAACGTGCTCCTCCTGAGGATCCACTTTTTCGAGGCCCTGGACGACCGCATCAATGTGCTTTCCCAGCTGCGGTCGAGATTCGTGGATAGCCGTAAGGCATTCTGCGCGCGGCCGACCAACCTCCTCCTGGAGGGAATCCGTGAAGGTAAAGCAGAGTTTCTTTTCTTTCTTTGGTTCACAGCTCACCGATAGCCCGCGTGTGGTTTTACAGCCAGAGGCCATACCTACGATGGTATGCTTTCGGGACTGAAACCGCTTTTCGGGAAAATCGAGACGTATTACCGAGAGACAAACGTGGCGCTCCTCAAAGAGGAGGAGCGCCTCAGAGAGATCTATAACTCGTTGCGCGTTACCCCAGACGACAAACTTCGATGGGAGAATATCCGCGATGCGTGTATGGAGGCGTCCACTCTCTTGACATCAGAGGTAAGCTCTACACATACACTTGCCTTACTGGTTTTTCATCCCACTAACCCGCTTACAGCCTGTCGATCAGGTACCACCACAACCCTCTCACATGCCCCAACAAACACAACAAACGGTAAGTTTTTCATCCATTCACCTGCCTTATTCCACAAAACGTTGAACTTTTTTTTTTGCTTTCTCCCTCGCAGAGTAACAAAGCCGCTCGTCACATCAGAGCGCTCGCGCAAACCGTCATCGACGCGCGGCAAAGTCTGTTGCAGTCGCGCCAGAGCATCGCGAATCTGATGAAGCAACCGCGGTTCAGTCTCCTGCTGCTCGAAACCGAGTACATGCGCAGCGAGCGCACGTGCTGGCAGCGAATCTACGAGGTGCACCAGTTCTCCGAGCAATTCCTCGGCTCCGTCGTCGAGGTGCCCCCACTCGACGAGTTCAGGGACCACGTCGTCCCCTCGGCCGCCGAGTCGTCCGCACAAATCCTCCGGACGGTCCGAAAACAGATCCAGAGCACCCGTGAGCCTCCCGCCTTTCGGTCATTACCACCCGCGACATGTCTGCTGACTTTTCGATATCTACCAGAGTACGCCGTCTTGACTGTTTTCCCGCAACTCCAGGGCCACTTCTCACGTTTTGAGCATGACCTTCCTATCGCCGATGCGTCGATGCAGCGTATGTACGCTACCCTCCGGCGACTGGTTCGACCCTTGGAGCAACCTGACGACCCACGGGAGGGCGTGCTCCGCTCGATGGAACCCACGCAGCTTAGGGACGAGCACTTCAAGTATAACGACCTCAGGCAGAAGTGGGCAGCTGTACAGTTACCACCCTCCCACGGGGGACCCCATCCCTTTTCTTGAAAGTCATTTCCAACCCCATTCGGCGTTTTTCTTTTCGTGATGAGTGCGCAATTCAGTTAGCCGCAACATATCATATGAGACTTACAAAGTCCTATGGCCCGGGAGGCAGCAACGCAAATGCACATACACTGTAAACTGTATACTGTGGTTGGCAGTACCCACATTCTTGCATCCTTGTTCATACAATACTCGGCTTCGTTTTTGCATCAAAACTTAAGGAGTTTGGGATATACGACAGCCAATTTGAGTATATATATCATTAAATAGTTCAAACTTCCTCATGTTTGGTCCTCGTGTAGTAGTAACGACTAAAGATCCATCTTAGAACCCATCAGCCCGGCCTGCATCGCGTGAGGTTGGTGCACAACCACTCTCGACAACAAAGCACCCAATGATGATCGGATTTCGCTGGTCAAAGTTTAGCGCTTGGCATTCAAGGGCTTCGACGTTGATCTCCTGCGAGAGGGCTTCGCTGCGGCGTACCCTGGCTTGACTTCCCCAAGTTCGAACTCCTCTGCGCGCCTAGACTTGAACTTTGCCTGTCCCGATAAGACCTCTGCGCGCTTAGATTGAAACTCAGACTGGACCCGCTTCGACTTCGCATTGTTCGCGTTCGACGCCGCAGCGCGGTATCGGCGCAATATGCTCCCCGGAAGGAAGGGTTGCTCCGGCGGCGGAGTCGTGGTCATGGTCATGGCCGTGGCCGTGTTGTCGTTGGTGGAGTGGATGAGGCTCGAGAACGAGACGGCCGAGTTGCTGTTGTCGACAGACTCGGAGGAGGGGTGCGTCCCGTTCTCGATGCTGAAGAGGAACCTCAGAGTGTCGAGCAACTCGGTGAATTCCTCAGTGGTAAACTGGAGGGAAATCGACGGGCTGCTACTATTGCTGGGGTCCGTTCCGTTGCCGGGGAGGCTGCTGAAGATGCCAGGCAAGTTGGCGTGGGTTAAGCTGGAGGGAATCGCCGGCGTGTTGCCATTATTTCCGGTACCCGTCCCGTCGCCAAAGAGGCCGCCGAGCTGCTCGAACGGCTGGGAGTCGGGTGTATTGGTGATCGGAGGAATCGACGTATCGCCAATGGGGGGCTGGGAGGGAACCGACTCGTCGCAGTCCAGCGGTTCATCGATGGGGTCGCCATTGAGGGGGTCGCCGCTACCTCCTGGTGGCAGGACTGAGTCGTCGATGGTTGTATCGCTAAGACTGCTGGGCGGCAACGCATCGGTGCCATACGGTGGCGTCGTGACGTCCCAGGACTCATCGATCGCATTCCTAGATGCTATCGAGTTTCTGAGACTGCGCGCTCCGAATTAGCACCCAAGCTGGCATGCACGCCAAAAGAGACACATAAAAAACACCCACCCGATAGGTGTTACAGACGAGGCGAGGGTGTTCCGCGTACTGATAGGGTCTATTATGGTCTGTCCGGTGCGCTTTTGCATGAAGAGCGCAGAAGAAGCGGAAGCCGAGAGCAAGGCCGTCATCAAGACGTTGGTGAATTGAACCATGATAGACGAGAACCAGCTGTGTGATTCTGATAGAAGCAAGAGATGGAGAAAGGAACTTGAATGACGAGCACCGGGCTCTGACGGAAAACGAAAGACTGAAGGGCTAGCGAGTCCGAAGAAACTGAAAGGCAATCCATCACCGAGAGGTGGCTCTTTTTATACGAACGAGAAGCATGGCAAGATTTGATCATTATCCCATGGATCGTCAACTGAGCGGATAACACCGTAGGTTGTCAAGTAATTTATCCAACTATTTATAGTAATGACACAACGTAAAGCAAACAACTCAACATCATATGGCCACCTCATCATTAACTTCCAGAAAAAGAGCGTTGAGGAAATCTTTATCGTCTGTTCTTCGTGCACTTTCGCAAGATGACGTCCGCGCCCAGTGTAACTATCGTGTTATCTCACGCGCAACGGGATTCAATGACGACTTTATTCTTGCTCTTAGCCAGCGCGATCATCGCGCGAGTCCTTTCCGCACCATGGTTCGACAAAGCCACCACCGTAAGCTGCTATCTGAGCATGCCCGCGGGCGAGGTGGACACCACCCCGATAACGTCGTCCATCCTCCAATCCGGTACGTAACAGCCGGCAAATTGCCGTACCTCCATGCGGCTCCGCTCGTTTCTCACTGCGTGATCCCGAATTTATCCCTCCTGTCCTGCCCCGTTAGGGAAGAATCTGTTCGTTCCCAAGGTTGACTCCACCCTCCCGGGGGGGATGGACCTCCTCCGGATTCACGACGACGAGGACTTGCGCTCGCTCCCGAGCGGCGTATGGGGCATCAAGGAACCGACGTTTCAGTACCGCGATGCGCCAAGGACGAAAGGTTTGTACCTCGCATCCACCTTCCGATCCATATCAATCTGTGAGTGCGTTCGCTGACGGCGACGACGATGGCGATGGACGTGGCTTGGCGGGGCAACAGCGACGGATGAGGACAGCAATCCCATCGACGTCATCTTAATCCCAGGTGAGCCGCGTCCATTCGATTCCGACTGTACCGAACCAAACCTCGCGCTTCGCATTTCCCTTGACACGTCCCAAGGCGTGGCCTTCGATCGGTCCCTCGCGCGACTCGGACACGGCAAGGGCTACTATGACCGATTCCTCTCCTCATACTCGGCCCTCGCCTCTGCCCGCGCGCGCCCGAGGCCCCTCTTTGGTGAGTGATACAGTTGCCATCAGATATCGGCCATGGATCTCCCTCAGCATCCCGGCCTGGGCCTCCTTTTCTCATATATCTCACCCCCAATTTCGTTTCTCCAGTCGCACTGGCGTTGCGAGAACAGGTGATGGCCGCGGGCCAAGTACCCGTCGGCACGAGCGACGTAATGGTGGATATGATTGTAACTCCTGATGAGACGATCGCGGCCGATGGCGATGCGAGCAGATAATAGCAACAATTTTTTTTTGGCACATCCCGGGCGGGATAGTGTGGGACTCAGGGCACGTCGTCGTGCTCTACTACCCACTAAAACAATGTTGATTTGTTTGGGAGGACTCTACTTTCGCTTTGGCAAGGACATGTTCCCAGGTGTTAACCACAAAGTTGGTAAACCCTTTGTTTCGTTCAGTCTTGGTGCCATTATTTTATCATTGGTGGGTGTGGGATGGTTCATTTAGTACAGAAATTCCCGAGAGCAGGCCACCCAGCCAGAATGACGGCTTGGAGATGAGTGCAGCGAGCAGCCATGTTGGGATATGCAGCCGTCCAACAAGAGCGTGATGCACATGTTGCGAGGTGCAGAAGTAACCTTTATTAAATATAAGCCATGGAAGGACTACAGTAGATAAAGATGATGACGAAGGTTCCACCACACCTTGGTATATGGCAATGAACATGCCCAGGAACATGGTGCTGCGCATGGTGCCCCAGCTTCCCTGCAATATCATTGGTGTTGGTGCACGAGCAACCGCCTTGCACTTGAAATGTAACATTGGAACAATATGCAGTGCTCCATATATCGGCAGCATCCATTTGAAGACGGCGAAAAAACGATCAATTGGGGAGTATATGCAACTCGCAACGTGCAGATGCGACGCAGAGCATGGGCCA
>Ga0137397_10003273_pt1 | contig 11282 bp, 13 predicted proteins | sample czorhiz116metaG_FD_106658 | JGI IMG/M metagenome (GOLD analysis project Ga0137397, IMG submission 106658) | Vadose zone soil microbial communities from Angelo Coast Range Reserve, California, USA - czorhiz1.16 metaG | ecosystem: Environmental > Terrestrial > Soil > Vadose zone | place: USA...
GCCTAATCACAGTAGGCCGTGGACGACTGTCTCTCGGAATTGTGGGACCGCACTCACTGATACCAGCGCCAGTCAAGACAATTATGCGACGCGACGAAGTAATAAGGTCGATGGCGTCCTGAACTGTACTGTACTGAGGCAATCGCTCCCGTAATTGTAGTCTGATCTGAGACATCAAAGACCATCGGCAAGTCATGATGACTGTCACTCACTCTCCCGAAAGGACGACTTGAAGAAAATATACTAACGTTCTCAGCTTCTTCCCTTGTAGTTCTTCGCACTGGTCAGATCTGTTAACTGTGTACATGGCTAGCCTTAACCTTCCTACCAGGTAGATGTCGAAGGCGCAAAGTAATTCAGGGATGGATATCGCACGAGCGACTACATATTCCTTCACAAATGACGACAGCCCTGTACAGTCATAGTTAGTATAGCTCAAGCCTGTAGGAAGTGCGCTTTCCTCGATGTTTAAGATGAGTCAGCATCCCCTTCGCTTGTTGTTTCGTCCAACGAGGAGTCATGTTTTCTAAGTGGGAAGGGGGGTTTAGGACGCGAGCGTTTGCGTGATATATGAACATTTATCCGGGACCGATAGTATTGAGAGTAACCATACCCTGTGGGCCGAAGTAGACGTAGAAACCGTAGGGCAGGTGCAATTCGATATTCCCGAGGGCGTCCTGATCCAATTTTCGGACAGGAATGAAGCTTCGATCGCTTGCCTCATCATCGCTGCCTTCATGATCAAAGTCATCGAAACCGTCAAGGATGTCGGCCAGGACTTGTTCCTCTATTTCGACAATTTCAGAGGCCTCCAAGAAAGCACGCACTTGGCCCTCATAAACCACCCGACGCTGTTTCGAAGACAAGCTCGAAGGATAGCTAAGTGAAAAGGGCCGCGAGGAATCTTGGAGAGTAGGATTGTCGGTCATTTATTCGAGATACCAGACTGTACAGGAAAGAGATCCCACGCGGCGAAGCGACACGTGCTGAAAGCTGCCAAATTTGTCTCTACTCGTTCTAGGCCGTCCGGAACAGTGGTAGGCAAGACGAATAACTGTTACAAAGGCAATGGTCCATGGAGAAGTATGGCTACAGTGGGTTCGAACACAATGTGTACAAGTGGATACTGATGCTGGTAATGGTCCCTGGAAAGACCAAGAAAAAGAAAAGTAGAGGTCCGCGAGTGGTAAGTTACACGAGTCAACCGTCAGCTAATCCCAGTTCCCGTCCCAATTCCAACCCCTGTGATCAAGAAGCAGTTCATCATCACTCTCATCATCGTGCGCGTCAAGGATCATGCTTTCTGTCATCACTACCCCTGAGAAGCGCGCCTTCTGTCCAAGTTTGCCCTGAGAGGAAGTAGGAGAACCGTGCAATTTCTTGTCGGAACCCAAAGGGTCCGAAGAGCCCGAAGGGTTACCGCTTTGAGTTTGTTCGTATCCAGCGCAGGGCTGAGAAGTAGCCACAGGAAGAACATTCGCTGAAGAAATCATAGGGGGGCGCGCCGGGCGAATTGTACCCGATCGCGTTCGCGTGGTCAAGGCGGAAACGGCTGTCGATGTTATTCCACCGCTGGATAACGAGGTGATTGGTTTATTTATATAATCGGACGCCCGTATGGTGCTTGCTCTATCTCGTCTTCTGCCCGCCATTTGACGAGTAGCAGATGACGGGCTATTTGAAGGAGGGTTTTGTGTGTTATCAAGGGAACGAGAGCGTTGAACAAAATTTGGTGGACTGTTCTCCATGCCTGTTAAATACAAGATGTAAGTTCCTGTCGGCAAACCCTTGGGAGTAAATAGTTAAAGGGGCCAGGAAGAACGGAGCTGGACTATATGCGCGCACTATGAGGGCTGGCCCTACGTAGGGGCGAGTTGAGGGCAAAAGGGCGCGCGAATAGAACATACCGTCGATCTCAAGACAATCAAGCATGCCACTAAGATTGACAACCGCTTGTCCAGGGTCTGATATGCGAGTAACAGCCGACAACGCGGGATCACTCTGAAGAGTGTTCTCCATAATCATGGAATTGGGCCGAATGGTGGAAGTAGAAAGCGTCGTAGAGACATCGAAAGAAGAGAAAATACTGTCATGATGGTGCCGTCGCATAACTCGGCCAGATTCCAAGCTCTCTGCATTGAAAGTGTCCATTGTGTTGTGATTAACATCGTTCGAAGGGTGAGTAGGATCGACAGAATTAGATAGAGCATCAGTGGATTTGTGTCTTCGCACGGCACCCTTCTTCACGGCATTCGGCGTTGAAGTCTGCAGCGGAGTTCCTCCGAGAAAAGTCTCAGCGGAGTAATCCCATTCCTGGAATGGCGTTCCTGGAGGGACGTAGTCCTCAGGAAAAGGGCTACGAGAAAGTGCCTTTGCGGGTCGGAACCAGTCCTGAGCCGAAAGGTTCTCTAGCATATATGCCGTAGTACTATCAGCCGGATCATGATCCCAGACAGCAGCCTTCATAGACCCCAGTGCGGGAAGAGATCCGCAGACAGGGAGTGATACCTCATCGGTCACACTTTCACCTGGACGAGCGTTCGCCTCTGAACGCGTACGGGCTTTGATGTAAAACGGGGGCTTCTTGACCTTGCTTGGCGAGTTTGTTCTTGAACCAGACCTGGAGCAAGCTTTGGAGACAGAGCGACTATGGAAAGGAGAGGCAAGACGTTTGGCGCTTCTGTTTTCTTTAAGGTTACGAGAGGTAGTACCAGAGAGATGACGGCGAGAAGGAGGAACAGGCGACAAAGGATCAGGTGCAGTCGGAGAGCTGACGGGTGACAAATTGAAAGGAGTCTGATATTGAAGGTTGTTAGTCCCGTCGTTGAGAGATGTGAGGGATTCGAGTGGAAAAATGGACGAGGAACATAGACTATCCGAGTTAGAAGAAACCGTGGAAGCTACAGCATGGGTTTTCTTAGACCGCTTGGGGAATTTCCCTGGATCGGTGAGACCCTGTTCGAGATCAGGGCAAGCACTGTTGACGGATTGCCGGGCACGTTTTTTCATTCGTCGGGTCATTTCTACCAGAGATAGGTCTTCGCGGTCCGTAGCTTTTACAGGAGATGAAGAGATACGTAAAGCCCTAGGTTTTCCCTTTCTGCGAGCGTAAGTTGTGAGACCCGGAGGAGGTCTAGTAGCCTGCATCCCAGGGAAGCGGAGGCAGACAGAGACCCGGAGCAAATAAAGACGCTGGTGAATTAAAGTGGAAGGAGGGACAAACACATTACGTAACAACGTTCCACGTCGGCATCACATCAGTGGCTGTCGTGTTGGAGATGAGTCCAGAGCGGCATCACTCATGTTCTTACATTGCACCTCCACCTCCTCTGCATTATTCTAAACCACTGGCTTCTGGTTTATTCGTGCTTCATACGACGTTTTTATTTTTACTCTCTCGACAATGGTTGCGATACGTAGGACCCCTGGCCCCCCACCTCAGTTCAATTCCGAAGATTCCGATTCTTCGGTGACAGCACCCTCCTCATCAAAGGCAAAGGCTAAACACCAGGTGCCACACTCCCCTGAACAGTCAAGTCCCCTGGCCAACGGAAAATCTAGAGAAGATCCCCGCGACAGCTCTCGCGAGGATGGTTCGCCTGATACGGTGAGCTATATCTGCTCAAGAGTTGTATTCTTAACCCATTCGTTCCGTCATCTATAGGAAGTCCCTCGAGCGAAGAAGAGCAAAGGGGGACGAAAAGTTAAGAATGGGGGGAAGGTACGCGCGTCACATAGCATCCTGTCTTGGTGTATCTCACCGGAGCTCAACAGAAGCGGAAAAACAAGCGCGCCAACCTTACCGATGTTCTGTTGCGCTATCTCTTACTATTTTTCACTATTTATTTCTTGTCTGCATGCCCCGGTGATGCAGAACTCAAATCTCCTGTCTGTCGTGGCCTATCCGAATATCGTCGACTAATTCTGGAACCCTACATTTTCCCCGCCGTAAACAAAGCATTCTCTCACCCCTCCATCCTCCCGTTCGTTGACCGGGCGAGACCATTTTCCAATCAAGCCATTCGAATCGCAAGCCCAGTCGTGTCGCGCACGCAACTCGAGTGGAACCGCCGTATTGTTCCCCAGTGGAATAAAGTTATCGTCCCGCAGTACCACAAGTATCTCACCCCCCAGCTGGTGCGTGCCAGTGCCGTCATTCGACCGTACCTATCTGCTTTCGAGGAGCAATACGAATCCCTGCTGGGGCCCCACGTTCGTGGCATTCTTAGCACCGTCAACAAGTGCCAGCGTGCTACTCGTCCCTACATCCTTATCGCTGCCAACAAGACGTATTCCGGTTACCAAACTGCTGGACCCTATCTACGTCCAGTCTGGCAACGTATCTTGCGCACCCTCAAGCAAATCCTGATCTTCTTACGTGCTCAGCGCCGCCAATTTGTGGACCCCCACGTAGCGAGAATTTGGGAGCGAGTTAAAGAACTGAGCCGCGGTGGCGATGAGACTGTCACAGCGCAGTCATCCTTGGTGCACTCCATTTCTCCGGGCGCAGTTGAGACGCCTTTTGATTCTCCCTTCGTACAAGGGTTCTCAACAAAGCCGGACGATGTGGAGCCCACATCCACCGCTGCGGAGAACTCCGCCAGGTCATCCCCTTTATCTTCACTTCCTTCAGAAACAATCCCTATTTCCACCCCAATATCTCAGTCTTCGCAATATGAAGGTGTCGCTCAAGACGTGGTATCTGAAGCGTTCTCCTCGATTGGTGGTTCACCCATTGGATCTATCCCCGCGAAAGCCCCTACGTCCCCAGCCGGGGATCGTATTCCGTTACCAACTACTTCCGTCTCATCTACTGCAGCAGCTTCGCAATCTCTTGATGGGGATGTTGACCTGGAAGCTTTTTACGCAGACATTGGATTCAACGACAAAGAACCTGAGGCAGAAGAGCCTGAAGCACTAGAAGACGCTCACATTGAACCTCCTCCGCTCACTGAGGAGCAGATGGAGGAACTTCGCCTTGAAAAGCTTGCGAAAACAGCCGAGAAGCGTCGCGACATTACGGGCCGCCATGCAAAGTGGGAGGAAAAGATTGATGATATGATCAAGGAGAAGAAGAAGACGCTGCGTAAGGCTCTTGTCGCCATGCGAAAGGCCGCAGTGCAGGAACTTGGGACGAACAACAACGTACAGTCCACTATCGAACAACTTGTGGAGAACGCAGAGAAGTTCCTGAAAGGCGCTGAAGCATACCTTAGCAATTTAAAGACAGAATCACGATCAGCAGAGGAAAAGGCTGCTTCGTGGACAAAGGTTCTTGCGAAAATTGACACGAAGTTTACCGAACATGTGCACAACACTGAAGATGTGGTCAATGGATGGTACACCGCGCATTTAGAGAAGGAATTACAAGATGTGAGTTTTGTGGTGTTACTGTCCTCGAGTTGACGTGACCTTATTCCGATATTAAAAGGTTAAGCAGGCAACGGAAGAAGTAAGAGACCTGGCCGACAAAGCCCAAGCTGATGTGGGATACGACTATATCTGGCTCGCTGATGTCACCTATGAAGACTGGCAACGGTATCACGCCCTCATCGGGAGTAAGTGCTTTTGTGCCACCTCATACACACGTGTTGCTCACTTGTATGCCTCATCTTAGAGTCAAATGACTTCACAGAGTTGGCGACGTCAATTCAGAATGGTTCTCATCCTTCGCCTCCCATTGATCCTATTCCGGATGCCATGTACGAACTTCAACTCGAACTACAGGATGTGATCGCGGGTTTCGAGACTCGACTCCGCCGCATCAAACGCAATGGCCTCAAATCCTTCGGCTCACTTCCCGAAGACACAATGGACGATGAAGGAACGGAACTTGATGACGAAACACCCATGTCACCTGAGGTCTCTATCCTACCAATTGCTGGAGACGAGCCCGATCCTGCGACACCTATCTTGGCGAGTGAGTTCCCGGTGGTTGGGCGGGACAAGATGGAAGTTGAGGACGCATTTGCGCGCGCGGATGCCGTCTTGGATGGGGAGCATTCCCAAATATCTGATCACACTACCGCTGATGGGTCCAGCGAAGCTGAGTCTAGCCCGGTCACACCAATGGTTGTACCGCCCTCTATGAGTCCATCGCACGAAGAGTTATGAGGACGATATGTCAGACATGCATGACTGCTTATCGGCCCCACCTCACCCCCTTTCTCTGTGTTTATTGACTTGTTCGAGTTCGCTCAAATCATCACGCATCTTTTGTTTAACCCTGAGGCCTGAGTGCTGAGTAACTGCCAATTTGCACTGTGCCAGCATAGCATGCACACCCCCTTTGATCCGATTTAATGTGTGCAATGGTCGATCAAGACTACTGCCGGATCCAACAGATGCTCCATGGGTACTACTGTGTATGATTTCCGAGTTTCGGGGGTTCCTTCCGTTCGCTGTCACGCAGTTCGGATGAACGGAAAGTCCGTCAGCTAGACAGAAAGGAGACTTCTTAGTACTTACGAAGCGAAAAAAACCCAAAGAGAGAGCGAATGGTTATTGTACACTTAACGATGCCCTCCCGGTCATCTTCCGAGTTCCGATTAGGTGCCAGTGTTATCCTCCTTCAAGCCTAGGGCTCTTACTGTAGTCTGAAACGCTTGCTTTGTTCATTGCCCCATGGAAGAGGGTTAAACGTTGAACCCTTTATCAAGCAACAAGATATTTCCTCCTATGTGGTCTGTGCTGTGGAGATGGATCACTTGTTGCTGAATGATTCGGACATTCCCTAACTGGATATCAGTTTTTGGGGTGACCGGTTAGGTGACCAAATGTAACGAGCACATAGAGTAGATCTAGAACGACCCGAACTAGTGGCTTGATGTGTATTCAGCAACCAAGATACTGTAATATCGCCGTGAGCCTGCGGGTGCAGTACTCGAAGCGAAGGGCGCGTGGATCCCCAGAGTGCCCTAGATACGGTATGATACACGCCGTTGGCAAGGGGCTGCAAATTACGGTAAGGACTCCGGGAGTATTGTCAGGCGTGGTCGGGAGTGGATATTTCAAAGCCCAATACTTTCTTTGGGACGCGGTTGTAAATAGTGCGTTCGAAGGCCGATGAAAACAAGAACCAAGACCACATGATACAAAAAACTAAGAAACAATATTCATAGGTGCGCTCAAGAAATATAGGTAAGAGTCGGAAGAGGGACAGGAAGCGCAGATCGGCAGTAAATCATGAACAAACACCCTCAATCCTCCTCCTGCCCGCCCTCTGCCTGTCTCCACTTGAGATGGGCCTCATAGAATTTTATAAGCTGAAATATGAACCTTGCTCAGATCGAGAAAGTACAAAGGTCGTGAAGGAGCGCACCTGTTGCGGGAATTTTTCCGCACAAATCCTCGAGTTTTCTTTGCATGCCGTCTTTTCACCTTTCCTGGAGAGGATTTTCATGCTGTCAGAAATTGTGCATGCAGAAAGAAGAACGGCGGACAATTTAAAATATATGGACAGATCCCCATCTTCTGTCTTCTCGACGGTATCTATCGCCTCTATATGTCGTTCCCAGCTAGGGAGATTCCCCCATTTCTTGATCGCGCTGGGTTCGAGGAGTTCTACGACTGGACTGGCCCTGTCCGAAGACGATGCTGGAGAAGGAGACGCCTTTCGAGAGACGCCGTTGCTCTTCCTTCCCCTCTTCCTCGATCGAGTATCCTCTTCTTCGTCGCCAACTTCATCGTCACTGCCCAACTTGGGTTTCGGTCGATCTCTACCACGTTTTTTCGTGGCCTGAGTAGGTTCAGGCGTCGATTCAACAGAAGCAGCTACTGGGCGACGGGTGGCTGCCTTTGGCTTGGTGTCGGACTTACGTCCACCCTTTTCGCCCTTCTTCTTTCCCTGACGCGCCCAGTACTCCGTGATGAGCTCCTTTGCACCCCTGTCATAGGGATCATGAGGATTGAACGCCTGAACCATAAAGCGTTACATACCCGGCATCTCGCTCATCAACCCAGCTATTCTCGTCGTCGAGATAGCCTTTCCACTTGACAAGGTAGCCGATTCTGGTCTTGGGAAGGGAATAAGACGCGATTTTTTCAAGAAATGACCCGGAAAACGCACAGAGCCTGTGGCGCCCCTCTTCGCGTCCAGAATGGCCTCGATCTCATAGACCTCGCTCTCCCCGTCGCTCGCGGCAGGTCCGGGCTGGTCGCTGTGACTGGGTTGCTCTGGGGACTCTTCTCGGGACTTCAAAAGTTTTGGGGACGCTTCGGCATTGGAATCGTTGGAGTCGCTTTCATGAGCTGCGGGAGCCATGGAACCTTTGAGGGATGGGGAGTGGGACGCGTGACACGCGCGCTCTCAACACGTCAACAACACGGTTGAAACTCCGCTCATACTCACATGACACCGAAACGCTCCTGCGAGGTCATCCGTTGACCTGCGGACTGGCCATAAACCTCCACACAGCAAAATATACGTACTTCGATAGATTTTCTCACTGTGCGCACTACGTTCCCGCGGGCGCGGCGGCCAAGAATATTGGAGATTATGTGCCTCGCGACGTACGAAAGGGTGAAAGCAAATGCAGTGACAGATTCACGCTTGTACAAAAAAAAGAAATCTGTCAATCCCTTCGCCGAGGGCTCGCACTACGGCCACGTCCTTCCCGGCCCCTACCCTTCTTAGGACCCGATGGAGGAGGTCTCACGAAGGCATAGTCACACGACAATGTCTGCTCCAAAAGCGTCGTGCCCGATGCACCGTCTATCGCTGCCTGAGCTTCTGCCATAGTTTCGTATTCCACCAGCGCGTAGCCCTGCGAACCAGTGGAAAATCAGACGTTGTTCACGAGTAGCGAAGATTGTCCGAAAACCCACTTTCACATAACCCGTCCTGCGATCGAGATTGAGGTGTAGGTTTTTGATCTCGCCATAATCGGCGAACTTCTCAGTTACGTCTTCCTCTGTCGCCTCCTCGTGGACATTGGTGACGAGAACGATCCATCCTTCGACCGCTAACGTGGACGTGCGAAAGATAAGCATCATAATCAGACACGTAGATAATGAAGAGCAACTACGCTCACATCGTGCCGCTCGGGTATCCACGTCTCGCGCTAGCGCCGATTCCACGCGGTCGTAAGTTTGCTCTGAGCCAACGCCGCCTTCGTTGCCAGCTGAGGGGCATGGCATTGGCATGAGAACCAAGACGTAAAGCACCGTACAGGGCGATGCGACATACCTGCTGAACTCTGAAACCCACGACCTCTTTTCCGGATGGGGCCTCCCCCATTTGCCACTTTAAAGCAAAAATAAGGCGGCCGGGTATAAGAGAAAAGAGATATACGAACGTACCTTCATCAATGTTCATTTCCTCATCGGACATGGTGGTTGGACAGGCTTGCGAGGGCTTTGGGCGATAATCTACAAGTCGTCGATATGGTCCGAGTCAGCCTTAAGGTCTGAGTTCAGTTGCCGACCACGGTTTATCGGGGGCGGGCCGGGTTGGGCCGGGTTGCCACTTTTGGCTCACCGCCCTTCAAACCACACCATGGATCATCATCACACCGTCAGTTCGTCACGGTCAGATTGACTGGAAGGAATACTATGAAAAAATGTTAATGCCATCAATAAATTTTCCTCATGCAGTACACACTCCTTGGGCGGATTGACCCACCTGAAGGCTTGGCCTCATTTCGCGACCTGCTTACCTCGGACGTTTTCTCCGGTTGTCCTTCCAACCGACTCTCGGCAGCACATGCTCCTTCGTCCCGCATGCCCCCCCTTTGTGCCTGGTCTACTTCCGAATGGCATCGCCCGCGAGGCTGTTCGGTCGAGCTCTCCCAGCACCGATCTCGATCCTCTGCGTTGCTTCCAACTTGAAGTCCCCATCAATAGTAGTGTTTCATAAAAATCTCTGACGTCGCCTGACCCGTCTACTCCGTACACATTGCCTTTCATAGTCCTCCTGCGCGTCGCGAGTGTAACAACTCACAGCTAATATAAGTAGCAGCCTGCTTAGGTAACAACGGCGGCCCCGTTCATGATAAATAGGATCTTCTTCAATGAGTTGAGCATTCGTTCAGTTTCTTCGCAAGTTTTTGCCTACTGTCCTCTCGACGTCGACCATGAACCCCGCTGTCGCATATATTAACCACCCATGCTTGATGTGTTACAAACCCACGTCGATGTGGTGCAGTCGATGCCAAAATGCGTGGTATTGCACTCCTGAACACCTTCAGAGCGTACGTCACTATAAATAATCACAGACGTCTTGCTTGGGAACTCATCCTGCGCTAGGATTGGCCACGTCATCGCCGGGAATGCGTCCCTGTCGCATCCGCGCGGTCTAACGCGCTTGCCATGCCGCAGCCTGTTCAACCTCAAGTGATTAGCGTATCTGCGATACTCTTCTCCACACAGGAAGGTATGTCTGACAGGTCTTCTTGGCGTATACGCGCACTTAGCCGAGCTTCCAGATCGACCTCGAATCATTACAATAGCCTGCCAGCCTCCCCACACGTCCGTTCAAGGTGCCTGCCCGAACCCACTCATCCAAGAGTACTTTCCTGGGGTTCAGGTCGACAACGTGGTCCTAACCCAAGGCTTGAATGGAGAGCCGTTGCGATTTCCGCTGCACCTGTGGTATTCTCCTGGCGCGTTGGCCGCGAATACCCCGATAAATCAGGCCATTTTTCGCATCACTTCCGGCGCGGCTTCCAAGCCTTGGTGTGGACCCGTGATTGTCCTCAAGTATAACGGATCGAGGAGACAGGGCTATACAGATGCCGGGTCAAATGACTTGCCTGCGCTCTCAGCATATTTCCTTGCCTACAAGTAAACGTATCGGCGAGATCATACATTATGGGTCGCTGGCGACTGCTGCTCTAATACGTCTCCATTCGTAGACTTTTCATTTCAAATTTTGCTCTGTTGTAATGCCTAATTAAGAACGCTAGATAGACGTAATCTGTAATATTGAGTACTATCCTTATGAAACATAGATATAATCTGCCTAGCAGTTGCTAATGTAGTGGTAGCAGTTGATTTGATCAGGTGGCAAACGAGTTTGACGCGTCCAAAGCGCAGCAAAATTGCCACACTCACACGTTGGGTTGTGGCAGACTTGATATGACGGATGATATATTTCCTGGGCATGCACCGAGTTTCACTAACAGCGAGAATTTCCAAGGCGATGGCCGACCAGACTCGAGATTCAATTGTTATTGCCGAGCCAGTGGCGCGCTGCACAGCATCATTCTATCTGTGGCGCGCAACTTGAATATCGTTTATAAAGTGTCTACTCTTGAAGTGCACCGCCTAGTGCCTTCCTTCAA
>Ga0137397_10003274_pt1 | contig 11282 bp, 10 predicted proteins | sample czorhiz116metaG_FD_106658 | JGI IMG/M metagenome (GOLD analysis project Ga0137397, IMG submission 106658) | Vadose zone soil microbial communities from Angelo Coast Range Reserve, California, USA - czorhiz1.16 metaG | ecosystem: Environmental > Terrestrial > Soil > Vadose zone | place: USA...
AGCGCCCGCCCGAGATCGCTCAGCAGCACGTCCACGGCCGCGCGGGCCGCCGGTGGTTGCGCGCTCGGCGGCGCGATGCCCGCATCGATGCCGATCTGCTCGGCACTTTGCGCGGCGACCTTGGCGAGCGTGAAGTCCTGCTCGTGGAGCAGCGATTCGGCGCGCGCCAGGAAGACGCCGGCATTGGAGGCGGCCCGTCCCGTGGGAATGGCCTGTACGACCGGACTGACGCGCGCGATCATGTGCTGCGCCTCGCGATCCATCGCGCGCGCTTCGTCGCGCGCGCGGCCGTACGCCTGCGCCGCCTCGACGTAGCCGCGCAACGCGAGCGACTGATCGCCCCGTTGCAGCGCCCGGTCGGCTGATTCGAACATCGATTGCGCCAGAATGAGCGCCGGGACGATGTTCTTCTCCGCACCGGCCGCGATCGCACGCTCGCGCGCCGCCACCGCCGAATCGCGCCGGGTACTGACGGCCATGGAGACCGGGGCGCCGGTAGGAGCGGCCGGTGGCGCGACGAGGCCGGTGGGCGCCGGGGGCGGCGGATTCGCAGCCGCGCCGCTCGACGGATCCTCGGCCGTTTGGCCCGGCGCGTATACCAGCAGCAGCACGACGGCGGCGAGCGCGCCGAGCACCCCGATCCGCGCCTTCATCGACGCGTGCGTGATCAGCTTCAACATCGGGCGGGGCAGCGGGGTCCAGCGCCCGAGCGGTTGCGTCGCTTCTTCGTCCGCGCCCGACAGCGCCGCCCGGATTTGCTGCAACGTCGACATCATCTGGCCGGCCGACTCATAGCGCTCGTGCGGCACCTTGTTCATCGCCTTCGCGACGACGCGCTCGAGCGCCGCAGGAATCGACGGCGCGACGGTCCGCAGCGGCCGCGGCTCGGTCGTCAGGACCTGATAGAGCACGCCGTGTACCGACTCCGCCTCGAACGGACGCTGGTAGCAGAGCAGCTCGTAGAGCATGCAGCCCACGGAAAAAACGTCGGTGGCGGGCGTGATCGCGCCGTTGGTGATCTGCTCCGGCGCCATGTACGTCGGCGTGCCGACGATCGCACCTGAGCCCGTGGCGTCGGCCTTCTGCAGCCGTGCGATCCCGAAGTCCATGATCTTGACCCGGCCGTCGGGCATCACGCGCACGTTGGATGGCTTCACGTCGCGATGAATCACGCCGCGCTGATGCGCGAAGTGGAGGCCGGTGAGGACCTCGATGGCGATGTCGAGCTTGCGCTCCAGCCCGAGCGGATCGCGCAGCGCGATCATGTCGGAGAGATCGCGCCCTTCCACCAGCTCCATCGCGATGAACAGCTGGCCCTCGGACTCGCCGAGGTCGTAAACCGTGACGATGTTGGCGTGCTGGATGCCGCCGGCCGCCCGCGCCTCGCGCAGGAACCGCTCCTGCATGTCTTTCGTCTTGCGGAAGCTCGCGCTCAGCAACTTGAGCGCGACGTAGCGCCGCAGCACTGTGTCGTAGGCCTTCCACACGATGCCCATCGCGCCTTCGCCGAGGAGCTGGTGCAGCTCGTACTTGCCAAGCCGGCGGTAGCGCTGGGGCGCGTCGCTCACCGCGTCAACCACTCGAAGGACCGCGTCAGGTAGGAGCGCATCGGCTCCGACACCTCGACGTGGCGCCGCGGCAACACCCGTTCGACCGTCGCGAGGAATTTCGCCAGCGTCATCCGCTCTGATGCGGAGCCTCCCCAGGAGAAGGGCGCTACGTACTTGGGTGCGCGGACGTCATCGAAGATGCTGGCGCCCGCGCCGATGACCGAACCAGCATCGAGCAGCGTGCCGATCGCCGTCTTGGCGTGATCGCCGATCAGACTACCCAGGAATTGGTGTCCGGTTTCCAGCCTCGTGCCCCCGACGTCCAGTCGCACGGGACCGTAGGTGCTCTTGAGATTCGAAGTCGTGGTCCCGGCGCCGAAATTGACCCAGCGCCCCAGGACCGAGTGCCCCAGGAACCCGTAGTGGCCTTTGTTGGCATAGCCGAGCATCGCGGTCGTGGACACCTCGCCGTGGACGACGCACCAGGGTCCGATCGCGGAGTTCCGGATCGCTCCTCCCACGACGCGCGTATTCGCTCCCACCCATAACGGTCCCTCGAGGCGCGTACCCGACCGCACTTCCACGCCGCTCTCTAGGACCACGGGACCGTTGCGTGTGTCGAAGACGACGCCGGGCTCGATCGCTCCTTCCCGCAGCGACACCCACGCAGCGTCACCGAGCACGATCGAGCCTTTGGGCACCGTGTCCGAATCGCCGAGCAGCTGGATGACGTCCTCGCGCAGCAGCTGCTCCAAGGCGCTGACGAGATCGTGCACGCCGCGGAGCAGCACGCCCTCGACATTCATTGCCTGGGCGTTCGAGACCGGACCCGTCCAGGTGCTTCCCGCCGGAACCGCCCACCCGACGGTGATCCCCTCGTGGGTGAGTCGCGCCGGTACGTCGGGCAGTGGGCCTGCGAGACCGCGCGGCGCGAAGGTCGACGAGCCGATGACCGCCGGTCCGGCAACGGGTCGCCGGGCTTCGACGATCGGCAGGCCGGGCTCCGGGAATCCGGCGAGATGCGGGAGCGCAAAAATCGCCGCTGCTTCGGTGCCGACGAACCGTTCCCACCGCTCCCGCACCAGGTGCGCGCCCGCGCGCAGTTCGGAGAGCGGGCGGATACCGGCGAAAGGCACCCAGGCGGGCGAGGGATCCGGATCGAGGAGATACAGATTGTGTGTCACAGACTCTGCACCAGCGCCTTGAGTTTTTCTGGATGTCCGGTCGGCATCACCAGCGTGTGCCCATTGGCACGCACAACCACCATGTCCTCGATGCCGGCGACGGCGATGTCTTCATTCTCGGCCCAGATCAGCGAGTTTTTCACGTCGTCACCCAGCGTGACGTTGCCCACGGTGACATTGCCGCGCGCGTCGCGCCGCCGAATGCGCAGCAGCGCGTCCCACGAGCCGATGTCGTCCCACGAGAACGCGCCGGTCACGACCGCCAAGCGTGTCGTCCGCTCCAGGACCGCCACATCCACGGCTACCGGAGTCACCGCGGCAAAGAAGCGCGGCGCGTCGCCCTTCGTGAGAGCCGGCCAGCCGGGCGCCAGCTCCTCCGCATACGCGCCCGCTTCGCCGAGGAACCGCGCGGCGCTCCAGGCGAACAGCCCGCTGTTCCACAGTGCGCCGCGCCGCCGCAACAGCGCGGCCCGCGCGGGACTCGGCTTTTCGATGAAGCGCTTCACCTTGCGCGCGCTGCCGAGCGGCTTCCCGGGCACGATGTAGCCGTATCCCGTCTCGTTCCGCGTCGGCTTCACACCGACGGTCACGAGCACATCCTGTTCGGCGGCGACGCCGAGCGCGTGCGTCGCCGCGGCGCGGAAGGCGCGGTCGTCACCAACCGCCCAGTCGGCATGCAGCGAGAGCATCTGGCCGCCGGGGTCGTGCTTGGCGATCCAGTGCGCCGCCCAGGCGAGCGCCGGCGCCGTCGACGCGGCGCGTGGCTCGGCGAAAATGTTCGCTGCCGGCACCTCCGGCACGGTCGCGGCGACACTATCCACCAGAGACGGCCCGGTAAGGATCAGGGTGCGCTCGGGTGGGACGAGTCCCCGCAGGCGCGCGACCGCCTGCGCCAGCAGCGGCCGGTCTCCGGTCAACGGCAGCAGTTGCTTGGGCCGTTCCGGTGTCGAGAGCGGCCAGAACCGCGTTCCCGATCCGCCGGCGAGGATCGCGGCCCACATGCTCACGTGGCCTCCGGGTCTGCATCGCCGAACATCATCGCGATACGCTGGCTGAGCTTCGTCGGGCTGAACGGTTTTGTCACCAAGGCGGCGCCGAGCCGGCGCGCTTCGCGCAGGATCCGATCCTCGCCTTCGGCGGTGAGGACGAGGACGGGAAGCCGGGCGGTGCCGCCCTGTTTGCGCAGGTCGCGCAGGAAATCGAGGCCGGAGCCGTCTGGCAGATGGAGGTCGAGCAGCAGGCCGTCGGTCGCCGGATTGGCGCGCAGCGCGGTGCGGGCCTCATCGAGCGTGCGGGCGAAGCTCACGCGGTAGCCGAGCTGCTCGAGATAGGGACGCAAGACGAGCCCGATATGAGGTTCGTCATCGACCACGAGGAGGTGCCGTGCGGAGTTAGCCACCGGCGGACCGTCGGGTTACAGCAGACCGGCGATGGCGGTGCGGTGTCGGCGCAGATCAAACAGAAGGGCGCCGACGTTGGTCGCGGGCTGCACCAGCACGATGAGGAGCGCTTCGGCGTTGAGGACCGCAACGATCGCGAGCCCCCGGCCGAATTCGAGAACGGCGGTGGTGAAGTCGCCCCGTGCCCCGGCGTCGCCCAGCTGCACCATCTGCTTGATCGCCGATGGCAGAAGTGCAGCTACGCTGTCGGCATCGACGCCGTTGGCCACGCGCGAGTCGATGGGCAGCCCATCGCGGCCCACCACTACCACGGCGTCCACGCCGTTCGAACGGCTGAGCGCCTCTACGACATCGCGGATGGTCGCCATACGCGCGGGCAACGTAGGTTTTCGCGAAGTCGAAGTCAAGCAGCGACTATGGGTTGACCCACTCCAACACGGCCCTGTAAGTTGTCCACACTCCATGCGCTACTTCATTCTGGGTTTTTTGGCCTGTGCTGCATTCGCCGCGTGCGGCAATCCGCTCGGATTGCCCGCGGCGTACAGCACGAACACGGTCGACTCGTTGGTCTCCCTGTACGCGCTGAGCGGTACTCCCGTCTCGCTGCCCTCGGGGTATTCGATCATCAACGCACTCCAACACGTGGTCCGCACCGACCAGGGTCAGCCATTCGATTTCGCGTTCGACATCGATAGCACGGGGCAGGCGGTGCTGTTACCTACCGGGGCGTTGAAGCTCGGCAAGCAGTCGGGGCTGCAGATCAGCGCGCTGCCATTCGACTCCATCAAAATCGCCCCCACGACCGGCTACAATCTGGATAGCGCGCAGGTCGTGCACGTGAACAGCGTGCTGATCCTGCGTTCGGCGAGCTTCACCTGCTCGTACGGGCTCCCGGGCGTTTTGTACGCGAAGCTGCACGTGCTCGACATCGACACGACGTCCACGCCGAACGGTCGCCGGATCGACTTCGAGATTCTCAACGATCTCAATTGCGGATATCGCGGCCTCGAGCCGGGCGTGCCGCGCCACTAAATCATGATCGATCTGAAGTTGTTGCGCGCCTCGCCCGGCCAAGTGCGAGCGGCACTCGCACGCCGCGGCGATCCGTCGCTGACGCGACTGCTCGACGAGATCGAAGCGTTGGACATGAAGCGCCGCACGCTGACCGCGCAGCTCGACACGCTGAAGGCGGAGCGTAACGACGCCGCGAAAGCGGACGCGCTGGTCGCGAAGTCCCAAGGCGGACTGCCGGAGGCCACGACTGCCGCGCGGCGCAAGCTCGGCGAGCGGATCGCCGCTTTGGAATCGGAGCTGCGCCAGATCGAGACGACACTCGAAGCGAAGGCTCTTTTCGTTCCCAACTCGCCACTCAGCGATGTGCCCGATGAAGTCACTGTGTTACGAAGTTGGGGGACGCCGGCGCCCAAAGGCGGCAAGCCGCATTGGGAGATAGCGGAACGGCTCGGCATCCTCGATCTGCCGCGCGGTGCCAAGCTCGCGGGCTCGGGATTCCCTGTCCTGATGGGCGCGGGGGCCCGCCTCGCGCGCGGGCTTATCAACTTCATGCTTGACCTCCACACCCGAGAACATGGCTACATCGAAGTGGAGCCGCCGTTCCTGGTGCGGCGTGACGTCATCACCGGCACGGGCCAGCTGCCGAAGTTCGAAGACGATCTCTATCGCACGATGCCGGACGACTTGTTTCTCGTTCCCACGGCGGAAGTTCCGGTCACGAACCTCCACCGCGACGAGATTCTCGACGGGACGACGCTGCCCAAAGGTTATGCCGCGTATACGCCTTGTTTCCGGCGTGAGGCGGGCGCCGCGGGGAAGGACACGCGCGGGCTGCTGCGCGTGCATCAGTTCGACAAAGTCGAGCTCGTGCGATTCTGTCTCGCCGCCGACTCGCCGGCCGAGCATGAAAAGCTGACCGCCCATGCGGAAGCCGTCTTGCAGAAGCTGGAGCTGCCCTATCGCGTCGCGGTGTTGCCGGCGAACGATTTCGGCTTCGCGGCCGCCAAGACCTACGACCTCGAGGCGTGGGCGCCGGGCGTCGGCCAGTGGCTCGAGGTCTCGAGCTCCAGCACCTACACCGACTATCAGGCCCGGCGGGCCAGCATTCGCTGCCGCCCGCGGCCAGGCGAGAAGCCCGAATTCGTGCACACGTTGAATGCGTCGGGTGTTGCGCTGCCGCGCACGATCGCGGCGCTGCTCGAAACCCACCAGCAGTCCGACGGCTCCGTGACCGTCCCGCCGGCGTTGGTGCCGTATGTCGGCACTGACCGCATTGCCTAACGGCGCGCTCCGCCGCGCCGGTCCCCCCGCGCTCATCGCCGCCGCGCTGCTGTTCGGCGTGCTCTCCGTCGGGTACGCATGGATTGTGGCGCGCCATCTCCGCAACGATGCGCGCGAGACCAGCCGCCTGCTCGGCCACGTGTTCGCCGGCTTGAACGATCCGCGCGAGGGTGCCGCGGCCGATGCGCTGCTCGCCCTCGCCGATGAAGTGCGCCGGCTCGGCATCCCCCTGGCCGTCACCGATACGGCCGGTCGCATCACCGCGCTAGACAATGCGCCGTTCGACGCAACCGCGGGCGACGCCACGCGGCGCGCCTGGATCGCTGAGCTGGACCGCATCCACCCGCCGTTGATTCAGCCCGGCGTCGGCACGATCCACTACGGCGCGCTGCCGGCGGCCCGCGCGTTCACCGGTCTGGCGGCCCTCCAGGGCGCGATGTTCCTCTGTCTCGTGTTGCTGGCGGTCTGGGCGATGCGCGAGCGCGTCACCGCGGCGCGCGACCGGCTGTGGGTGGCGATGGCGCGCGAGTCGGCCCATCAGCTCGGCACCCCGCTCATGAGCCTCACGGGTTGGATTGATTACCTGCGAGAGAATCCGGGTACGCCGGGGAGTGAGCTGGTCGTACATCTTGAAGCGGACGCGGAGCGCTTGCAGCGCGTCGCGAGGCGCTTCGAGCGCATCGGTCGTCCCTCCCGCCGCGAGGCCGTCGGATTGGGCACGGTTGCCGAGCGGGTGGTGGCGTACTTCCGGCCGCGGCTGCCGACGCTCGCCCATTCGGTGACGATCACGCTGACGTCGCCGGGCGCCGGACCGACCGCGATCGGCGATCCCGTGCTGATCGAATGGGCGCTCGAGGTGATCGTGAAGAATGCCGTCGACGCGTTGAGCGGCCGCGGCGGCCGCATCGAGATCGAAGTCGAGGGGCGGGGCGGGCCGGGCGGGGGGGGCGGCGATTCGATGGCGCGCGTCAGTGTGCGGGACGACGGCCCCGGTGTCGCGCCGGAGATGCAGCGCCAACTGTTCGAGCCAGGAGTCTCCAGCAAGACTGGCGGCTGGGGGATGGGGCTGGCGCTGGCCCGCCGAATCGTCGAGCAGCAGCATGGTGGCCGCGTGGCGTTCCGGCCGGGCGCGCAGGGCAGGGGCTCGGTGGTCGTGCTTGAATTTCCGCTGACCAAGACGTGACCGCGTCGCAGCCATTGCCGTTGAATCCCGCCCAGCGGGAGGCGGTCGAGCATCCCGGTGGACCGTTGCTCGTCCTCGCGGGAGCGGGCTCCGGGAAAACCCGCGTCCTGACGGCACGGATCGCGCATCTGATCACGACGCTGCATGTCGCGCCCCAGCGGATCTTCGCCGTCACGTTCACGAACAAGGCGGCGGGGGAAATGCGCACCCGCATCGGCCAGTTGCTCGGCGCCGATCCGCGTGGGCTCTGGATCGGGACGTTCCACTCGCTCTCGGCTCGGCTGCTGCGCCGGGAGGCGCCGCTCTTGGGATTCGGGCCGAACTTCACGATCTACGACTCGGACGACTCCGAGGGGCTGGTCAAGCGCCTGCTCGAGGCGCGGCAGCTCTCCACCAAGGTTTACCCGCCACGGTCGGTCCACGGTGTGATCTCGAGCGCCAAAAATCGCATGCTGACGCCCGAGGAGCTCAGGGCACAAGGGGATACGCCGCTGATCAAGGTTGCCGCCGACGTCTACGCGGCGTTGGGACCGGCGCTGAAGCAGGCCAACGCGATGGACTTCGACGATCTCTTGCTGCACCCGCTCACACTGTTTCGCGAGCATCCGGAACGACTCGCCTACTGGCAGGATCGCTTCCAGCACGTCCTCGTGGATGAGTTCCAGGACACGAATGCCGCGCAGTACCTGTTGGTGAGGCATCTCGCCAAACGGCACGGCAATCTCTGCGTCGTGGGCGACGACGATCAGGCGATTTACGGCTGGCGCGGCGCCGACGTCCGGCACATGCTCACGTTCCAGAACGACTTTCCCGGCACGAAGCTGGTGCGGCTGGAGCAGAACTACCGATCCACGCAAATCATCCTCGACGCCGCCAACGGCATCATCGCCGAAAACACGGCGCGCCTGGGCAAGACGCTCTTTACCGAGAAAAAGGGCGGCGCTCCGGTGACGCTGCTGAGCTCGGCCGATGAGCGCGACGAGGCGGAATGGCTGGCGAACGAGTTCGCCCGCCGTGCGACGGACGGCGATGCGGAGTACGAGGGCATGGCGATCCTGTACCGCACCAACGCGCAGTCCCGTCCGCTCGAAGAGGCGTTTCGGTTCCGCGGCATTCCGTACCGGTTGATCGGGGCGATCAGCTTCTACGAGCGGCGCGAGGTCAAGGATCTCCTCGCCTACCTACGGCTGATCGCCAATCCGGCGGACGACGAGGCCTTCCTCAGGGTGGTGAATGTCCCCCGCCGCGGCGTCGGCGATGCGTCCCTCGCGGTGCTTGGCCGGGCGGCAGCGGGGTGGCAGAAGCCCTTGCTCGAAGCGGCGCGGCGCGCTGCCAGTGTGAATGACCTACGCCCCAACGTGCGGGAGGCCCTCACCGGCGTTGCGGCGCTGCTCGATCGGCTGCGCGAAGCAGTGGGACAGGCCGACCCGGCCACGGCGCTCGAAACGATCCTCGCGACCACCGGCTACGAGCAGTACCTGGCCGAAGAGGGCGCCGAGGGGATGGAGCGGATCGAGAACGTCCGCGAGCTGGTCGCCGGCGCCGCAGCGTGGGCGGAGGTCCAGGATCCCGACGCGGCGGAGGGGACCGGCACTCCCGTCGAGCGCTACCTCACGCAGGCTGCCCTCATCACGCCCGTGGACGAGAGCAAGAACGAGCCCGGCGTCACGCTCCTCACCGTGCACATGGCCAAAGGACTCGAGTGGCCGATCGTCGCGCTCGCGGGTCTGGAGGATGGATTGTTTCCCCTCGGTCGCTCGACGGAGCAGCCGGGCGGCGTCGAAGAGGAGCGATGATTGTGCTACGTGGGTCTCACGCGCGCGCGCGAAAGGTTGTATCTCTCATGGGCGCGCACACGGTATCGCAACGGCAGGCTGGAGCTCGCGGAGCCGTCACGCTTTCTCGACGCGCTGCCGCCACAGGTCGTGGAGGAGCGGAGTACGACGCCCTCCTGGCGGCCGCTGCGTTCCTCGGGCGCGATGTCGCCACGGCCGTCACGGCCTCGTGGCGCCGCGGCGCGGCGGCTGCCGCCGGACATTGGATTTCCCGAAGAAGTGTCGCAGGACGCGCCGCGATACGTAAAAGGTGAGCGGGTGCGCCATCGCAAGTTCGGTGGCGGGATCGTGAGCGCGGTGTCGGGCGCAGGCCGCGACCTGCGCGTGAGCGTCGACTTCGACGACCCGGACATCGGGACCAAGCAGTTGCTCGTCGCCTATGCGGGCCTCGAGCGCGATTGGGAAGGAGAAGGGGCATGAGTGTGTCGCGGGAGGAAGTTCTGCGCATCGCGCAGCTGGCGGAGCTCGACGTGGACGAAGAGGCGTTGGCCACGCTCGCCGAGCAGATGTCGCGCATCCTCGATTACGCGGCGCAACTGAGCGCCGTGCCGGCGAACGGAACCGTCAAGGTTTTTGTGCCCGGTCCCGATGCGATCCGATTCCGCGCAGACCAAATCACCCCGTCTGGGCTTGCGTTTGGCCCCGATGAATTCGCGCCTGACTTCAAGGAGGGCTTCTTCGTCGTGCCGAAGCTTGGCCAGTTCGAGTGAGTGACGCAAAAGCGGTCGCGGACCGCCTGGTAAAAGCGAAGCGTCTCAACGCGCTGCTCACGCCACCCAAGGAGCTCCGTAAGTCGCTCAACACGCAGATTGCCGCGGCGCGTCCGACCGGCGTGCTGTACGGCATGCCGGTCGCGGTGAAAGACAACATCTGCACGCTGGAATTCACCACCACCTGCGGCTCGCGCATTCTCGAGGGGTATCGCTCGCCGTATGAAGCCACCGCCGTGGCGAAGCTCAAAGCCGCCGGCGCGCTGATCGCGGGCAAGACGAACTGCGACGAGTTTGCGATGGGCTCTTCGACCGAGCACTCGGCGTACGGCCGCGTGCTGCACCCGCTCGACAAGACGCGGGTGCCCGGCGGCTCGTCCGGCGGATCCGCCGCGCTCGTGGGTGCGGGCGCGGTGCCGGCGGCGCTGGGCTCGGAGACGGGCGGCTCGGTGCGGCAGCCCGCCGCCTTCTGCGGCGTGGTCGGCATCAAGCCGACGTACGGCCGCGTCAGCCGCTACGGCCTTGTCGCCTTCGGGTCATCGCTCGATCAAATCGGGGTGTTCGGCCGCAGCGTGCACGATGCCGCGCGCGTGCTGTCGGTGATCAGCGGGCGTGATCCCAGGGACGCGACCTGCGAGGACCGCGATCCGTTGCGCTTGCCCACGGTGCCCGAGTCGTTACAGGGCTTCGTGATCGGCCTGCCGAAGGAGTACTTCCCGGCCGAGCTCGATCCGGCCGTGCGGCGCGCGTGCGATCGGGCCATCCGGATGATGAGAGAGCTGGGTGCCGCCGTCCGCGAGGTCTCCCTGCCGCACACCCCGTACGCCGTGCCGACCTACTACGTCATTGCGCCGGCGGAGGCGTCTTCCAACCTGGCCCGGTACGACGGTGTCCGGTATGGGCCACGGTTCAACGGGGCCACGGACCTGCGCAGCCTGTATCGCTCGACACGCGGGCAGGGCTTCGGACCGGAGGTGCGCCGCCGCATTCTGGTCGGCACCTACGTCCTGTCGTCGGGTTACTACGACGCCTATTACCGGCGTGCGCAGCAGATGCGGGCGCTGATCGCCCAGGACTTCCGGAACGTGTTCGATCGCGGTTTTTTTCTGGTGTCGGCGCCCACCG
>Ga0137397_10003276_pt1 | contig 11277 bp, 6 predicted proteins | sample czorhiz116metaG_FD_106658 | JGI IMG/M metagenome (GOLD analysis project Ga0137397, IMG submission 106658) | Vadose zone soil microbial communities from Angelo Coast Range Reserve, California, USA - czorhiz1.16 metaG | ecosystem: Environmental > Terrestrial > Soil > Vadose zone | place: USA...
CGCAGTCGTCGTCGCGCCGCTCCAGATCGAGGATGAATGCGCCCTTCAGCTTGGTCTCGGTGAAGATCACGCTCGTTCCAGGTCGTCAATTGAGCGGCTCATGCCGCGATCGGTTCGGAAAGCCAGCGCAAGTCGGGCCCCAGGTTTCCCATCCCCATCAACTGCTTGAGTTGGTCGATGCGCCGGAAGCGCGGCCCCTCGAAGTCCTCGTGCTTGAGCCCCAGCGCCTTGTAGGCCTCGTAGAGTTGCCGGGCGCCCTTGCGCGCGTCCCACTTCGGCTGGAATGCCGGCACCAGGCGGCCGATCTTGGAGAAGTCGGCGCGGTAGTTGCGCTTGTCGGGCCCTGCGCCGTCGGCGAAGGCGATCTCGCAACCCGGCACGGTCTCCTTCACGATCTGGGCGATCTCCCGGATGCGGTAGTTCTGGTCGTTGCGCCCGACGTTGAACGCCTGCCCGTGGACCACCTCGCGCGGCGCGGAGAGCACCGCCAGGAAGGCGCGGCTGATGTCCTCGATGTGGACGATGGGCCGCCAGGGCGTGCCGTCGCTCTTGAGAAATACCTTGCCCGAGGTGAAGGCCCAGGCAACCAGGTTGTTGAGCACGATGTCGAAACGCAGGCGCGGCGAGGCGCCGTAGGCCGTGGCACAGCGCAGGAAGGTGGGGGAAAAGGAGTCGTCGGCCAGGCGCGACACGTCGCGCTCGACCCGCACCTTGGACTCGCCGTAGGCCGTGACCGGGTTGAGCTCCGCCTCCTCGTCGACGGGCTCGTCGCCCGCGGCGCCATAGTTGCTGCACGAGGAGGCGAAGGCGAAGCGGGGCACTCCGGCCGCCTTGGCCTGCTCGGCAAGCCGCACCGAGGCGAGGTGGTTGATCTCGTAGGTGAGCTGGGGGTTGAGATCGCCCAGCGGATCGTTCGAGAGCGCCGCGAGGTGGATGATCGCGTCGAACCCGCGCAGATCGGCGACCTGGATCTCGCGCACGTCCTTGCAGAGCGTCCGGATCGACTCGCGCCAGGGACCGAAGGTGGAGCGGCGGTAAAGGTCGGTGTCGACCCCGACCACCTCCTGGCCGGCATCGAGCAGGAACGGGGCCATCACGGTCCCGATGTAACCGCGGCTTCCGGTGAGAAGGATCCTCATCGTTTCCCGTCCCGGTAAAAATGATTACGCCAACCGTCAACCTGTAACAGTAAATACTCTCCGGCTGATTTGCAGCCCGACCAGGCGCGAGGGCTGCGTCGACTATGCGACGCGTCGACTATGCGACACGCGACGTGCCGTCATTTTGCCGCAGCGCGCCGGGATACGCCTCGTCGGGCTTGCCTCGGCGCAGCAGCGCCCGGAGCAACCGCACATCGTCGCGCCGGACGAGCCCGAGTGCGACCGAGCACAGCGAGAACGCGAGCACGCAGGCGGGCAAGCCGACGTAGAGGGGGAGCGGCGGCAGGAACCGGAAGAGCAGCGCCGTGAGCGCGGCCGAGGCGAGCGCCCGTCCTACGTCCAGGGCGGCGGTCGTCCCAAGGCTTCCTCTCGGCAAGAGGAACAGAGCGCCGGCAAACACGACGGCCTCGCTGATGCCAAAGGCGACCACCACGCCCAGCCCGCCGTTGCCGGTGCTCTGCTGGAAGAGCGGGATGAGGATCAGATCCAGCGCGGTGCTGAGCACCACGCTGCCGATCTTCGCGACCGAGAGCGCCGTCGCCCGCCCCAGCGCCGTGAGGGCATTTCCGAAGAGCACGTCGATGAAGACGAGGAAGAGGGCGGGGCCATAGACCTTGAGGATCGACCCCGCGGGGGCGAAGCTCCGCTGGCCGTAGACCAGCCCGATCGCCAGGTCGGCGAAGAGAAACGTGCCGACGCCGCCGAGTGCGCCGAGCCAGAGGATGGGACGCAGCGCGGCTCGGACCTCCCCCTTGAAGGTGGCAATGTCCGCCGCGGCGCGCGAAAGCCGCGGGAACTCGGCCGCGCCCAGGATCAGCGCCGGCGCCAACAGCGTGCCCATGATGTTCCTGGCAGCGCCGAACCAGCCCACCGCTTCTCCAGGGACGAGCTTGGAAAGGATGATCGCGTCCAGGTAGGGCTGCGCAGAGACCGCCAGCATCATCGTGACCAGGGCGCTCCCGCCCGTCATCACCTCCCGCGCGATCTGCCTCGAGAAGTGGAGCGGGCCGGTCGTCACGCGGCGATAGAGCCCCGCGGCCAGCGCGAGCGCGACCAGGCCCGCCAGCGCCTGAGCCACGCCTACGCCGGAGAGCCCCGCGCCGAGAGAGAGCGAGGCGAGGGCCAGCGCCAGCAATGCAGCCTTGTTCGCTACCGAGACCCAGGCGTCCAGTCCCATGCGATCGCGGCCGCGGAAAACCATTCCGTAGCTCTGCGCGAGGAAGAACGGGAGGCTGACGACGATGAAGGCGACGGAGAACCAGCAGGTGCGGGCGTCGTATCCCAGCAGCCAGGCCACCAGTCCCGTGGGGACCATCACCAGCGCTGCGCCCACGATGCGCAGGACGAGGGCGGTCCCGAGCAGCCGGCTGCCGCGATCCGGAGACCGGGCTACTTCGCGAATGACGTAGAACTGCTGGCCCCAATCGACGAGCACGTAAGCGAAGGTCGCGAACGAAGTGACGAGGAAGTAGACGCCGAAGTCCCGGGCGCCCAGGGATCGGCCGAGCGCCGCGCTGAACACGATCGCCAGCGCGGTGGTCGCCACTTGCCCGAGCACGAGGTGGAGGGCGTTCCTCGCGATCGTGGCACGGGCGCTGCCCGGTGCCTCGTCCTGGTTCATCGTCCCTTCCTAGCACGACGTCGGAGCGCACACGGCGCCGGTGCGCTACACTGAGTCAACTCACCGCACAGACGAAGGGCATGTTCAAATTGAAGCCAACGACGATCAGCTTCTTCGGCAATTTCGGCATGCAGAACCTCGGAAACGAATGCACACTGCAAGCTATCTTACAAAACGTGACCAGGTTCCTGCCGGACGCGCGAGCGAACTGCATCTGCACGTATCCCCAGGATGCATCGGCTAGACACGGCATTCCCGCATCTCTCATCTCTTATCGTTACGCCAAGGGTTCGACCTCCACGGAAGCGCGGGATCAGGACGCTCCCGGCATCATGAGGTGGCTCAGGCGCCTGGTGATTCGCCTGCCGCTAGAGGCGGTCCAATGGCTCAAGGCGTTCAGGGCATTGAAGGGCACCAGCTTGCTCGTGATGACCGGAACGGGAATGCTGGGAGATTTCGGCATCGGCCCGTTCGACCTGCACTATGAGATCCTCAAATGGTCCATCCTTGCCAAAATCCGCCGGTGCAAGCTGCTCTTCGTCAGCGTCGGCGCCGGCCCGATAGCCCACCCGTTGAGCCGGTGGATCGTGAAACGGGCCATCTCATTGGCGGACTACCGATCGTATCGAGACGAGTTCTCCAAGGATTACCTGGCCAGCATCGGCTTCGACGCGCGGAACGACTTCGTCTACCCCGATCTTGCCTTCAGCTTGAGGCCCGCGACCCGTGGCTCGAGCAGCCGGGACGGGGGCTCCCGGGTCGTTTGCCTCGGCCTGATGGACTACTACGGCAAAGGCTCCATCCACGAATACAGCGAGGCCGTCTATCAGGACTATCTGGACAAGACGACCCACATCCTCGCATGGCTGCTCGATCGCAAGTACACCGTCCGGCTGCTCATCGGTGACTCGTCGTACGACCGCCGCATCAAAGGAGACGTGATCAAGCGATTGCAGGAGAGGGGGTCGAAGCACGAGAAGGGGCAGATCATCGACGAGTCTGTGTCGTCCGTCGAACAGCTCATCGCCCAGCTCGCGGAAGCGGACATCGTCATCGCCACCCGCTTTCACAACATCTTGTTGGCCCTCTTGCTCAACAAGCCGGTCGTCGCGCTTTCGTACCACGAGAAGATCGCGTCGTTGATGGCGGGCGTGGGAATGGGCGAATACTGCCAGAACGTCGATCGCCTGGACGTCGACCTGCTGGTGGAGCAATTCCTCAAGCTGGAGAAGAATGCGGGGATCGTGAAGCCCTTGATCGAACGGAAGGTAGAGCATTATCGCAAGGCCCTGGACCAACAATACGCCCACATCTTCAATCACCTCTGCGCCTCAGCGAGGCGCTAGCGACAGCCCATGGTCGAAGCGACTGTCAAAAGGATCGCGAGCTTGCGGATGTTCGGAAGGTCCCCGGTGGGCGCCTGCTTGCGACTGAACGAGTGGATCTGGAACCGCCTGCCCCCACCGCTGACGGCCCTTCGCCCGTTCAGATCGTTGGGTCGCCTGTTGCATTCCCTGGTTCGCCTGCAGGATCGCCGGATGTATCTGGGAACCTTCTTCCTCCGGAACCGCCCGGAATTGGAATTGCTCCGCCGCCTCTCGGGCGTGGGGAGCAGGGTCAGGATCGCGGTCCTTGGCTCGAGCAATGGGGCCGAGGTGTATTCCATCGCCTGGGCACTCCGTTCGGCGCAGCCGGACGTCAAGCTCGAGATGCGCGCCGTGGACATCTCGGCGAGTGCCCTCGAAGAGGCCCGAGAGGGTCTCTATGAGCCGGGAGTGTCCGAGCTGGTGAGCGAGCCGATCTTCGAGCGCATGACGGGAAAGGAAAGGGAGGAGATGTTCGAGAAGGACGGGGACCGGTTCAGGATCAAGCCCTGGGTCCGGAACGGGATCGCCTGGGAGGTCGGGGATGCCGGAGATCCCCGGATTGTCGACGCGCTGGGGCCCCAGGACATCGTGGTGGCGAACCGGTTTCTTTGCCACATGCCCCCGCCGGAAGCGGAGAGGGTCCTTCGCAACCTCGTGCGACTGCTCGTGCCGGGTGGGCATCTCTTCGTTTCAGGAGTCGACCTGGACGTGCGAACGAAGGTCGCCCGCGACCTCGGCTGGAAACCCGTCCCGGATCTGCTGGAGGAAATCCACGAGGGCGACCCTTCGCTGAGGGTGAGCTGGCCTCACAAGTACTGGGGCCTGGAACCAATCGACAGGAAAAGATCCGATTGGCAGATCCGGTATGCCTCCGTCTTCCGGGTGGGCGAGGACGTCCTCTCAAGGTGACCTGGCGGCCTCGAGGACCAGGGCCCAATCGTTCGTTCCAGCGGCATTCGTGCCCGGCGTCTGCAACGGAACGCGGGCCGCACGGGGAAGGATCCCGGCGACGGGCAACCACCCGCCGGCGCTCGGGTCGTACCAGCGGGCGCGGGCCGGGCCGCGCATGCGGGACAGATCGAGATTGAAGCTCCGCGTTCCGCTGCCGGTGGGCGGGACGTAGGCCACCAGCAGGTCTCCTTCGCGCGTCGAAGCCGCGACGATGCGCCGCTCGCCCCACCACTGCCAGGAGCTGACCAGCGGGCCCAGGCCGGAGGACGGGCCGGCCGGCACCAGTCGCTGCCACGGCAGCCCCTCGAAGAACGCGTGCAGGTGCAGCGCCTCGAACGTCCCTCTGGACTCGAGCTCGTCCGACCAGGAGGAGAGAGCGTGGTCGGCATCGCCGTACTCCGCCCGATGGACGCCGCGAGCCGTCTCGCACATCCAGAGGAAGTTGTTGCTCCAAAGCACGCCCGTGCCGCCCGAAAGCATCGTCCACCACCATGCGTTCCGGAACGGCTGCGTGTCCGTTCCCGGGTGTTCGTGCTCGTAGGTGCTCTCGAGCAGGTACACCGGCCGCGCAGGCTGCACGTCATAGGCGCGGCCGGCGTACCTGTACGGGATTGCGTACTGGTAGACCCCGTTGAGGGCCATGGCATCGAGGAAGCGCGCCTGATCGGTGGAGATGCCACCCAGGTGTTCGACGTTCCAGTGCCCGGTCCAGGGTTGGGATGCCCCGGAAGCGCGGATGCCGTCGAGGATCTCCCGGTGGCGCGCCTCGCCCTCGGAGCCGGCGGGCGGCGCGAAGTCGCCTCCCGCCAGCCAGATCAGGTTCTTTTTCTCCTTGAACCGGGTCCCGAGGTACCGGCCGAAACCGGCGCAGACAGCCCGCGTGTTCGCGGGAGAATTGAGCTCCTGCCACCAACCCTCGCGCCCGCCGTCGAAGCCCAGGTAGCTGGGGGCGAGCAGCACCACGATCCCGTGGGCCGCCGCGCGATCCACGAACGCCACTGCCCGATCGAAATATGCGTCGTTGGGCGTGGAGAAATCACCCGGCTTCAGGAACGGCTGCTCGCCGGCGCGATTCGCAGGCGGCACCGGGCTTGGGGTCGTTGTGTAGTCGTGGTTGGCCAGCATCACCTCGACCAGGTTGAATCCCTTGGCTCCGCGGTCCGCCAGGTATCGCTCCTGTTCGCCTTCGGTGAGGTTGGCGAGCGCGAGCCACGCCGTCTCCCCTTTGATGAAGAAGGGCGTACCGCGCTGGTCGACGAGATACCTTCCGCCGGAGGCGACCTGGAGCGGGTACTCGAACGACCCACCCCGGCTTCGAACGACCAGTGTGACGCTGCGGCGGTCGCGGCTGTCCGCCCCCGTCGCGGTGAGGGTGACGGTGCAGGGGCCGGGGGCGGTCGCCGTCCACTCTGTCGACGCTGCGGCAGGTTGCGCGAACGTGCCGCACGCCGCGGGCGCCGCCGTCCAAGAAAGAACCACCTTTGCCGTCGGCCCCACCACACCCTGCAACAGCATCCGCTCGCCTTGCACCGCCGAGCTCCGCGGCGCGACGATCGCATCGATGGTCGGCCCGGCTGCGGCGCCCCTGTCTTCCGGGGCGAGCACCTGCACCGTCGCATCGAGCAACGCCGGCGCGCCCCGCGCCGACGAGACCAGGAAGGCCGCGCTGCCTGCCCGGATGCCGGCGTCGTTGAACACCTCGATGGCGACGCTGTGAGGGCCGGGCTGGACGGCGATCGCGCCGTCGAACCCGTCCTGCTCGCCGCGGCGTCGCAACGCCCTCACCGGCCCAGCATCGGCGGAGGCCTCCACGCGTCTGACGCGGACGCCCGCGGGCGACACACGGACGGCGACCGAGATCAGGCTGCCTGGGTACGGCGGCGGCGCCGGCCGGCATCCAAGCACGAGCGCAACCGCCAATGCCCCCATGTCCGGCCGCCGGTTCACGCCCCCGATGTTGCCACCGTCGTCCTCCGGACGCAGGCGGCCCCGCGTCGCGATGCGGTCGGCCGCTCGCCAGATGACACCTCCGCGGCAGCATGTTTTCATGTCGCCGCCCGGAGGCCCCGAGTGAAGAGGAATACCGCTCTTGCCATCGCGGCGGTCGCCAGCCTTGCGGCGCTCGCCTTGGTGCTCCTGGCGTCGGGAGCAGGGAAGCGGATCGCGAAACGCGCGCTGGCGCGCTGGAACGGCCGCAACCGATTCGCGATGAAGGTGGTCGAGCGCCCCTTCGCGCACCTCGCTGCTTCGCAGGTCGGCTACGCTCCCTCAATGCCGAAGCAGTTCACCTCCGCGCGCGCCTTCGGCAGGTTCCAGATCAAGGGCGAGCAGGATGGCGCCGCGGTCTTCGACGGCGGAGGGCCGGTGCGAACGGTGAAGACCGATCTTCTCGGGTCCATCGACACGGTGTGGATCGGGGACTTTTCCAAGCTCAGGACGCCAGGGCGATACAGGATCGAGGCCGACGGGAGCGACGCCAGCTTCCCCTTCGAGATCGGTCCCGACGTGTTCAGCCGCCCGCTGCGGGCCGTGCAGCGCTGGTTCTACTACCAGCGCGCGTTCACCGCGATCGACGCGGCGCACGCGGAGGGGCCATGGGTTCATCCGAGCGACGCCGACAAGGCTCCGCCGGGCGTGCGGATGGGCTGGCACGATGCAGGCGACCTCTCCATCTACAGCGCGTCGCTCAATACCGCGCTGTTCTGGCTGCTCGAGGCCTTCAGCGATTTCCAGCCGGCCGACGACGACAGCAATCTGCCCGAGTCGGGCAACGGCGTGCCGGACCTCCTCGACGAGGCGAGATGGGGGCTGGAATGGCTGCTCTCGGTGCAGGACGCATCGGGCGGCTTCCGCAACACCACCTGCCAGGACCAGTACCGCGCGTACGGCACCAACACGCCGAACAACGTGCCGCCGTACCGGCAGGGCGAGGTGGGCACGCTCGCGACGGCCCGGGCGGTGGGAAACCTCGCCTATGCCTCGACGGTCTACCGTGCTCATGACCGCGCGTTCGCCGATCGCTGCCTGGAGGCGGCCCGGAGCGGCTACCGCTACCTCAAGCAGAGATGGAGCGAGAACGGCGACGGCCCCACCTGCCCTGCTTACCGGACGGACGGCAACGCGGAGATCGGCCGGCACGCGCGCATGTTCGCCGCCGCCGGGATGCTGCTCGCCGGCGGCGAGCAGCGTTTCCGCGACGACTTCGAGGAAAGCTTCGTCGAGCTGCAATACGATCCGAGCTACCACCACCTGAACGGCTTCGCTGCGCAGCTCTACCTCCGCGCGCCGGCGGGCGATCCGACTCGCAAGCGGCAGTTGCGCGAGCGGCTGCGCGCCCTCGCCGCCTCGGCCCGCGAGGACGGCGGCAAACATCCCTTCGGATGGGCGACGCGCTACCACTGGGGTTCGATCGGCGCCGCCTTCACCAGGAGCAACTCGTACAACGCGAAGGCGTGCCTCGAGGATCCCGCCGCGAACGCAGCCGATTGCGATCAGGCGCTCGCCAACGTGCATTACGCGCTGGGCCGCAACCTGCTCCAGCTCTGCTACGTCAGCGGGCTGCCAGGAACGACGCGCAGCCAGGCCTGGGCGTTCCACCACTGGCTGGCGTCGCTCCGGGCAACGCCGCACAACTTTCCCGGCATGGTCGCGGGTGGCCCGAACCCGGCGCCGGATCCGAACGACATCTCCAAGCCGGACGGCTGGCCCGTCCCCGTCTGGGGATACTGGGGCGACCCTGCGTTCCCGCGCGACGGCACGACGCCGATCGACGGCCGCTACACCGACAATGACAGCTGGTCGACCAACGAGGTGTCCGTCGACTGGCAGGGTTCGGCGCTGTACGGCCTCTATTTCGCGCAGTGGGCGGCGCGGCGGCGGTAGACGCGGCCGCTCACCGCTCTCTTCATCTCAACACAGCGGACGATGCTTCCGCACCCGGCGACGCTGGTGACGATCCCGGGCATCGACGGGTCGCCCGGTGGCGATTTTCTTGACGACATCTTCGTACCGGTCCACACATCGCAAAACCGATATTTTGCATTCTGGTCGTCTGGCCCGATTCAAATTTGCAGTCGTTCCACGTGCGGTTGACGGAACGCATTGAACACCGCCGCCAGCGGATGTGCGGGGCGTCCTCCCTTGCGGCGAACCCGCGCCCAAAGAGACTTGCTGGACAGGTTCGAAAGTCGACACCGGGGGGTGGTACGCGCCCGCAGTTCGCAGGCGGAGGTCATCGATGTATCGGCAGCTCGCGCTCGCAGCCCTGCTTTTCACAATGGAAGCCTGCAGCCCCCCAGGGGCCGCCACGTCGTCCGCGGCGACGATCCACAGCTTCATCGCTAGCCCGGCCAGCATCGCGCCGGGTCAGACTGCCACGTTGGCGGCTACCTTCAGCAACGGGACGGGCCGCATCAACCAGGGAATCGGCCCGATCGCGAGCGGTGCACCCGTGATCGTCGCACCCTCCGCCAACACCACCTACACCCTGGTGGTGACGGACGCGACGGGCTCCCCGGTGAGCCGGACGGCCGCGGTCAGCGTCGCAATTCCGGGCACCCAGGTCGTCACCCTCACCGCCTCGCCGCCAAGCCTGACCAACCAGACGACGGCGAGCTTTTCTTTCAGCTCGAGCCAGGCAAGCTCCGTCTTCAATTGCAAGCTCGACTCGGGCGCCGTGGCCGCTTGCTCGAGCCCGCGGAGCTACTCGGACCTCACCGCCGGCAACCACACCTTCACGGTGACGGCGACCGACCCGGCGGGTAATGTATCGACTCCCGCCTCCTCGAGCTGGACGATCGATCTGACGACTCCGGTGGCGACGATCACGGCCTCGCCTGCGAATCCGACCAGCCAGACGACAGCGAGCTTCTCCTTTACCTCGAGCAAGCCGGGTTCGAGCTTCAGTTGCAGTCTCGACTCGGGCGCCGCTGCGCCGTGCGTGAGCCCGCGGAGTTACTCGGGCCTCGTCGCTGGCAGCCATGTCTTCACCGTGTCGGCGACCGATCCGGCCGGCAACGCGTCGAGTCCGGCCTCCGGCGCCTGGACGATCGATCTGACCCCGCCGGTAGCGATCATCACGGGTTCGCCCGCGAGCCCGACCAATCTGACCACGGCGAGCTTCTCCTTCACCTCCAGCCCGGCGGGTTCGACCTTCAGCTGCAAGCTCGACTCTGGCGCCGCGGCAGCGTGCACCAGCCCGCAGAGCTACTCGGGTCTCGCCGCCGGGACCCACACCTTCACGCTGACCGCCACCGACCTGGCGGGCAACGTTTCGACTCCGGCCTCCTATAGCTGGACGATCGATCTGACCGTGCTGGTCGCGACCATCACGGTTTCGCCCGCGAATCCGACCAATCAAACGACAGCGAGCTTCTCCTTCACTTCTAGCGCGGCGGGCTCGACGTTCAGCTGCACGCTCGACGCAGGCGCCGCTGCCGCGTGCACCAGCCCGCAGAGCTATCCGGGCCTCGCCGCCGGCAGTCACACGTTCACGGTGACCGCCACCGATCCGACGGGGAAGGTATCGAGTCCGGCCGCTTGGACCTGGACGATCGATCTGGCTGCGCCGGTGGCCAGCATCACCGCCTCCCCGCCGGCCCTGACCAACCAGACGACAGCGAGCGTCTCGTTCACTTCCACCAAGGCGGGTTCGACCTTCAGCTGCAAGCTCGACTCGGGCACCGCTGCCGCCTGCATCAGCCCGCGGAGCTACTCGGGCCTGGCCGCCGGGAGCCACACCTTTACGGTCACGGCGACCGACCAGGCCGGCAACGTCTCGAGTCCGGCCACTTCCAGCTGGACGATCGATCTCACACAGCCGGTGGCGACCATCACGGCCTCACCGGCGAATCCGACCAATCAGACGACCGCGAGCTTTTCGTTCAGCTCGAGCGAAGCAGGCTCGACCTTCAGCTGCAAGCTCGACTCGGGCGCCGCTGCCGCCTGCACCAGCCCGAAGGGCTACTCGGGCGTGGCCGCAGGCAGCCACACCTTCACGGTGACGGCGACCGATCCGGCAGGCAACGCATCGGCTCCGGCCTCCCTTGCCTGGACGATCGATCTGACTCCGCCGGTTGTGACCATCACCTCGTCGCCGACGAATCCGACCATGGAAACGGCGGCGAGCTTCTCCTTCAGCGCGAGCAAGGCGGATTCGACCTTCAGCTGCAAGCTCGAC
>Ga0137397_10003277_pt1 | contig 11275 bp, 9 predicted proteins | sample czorhiz116metaG_FD_106658 | JGI IMG/M metagenome (GOLD analysis project Ga0137397, IMG submission 106658) | Vadose zone soil microbial communities from Angelo Coast Range Reserve, California, USA - czorhiz1.16 metaG | ecosystem: Environmental > Terrestrial > Soil > Vadose zone | place: USA...
GCCGACCGGTGTCCCATCGGTCAGGTGGTCAGTCACCTCTCTGACGATGTTGCTCGAGCCAGGCAGCAAAAAAGTCGCAATGATCGCGCTGCCAAGGCGCGGGTTCGTGGGGTTGAACCCCTTCATGATCGCCGTGCCGCCCGGGTTGAGCGTGCTGTTTTGCTGATCGGCAACAACGTCGAGCTGGGGGACTCCGAGGCGAAGCCGCCCGGGTTCGACGGTCTCAGCGCAGCCCGTGGCGATTAAGGCGACCGCTAGAAGCCGCGGAAGGTCGGCGATCATTGTCCGCTTAAACATGATCCCTGCCTCGTGTGGACGGTGCGCAACACCTGCCTGTTCCTACTCATGCCGCCCTGCAAAGCGCGGGCCCCGGCTGCGCGTCAGAGCGGTCCGATTCCGATATTGAACGGCTGGCTCTCGGCGCCGGTCAGCCCAGACGCGATGACCTCCAGCGTGTACCCATTCCCCAGCTGGTCGATGCTCAGATTCGCGAAGGTGGCGACGCCGTTCACCGCCGCCACCGTCGTCGTACCCGAGAGCGTGCCGGGCAGGGCTATGCCGCCGTTTTTCCCAATCCTGATTGTCACCGAACCGGTGAAGCTTGAGACCGGGTTGTCCAAGGCGTCGAGCGCGGTGACCTGCACGGCTGGCGTGATGGCGAAGAAGGGCAGCGTCGTAGTCGGCTGGACGGTGAACACGAAGTGCAGCGACGGGTTGAGCGCGAGCACCGTGGCCAGCCAAGTGCGGGGAGCGGCGGGGGAGTCGAAGTACCAGGTCCACTGCGGAGCGACCGGGCCCACGCTGCTCTGCACAGCGTATCGGGCGTCGGCCTTCAGCGCCGGGTCAGAAATGTTGGTGATGTAGGTGAAGCCCTCCGGTGCATCAATGCCCACCTCGGCGTCCGACAGCGTGATGCCATACGCGAGCGCACCCGCGCCGACCGCTATCGCGCCGGGAGCGGCGGTCGTGGGAACCGAGCCGGAGCCCGAGGCTGACTGGTGCGCGCCTACCGCCCACGCCGACACCGCGTTCACACCACTATATGCGGACATGATGGCCCCGCCGTCCGGAATCGCCGACAACAGGTTGGCTTGCACCACCAGCACCTTATCTTGATCCGGGTTGGGATCGGGGAAGTTCTGCACGTTCGTCGCGACATACGTCGCCATCGAGATGCCGCCGGCAGTGACATACTCGACGAGGGTGTAGGTGTTGCCGACCGGTGTGCCGTCGACCAGATAGTCCGTCACCGAATTGACGATGTTGGTCGAGCCGGGCCAGAAGAATGTGACAATGATCGCGTCACCGACGTGCGGGTTAGTGGGGTGAAACCCCTGCCAGATCGTAGTTCCGATCTCGCCGAGCTTGCTGTCTTCCCGGTCAAATGCAATCGGCGTAGCCGCAGCCACGTCAAACTCAGGGGCGCCAGGACCGGAAGCGGGTTGCGCAGGACCGGAGGCGTCACTGCTGCAGCCCACGGCAAGGAACGCGGCTGCCAGCAGTGCCAGCCGGTACATTAGAACGCTCCGATATTGAACGCCTTGCTCTCAGCGCCCGTCACGCCCGACGTTGTGACCTGCAGCGTGTACCCACTCCCCAGCTGGTCGATGCTCAGATTCGCGAAGGTGGCGACGCCGTTTACCGCGGTCACCGTCGTCGTACCGGAGAGCCTGCCGGCCATGAGCATGCCACCGTTGTTCCCAATCCCGATCGTTACTGAGCCGGTGAAACTTGAGACCGGGTTGTCGAAGGCGTCGAGCGCGGCGACCTTCACGGCCGGCGTGATCGCAAAGAGGGGCATCGTCGTACTCGGCTGGACGGTGAACACGAAGTGCAATGGCGGGTTGAGCGCGAGCGCCGTGGCCAGCCAGGTGCGGGGCGCGGCGGGGGAGTCGAAATACCAGGTCCACTGCGGAGCGACCGGGCCCGCGCTGCTCTGCACGGTGTACCGGGCGTCGGCCTTGAACGTCGCATCAGATATATTGGTGATGTAGGAAAAGCCCGCCGGGGCATCAAGACCTACCACGGCATCCGCCAGCGTGACGCCATATGCAAGCGCACCCGCGCCGACCGTAATCGCGCCGGGAGCGGCGATCGTGGGAACCGAGCCGGAGCCCGAGCCCGACTGGTGCCCACCTACCGCCCACGCTGACACCGCGTTCACACCGGTATATGCGGACATGATGATCCCGCCACCCGTAATCGGCGACAACAGGTCGGCTTGTACCACCAGCACCTTGTCCTGGGTCGGGTTGGGATCGGGGAAGTTCTGCACGTTCGTCGCGACATAGGTCGCCATCGAGAAGCCGCCGGCGGTGACGTATTCGACGAGCGTGTAGGTGTTGCCGACCGGTGTGAAGTCTGTCAGGTGGTCGGTCACCGAAGTGATGATGTTGGTCGAGCCGGGCCAGAAGAACGTCGCAACGATCGCATCCCCGAGGTGCGGGTTCGTGGGGTTGAACCCCTTAAGAATGGCCATGCCGTTCTCAGAGAGGGTGCTGTTTTGTACGTCGAGTGCGATCGGAGTCGCCGGAGCCAGGGGCGGGGCACTCCTGGCGAATGCAGGGGCGCCAGGACCGGAACTGGGCTGCGTAGGACTGGAGGCGTCACTGCAGGCGGCCGCGAGCAGCGCGGCTGTCAGGAGCCCCGGAAGGACTGCGATGGTTGACCGACTAGCCATGATCCCACCTCCTGGATGGTTGTGCGCGACACCCCCCTTTGGGCAAGGTTCGGGCCAGACCCTGAATCGCCTGCCACGTCGCAGACTGGCATGGCCTGCGTGGACGGGCCGCCGCAGCATTCTGCGGCCGTGACGCAACGGCGACTCGAAGCAAGCGGCATTACGCCTCCTGCCCGGCGTCTTGGCGTTGACCGGCCGCTGGCTTGACGAATGGCGCCCGCTTTGGTAGCGCCCGTGCGTGTGCGACACGTTCTCCCGCGACAGAGCTCGCAACGCGCTGTGCCGCCGCTGTACAACCTGCGACGAAGCGGAAGAGCGGACCGAACGCACGCAACGACGTGGCGCCAACGAAGTAGAGCCCGGCCACACTGCTCTCAAACCAGTGACTCAGGACCGGACTCGCTCGATCTGTCCTGATTTCGGCGCGAAGCGCCGGATGAATCATCGTCAACCTGCTGATATCGACCTTGTATCCAGTTGCCAGGAGGATGTGGTCCGCGCGCACCTTGGCACCGTCCGAGATGGTGACATCGAGTTTCCCGTCCACCACCTTCAGGTTCGTCACCGTCTGGCCCTCGCGCAGTCTGACCTTGCCGATGACTCTATCCCTCAACCAGTCGCTCGCCCCAGACTGGTATTGAGCGTTGTACGAATCCTTCCACGCTTGGGGGAAACGGTAGAACAAATACGGCATATGGTCCAAGACCCAATTGATCCAACCGGGCGCAATCGTCGCTTTCGGAGCCTGGATCCGTTCAAGGGTGGTGCGCACGTTCATCCGATCAGGCGCGAGCCACCAGATGGGCCGCCGCGATACGACCTGGACAGCGGCGCCGGCTTCGTGAAGTAGCGCCGCAAACTCGATCGCGCTCTGTCCACCACCGATCACGACGACGTCCCGTCCCTTGAAACGCGCGAAGTCCGCGTGGTCGGACGAATGCGAGACGAATCCAGCCGGGAATCCCTGGTACTGTTCCGGCCGATGGGCATAGTGAGAGAGTCCGATCGCCATCACCACCACCCGACTCATTACCTCGCGGCCGTCCTCGAGCCTGATGAGAAACTGGCCGTCCTGACGCTCGATCGACGCAACGTACGTTTCATCGACGACGGGCACCGCCCGGCGCTGGAACCAAAGGCCATAGTTGATGAACGTCTCGATCGGTACGGGATAACCCCTCTCGTACGATGCGTCCTTGAAGAACTGCTCAAATGCGTACTCCTTACGCGGATCGGAGAGGTTGCTGGCCCACCAATGAGACCGTAGCGACATGCCTTTCGGCATGTGATCGCGCCACATTTCCAACGTCTTGCCGAAGACGGCGACCTTCAGGCCTCGGCCACGGAGATGCGCGGCGGTTGAAAGGCCGTAGGGACCCGCGCCAACCACCACGGCGTCATAGACGGGCCTCATGAGAGGTTCCTTTTCACGCGGGAGAGTAATCTGCTGATAGCGCCACGCGTGAAATCGGTGGTCGCCCTCACCGCCGGAAGCGGGTCCTTCCAATCCAGGTAGTCGTAGCGCATCGGCTTGAGAAACGAGAGACCAAAATCCAATAGCGTCCGTACTGGACGTGTAACGCCGGGCCTGCCTCGCTCCCCGATGGCAGTGAACATTCTCTCGATATCCCCACCCAGATGACGCATCCAGCCACCGACACGATAGCCGTGCACCTTCGCAATGGGCCCGCCGCTCGCCCACTGGTAGAGGAGGTATGGGAAGTCGACGCCTGCTCGGACCGCGACCTCGACCGACGCGGAAAGCCGCGGGTTGATCTCCATCAAATACGGGACGCCGGCACCGTCACGCCGGAACTCGACTTCGGAGTAGCCCTCGAGGTTAATGGCCCGCACGAGCGATTCGGCTTGATCCCCGATGTCGGGCGGAATGGCGATGCTCTGGCGCACGACCGATTGCCCGCCCAATGGCGGTTTGGTTCGCATTGCCCATTGAGCGAAGCGGGCGTACACCTCGCCATTGGCGTAAAGAAGACTCACCGCTTCGCGCCTCCCCGTCAGCAACTGCTGGAACAGAACGGCCTCACCAAGACGCGTTACCGCCTCGACCGCGTGGCGGGCCTCATCGGAACTGACCACGAGCTGGGGACCGATCCATGCCCCCTCGCGGCCGCGACGCACCCAGGACTCGCAAGGCTTGATCACCGCCGGGAGGCCAATTTCGTTCAGCGCCACTGGTACATCCCCCACCCCGCGAACCACTACCTCGCGTGGGACATGCAACCCAAGGCGCCTCGCCACCGCCAGCGTCCGCTCCTTGTTGACCGCAATCGCCAGCGATGGTTCGTCTGCCAGTGCCAGGCGCACTCGTTGCTCGATTCGTGCGCGATGCGCACGAAGTAACGCAATCGTGCCGTCATGCGAGGTAATGAGCACTCGCGCACCGGTACGCTCCAGCCATTCCTCCAGCATGGCACGGTAGTCGTCCGTTGCCTCCATGGTGGGGAACACGAATCCTCGCTGACACCAGCGAGACGAAAACGCCGGTGCGTTGCCGACCGTTGCGACCGCGGCGACCCCTAATCCTCGCCGACCGAGGGACCGCACGGTCACCAACGACTGCCTCAGTGGTGCATTTAGCACCAACGCGTCGAATCTCATCGCTGCCGGGGACGGCCTCGCAAGTACTGGGCCCGGATCGAGATCACCGATTCACGGCGCAGCGGGGGGGCTCCCGCGCATGCGTGGCGAGGTAGCAACACCCGGCGGTGTGACAGCTCGTCTCCCCACGCCGAGTGCGGCTCGAAGTGTATTTTCGTGCGATGCGTGCAGGGTCGGTGCAGCGCCCGTTGCTCATTGCGTCGGTGATCGCCATTCTGGCCGCCACGCTGTTTCCGATCGCAGGCGCGGAGTCGGAGCGCTTTATCGCCTGCCTGGTTTGTGGCGAGCGGGGGATCGCCGACGTCCTCGTCAACATCCTCCTCTTTCTGCCGTTCGGTGCGGCGCTCGCTGCAGGAGGCGTGTCACTGCTGCGCTGCGGGCTCGCCGCCGCGTTCCTATCGGCCAGCGTCGAGTTTGCCCAAGTGTGGATCCCTGGCCGCGATCCCAGTCTGGGAGATGTTGCCTCCAACGTGTTGGGAGGGGGGCTGGGCGCGGTACTCGTTGCGACAGCGCCGTACTGGCTGCGGCCGCCGCGCGCGCAGGCCGCCCGTCTGTCGTGGGCTGCGGCCCTCGCCTCCGCCGCCGTGTGCTACGGCACTGGCTGGCTGCTCACGCCCGCACCTCCAGAGTCCCAGTACATCGACCTGTGGACCCCCAAGCTCGCTCATGTCGAGCTATATCGAGGTCGCGTGCTGGACGCCATGATCGGAGAGGTTCGCATTCCGGCGGGACCGATCGCCAACTCCGCGGCCGTGCGTGAGGCCCTGCGCTCGTCTGAAGGCTTCTCACTCCGCGTCCGCGCGGTTGCCGGCCCCCGCACGGCTGCCGTCAGCGCGCTCGTCGCTGTATTCGATCAAAACCGGCGCGAGATCCTGTTGCTCGGCGCGGATCGCGACGACCTGATGTTCCGCTTGCGGACGCGCGCCATTACGTGGCGCCTCGACCAACCCGATATCCGCCTTGTCTCCGCCCTCCGAGCGGTCGCCCCGGGAGACTCGCTCGACGTAACCGTCCATGGCCGCCGCGGGCGGTACGCTGTGACCGTCAACTCATCCGGGGTCGGGGCGCTTGGCTTCACCGTCGGGAGCGGGTGGGCGCTCCTCATGTATCCGCAGTCGCTGGCGCCGTGGCTCAAGGCCCTGCTCAGCCTGGCGTGGGTCGCTGCGCTGTGGGTCCCCGCGGGGTTTTGGGCTCGGACGCGTCGTGATGGGTGGGTCACCGGGGCAGCCCTCGTGGCCGCACTGCTCGGCGCGCCCGCCGTTACTCCGCTGCGCGCTACGCCATTCCTGCAATGGGCAACCGCCGGGCTCGGTGCGCTCGCAGGCGCCGTCGCGCGCCGGGCTATCGCGCGCCGCGCCACGCCGGCGCCGCCAGGACCGTTGGCGGGTTAGCCGGCGCCGCTGCCGAGCACCCGCCCGAGCTCACGCACGCACCGCGCGATCCGCTCGTAAACCTTGTCGAACACCTCACGACTCTCATTCACCGGGTCGCGGATCCTCCGCGTCTCGACCGGTGCCGGATCGAAGTCACCGAGGACCACGACGTCGCTCGGCCGGCGCCCGAAGCGCTCACACACGAGTCGCCGCTGTGTCGGGTCCATCACCACGATGAGATCGGCAGCGCGGACGACGTCGGCAGTCACGAGGCGCGATCGGTAGTCGGAGAGGTTCACCTGGTGCCGCTCCGCCGCGGCAATGGCCTCGGCGGGCGGAGGCCGGTTGAAGCCCAGGAAGCCGGCCGACTGCACTTCGATGCCGAGCGCCGCGAGCTCGCGGCCGAGCAGCGCCGCGGCGAGGGGACTGCGGCAGATATTGCCGTGACACACCGCCAGCAGGGTCGTCGGCCGGGGTCGCCCGCGCAGGGCCTCGAGGGCTTTGCGACGCCGATACGGATGGAGCAGCCGTTCGGGGGTGCGGCGCACGCGCAACAGAAGGTCATTCATTCCTTGACGCTCCCTGCGAGATGAAGACGGGGCCGCGCCGGGGCGACAACTGTGGTCGCTGCTCGACAACCGCCGACGCGCCTAGACGCGCGTGATGCCTCGCTCGGGGCAAGAAACGCGCCCAGCGTAGTGGCCCAGTTCGTGCCTGAAGGGGCCGGCGTGAGATATCTCGTCACCGGCGGCGCCGGATTCATCGGCTCACACATCGTTCATCGCCTCGTGCGCGACGGCGCGGAGGTCACCGTACTCGACGACCTCTCGACGGGCCGACGCGAGTACTTTCGCGCCATCCGCGATCACATCCGCTTCATCCGCGGGAATGTCGCCCGGCTCGAGGCATGCCGGCGAGCGATGCAGGGCGTGGATTACGTCCTCCATCACGCCGCAGTCACGTCGGTGCCCCGGTCGACGCGGAACCCGGTCGCGGCTCATGAGACAAATGTCACCGGTACGCTGAACATTCTGTTGGCGGCTCACGAAGCCAAGGTGCGTCGCGTCGTGTTCGCCGGATCGACCGCAGCGTATGGAGACGCCGCCGAGCTCCCCAATCACGAGGCGCTCCTGCCCCACCCCCTCTCGGCGTACGCCGCGTCCAAACTCGCAGGGGAGGCGTATTGCCAAGCCTTCTGGCGGACCCACGGGCTCGAGACGGTCGTGCTGCGCTACTTCAACATCTTCGGACCGCGCCAGAGCCTCGAGTCGCACTACGGCGCCGTCGTCCCCTTGTTCATCGCCGCCGCGCTGCACGGCACGCCCCCTGTGATCTTCGGCGACGGCGGACAGACGCGCGACTTCACGTTCGTTACGAACGTCGTCGAGGCTAACCTGCTCGCCTGTCACGCACCGCCTGAACAAGCGGCCGGCGCGGTGTTCAACATCGGGTACGGCGTCGCCACGAGCATTCGCGAGTTGTGGCAACGGATCGCCGATCTCGTCGGCGTTCACGTCGAGCCGCTGCACGAGGCGCCCCGCGCCGGCGACGTGCGCCATTCGTTCGCATCGATCGCCCTGGCTTGCAAGCAGTTGGGGTATACACCTACCGTGAATCTCGAGGAGGGGCTGAGGCACACGCTTGCGCATTATCGCGAGCACATGCGGGCGCCCGAGCACCTCCGCGTTGCGGTCTAGGCCGGACAGCCTAATGCTGGCCTTCATCATTGCCGTCAAACACCCGAAGCGTTCTCGCTCCTACGACCGTGTCACCGATCTGTTGCGCCGGACGCTGGCCTCGGTAGAGGCGCAGACCGACAAACACTTCGTGACCGTCATCGTCTGCAACCAACGCCCTCAATGGGCTACGGCCACGAAGAACCGGTTCTTCGTAGAAGTGGATTTCCCACCCGCGGCCCCGCCGTCCAACGTCACGGAGGCAGACAGTTGGTCCTTCGCGGATAAGGGCGCCAAGAACGCGGTGGGACTGTTACATGCGAGGCAATTCGCTCCAACCCATGTGATGTTCGTCGACGCCGACGACTTCGTTAGTCGGCGTCTGGCGGAGCACGTCCGCCGTCACTCCGGCGCTCCGGGGTGGTACTTCGAGACCGGGCTCGTCTATAGCGGAAAATTCAGGATCGCCGAGGTGCGCGAGAAGTTCTGGAGCTACTGTGGCACCAGTCACATTCTGCGGTATGACCTCTTGCCGGTGCCAGTTGATCTCGGCGTCGCTCCCACGCTCGACGCCGTCGTGCAGGCACTTGGCACGTTCTACGTCCAGCGGATTCTGGGATGCCATGTGGACTTCGGCCATTACGTCGCTGAACGAGGGTTGGAGCTTGCGCCCCTCCCCATCATGGGAGCCGTGTGGCACGCGGACACCGGGGAGAACGCTTCTCGCCTCTGGTGGGGATGGGGACACAGCACGTTCGGACCTGTCTGGGGAAAGGCGCTCACGCCGGAGGAAGCAGAGGAGTTCAGCATCCCACCGACCCGCCGGACTATTGGTGACACTGTTCTGCTCTATGGCTGGCGGGGCCGTTCCGTGGTCGCGCGCCGGGTGAAGCGGATGCTGGGACGCTAGTTCACCAACTAATACAAGCCGCGAAACGCGTCGCCCGGCAGACGAGCGCCTGCGCGAAGCGGCGGGTCAGTAAGCGAGCCGTGCTCAAGGTGGCGCCTCGAGCGCCGCAGCAGCGTCTTGGCGGCCTCGGGTTTTTGCAGCTCCATGGGCCTGGGTAGAGTTGAACTACCGACCTCACGCTTATCAGGCGTGCGCTCTAACCACCTGAGCTACAGGCCCGGCATACTAGGCGCCTAGACATCTAAGCGCCGAGACGCCTAGGAAATCACTCCCACTCCCGCTTCGGTCCCTTCTTGGGCCGGAACTCTTCATCCTCGCCCTCATCGAACTCATCGTCGAGATCGTCGTAATCGTCCTCGTCGGCATCCTCATCGTCGAGTTCGTCTTCATCCAGGTCATCATCGAAGTCCTCGTCGAGTTCCTTGTCCTCTTCGAATTCTCCGAACTCCTCGTCGACGTCGTCGCTCCTGCGCTTGAGCGACCAGTGCGTCGACGTCTCGCGGGCCTGCATTGCCCACCTCCGGCTGAAGTTTCCGTCGAATGACCGAACTCCGGGACCCTGCCCTACTCCTCCGACAACGCCCGCTTCTCGCTGCGGGCCAGCTTGCGGCGTTCCGTCGCGCCCAGTAGACGCTTCCGCAGCCGCAACGAGGTCGGTGTCACCTCGATCAGCTCGTCGTCCTCGATGTACTCCAACGCCAGCTCCAAGGTCACCTGGCGTGGCGGCTCCAAGATAATCATCTCGTCCGCCGCCGTTGTGCGCATGTTCGTGAGCTTCTTTTCCTTCGTCGCGTTCACGTCCATATCGCCGGGCCGAACGTGCTCCGCGATGATCATGCCCTCGTACACCGGATCTCCCGGCTGTACGAACATCGTACCGCGCTCCTGAAGATTGAAGAGGGCGTACGCCACGACCACCCCTTCCCGGTCCGCCACCATCACACCCCGGTTCCGGCCCGACAAGGGACCGGCCCACAAATCGTACTCGAAGAAACGGTGGTGGATGATCCCCGTCCCTCGCGTATCCGTCAAGAACTCCGAACGATACCCCAGCAGACCGCGTGCCGGGATCTTGAACCGCATCCGCACCATCCCCAGGCCCGGATTCTTCATGTCGAGCATGGTCGCGCGCCGCGGCCCCAGCTTCTCCATGACCACCCCGACATAGCCTTCGGGACAGTCGATCATCAATTCCTCGTACGGTTCCAGCCGCTCGCCGTTCGGCCCCTCCCGCGGAATGATGCGCGGCCGGCTCACCTGGAACTCGTACCCTTCGCGCCGCATCGTCTCCATCAGGATGCCGAGGTGCAGCTCGCCCCGACCCGACACGGTGAAGGCGTACGGCGTGTCGGTGTCCTCGACGCGCAGCGCGACGTTGCGCTCGAGCTCCCGGTACAGCCGCTCCCGCAGCTGGCGGCCGGTGACGAACTTCCCTTCGCGCCCCGCGAGGGGCGAATTGTTCACCAGCATGTCCACCGAGATCGTCGGCTCCTCGACCGCGATGCCGGCGAGCCGCTCCAGATGGTCGGGCGCCGTCACCGTCTTCCCGATTTCGACACCGGCCAGCCCAGCAACGGCTACGATTTCGCCCGCGCTCGCGGTTTCCAGCTCGGCGCGTTCCAGACCTTCAAACGCGAACAGCTTCACGATCTTCGCCTGCTCGAACAGGCCGTCGCCGACAGGACCCGGCTCGCCGACGCCAAGTAACGCGACGGTGTCGCCGACGTGCACCTGCCCGCGCTCGATGCGCCCAATCCCGATCCGCCCCAGGTAGGACGAGTAATCGAGCGTCGAAATCAACATCTGGAACGGGCCGGCCTCGGTTGCCTTCGGCGCTGGAATCGTTGCCAGAATCGTATCGAACAGCGGGGTCAACGTCGTTCCCGGCTCGTCGAGTTCCAGCGTCGCCGTGCCCAGACGACTCGAGGTATAAAGGAAAGGACAGTTGAACTGTTCCGGCGCCGCCTCCAGGTCCATCAGCAGCTCCAGCACCTCGTCATGCACGCGCATCGGCTCC